>Ga0209407_1000290_pt1 | contig 69555 bp, 90 predicted proteins | sample AD_JPNHG3_MetaG_FD_184410 | JGI IMG/M metagenome (GOLD analysis project Ga0209407, IMG submission 184410) | Active sludge microbial communities of municipal wastewater-treating anaerobic digesters from Japan - AD_JPNHG3_MetaG (SPAdes) (version 2) | ecosystem: Engineered > Bioreactor > Anaerobic...
TTACCCTCATCAGTGTAATTCATACAATTACCCTCATCAGTGTAATTCATACAATTACCCTCATCAGTGTAATTCATACAATTACCCTCATCAGTGTAATTCATACAATTACCCTCATCAGTGTAAGTTTGTAACATACTCTCATCAGTGTAATTCATACAATTACTCTCATCAGTGGTATTGATTAAACTACTCTCATCAGTGTAAGTTTTACAATTACTCTCTTTTAAATTAACAAATTTTGCTCCATCTTGATAAATTTTATCATAATGAATAATAATATAACTTTTACCTTCTGCTTCTTCTAAAGATAACCAACCTTTTTCTATTAAAGCAGTTCTATTTTTATAATACGCATCTTTACTAATATTGCAGCGGGAGGTAATAGTCTCCAAGCTAATATCAAATTTTTCTTCCGCGTTTCCAGTTAAAAATAACATTATTTTATACTGAACAATAGCTTTAGGATCTAAACAATTAGCAATAATAGCTTCTAATTCATGCGGACGAATTGCTTTTCCCCAAGCTTTTCTTTCAATATTTAAATAAATAGGATCTTTTTTACCAATACTTCTTATTTTAGGAGCTTGACCTAAATTATTTTTTGGCATATTTGGCTACCCCCTCTATCAAGATTTTTGAGTAAATTGTTTTAAAGCCAACTGAAACTCTTTACTATCTTCAAAGAAGTAGCAATTAAATTCTGGTTTGTGAGGATTTATGCCAACTTTAACAATAGCAAAACCTAATTTTTGTAAGGCTAAAGCTATTCTCTTTGTATATATTATATAGTATTTTGGCATTTTGTTTCCCCTTCTTCTTTTTTAATATAATATTTTTGAAGTATTTCTTTAGCCACCCAAGAAATACTTCGATCATTTTCCTGAGCTGTTTTTGTTAATTTTTCTTTTAACTCCTCAGAAATACTAATTGTAATTCTTTCCATTTTATTCCTCCTTATTTTATGCATCATTTCACTTCACACATCTTCACTGTGCTTCACTGTGCTTCACAAGTATATAAAAATAAAGCGAAGCATATTTAAATACTCCGCCCAGTTTTTTCTTAAAATTTTGCGGAAACCCTTGCTTTTATGCTGCATTAGGGCTCGTTCTCCACATCTACACCTTCCTCCACAACAATTTTTTCATACCTAAAAGATTCTGGTTCATTATAAAAAGATACAAATATAGCCCAAATAATCCCCAAACCTAGGATTACCGCAATAACTTTCAAAACCTTAATCACCATAAAAGCTCACCCTCCCGCAAATAGATAATTAAGTCCCCAAATACTAACAAACAAAAGCAAAAAAGCTAATACAACACTAATAACTTGAACTATAATTTTTCTACTCCTCTCCGCTTTCTTTTGTGGATCATAAATGAAATTAAGAGAAAAACATATCAATATCACAGTAAAAAAGTTCAAAAATATTCCAGTCCAAATATAAAATATTATATCACCCATATCTTTTATTTCCTCCTTTATATTTCTATAATAACATAAATTTTCTGACAAATCAAATTAATGCATCATATTTGCTTTTTTCAAAATTTTATGATATAATAAAAATATAGAAATAATATGGAAGAAATAAAAATGATAACAAGCTATTTAATATATATTATTCTTGGTATTATTTTCTTTACAATAGGCTATTGTGTAGGATCTATATCCTATTCAAAAGAAGTAGAAACATTAGAAGATTTATCGCGGGAAGCCGATTCTAAAACAAATAAAAACCGAATAATATTGTCCGTTCTCGTAATTTCGGAAAGTAAATTGAAATTCTTGGATCCCCTTTATTTTTTCTTATAAAGGGGATTTTCTTCATACTTTATTTTTTATAAAATTTTTGATATAATAATAATAATATAAGAAGAGAAAAGGAGTTGATAATAATGAGTTACGAAGATTACTTAAAGTTAGACATTCCCGCAGAGTTTGGACCACAGGATTGGGACGATGAAATTTTTGACGACTATTTTATTTATAGTCAGCTCAATCCCTCTGTTGTTACTAAATGGGGTGTAACTCAATTTGTTATTATCGACAATAGATTAGATGAAGTTATTAAAATCCCGTTTACTGGTTGTTTTGCAACTCAATATGATCACGAAACTGGAACATATAATTATGAAAATGCAGAATTTGAATGTTATACTCGTAACTATATGAAAATTGCGGAAGATATTTATAACAGGGCTGAAAATGCGGGAGTTGCTGAGTTCTTCGCTAAGATGACATTTATAGGAGAAACCAAGAATGGGATACCCGTCTTCCGCCAGGAATATGTTACCCCATATGATGATTATGCAAGTGATTCTACTCCTAGTGAAAATAGTCTTACTCTTGTAAAGAAAAACAAAGATAAAGACTATGATAGTTATAAAAAATGGTCTATTTTCGCGAATGATTGGACTGCTTATGCGGTAGATATTTATGGTTTTGATTATGTTAGTAGATTTTTAGACTTTGTTTTAAAAGAACAGAATCATGGCAAATTATTGGATTTGCATTTAGGAAATTATGGATGGCGGAAGGACGGAACTCCTGCTATTTTGGATTGGGCAGGGTATGAAGAATGATTAATACATGGATAGAAAAATATTATACAACAGAAGATGATTGGGGAGTAATTAATCATCATTATTATATTTGTCCTAAATGTGAAATAAAAGTTAAAGAAAAAAGTAATTATTGCCCGAACTGCGGAGCAAAAAAACAGGAGGTAGAAGAAAATGAAAAAACCTAAAACTATTGGAGAATGGATTTACCCTTTAAAATCTACTTGTTCATTATATCTTGTAATTTGGCATAAAGAAGATAATAATGATCCTTTATGGGAAGGTTTTCTTTCTGATTTTCCTATGAGCCTTATGGATCTTAAGTTAGATTATAATTATAAAGGTGGCGGAGATTATATACCTATCGACTTTCGTCATGGACTTGGTCCGAATGGAAAACGAACAGGTTTTGTAATTTTAGTAAAAGATTAAAGGAGAAAAAATATGAAGAATTATAAATTTGAAGTTGGCGATATGATTAAAATTTTAGATGGTCATGAAATTAAAGATTATGCGGGCGGATGGTGTCCTGATGATATGAATCATCTTATTGGTAAAACATATAAAATATTTGATATTTGCGATCCAAAGGATAGAGGAGAAAGAGTTCACTATAGAATTCGAGATGAAAAAGGTGATCCATGGAGCATTGATGCACGCGGGGCAGAAAAAGTAGAAAAAAATAAGTCAATCTATAAATTTGAAGTTGGCGATATGATTAAAATTTTAGATGGTCATGAAATTAAAGATTATGCGGGCGGATGGTATCCTGATGATATGAATCATCTTATTGGTAAAACATATAAAATATTTGATATTTGCGATCCAAAGTATAGAGGAGAAAGAGTTCACTATAGAATTCGAGATGAAAAAGGTGATCCATGGAGCATTGATGCACGCGGGGCAGAAAAAGTAGAAAAAAATAAGTCAATCTATATTTTTGAACATATATCAAAGAAAGGTCGTCGCGTAGTTAATGCTTGGCAGGACGATGTTGTTGGTAGTGCAGTATGCCACCCTGAAGATGAGTTTGACTATTACTACGGTATAGAATTAGCTCTCAAGAGATTGAGAGAAGCACAAGCGAGAGAAGCAAAAAAAGAAGCTATCGCAAAGAAGAATGCGGAAATCGAAGCATTAATGGAAAACAATTATACAGCAAAAGGATTTATGATTTAAATAAAAAAGGCACTTTAAAGTGCCTTCTTTATTTTTCAAAAAATTTTTGATATAATATATATAAGAAATAAAGAAAAGGAGAAAAAATAATGCAGACATTATATGAATTATGGTGCAAATGGTTTGGTCATAAATGGATTGTTACTATTAATAATGCTTATCAGAAAGTAGAAATCTGTGAAAGATGTGGAAAGATTCGTAAGCATATTAAAAGATATATTCCTAGTGACGAAAGGCGGTGATATTAATGAAACAGTATATTGTATATTATATTTGGAAAGATTTAGATAGTGGAGAAACAAGAGAAACAGTAAGTGACTATCCAAAATATGAAATTGGTGATAGATTTGGTAACTGGGTAGTTATTGATTACGCGGAAGAGTTAATTGATGATGAGGAGGAAATATAATGTCTGAATATGTAATGGCTCCTTCATATTGTGATTATGAAACAATTGGTAGCCCCTACTTTAAGAATGGTAAGATGTACACAAGAGCACGTATAAAGTGTGACCGTTGTATAAATGGGGTATATGTATGCAGAATTGAAAATGGGCAGCCTGTACCGCATCCTGTTGCGGATGGCGTGTGCTTTAGATGCAACGGGTCTGGCTATATCTCTAAGGAAGTTAGACTCTATTCTGTCGCAGAAGCAGAAAAGATGGAGAAACGTAATGAGGAAGCCCGCATTAAGAGAGCGGCTGCCGCAGAAGCTAAAATGAAAGCAGAATATGCAGAGAAGAAAGCAAAATGGATTGAGGATCATGGATTTTCTAATGATGGCGTAACTTATGTCATTACTACTGGCGATTCTTATTCTATCAAAGATGAACTCAAAGCTGCGGGATTTATTTTTGACTATACTTTAAAATGGCATAAGGCGGAAGTTCCTGTAGAATATGCTGACCGTGTAAAAGAAATTAAAATGGATGATATTATTGAATTTTCTGCTTGGGGTGAAGGACATTATAAGAACGGCGCCGCAGATTATATTGAAAAAGTTTTAGTCGAAAACTCTGAAGATGCATCTTCCGCCTGGATTGGGACAAAAGGAGATAAGATTGATGTTGATGTTACTTTTGTTTCTAAACGCGGATACCAGAGTAAATATGGTTATTCTAATGTATATACATTTAGAACTGCGAAAGGTAATCTTCTTACTTGGTTTTCTACTGTTGAAGTTAAGAAAGAAATTGGTGAAAAATTTAATCTTACTGCAACTATTAAAGATCATAGTGAATACAAAGGAATTAAATCTACAGTTATTACAAGAGGGAAAATAAAGTGAATTAGTATTGCTTAATTATAGAAGTAAATAAGACATAAGTAAAAGGAGATAAAGAAATGTATGATTTAGAGGATTTCTTACAAGGGGCATTAATGAATGAACCAAGCGGTATCTGAAGGAGAAATGAGTTGTTATTGGGATCATTATGTAGATGATGAAGTAAAGAGTAAATTAGAAACTCTTGGATATAAAGTAACATCTGGTTCTCAATATAATGAAAGTTATATTAATATTAGTTGGAAATTATAAAATAAATAATCTTAAAGGTGGAAAAATCTTCCGCCTTTACTTTTTTAAAAAATTATAATATAATATATATAGAAAAAGAAAAAAGAATGAGGTGATATATAATGAATTTTACAGAAAGTTTAACAAAAAGAATTTATGGACGTGGAAGAAAACAAGAACTGGTAGAAACAATGTATTGTGAAAATTGCGGGAAGCGGGTACCAGTTCGAGATGCGCGAATGTGTTATACGACAAAAGGAAAAGTGAAAGTATGTGAAGAATGTTATTGTCGTTATAATGCAAGTAATAGATTGCCATAACAAAAGAGAGGAGATAAAGTAATGAAATTAACATATGTTCCTGTATTACATTTTGGAGAACCTAATTTAAACCAGGTTGGTTTTTATATGCTTGCAGAATCTCAAGAACGTGCAGATAAAATTATTGAATTTTGTAAGCAAGTAATTGATGATGGATATGATCCTAATGATTGTGATATTGATTATGAATATGTATGTGATTCTGATTTGCTTAGAATTAAATGTGAAGTAGAAAAATATTATCGAGAAAAAAGGAGAAAATAATGAATCAATATATTGATTTGGTTCAGAAAATTCCTGAATCTGATTTTAAGAATATGGAAAAATACATTAATTATACAGCTTATAAAAATAGATTTATTGGGAAAAAAGATTTACTACCTCAAGCTATAAGTTTGGAAGAATGGCTTCAGCAGTGGAGCCATTCTAAACAAACTCTTTTTAAGTTAATGGGAAATAAATTAATTCAATCCTATCCTTTCTCTTGTGAAAAAAATAATGAAGCAATAGAAAAAGAAATGACTTTATTAATTAACAATCACAAATTTTTTAATGGTGGTCTTGATGATTTAATTTTTTATATTAATAGAGAAATAACTGAAAAATATCCTATTGATTTTGATTGTGATTCAAGCGATTTTATAGCAGAGCAACGAAAAAAAAGAGATAAAATTTTCTCTTTTATTAATCAATTTGATTTTTATCCTATAAAATTATTTGCTAAAAATGAGCCACTTAAATTTGGAATTAAATATAAATTTAAAAATAAAAAGAAGACACTTCAAATTCCAATTTCAACTTCACCAATGCGGGCTATAGGTAAATTAGTAGATTATTTTAAAGAAGAAGCGCCTAAAGCTAAAGAGCAATTTGAAGATTTTAGAATTAAACATTCTCAAATTTTAAATGATAAACATATCGAAGGGGAATTTTGTATTTCTATACACCCCTTTGATTTTATTACTATGAGTGATAATTCTTTGGGTTGGACATCTTGTATGAATTGGATAGATAAAGGTTGTTATCATACAGGAACAATAGAAATGATGAATTCAAATAATGTTGTTTGTTGCTATTTAAAAGCTAAAAATGATTTTTCTTGGGGTAGTGGTAATGAAAATGAAGGTCATTGGAATAATAAGAGATGGAGAAATTTAGCTTATGTAACAAAAGATATTATTTGCATGGGTAAATCTTATCCTTATCAACATAATGAAATGTCTAATTTTGCTCTTAAAAAACTTAAAGAACTTGCGGAAAATAATATTAATTGGACTTACTCTTTTGGTCCTGAACCATATAATGATATGAAATATTTCAATACTGAATATCCTTTTAGACGGCTGAGAGACTATAAAAAAATGGGTAATCTTACAAAACATAGTATTATTTTTGACACAAAAGGAATGTATAATGATTTTGTAAGTGACCATAAAGTAACAAGGATGTGTATAAGAAATAAAGTAAAACAGTCTAAAATTATCTCTATTAGCGGAAGAGCTAATTGTCTTTGCTGTAATAAGACAATCATTAAAAGAGATAGCTATTATGATGGAGAGATTGAAGATTATAATGATAGATATACAAATGTAGCAAGTGTATTTTGTGAAGATTGTATTATAATCTTTATTGATGGTTGAAATTTCTTATTTGAATTTTTTAAAAAATTTTGTTATAATAAATACATAAGATAAAGAGAAGCAAAAAAGTGAACGAAATAAAAAACTTCTTGAAATCTTAAAAAATTTTTGTTATAATATATACATAAGATAAAGAAAAAAATAAAATAAATATTTATTAAAAGGAGAAAATTATTATGGCTAACACTAATAAGGCAACAAAGAAAGACGTATTGAGCGCAATTGCAACGGTTATCACCGAGGATTTTGAAGTTCAGGTTGGTGATGTAACTGTTACCGCGGAAGATGTAAATGCTTATATTGAGAAGACTATTGACCAGCTGAATGCAAAAAATGAAAAAGCTAAGGTCCGGGCGGCAGAGAAAAAGGCGGATGGCGATGAGCTGAGAGCAAAGATTGAAGCAATTCTGACTGATGAATATCAGACTGGAGATCAGATTACTGCGGCTATTGGGGATAAGGAAGTTACCAAGGCGAAGGTTATCGCAAGACTTACTCAGCTGTGTAAAGTAGATAAAGCTCGTAAGACTCAGGTTAAGACAGAAAATGGACGAAAGATTGTTGCATATGCAGCAGGTCCAGCTCTGGAAGCAGATGAAGAAGTAGAAGAGTAATATATACTTACATATAAGTAATATAAGAGCAAGGTGCAGAAAGTGCCTTGCTTTTTTAATTAATTTTTGTTATAATATAATTAAGAAAATATTTTTGGAGGTTTATAATGAATTTTGCAGTTAATTATAGAAAAGACTTCCGCTATTTTGATATAGTAGATGAAGTTATTTTTAAATATACTGGTTCTGAATCAATAGTAGATGTTTTACCAACTTTAATCACAGAGAATCAAAAAGCAGTATTAGATATTAGTACAATAGAAGATGTTAATACAATTATTCCATTTTTAAATGTTCTTAAAACAAAACATTCTAATTTTATTGTAAAAATAAATTTTATTGACCAAAAAGATTTTATAGAGGTTCTTGAAGAAAATGATATTGACTTTTTCTTTATGAATTATTGTACTTATATTGATTCAGTTTATACTATGAAAGAATTAGGTGCTAAAGAAGTTTATATTACAGAAAATTTAGGATTTCAGCTTCAAGATTTACAAGGATTGCGGAAGGCGGGGTTAAAACTTAGAATAATTCCTGATATAGTCCAGCGGGCAGGCGGCACAAAACCTATCATTCCCGCAATTTTAGGATTCTGGATTAGACCTGAGGATTTAAAAATATATGAAAAATATGTAGATACAATTGAATTTTTTAGACATGATGATCGTCTTTCTGTTGTTTATAAAATTTATAGAGATGGCGTTTGGGAAGGAAAACTTTGCGATATTATTCAAGATGCGGAAGACCTTGATATTGAAAGTAATAGATTAGGTACTAATTTTGGATTATTAAGATTAAATTGTAGAAAAAAATGTCTTTTTGATGAAGATAAATGTAATTTATGTCCTTCTTTTCAAAATTTTGCATATAAATTAAAAGATGCTCATTTAGTATCAGATGAAAAAAGAGATAAAAAGTGGAGATTAAAAGATGAGTCTAAAATTAATTAAAACATTATGTGAAACAGATACAGATGATTTAGAAATTTTGCTATTTGATTTTTTAGCAAAAAATTATGCAAGAGTAATTAGTAAAGATGGTTATTATATGTTTGCAGAAGGTAATATTCCTGTTTGTTTAATAGCTCATATTGATACTGTAAGTTTAGATTACTATAATTCTTTACCTAATATGTGTTTATATGATAATGAGCAAGATATATTTCATGTAGTAGGGGGAGGAACTTTAGATGATAGATTAGGTATTTATATGATTTTAAGAATTATTCAAAGTGAATATAAACCAAGTATAATTTTTACAAATGGAGAAGAATTAGGTGGCTTTGGCGCAGAACAATTAATAAAAGATTATTTAAGCTGTCCTTTTGATATTAATTTTATAATAGAATTAGATAGAAAAGGAAAAAATGACTCTGTTTATTATACTTGTAATAATAAAAATTTTCAAAATTATATAAATTCTTTTGGATTTAAAACAGCAATAGGAACTTTTACAGATTGTTTAATTATAGGAGAAGCATGGAATATAGCCGCAGTAAATTTAAGTTGTGGATATGAATTAGAACACTCTATTTATGAATACGCTCATTTAAATTGGACTGAAAAAAATATTCAAAAAGTAAAAAAAATTCTTGACGACTGGGTAGGGGCAAAAAATGATCCTTCTTTAAAAATGATATATAATATCAAAGAAAAATAAGGAGGAAAAGAAATGCCTAGAAAAGCAGAAGATTTATCTAATAAAAAATTTGGAAGATTAACTGTTATTGAACGAGATTATAATCATGCTAAAAAGGGAGTCTTTTGGAAATGTTTATGTGATTGTGGAAAAGAAAGAGTTGTTAGATCTGATAGACTAAAAAGTGGAGAAACTAAATCTTGTGGCTGTTATTCAAAAGATAAGTTAATTGAATATAATCAAAATACAACTGCAAAAAATTTAATAAATCAAAGATTTGGAAAATTAACTGTAATTGAAAAACAGATAAAAGAGATGGTGGCAGTATAGTATGGAAATGCCAATGTGATTGTGGAAGTATTCGTTATGTAAGAGGTACTTCTTTAATAGCAGGAGTTACAAAATCTTGTGGTTGTGTGAATTCTTGGGGAGAAGAAAAAATAAGTAATATTTTAAAAGAAAATAATATTTATTTTATTAAAGAAAAAACTTTTGATGATTTAAAATATTCTGATTCTCATAGAATGGCTCGTTTTGATTTTGCTATTTATAATGAAAATAAAGAAAATTTTTATTTATTAGAATTTGATGGCAATCAACATATTAAACAGACATGGTATAGCCATGATGATTTAGAAAAAAGACAAGAGCATGATGAAATAAAAAATAAATATTGTAAAGATAACAATATTCCATTAATTAGAATACCTTATACTCATTTAAATGATTTGTGTTTAGATGATTTAAAACTTGAAACTAGTAATTTTATTCTTCATTGATTTTTAATAAAATTTTTGATATAATATATATGTAATAAATAAAAAGGAGATAAAAAATGGCTGCAAAAGGAAGTCAGGCAAAAGAAGAGATTACAAAGAAGATTTTGGAAGTCTTTGATGGTGCTTTCATTAACGAAAAAGAGATTCGGATTCCATGGGTTGAGAATGGAGAGATTGTGCAGATTAAAGTAGCATTAACTTGCGCAAAAGTTAATATTGAAGGCGGGGCTGGAGTTGCTCCAGTGCAGCAGAATACCACGGTTTCCGCAGAGGATAGACAGATTACACCAGACGAGAAAAAAGAAGTAGACGATCTAATTACAAGACTTGGACTGTAAGGAGAAAAAGGGATGTTATTTAAAATGACGGAATGGCAATCAGCATCGGGAAATTGGTATTGTGGTTGTGTAGACAATTTAGCTGGAGATTCTGGTGCTTGGTACCTGCCAGCCCGCATTTTAAATATTACTCCCGTAGCTTTTATTGAATTATTAATAACAAAATTTAAGCCAGATGATGTTTGGTACAGTAAAGAAAAATGTATTTTGGTTTACTCTTGGAAAAGCCAGACTAAAATGAGAGCTTATAAAAATTGGTTGAATGCGGAAGCTCGTAAGAAAAATTTTCAAATTTAATGGACAAAGATCTAAAAAGTAAGTGGAGTTATTTTAATATAATAATACTTACTTGAAAAACTTAAAAATTTTTGTTATAATATATACATAAGATAAAAAAAATGAGTGGTGGCGGAAAAGGTAGACGCTAAAAGGGCTCGGTACTTGATAGGGGAGAGGCAAAGAATTTGTGTCCTATCAACACAAAATTCATGTAAGGTGCAAATCCTTACCCACTCAATAACCACGATTAGTACAATGGTAGTGCCTCCGTCTGATACGCGGATAACGGTGGACCGTAACCACCATCGTGGAGTAGACACATTAACAGCAAATGTTTATAATGGTGAAGAAAATCAAATGGGTTGATTTTTAGAGTGAACTTTGAGCGAGTTTTGATTAATCACTTCTTTCTCTCGCTCTTAAAAAAAATAATAAGTTGGAAGTGGTCCTTACTGGTGGGTTGGTCATAAACCAGTCGTTTATAGAGATGCCTAGCATAGACCCTCTCACTTAGGTGCGAGAAGCCTTAAAGACGCGCGGTCAATGCTCTCGGTAATTAAAAGGTTTCCTAACGAGGTAAATAAAAAAGGAAAGTAATAGTTTGCAAACGAAAGGTATTGGTTGGTAGCCATTGGACAGATCCAAAAATATCAACAAGATTTGAACTTCAAATCTATGAGTATCACGGCTAACGAAGAAATTTCACGCCGGTCGGAATGAGAAATTTCAGGCGGTCTTGCGGAAGACAAGGTTGAGTGACTCTGAAATCTTCCTTTATTATGCTCTGCCCCCCGCAAAGGGCAAGTAAAGAATGGGATGCGGCGGTGTCTCCTATGGAGGAGCCTGATACACCGGTCACAAATTCAGGCATATGGTCCCTGAGTCTGCGGTAGGCGTGGACGCCGCCCTGTCACGGCGGAAACTAGACGGGTTCGACCCCCGTAGGGATCGTTTAAAAATTTGGTTGCGTAGTGTAGCGGTTAACACGCCTGACTGTCTCTCAGGTAGCGTGGGTTCGAATCCCACCGTGATCGTTTTGCAGTAGCTCAATTGGAAGAGCGCTAGATGGTCTAATCTAGGTCACATTGACGATACGTCATAGTTAGAGCCAATGGATTAGTCACCCATTTAGGTTTCGGTATGATGGTGCGGGTTCGAGTCCCGCCTGCATAGTTAGGGAGTTGAGCAATAAGACCATCCGGTTGGTAAGGCAGTAAGCCTCTGTAGAAAGAGGCGGGGTAGTACCCGCAACTCTTCCTCTCTATATTGGGGTATAGTACAACGGTTAGTGCAGGCGTCTTATAAGCGTCTAACCTGGGTCCGACTCCCAGTACCCCGACTAAAAAAGTTATTTGACATTTCTTAAAAATTATGATATGATATATATATCAAAAGAAAAAATAAGAGGTGATAAAAATGATTGTTGCTATTCATGCATATGAAGAAATTTATGGTGGATTACATGGAATTGAAGATTATCTTGTTACTGAAGTAAAAGATTTAAAAATAGCAGAAGATATTGCATCAGATTTAGCTTATAATGTAGTTGAGGATTATTCTTATAATTTTGATGAAGAAGATTTAGAAGATCCTGAATTATGTTGGGAAATCTATGAAATAATTGATACAAAAGGTAAAACTGTAGAAAAATTGAATATTGAATATCATTATGATTCAGAGGGTTTTCTTACTGAATATAATTGCGTTCAAGTAGTTTAAAAAGTTATTTGACATTTTAAAAAAAATATGATATAATATATATATCAAAAGAAAAAATTGGGGAGTTACCATTTAAAGAGCCTATCTTCCCCCTTACAAGCGCAAAGTAAGGTTATTAAAAAGACTTGGAAAGTCGAAAAGGGAGATTAACCGCTACATTACAATTCCGGTGCGGTATATAAAATGCGGAAAGCACTGCCCGAGTACGGGGTGCGGTGAACTAATCTGCATAGGTTGTGACTGGTGTAATTTTTGCACGATGCAGAGATTTAAGGGTTTCAAGCGGAAAAGAAACGGGCTTATGGCGGATTCGTCTAGCGGCTTAGGATCCCTGATTCTCAGTCAGGGGACATTGGTTCGAATCCAATATCCGTCATTTCCACAGAGCATAGAAACCAAAGTGGAGTATTGTAGCATCCCCCTTTATGGCTGAACAAATAACTCGCTTTCCATAAGAAAGAGAATCAGGACTGGGTGTAAAGCTGACTTGGTAGGCTATGGTGGATAAAAACTGGATACTGCGGAGAAAACCTGTTCTAACCAGTATAAAAAAGTAACAACAACCGCTTACTCAGAGCGTATAGATGGGGTGGAGGGTTTGCTAGTTTTCCTAGGTAAAAACTAGTATATGGCGGGTTCGACAAGTGGCTAAGTCGCGTCTCTTTCACGGACGAGTCAGGGGTTCGATCCCCCTACCCGCTACGCAGAATGTTAAGTTCTGTCGCTTACCTCTTTTCTCTGGCTGGGCGACCAGTTAAAAAACGCCTATATTATCGCGGGTTGGAGTAATTGGAAACTCACTTGCCTCATACGCAAGAGATTGCAGGTCCGAGTCCTGTGCCCGCAATTAAAGACTCTAACAGCAATTTTGCTGGCTCCTAGCCAGGGTAGTCTAAAGGTTAAGACATTCAACATTAAATTGAAAAATAGTGGTTCGAATCCACCCCCTTAAATAAGTCTTGTAATAATAATTGACATTAATAAAAAATTATGATATAATATTTATATAATAAAATAAAAGGAGAGAAAAATGATAAAGACAGAAAAGTTAGCATTAATTAAGGATAGATATAATAAGTTGGCGGGAACCCCGAAGAATGTAAAGGCGCCGGGTGTAGTGCGAAAATTGGCAAGACAAATTCGTAATATGGAAAAGTAAAAATATTAGGAAGCGTTTGTTGTGAAAGGCAACTTGGTACAATAGTCCAATAACTATTGATAGTGTGAGATAGAGCTTTGAGTCTTATGACTCCGCAGGCAGCGCAGGAATCACTCATGCATACCCTCTGTGGATAAAGGCTCTAATATATTTAAGCGGAAGATAATTAATCTTTCGTATATTACTTAGCACTGAAGTTATGCGGTGTACGAGGGTGACGCAAACAGGTCTTATTCTTTGCTTCGTTATAAAAAACCTACTTTCTCCGAAATGAGAAAATAAAACTATTCTAATTCAAACAATAAGATAAGAGTTAGAGATTCACGGGCGTGTGCCGAAACTGGAGAGACGGAGCGGATTTAAAATCCGCTACATTAGAAACGCTGTGGGTTCGAATCCCACCACGCCTACTTAATGCAGTCATAGTTTAACGGTTAGAATTGGTGCTTGCCATGCACCGGATACGAGTTCAATTCTCGTTGGCTGCTTAATCTTAATATTGGAATAAGATATGCCCGACTACCCCAACTGGCAGAGGGATATGATTAAGGGTCATAGCAGTCTGGATTCGAATTCCAGGTCGGGCATTTATAAAAAAATTTATAATCGAATAAAGTGACTGTCGTAATAGACCTGGTCCACCACCTGATACTTAAAGTCGGGGAACTCCAGAGGAAGTCCTCTGCAAGGCGGGTTGAGCCGCCAAATAGGCCTCTGGTGTAACGGTAGCATACGCGGCTCCAACCCGCTTGGTCAGGGTTCGAATCCTTGGGGGCCTGGTTAATATAATAGGGGTGTAGCATAATGGTTAATGCAGCTGTCTCTAAAACAGCCAGGTGCGTCCAAACCACCGGATGTGGGTTTAAATCCTACCACCCCTGTATCGAGAGGTAGTTTAATGGCAGAACGCTGTTTTTGAATTTAGAAATAAATTTTTACAGCAGTTTCTTTTTGCTTGGGGAGCCGGTAATGCAGGTTTGAATCCTGCCCTTTCGATTAAGAGCTTTATAGGAAAAAGGGGTTGGTACCTCCTATATAAAAATTAACCTAAGTCTAATTATTAATACCAACAGTAATTAGATAAGCGACGGACAGTTCGGGTTGATGTGTATATGGGTTCGATTCCCATCTTAAGTAACTGAGTCTTGTTTATACGGGTTTACTCTAATTGGTAAGAGACTGGTCTTGAAAACCAGCGTAGCTGTCAAAGGCGATCGGGGTTCGAGTCCCTGAGCCCGTGGTTAAAGAGAGGGAGGAGTTTCAGAAGCGCTGCTATCTGGGGCTTTTTTCTTTTATGTGCTGAAAATATTTATTTTCAGCACTTTTTTATTTAGAATAAAGTTACAATAATCTGCTCGGGCGGCAAACGTGCGTCACGTGGGAAACAATTAGGTGTTTTGACTTTTTTCAAGGCAATTTTTATTATTGGACAATTTTAGAAATAAGGTCTCCCGCGATTTTTATATTTTAATAAAGAATATACTCTTTTATAACAGAGTCAATTTATTAAAAGGAGGAAACAATAATGTTTAAAATAATATCTAACCTTGAAGCTGGAGTTGTTGAGATTATGGCAGATGAAAGATCAGATATAGATAATTTACCAGATACTTCAGAAGTAAGTATGGGAAGTAATTGTCTTGTAATTGAAGATGGTTCTGTATGGATTCTCAATAGCGAGGATGAATGGGTTGAAATTGAATAAATAAATCTGTATAGAAAGGAGATTTATTTATTATGAAAATAGAAGGAAATATAAAACAATTATTTTATATAGATATAATAGATACAAATAGATGGATTCAAAAAGGTTTTGATAAAGACGGAATAAAATTTGAAGATAGAGAAATTAAGGATATTCAAGGAACTCTTTGCACAATGAAATACGCAATAATAAGATTCAATAAAAATGCACAAGGACAATCTCAAGCTAGCGGAAAAGGAGGGGTTGTAAAAATAGGTTACTCTTGTAGACCTTCTATTACTAGATTTCCTATATTTTTAACTTATCCTAATGATGCAAATGAATATTGTATTTATATAGGAAAAACTGGATTATTTGAATCTCAAACTGATACTTGGATGGATGTAAATAACGAAGATCCAAAAGCAAGAGAAGAGCAAGTAAGTGTTGTAGAAGTAACTTCTATAGCGATTCCATGGGCCTATCCTAATGGAATTACTACTTTTAATGAATTTGAATCAATTATTGACTATGTTGAATCAACTGATAAAGAAGGCACTTATAATATAAAAAATCAACCAGATCCATATAATCATTCTATAAAGCCTATTGTAACTAATAGAGATTTTTCTTGTAGACAACATATTATAGCTTATGTTGATTCAGAAGATCGTTTTATTTTTAAAGTAAAAGCAAAAAAACCATCATTAAAATGTAATAACTGTCAAGAAGGAGTTCATGCAACGGTAAATGCTGATAATGAAACTGCTTATTTTTATAGTATATGTAAACAGCATATATATTTTTCAGGTGCAAGAGAAACTTTTTCTGTAAATTTTATTTGATTTTTTAAAAAATTTTTGATATAATATATATATCAAATGAAAAAAGAGGAAAAAATATGATAGTAGCTATTCACGTATATATGGAAACATTTCATGGATTTCATGAACTAGATGATTATACTATTAAAAAAGTAAATGATGTTTTTGAAGCAGATGACCTAGCGAATAATATATGCGAAATTATTATTAAAAAATGTATTGATGATGAATATGATATTAATGATTGTGATATTGATTATGAAATTTATGAATTAGAGTTAGATAAACTACCTATTGGAAAAGAACTTTGTGATTTAGCTCAAAATTTTTCTCTTGATAAAGGTAATTTTTTAAAAATGTATAATGCAAAAAGGTTGTTTTAAAAAATTATTTGATATTTTTAAAAATTTATGATATAATAAATATGTAATAAAAAAGAAAAGGCACCTACAGCAAATTTATTTTATACTTCTACTTTTAATAGTAAATTTTGTGCCTTGACAATCGGGGTGTAAGTCAGTTGGTAGACTGCGTGATTTGGTAAAAAAACTTTAATATAACTCCAAATAAACCATGGATGAAACACTTATTCGTGGCGATGTAAATGAACTCCAATGTATTTTAGACTTCCAAAAAAGAGGGTATTATTGCAGTATTCCTTTCAGCGGTTCTTGTAGATACGATGTAGTTGTAGATATAAATAATAAATTATATCGTATTCAATGTAAATCATCTACTTTTCATGAAGAAGATGGAACATTAAGAATGTATGCTATTAGAACTACAACAAATACTCAAAAAACAATAAGGTATTCCTATTCAAAAGAAGAAGTAGATTTCTTTTATACAAGTTGGAATAATTATGGCTTTTTAATTCCTGTGAATGAAGTTTCAACGACTAAATATTTAAGAGTAAAAAAGCCAAAAAATGGAATACAAGAGGGGATGTCTATTGCTGCTGATTATCTTATTGACAATGTTTTAGAAGCTATTGTTAATAATAAATCAATCAGTAAATATCAAGATAATAGATTTATTTCATGGAAAGAAAATGAACTTGAAAAAGTTTGGTCTGTTGATGAATTAAAATCTGTTTATCAAGATAGACAAATAAGATATATAAAGGAGTGCATCGCAAACAACAAAATGGCTTATCAATATAATTGGAAGTATAAGGAGTTCCCTGAGTTATAAGAGTATTTTTTACTGGATCACGATGCCGTGGGTTCGAGTCCCGCCACCCCGATTAACCTTTTTGCTATTCAGCACCTTAAAATAAGGTATAGGTTAAAATATAATTTTTTAAGCGAAAATTATATTTCAAGGAAATTGTGAATATTGGTGGAAAAAATATCTATAAATGATATTTAAAAGAAAGCTCTATGGCTTAGATAGAGATCAATGAAATCACCAATACAAACTTTCTTTTAAATATTATAGCTCATTAGCAGAATGGAATATGCGGGCGCCTCAAAAGTGTCAATTTCTGGGTTCGAATCCCAGATGGGCTAGTGGTACTTAATAGTACCTGTAATGTACCTCTCCTTTCATCGTAAGTTGTGGTTATCAACGTGCTATAAGCGGGAACTGCTAGAGATCTTGAATCTGGTTCCCGTATAGGGGATTAGCTTAATGGTAGAGCAGCGGGTTTTGATCCCGCGTGTGTGGGTTCGACTCCCGCATCCCTTATTTACAGGGGTTAGTAATCTCTGTATAGTGAAAAAAATATCCATTAGAAAGTCGCCTGGATAAGGCGCGCGCATCTTTTAAAGAGTGGATCCGGATTCTTTGCCCATATAGGGACACTAATGGCGTTTGCGGTCGACGATAAACCGCTTTATCCCTGTAAGCTAATGGAATAGACTACTAGGTTACGACCCTAGATGTGTGGGTTCGAATCCCGCTGGGGATGTAAGCAGGCGTAGTCTAATGGAAAGAACAGGGCACTTCTAATGCTCTAATGGGGGTTCGATTCCCTCCGCCTGTAGTTAGTCCTACTTTGCAAAAAGGAGGTATTAAAATGTCTCGTTCATACAAAAAGAGTCCAGTTTATACAGATGGTAACGCGGGTACAACAAAAGAAATGAAGCGTTTAGCTAATAAAGTAGTTAGAAATACAGATTTTGATAAATTACCAATGAAAGGGAAAGGATATAAAAAATGTTTTCAATCTTGGAATATTCACGATTGGAGAGATAGATATACTAAACAAGAATGGGCAAATTATTATAATAAACAAATTAATCATTGGTGGTTTACAGATACATATGAAGAACATATGAAACAATGGGATAAAATGTATCGGAGAAAATAAAAATGAAAACTGAAATAAAAATCAATGTTAATGATTTAGAAACTTTTATAGCAGCATTAAATAATGCTATTATTGCTTATAATGATATTAGAGAGCGCCTTTCTTTTTTGGTATTGAGGAAGAAAATTTAAACTCTAAATGGTATGAAAATACTGGTCTTAATTATGAAATATTAACTGAAAGAATTGAAGAATTAAAATATGTATATGACCAATTATTAGAATTGGAAAATAAATAAGGGGTCGAAACAGTTTCGACGGGGTCTTGAAAATTATTAGTTCGCACGAAATGATATGCGCGTTATGCAATCAAACTTAAAATAAACGCAAAAGTTATTTCTTTTAATTCTTATAGACCGGTAGCTATGGCTGCCTAATATAATGAATACCTCAAGTAATTCTATCGCTTCTGGTCAATGCTTGAGTGTTTAAGTAAAAGAAGCAAGTCGGTTCTTTGTAAACGCAGTTAGGAACAAAGTGGTGGGTCTAGGCAAAAACCTGTTAAAGTGAGAGAACACTTAGAAAACGCTATTGCGTAAAAAACTAATAATTAGTATGGATTTCGGACGCGGGGGCAGAGCCCGCCGGCTCCACTTTAAGACGCTAACAGCAAAAATTTTAATATTTTTCCTACCAAATTTTTAGGATTCATTATAAAGCGTCTTGACATTTTAAAAAAATTATGATATAATATATATATCAAAACAAACAAAGAAAGGTAAATAAAAATCAAATGGCAAAAAATTGGACATTGATTTACACAAATGCAGACACGACAACAGAAACAAGAGCAGAGAAAGTGCGGAAGGCGCGTAAGATTGATAATACAATCAGAAATATGAAATCACCGACCGCAGATCAATTAAAAAGAGAATCAGAGTTTACCTATGAAGTTAAAACTCTTGAGGAAGAGAAATTGCTTCGAGCTTTCGATGAAAAAAAGGTAAAATCAAAGGCGGCAATCAAGCAGGCATTGCGAATTAAAAGAGAACGAGCTGCCGCAGAAAAGAAAAAGGAAGCAGAAGCAGTAGAATCTTAATAGATAAATGCCAAGAGCAAATGATGGCATTAAAGTTATGGGCGGTTGACTGACCTAAAGTTATAGATGCTCCTGTAGTTCAAACGGATAGAACCCCGGCTTTGTAACCCGGTAATCTCGGATCATACCCGAGTGGGAGCTTTAAAAATTTTTCCAAATTTTGGGCGCAAGTTCATATAAGTATTAGATTTAATAAACATAAAAGTGCTTCTATGAATAAAAATGATCCAAATTAAATTGGTAAAGATTATGGAGTAACCGATAATACAATAAGAAAATGGTGTGTTGCAGAAAATTTACCAAAAAGAAAAAAAGATATAAATGAAATATCTGATGAAAATTAGATTAATATTTAAAAACGCACTCGTAGTTTAAAGGAAAAATACTAGGCTTCCAACCTGGAGTTGTGGTGTCAGGATCCATCGGGTGCTTTAGGGCGAACAGCAAATCTTCTTCTAAATTAATAGAAGAACAAGAATAATTATGATGATACAAATTATTCAAGGATTGTAAAAGATGTAATCTTTTTCCTGCCCTTAGACAATTAAAGGAAGAAGAGAAGCCATGATGAGAGTGTAAAACTCACTCCATTTTACAATCATATACTTATTAGATCCGCCCCCACATATTATACTATACGATAACTTTGTGGGGGCATTTTTTTTGTGATGGTCATCCAAGTGGCTTAAGGTACGCGGCTGCAACCCGCGGATCGTAGGTTCGAATCCTACCCATCACTTTTAACAAAAGAAAGGAGTATCATATGTATGCGGCGTTAATAAATAAAACGTATATGGCAAAAGGTCGTCAGATAATTCTATTTGACACAATAGAACAAGCACAAATGTTTGTTCAGGATTTCTTTCAATATGCAATAACTAAGGCTGCAAGCGGTGCTGGAAACGTATTTGATGTAATGGCTGCTCAAGGTAATGTAGATATTGAAGAATTCAAACTTGGTAAATATGATACAGATGTACAAACAGTAAATTTTACTGATTTGGACAGAAAATAAAAAAATAAGGTTATGAAAATAACCACAACTAAAAGTTGAAAAGGAGATAAAAGGAATGAACACTTTTTTGAATGAAATGAAGAACGCTTCTAACTATGCAGTAACAGAGAACGGGGCTTTAGCACATAAAACCACACGTTCCGCAGTTTACGATATGTTTGCTCTTGGCGGTGCTTACCGCAAGAGAAGTGATGAAGACTGTATTCTCTTATTCAAGAACGCTCTTGAAGAGAATGAGACTCTGGCATTGAAGTGTCTGTTTTATTTACGTGATTGCCGCGGAGGTAAGCTCTTTGCCTAGCCTCCCTATATAGTGATATATAGTAAAAAATTCTGTGAACCCAAGCAAAAGGGGTGTCAGATTTAATCTGGCTAACGGTTCAGAAGATAGAAATATCGTTATGAGTAAGGGAACCTAAGTCTTATAAAGATATGGTAATACCGTGCCAAGCTACATTTGGTCAATTTTATAAAAATATTTTCTTATTATTTTAATATCTCTATGTAAGATTAGAACAGGGAGAAAAAATATGGGATATATTTATAAAATTGAAAACTTAATAAATCATAAAATTTATATTGGGCAAACTACTAAAGAACGACCTACTGATAGATTTAGTCAGCATCGTTATTTAACTAGGCATCCAGAACAAGAAACTTCTATTAGTTATCTTCATAGAGCGATGAATAAATATGGGGTAGAGAATTTTTCTTTTGAAATTATTGAAGAAATTGAAGATAATCTTCTTAATGAGAGAGAGCAATATTGGATAAAAGAAAAAGAATCTTTAATGCCAAATGGCTATAATATGACAATAGGTGGAGAAGGAACCATAGGATATTCAAGAATTCAATCTAAAGAAGAAAAAATGAAAAGAAGTAAATCAGTAAAAAAATTTTATGAGAATAATCCAGAAGCTATTAAAAAATTAAGAGAAAGAACTTTATCTTTATGGCAAGATGAAGAATACAGAAAACGAGTGACGGAAAGTAATAAAAAATTTTATTCTGAACATCCTGATAAATTTAAAGGAGAAAATAATCCAATGTATGGTAAACATCATACAGAAGAATCATTAGAAAAAATTCGTAACCATGCCGCAACTCGAAAAAATAAAATTGCCCAATTAGATAAAGACACTTTAGAAATTATTAACATTTATGATGGAATAAAAGATGCTGAAAAAGCGTTAGGTGTTGGTCATGGATGGATATCTAAAGCGGCAAGACAAGATAAAATTGCTTATGGATACAAATGGAAACTTATGTAGAAGGTGTAACGACTAATATGTAGAATAGAGATTAGCACTATTCGAAGCGCAGAACTCTTTCTTAATTTTGGTTAAGAGAGATGAAGAGATAGTCTGCGAAATTATGAAAATAATTTTATCGCCGTGCAGGGTGAAAGACGCTTCTTCCGCGTTTGCTATAAGTGGTTAGCTACTAAACACGCAGATATTGCTCGTAAATACATTGAGTGCATCCCATATTATGGACGCTATGATGATATTTATTGCTTATTTAATACTCCTCTTGAACAAGATGCTTTAGCTTTTATTAAAAAAGAAATTGATAATGGCTTAGAAATTTTAGGTGCGTTAGATGAGTTGGGATAAAAGTAAAAGGAGAATAAGTATGGAAAATAATACAGGATTAATTTTTAAATGGTTAAAGTCAGAAAATGCTTCTTCTAAAGAAAAAGCAATAGCTGTAAAAATAAGAAAATATCTTGGAATGACACATAAAGAATATAGAAAAATGCTTTCTTACGGAAGAGAAAAGACAAATGTTTTAGAAAAATTAATGTCTTCAAATGAGTGGAATAAAATAGACTTTTCTAAAATCCCTTCTAAGGCTGGTTTAATCTATAAGAATGCATTCGCAAGACGAGATATTATTGCAAAGAAGTATGAAGATTTTGCAAAAGATAAGAATACTACAGTTAATGCTGCGACTTTATATCCTTATGAAGTTGTTGCTAAAGCAATTGATACTTTTGGCTGGAGTTGTTGGGATAGAGGAACAGCAACTGAAACGGATAGAGCTATGATTGAAAAATATTGGAATAATCTTACAGATTATTTTAATGGAAAACAGTCTAATATGCTTTGCGTAGTAGATACTTCAGGTTCTATGCACGGAACTCCTATTAATGTAGCTATTTCTCTTGGTATTTATTGTGCAGAGCGAGCTGGCGGTCCTTTTAAAGATCACTATATTAGTTTTAGTTCTCGTCCGCAGTTAATTAAGGTTGAAGGTGTTGATTTTGTAGATAAGGTTAAACGCATCTATCTAACAAATTTGTGTGCGAATACTAATCTTACACGCACTTTCGATATGCTTCTTGAAATTGCAAACCGCCCTGGAGTAAAAGAGGAAGATATTCCAGAAACTATCTGTGTAATTAGTGATATGGAAATTGATTGCATGTCAAATTGGGGTTCTTCTAATACACAGACTGAAATGGAAAAAGTAAGAGAGAAATGGGCTAGATATGGACATAAACTTCCTAAGTTAGTATACTGGAATGTCGATGCTCGTAATAATATTATCTTGGATGGCGGTCCGGATGTTACATTCGTATCTGGTATGAGTCCAGTCATTTTCGAGAATGTCTTGACAGGTAAAACTGGTTGGGATTTATGTCTTGAGAAATTGCTTTCTAAGAGATATGAAGCTATCACTGCTTAATATAATATAATAAATAATAAATAAAAGGAAGGTTTGACCTTCCTTTTTAATTTTATACAAAGGAGGTACTATTGATGATAATAAGTTCTTTAGCTAAAACTGTGATTATTTCCCCTAACAAAAGTATAAGACAACAAAATAAATATTATTGTAAAATAGATACAATAACAATTCATGTCATGGCGGGAAATCTTTCTGTAGAAACTTGCGGAAATGTATTTAAAGATCCAAAAAGACAAGCTTCTTCTAATTATGGCGTAGATAGTAAGGGCAATATTGCTTGTTATGTTCCAGAAGAATATAGATCTTGGGCAACAAGTAATAAACCAAATGATTATCGTGCTATTACAATAGAAGTAGCTAATGATAAAGGAAAACAAACTGGATATCATGTAACTGATACAGCATTAAATTCTTTAGTAACTTTAATTGCCGATATCTGCAAAAGAAATGGCATTAAAAAATTAATTTGGTCTGATAATAAAAACAATAGAGTAAATCATTTAAATGGTTGTAATATGACTGTTCATAGAGATTATGCTGCGAAAGCTTGTCCTGGAGATTACTTAATGAGTAAGCATCCTTGGATTGCAGAAAGTGTTAATAATTTGCTTGCGGGAGCCCCTGTTCCAGTCCCCGCCCCATCAAATTATATATATGAAAATATTGATTACACTTCTGTTTTTGATCCAGTATTTTATTCTAATAAATATTCAGATTTAAAAGCGGCTTTTGGTAATAATACTACTTTACTATTTAATCATTTTATTAAAAATGGAATAAAAGAAGCAAGACAAGCTATTACAACTTTCGATCCAAAAATATATAGACAGAAATATCCAGATTTAAATGCTGCTTTTGGAAATAATTGGGAATATTATTACAAACATTATTGCACAATAGGCAGAAATGAAGGTAGAACAGGAATTTAATAATGCGGGAGATGGAACTCCATCTCCCGCATTTTTTATTACTATTGATTTTTATTAAAATTTTTGATATAATATATATAAATAAAAAAGAAAGAAGATGTTTATTGATGGGAAGAACATTTGTCAGTAGTGATTGGCATGGATGTGAAGTAGCTAAAAAAGTATTTGATTTTCTTAAGCCAGATGATACTTTATATTTTCTTGGAGATGCAGCAGATCGAGGTCCAATTGGTGCTGAATTAATAGAAAATATATTGAATGATAATAGAATAATTTATCTTAAAGGAAATCATGAAGAATTTTTTATTGAATGTATGTTAAATATTTATGATACTAATTATGTAGGTGGCATGAATGGTGTCTGGTATTATCGAAATGGTGGAGAATCTACAATTGATGCCTTTATAGATAAAAAGAAATACACAAGAGAGCAGATAATTAGTATTATTGAAAAAATTAAAAAACTTCCTACAGTATGTAATTACAGAAATAAAAAAGGTAATAATATTATCCTTGAACATGCAGGATATACTCCTTGGGAGTTTAAAAAAATGCAACGTCACGATCCGCTTTGGGATAGAACTCATTTTTTCGATGCTTATGATCAAAAGGGTGCTAACACTTATATTATTCATGGTCATACGCCAGTTCAATATCTTCAATTTTATTATGGTTATATAGATCAACCTAAAAGAACTATTGAAGATTTAGAAATAAAAAAAGCTTGGGAAAATGATGAACCAATGGGGAATTGGAAACCTACTATTCTTCATTATTGTAATAGACATAAAATTGATATTGATATGTGTACTATTACTAGTAATAGAGTCGCATTATTAGATCTTGATACTTTTGAAGAAATTTATTTTGATGCAGATTAAATGAAAGGAGAATAAAATATGGGACTTGACAATGGTATTATTATTCGTGGAAAAACTGAAAAAGGAACAAATTATCTTAAAAATAATTTTAGTAATTGTTATGATAAATATATCGAAGGTTTTGAGTTTGGCTATTGGAGAAAATGCTGGAATATAAGAAGAAAATTTATTGATGACTTTGGCTATGATACTGAAAGACAAGAAATAAAATTTGAATTAGATGATATTCCTCTTATTATAGAAACTCTTAAATATTTTCTTAATGAAGATAATTGGGAGTATGGTAAATGTTATTCTCAAGTTTTTAGTTGGATTGAAGAACTTCCTAGTATCGCAAATGCTATGCAAAATCTTTGGAGATTTTATGATAATTTAGATATTGATCCAAACAATGAATTAACAGATGAAGATTTTGAAATTTATTTTTATGATAGTTATTAAATAAAAGTGATTTTATAATAAAAGGAGAATGATTTATGATAAATAGAAATACTCAGATGCGCGAACTCGCATACGTCGTTACGGTTGACGCAGTAGAGCCTATTTCTGGTCGTGACCGTGTAGAATGTGCTAGAGTAGGTGGTTGGACTTGTATGGTTCCAAAGGGTGCATTTAAAGCTGGTGATCCGGGTATCTATTTTGAGATTGACTCTCAGGTTCCTGTAGATAAAGATCCGTTTAAGTTCTGTGAGAAATATAAGGGACGCATTAAGACTCAGAAATTCAAGACCCCGGATGGTCAGTTCTGGTCTCAAGGTCTCTTAATGGCTGCCGCAGATTTTGGTTGGACTACTGATTTTGCTCAGTTTGCTGGAGATTTTGGTTTTATTGTAGATGATAAGGGCGTGCAGCATATTCCTGGAGAAGAGTCTGCATTTTTAACTACTCAGCTTGGCGTAACTTATTATGAGATAGAGGACCAGAAGCGGAAGGCTGCATCTACTGTTGATAAGTATAAGAAAATGGCTGGACGTCATCCACAGCTTTTCAAGAACAATGCTATTGTAAAATGGCTTTATAAGCGGAATTGGGGTAAAAAGCTGCTGTTTGTTTTCTTTGGAAAGAAAAAGGACAAGACTGCGTGGCCGCAGTGGGTAGTTAAAACGGACGAGGAACGCGTTCAAAATATTCCTTTTATACTCCAGAGTGATATTCCTTGGTACGCAACTGAGAAGATCGATGGAACCAGCACAACTTTCACTATGAAAGGAAGAGGACGCAAAAGAGAGTTTTATATCTGTTCTCGTAATGTATGTTTTGATACTCCTGAGAAGATGGAAAAGGGTGCTTGGTACGATACCAATGTATATCAAGAGATGGCGATTAAATACAATGTAGAGCAGGTACTTGCAGATATTATGGATTTATTCAAGGATCTTGAGTTCGTAACTCTTCAGGGTGAGACCTTCGGGGCTGGTATTCAGAAGAGAGATTACGGAATGAAGGATCATGATTTCCGCGCTTTCAATCTGATCTTCGGTTATAAGAATGGAGAAAAAGAGCGTTTTAATCCGCGGAGAATGACTGACTTCCTTAAACAATTCGGTATTCCTTCTGTGCCGATTGTAGATGAACATTTCATTCTTCCGGATACTGTTGAAGAGCTGCTTAATATTGCAACTGACAAATCTGAAATTGATGGCGGAATGCGGGAAGGTTTAGTATTCCGTTCTGCAGATGGCACTCAGAGTTTTAAAGCAGTATCTAATGAATTTTTATTGAAATATCATCAGTAATAAAAATGGCGGGAACCGGGTCTAGACCCGCTCCCGCATTTCTTCTTTTAATACTCTTTTTTTATTTTTTATAAAATTTATGATATAATATATATATATAATAAAAAATAAAGAAAGAGGTGTTTATCATTTGACAAAAAATAAAATGATTCAAAGTGAGTTCTATTGTACTAAATGCGGTAAAAAAGGACTTCCAGTTTGGCGCAGGAAAGGTGACGCAAGAGAAGATGGACATTTAAAAGCATTATATTGTCTATTTTGTAATGATTATACAAACCATGTTGAATGTAAACCTAATACTCCATATTCTTTTGAAGATTTTAAATTAGAATATGAATATAATAATTTCACAAAAGATGGTTTAAGAATTTATACTTTAAAACAATTAAAAAATTTAGTTAGAGAAGAGAAAATTGAAAAAGTGAGGGAATTAAAATGAAAAAATTATTTATTATGGTAGGCTGCCCAGGATGCGGGAAATCTACTTATTTAAAAAATAATGAAAAATTCTTCCATAAATCTCATATTATAATTTCAAGAGATGAAATAAGATTTTCTCTTTTAAAAGAAGGAGATTCTTATTTTTCAAAAGAAGATATAGTATATAAAGAATTTATTAAACAAATTAAAGCTGGATTAAAAATTTATGAAGAAGTATATGTCGATGCAACTCATTTAAATGTGAGTTCCCGCAAAAAATTATTTTATGCTTTAGGTGATGCTATTAAAAATGTAGAACTTTATGCTATTGTCATAAAAGTACCTCTTGAACAAGCACTTGTGCAAAATCAAAAAAGATTTGGAACAAAAACATATGTGCCAGAAGAAGCTCTGCGGAATATGTATAAAAATTTTATGCTTCCTACTTTAAATGAAGGATTTAAAGAAATTTGGTTATATATTTCAGAAGGTATTGATAAACCTTGTCATTTTCAAAATATTAGAAAAAGATTTTAAAAAGGGATAGAGATAATATGAAAACAAAATTAGATAAAGAAAGAAAATATGCTTTTTGGTTAAGATTTGATCAGAAAAATTTTACAGGAATTTATAAATGTCCTGATTGTGGAAAAGAATATACTTTTAAAGAAGCAACTGGAAAAGAAAAAAATCAAATTGGACATAATTGTCCTCATTGTGGAGTAAAATTGAATTGAATTAAGGAGAAAAATTACAACTGACTAACATTTTTTATAAATGCTGGTCAGTTGTAAGCAACAGTAAATGCAAGAATACGCAATGGATAGGATAGCATAAAAGCTATTACTACTCCTTTAAGGAGGTGATTTAAAAAATGAGTGCTATATACCTTACATCGGATTGGCACTTTGGTTAACAGGCCATGACCGAGACTTTATCTATCAACCTCGCGGATTTAGTTCCATGGACGAGATGAATGAAGAAATAATTACTAGATATAATGAAATTGTTAAGCCAGAAGATGATGTATATGTACTTGGTGATTTAATGCTTGGTAATAATGAAATTGGTCTCAAATGTATTAAAAATCTTAAAGGTAATATTCATGTCATCCGCGGAAATCATGATACTAATACTAGAATGGATCTTTATAATAATTGCTATAATATAGTAGAAATTTGTGAAGGTAAGTTTTTAAACTATAAAGATTATCATTTTTATCTTAGTCATTATCCTTGTTTGGCAAGTTATTATGATGAGCATAGTCCAGTTAAGCTTAAGCGAAAAATGACTAGTCTATGTGGTCATAAGCATACTCAAAATGCTTTTGAAGATTTTGATAAGGGATTGATTTATCATTGTGAAGTAGATGCACATGATTGTTATCCCGTTTCTATTGAAGAAATTATTAAAGATATAAAGGAGATTATTATATGAATAAACTATCATCAAAAGATACAAAATTTTCTGAGGCTGTTGCATTTCTTATTACTGCGATAATTATAAGTATCATTTCACCATTCCTTGTTTTTTGGATAAGCTATATTATAGGATATTTTGTAAAATGGACAATTGGAAATATTTTAATACAAGGACTTATGTTATTTAATATTAATATACCCATTGAAAAGATTCCATTGGTTTGCGGTGTACTAGGTTTTATTTCAAGTTATTTTAATACTACTATTCAAAATAAATCTAACTAAATAAATAAAAGGCTTAATTAAAAATATTAAGCCTTTTTATTTTGACTTTTTAAAAAATTTATGTTATAATTAAGATAATAATATAAATATAAGAAAGGAATATTTTATGAAATTTATTTCTGCTGACTATAATAAAGAAAATGGTCACTCAACAGTTATAGTGCAACATTTAGGGAAAAAATTTGTCGGTGAAGGAAGATTTAATCCAGAAGATAAATCTGGAGCATCTGAATTTGCTGGTTGCACTTATGCAGAAACAAGAGCAACTATCAAAGCTCTTAAATATGAACTTAATATTGCTAAAAATAAAATGCGGGAAGCACAAGATTTCGTAAAATCTTGTGAATGTTATAAAGATTTTGATCCAAATTCTTCTAGCGCAAAAGTTTTTTATAGACAATTAAATCGAAGAATTAAAAGAGTAGAAGATTTAAAGAATGAAATTAAAACAATGCAGCTCTCTTTAAAAGCTTCTATTGAAGCTAGATATAATAAAATTATGAAGATTTTAGAGAAAAAAGACAAAAAAGGTTAATTTATTTAGTCCATTTTTTTATATCTTTATAGAAATTAACCTTTAAAACGAAAGGTGGACTTATAAATGATAAAATTTTATGACACATGTAGTTTGTTGGAACTTCAAGAGGAAGTATTCAACGATTCCAAGTTTTATATCTCCAGCATTACTCTTTCTGAACTGGAACAGATAAAAACCTCTGGAACAAGAGATGAAGAAATTAAGTGGAAAGCGCGGCAGGTGCTTAACTGTCTCCGTCAACATAAACAATCTTATGAAATTATTATTTTTGACAAAGAAGTTGAAGCATATTTAGATGATTTACAATTAATTTCTAATAATGATAATAAAATAATCGTTTCTGCATATATGCGAAATCAGAATGAGCCTATTACTTTTGTAACTAATGATTTAGCTTGTGAAGCAATCGCTAATTCAGTTGGTTTAAAAACAGAAATGATTTCTGATAACATTGTAGATGATGATTACACTGGATATAAAATAATTAAATTATCTGATGAAGAATTAGCTGATTTTTATATGCATATTCTTCAAGAAAATCAGAATAAATATAATTTATTAACAAATGAATATCTTTTAATTAAAGATAGTAATAATCATATAGTTGATAAATATAGATGGAATAATAAATATGAAAGTATTGGTTTTATTAAAGCAGAGTCTAAAATGTTTGGTAAAGTAACACCAAAAGATGATTTACAATTACTTGCATTAGATGCATTAAATAATAATCAAATTACTATGCTTAGAGGCCCCGCGGGAAGTGGTAAATCTCACCTGGCTTTTGGATATATGTTTTCTTTATTGGATCAAGGTAAGATTGGAAAAATAATTATTTTCTGCAATACTGTTGCAACAAAAGGATCAGCTAAATTAGGCTACTACCCTGGTTCCCGCACAGAAAAATTACTTGATAGTCAAATTGGTAATTTTCTTGAAAGCAAATTAAGTAGTCGTATTGAAGTAGAGCGTTTAATTGAAGATGGAAGTCTCATTTTACTTCCTATGAGTGACATTCGTGGTTATGACACAACAGGAATGAATGCCGCAATTTATATCACTGAGGCACAAAATCTTGATATTGAACTAATGAAACTCGCTCTTCAACGTATTGGTGAAGACTCTATATGTATCCTTGATGGTGATGATAAAACTCAGGTTGATATGTCAATGTATGCGGGAAGTCATAATGGCATGAAGAGAGTGAGTAAAATATTTAGGGGTGCTGATTTCTATGGCGAGATCGCTCTCCAAAAAATCCATAGATCAAAAATTGCAGAATTGGCTCAACAATTATAAAAAGCTCCATAAGGAGCTTTTTTATTTTAAGGAGGCGAAATTATGTTCAAAAAGATTTCAGAAATAATAGCCAATAAAAAACTACAAAGAACTACAGATAAAATAAATTTAGAAAAACGAATATGGCTTCAAGAAAAACCTTTAATTGAACAAGAGAATCAAATAAACAATGAAAAACAAGAATTAAAACGAAAAAAAAGAGAAACAAAACTTCCATCTTGGAGTAAATTACTTTTAATATTTTTATTTATTAATTTTACTGTATTAGAATTATTTATAGGTTTTATTACTTTATATAGTTTCAAATTAGCTGCGGAAGTTGGCTTAATGCCGGATCTTACTCCATTAATTACTTTAATAACCGCGGTTGTGGGTGAGACTATTTCATATTGGATCTATTGTGCAAAATCTAAAGCTGAAAATGTTAAAGATGGAATTGTTTATGAAACTACTATGTATAATCTAAGAAATAATGCGGAAGATGAATAATCTTCCGCATTTTTTTATTATATTTTTATACTTTTGAGCTGTAGCTAAGTTAAAATTGCAAACTAGTTTGACTTTTATAAAAATTTATGTTATAATTATTATATAGTTCAATAGAGATTAGATATTGCTAAATAAAATTAGAATAAAAAAGAAAAATAGAATTTTAATAAAAATAAAAATAGCACAAGTAAAAACTTGGGTAACTTTAAATAATTTATTTTTTATAAAAAGTATATATAATATCAAAAATAGTAAAGGAGGAAAGATATGTTATATACTTTAAAAGATGGATCTCAAATAGAATCCGTGCCTATAGGACAATCATCTGTGAAAATAGGAGAAATTAGTCCCAATGGAATGTTAACTGTTTGCGATAGAGGACCAGCACCTTCTTCTGGAAGAGGAGCAACTGTGATTTGTAAATGTCGCTGTGGAAAATATACTTTATTAAAATTACAAGCGTTTAGAGATGGAACTACTAAATCTTGTGGATGTTATAATAAAAAAGTACATCAAAAACTTTGTAAAGAAATAGGGAAAAAACAATATTTTAAAGATTATTCTTCTCCTGATTTAAATATAAATCCTTATTATAATTTTATAAGTCCTACTGAAGAAATAACTCCATTAGGAGTAAAATGGATTATAAAATGTAAAAAATGTGGAAAAGAATTCATTGAGGTTCCAAATCAATTAATTTCAGATAAAAGATGCAGAGGAAATAATCCATGCTCTTGTTGGAAACAAACAAGTAAAGGTGTTTTAAAATTAATTAATTTATTAGAAGAAATGAATATTCAATATTTTACTGAATATTCATTTCCTACTTGTTTAAGTATTAAAAATAATCCTTTAAAATTTGATTTTTATTTGCCAGAACAAGATTTACTTATTGAATATGATGGAGAACAACATTTTGAAGATAAAGGAATGTTTGGTGATAAATATCATGAACAAAAATTTAAATTACAACAAGAGTATGATAAAATAAAAAATGATTGGTGCTTAAAAAATAATAAAAAACTTATTAGAATAAGCTATAAAGATTATAATAATATAAATCAACATTATATAGAAAGGATTTTAAATGAATAATAATTATAACTTAGATAGTGTTCAAAAATTAGATTTCTTTTCTGCGGTTCGTAAGTATCCGGGAATGTATATTGGTTCTAAAGATGCTGATGGATTACATCATCTTGCTAAAGAAATAATTTCAAATAGTATTGATGAATATTTGAATGGTTCTTGTACTGAAATTGCAGTTACATTAGTAAAAGATGGAAGTTTAAAAATAAGAGATAATGGTCGTGGTATTCCTATTGGCAAAAAACAAGGAAGCGAAAAGACTGCTTTAGAGTTATGTTTTACAGAAGAGCATGCAGGTGGTAAGTTCCTTAATGCAACAGGAGAAAGTGGTTATAATTCTGCTGGTGGTATGCATGGACTTGGTACTAAATGCGTTAATGCTCTTTCTGATAAAATGATAGTTATTAATCAAAGAGATGGACAGAGAGAAACTCTTGAATTTATAAATGGAGAACAAAAGAAAAACGAAACAATTAAAATAAATAGTAAAGAAACTGGTCTTATAGTCCAATTTTATCCTAGTGCTAAATATCTTGAAGTAATAGATTTTGATGAAGCAAGATTAAAGAAAATGTTAGAAGAATTTAGCTTTCTTTGTAAAGGCTTGACTTTTACTTTTATTAATGAAAAAGTAGGAGATGCATCTTTTGTAACATATAAATCAAAAAATGGATTATATGATTATCTTACTTATTTAACTAAAGATAAGGAAATGCTTTGTAAACCTTTTTATTTTGAACAAGAGGAAGGAACATATAAAGTAGAAGTAGCCTTTGGGTATAATAACAGTTATTCTTCTACTGTTAAATTATATACAAATAATATTCCTCAGTTTAAAGGGACTCATTTAACAGGATTTAAAACAGCTTTTACAATGACTTTAAATTCTTTTGCTAGAGAGAAAGGTTGGTTAAAAGATAAAGATGAAAATCTTACTGGATCTGATTTAGAAGAAGGGCAACTTTTAGTTATTAATTTTAAAATGATCGATCCAGTATTTAAAGGTCAGAATAAAGAAGAATTATCTTCAACTGAAGGTAGAACATATGTTCAGAAATTCTCTATTGCTGCTTTAAAAGAATTATTTGGATATAATGAAAAAGATATTAAAATAATTTTTGATAAATCTATTAATGCGCGGAAGGCGCGGGAAGCCGCTAAAAAAGCTAGAGATGCAGCCCGCAACATTACACCGAAAGATAAGAAAAAGCAACTTTTAAATCTTCCTACTAAATTGGTAGATTGTTGGAGTAAGGATAGACTGAAATGTGAGATATTAATTGCAGAAGGTGATTCTGCTGCAAATGGTTTGGTTGAAGGTAGAAATTCAGAAATTCACGCTATCTTCCCTATCAGAGGTAAAATTATTGCAGCATATAAGAATTCAACTGAAAAGATTTTTGCAAACCAAGAAGTTGTAAATCTTATTAAAGCCATTGGTCTTGATCTCGATCCGAAGACGCATAAATTGATTTATGATATAAAGAAACTTAGATATGGCAAAATTCTTCTTTGTGCGGATGCTGATCCGGATGGAGCTAGCATTAGAAATCTTTTGATTGAGATGTTCTGGTGGTTGTGTCCAGAATTGATTTTAAATGGGCATATATATACAACAATGCCACCTTTGTTTAGAATTACAACAAAGAAGAATGAATATATTTATTTGAAAGATGCGGCGGCGCTTGAGCAGTATAAAGCTCAGCATCAAGGTGAAAAGTATCAGATTAATAGAAATAAAGGTTTAGGCGAGCAAGATGCAGATGAGCTTTGCGAAGCATTACTCAATCCCGCTACAAGAAATATTGCTCAATTAGTCGTATCTGATGAAAAGAAAGCTGCGGTATTAATAGAGACACTTCTCGGTCCAAGCGTACCGCCTCGAAGAGCATTCTTATTACAACACGCAGAGGAGGCAAATGACTGTGAATAATACAATGGAATTAACTCAAGAGTTAGGTCAGAACTTTCTTGACTTTTCATATGAAGCAAATAGTCAGAGAGCATTTGCTGATGCTAGAGATGGTCTTAAACCTGGTCAAAGAGCTTGTATTTGGGAAATGTATAATGAAGGATATAGTAGCAATAAGCCCCACGTAAAAGCAGCAAAAATTGCAGGCGGTATTATTGCTAACTGGTGGCCTCATAGTAATGATGCAATTTATGATACATTCGCAAGAATGTCTCAAACTTGGATTAACAATATTCCAGAAGTAGATTGGCACGGCGCAAATGGTTCTATTCAAATTAGTGGTGAGCCGGCTGCTATGCGTTATACCGAAGCCCGCCTAGCAAAAGTAATAGAAGAAGGAATGTTAAATAACATTAAGAAAAATAATGTCCCTATGATTCCTAACTTCTCAGAAGATGATGAATGGCCTCAGGTTCTTCCAGCGCTTATGCCACGATTAATGATTAATGGATGTCAAGGTATTGGTAGTACAATAGCCAATGTATGGTTGCCGCATAATTTAACAGAACTTGCAGCAATTATTATCAAATATCTTGAAACAGGAGAAATAGATTATGATAATATCTTTCCTGATTTCCCTACTGGCGGTATTATCATAAATAAGAAAGATTTAGTTCCAATTTATAAAACTGGTAAAGGTAAAGTTATACTGCGCGGGAAGGCTGATATTAAGGGAAAAAGTATCTTCATTACAGAAATACCCTACCAAGTTTATGTAGAACCATTTATTGCACAAATTAAAGAGCTTATTCAGAAAGATGAATTGACAGGTATTTCTAATATTTTAAACAAGAGCGATAAGAAAAAACTCTTAATTGAAATTGAATGTGATGAAGCACCTGCAGGGGTTCTTAATCAGCTTTATAGAAAAACTACATTACAAAAATCTTATTCTGCTAATCAATTTGCTCTTGTAGGAAAGACACCTAAGTTATTAACTTTAAAAGAGTATCTTGATATTTATATTCAACATAATTATGATTGTATCAAAAGAGAGCATGAATTTGATTTAAATAAAGCAAAAGATAGGTTAGAAATTGTTGAAGGTCTTATAAAAGCATTAGAAGATATTGATAATATTATTGCTTTAATTAAGAAAAGTGATAGTTCTTCTGATGCAGTTAAAAATCTTGTTGCTAAATATCAGTTTACAGAAAGACAAGCGAAAGCTATTGTAGATATGAAACTCGGTAAATTAGCACATCTTGAAAAAGTTGAACTTAATCAAGAAAGAATTGATTTAACTTCAACAATAGAAAAATGTGAAGAAGTTATTAATAATGTAAGTAAACAAAAAGAAATTTATCTTGAAAGATTTAATTCTTTTGTGAAGAAGTATGCGGGAGCCCGCCATACTGAACTTACACATATTGATATCAAACCAGAAGAAAAAGAAATAGAAACGGTAGTTCCTGTCGATGTAGTAGTAGTAACAACTCAATCTGGTCTGATTAAGAAAGTTCCTGTATCTAGTTATAAAGTACAGAGACGTGGCGGGAAGGGCGTTAAATCAGAAGATGATGCAGTTATGTCTACTATTAAGACAAACACAGTAGACTATATGATGTTCTTCACCAACACTGGTAAGATGTATCGTACTGTTGTTGATAACATTCCTGATGGAACAAATGCAACAAAAGGCGTTCCTATTAATAGTTTAGTACAACTCGATCAGAATGAAAAGGTTATAGCTGTGACTTCACTACACAGAACTACGTTGCCGAAATTTGCCATTTTTATAACAAGACAGGGAATGTTTAAAAAGACATTTTTGAACGAGTATCTCGGTGCGAAGAGAAATGCGGGAATCGCTGCTATTAAGCTACGTGAAGGTGATAGCGTCGCGGCAGTAAGTTTCCAGGATGATGAAGAAATGATTATCGTTAGTAAGAATGGTATGAGTATCAGATTCGTAACAAAAGATATTGGCGCTATTGGTAGATTATCTATTGGTGTAAAAGGCATTAATCTTGCGGAGGATGATGAAGTAGTTGCAGCACTTCCGGTTCATAAAGAAACTGATAAACTTGCAATCTTTACCGCAAACGGTCTTGGAAAGAAAGTTGAACTTAAAGAGTTTATGATTCAAGGTAGAGGCGGAAAAGGTACAATAGCAAGTAAAGTATCTGAAACTGGAAATGTAGTAGGTGCGGCGATGGTGTCTGATGAAGATAATATCCTCGTCACCGGAAATAAGACTTCAATCTGTTTCTCCGCAGCAGAAGTATCTTCTGGCTCAAAAGCAAGTAATGGTAATATGGTGATTAAAGATAATAGGATTATCTCTATAACAAAGATTTAAGTGGGAGATGTCAAGCATCTCCCGCTTGACTTTTATAAAAATTTTTGTTATAATATAATTATGTTGGTCAAACAACAAAAAGTTATATTGCATAATAATTAAATATATTATGTATATTTGGGATCATTATAAATAATGGAGGTTATATTTATAATGAATGAGTTTCAAAAATCTTATATTTTAATTTTTACATCTTTATTAAGTATCATTTTACTTGCTTGCTCTCTGCGTCTGATGAATGACGTTAACGTACTAAACCAAAGAGTTGATAAACTTATAGAATATCAACAATCAACTCAAGTACCTGATGATTCAACACTTGCTGTGTCAGGTGAAATAACAATCGCAGGACTAGACGAAATAGTAGTAACAGAAGAAGATAAAGTAGTTGAAGAAGAAATAGAAATTAATGATGATCCCACATTAGCCAAAAGTAGATATGCAGATACTATTGATGGATTAACTAATTATGAAAAAGATTTAATCTGTCGCATTGCTTTCAGAGAAGCGGGAAACCAAAGTGAAGAAGGAAAACGCGCAGTTATAGAAGTTATATTAAACAGACTGAATAGTGATGTATGGCCCAATACAGTAGAAGGTGTACTAAGTCAATCCCACCAATTTTCAACATGGCGCGGAAGAGCTAACGTATCAGCAGAGAATGTAGCAAGCATACAACCAATATTAGATAAAGTAGGTACAGAAGAGCCTATATTATCAGAAGATTATATATATTTTAATTCTTTATCTAATCCTAAAATGAATAACAGAGTAAAAATTCAAGATCATTGGTTCGGAACGGGGAATAGTTAATACTATTCCCCGTTTTTGACATTTATAAAAAATTATGATATAATATATATATGTAAGAAATAAAAAAGAAAGAAGAAAAACATGGATTATATAGCGCAAAATATAAAAGATTTAATTTGGAAACTTAATAGATATACAAAAAATTATGATGAAGGCCATCCGCTTATCTCTGACAAAGAATGGGATGAACTTTATTTTGAGTTACAGAAAATGGAAGAAGAAACTGGTATTATTTATCCAGACTCTCCAACGCAGTCCATTTCCTATACTGTTGTTGATAATCTTAAAAAAGTAGAACATAATCACCCTATGCTTTCTCTTGCTAAAACAAAAGATATAGAAGAAATCAAGAGTTTTGTCAAGGGACATGACTGGTGTGGTATGTTTAAACTTGATGGATTAACTTGCTCTTTAACATATGAAGATGGTAAATTAGTAAGGGCAGAAACCCGAGGAAATGGTATTATAGGTGAGGACATTCTTCATAATATTATGGTGATGGAAAGTGTTCCTAAAGTAATTCCAAATAAAGAAATAACAGTAATAGATGGTGAAGTAATTTGTAAATATCCAGATTTTGAAAAATTTGCAGATGAATATAAACATCCTCGTAATTTTGCAAGTGGAAGCATTAGATTACTAGATGCTAAAGAGTCTGCAGCCCGCAATCTTACGTTTGTAGCTTGGGATTTGATTAAAGGGCGGGATGATATTGATTTCTTCTTTTGGAGACTTGAAAAACTTGATGAATGGGGTTTTGAAACAGTCCCAAGAGTAGGAGATATGGAAACAGTAGAAGATACCATTGAGGTATTGAATGAAATGAATGAATCTCATATCTATCCTATTGATGGTTATGTATTTAGATTTGAAAGTCAAAAATATTATAATAGTTTAGGTAATACAGATCATCACTTCAGGGGAGATATGGCTTTCAAATTCTACGATGATGAATATGAAACAGAATTGAAAAACATTAGTTATGATGTCTCAAGAAACGGTATTCTTACTCCAGTTGCAATATTTGAACCTATTGAAATAGATGGAACTACTGTTAAAAAATGTTCATTATTTAATTTATCTGTTTTAGAAGAAAAATTAGGTAAACCTTATGTAGGACAAAAAATTTGGGTAGTAAAAAGAAATCAAATTATTCCATATATTGAACGAGCTGAAAAAAATTGCGGGAGGTTATCATTGGGAATTTGTATGAATAATATAGTATATATAAATATACCAACAGAATGCCCTATATGTGGACAAAAATTAATTATAGATACCTCTCCATCAGGGGTAAAGATATTAAAATGTATTAATAAAGATTGCAATGGAACATTGTTACATAAGCTAGAGCATTTTTGCTCTAAAAAAGGAATGAATATTTTAGGTCTTGGTGAAAAAACTATTGAATTTTTAATTCAAAAAAATTGGATTGCTAATTTTTCTGATATTTATAATTTAGAAAAATATAAAATAGAATGGAGTCAAGAACCTGGTTTCGGAGAAAATAGTGTAAATAAAATATTAGAGTCAATAGAAAAATCTAAAAAATGTACATTAGAATCTTTTATTAGTGCTATTGGGATTAATGGTATTGGATCTACAGTTGCAAAAGAAATCGTAAAGCATTACCCTACTTGGACAGAGTTTAGGGCGGCAATTGGCAGTAACTGGTATGAAATTGATGGATTTGGTCCAGAAATGAGTAAAGCAATTAATAAGTTTGATTACGATGAAGCAGATGAAATTGCAGCGATGTTTACTTTTAAGCAGCCAGAGGTTCAGCCTGAAATTCAACAGGCTGCCGCTATTAAAGATAAAGTGTTTGTTATCACTGGTAAGTTAACTTCTGGTCAATTTAAAAATAGAGATGCGCTTAAAGCAGATATTGAAGCAAATGGTGGAAAAGTAACTGGTTCAGTATCTTCTAAAACTAATTATCTTATTAGTAATGAAGATTCATCTTCCGCAAAGTCGCTTAAAGCAAAAGAACTTGGGGTAACGGTCATTACAGAAGATGAATATCTGTCAATGAAATAATGAAAATTAGCTGAAATCACTTGCAATTTTAGAAAATTTTTGTTATAATAGTATATGTAAGGAGATAGATAAAATATGAAAAACAAAGATTTAGAAAAAATTGCAAAGAAAGTTCTGGAGTTGGAACAAGCATGCCGACACGGCGATAACCTACCTGAGAATATGACTAAAATGGATATGATTATGAGTTCCTTGGAGCCAGATGATCTGTTCGCTTTAGTGAAACTTTTAGAAGAAACGTCTTGCAATTTATGAAAAATTTTGTTATAATATATATATAAAAGTGAGAGATATAAAAATAACATATCTATCTACTTTATAAATAAAATAAAAAAATAAAATTTTAAGGAGAATTTAAAAATGGGAAAAAGTGTTAGTGAAAAGAGTTTAGTAGTATTGAATTATCTTAACAGTATCGGTGATGAGAACGTTACAGCAGCAGATATTGCTGAAGCACTTGGTATGGAAAAGAAATCTGTAGATGGTATTGTTACATCTGGTTTGATTCGTAACAAGGGACTTGCAGAGAGAATTCCAGCAGAGATTGAACTTGAGGATGGTACTCATAAGACAGTTAAGTTTATTAAGTCTACTGCGGCTGGTAAGGCTTATGATCATGAGGCAGCTAAGGCAGAGGATGCTGCGGCTTCAGCTGAGTAATTGAAATTATAAATTACTTCTTATGATAAAAATAAAATGGGTGAAGTTTTAAACTTCACCCATTTTCTTTAAGGAGAAACTTATGATAATAAAAATTCTAGGAATAATTTGTATAATATGCTCAATAATTTGCATATATAGTTTTTTACATTATACAAAAGAAATAAAAAATATACATAAATTAAATGCTAATATAGATGAACTAAATAAACAATCTAAAGAAATACAAAATGATATAGATAATAGGTTGCAACAAGTTGAAAATTTAAAAAATAAATTGTATAATATAAATAAAGAAATAAATGATAAAGTATATTATTCAGAACAAAAAATAAATTCTTTAGATAAAACTATTGAAGATAAACAAAAATATCTTGATAATATTCAACAAAATGTAACAAAAACTATTGATTCACAAAAACAATTATCTCAATCAGCATTTGAAAATTATTGTGAAATTTTAATAAAAAATTATGAAGAAAAAGAAAAAGAATATGAACAAAGTATTCAAAAACTTAATGATTCATATTTTAATATACAAAATAATATAAATAAAGATTTAGAACAAAAGAAAGAAGATAATCAAAAATATCTTGAAGAAGAAAAGCAAAAAATTGCGGAGGAGCTGTCTAAAGAACGGGAGATCTTAGAAAAAGTTCGTCAAACCCGCGCTGCCGCACTTCAAGCACAATTAAAAGAACAAGAAATTAAAGAAAAGCTTTCTTTCTATTGTTTAACTATAAAAGATTCTGAATTAGATGATATAAAAGTTCTTGAACGTGTTAAGGAACAGCTTCATGCCCCGCGTATACTGTCGATGCTAGTATGGCAAACTTACTTTCAGAAACCTATGACAAGTCTTTGTAATAATATTATAGGGACTGGAGTAAAAAGTGGAGTGTATAAAATAACTAATCAAAAAAATAATATCTGCTATATTGGTCAAGCGACTAATTTATCGGACCGTTGGAAACAACACGCAAAATGTGGATTAGGTATAGATACTCCTGTTGGAAATAAGTTATATAAAGCTATGAGAGAAGATGGCTTATGGAATTTTTCTTTTGAAGTTTTAGAGTTCTGCACGCCCGCAGAGTTAAATGAAAAAGAAAAATATTATATAGAATTATATCAATCAAAAGATTATGGATATAATAGTCAAAATGGAAATTCTAAATAAAAGGAGAATATAAAATGGCAAAAGTAGATTATGAAACTCAAGAAATTGATATTAATGAATTAGCCAATGCTCTTGTTGAAAATGTAAAGGGAGATATTAAAAGTTTCAATGATTTTATTGATCTGGATGCCGCATTAAATAGAGAAATTGCGATAGGTGAAATTGAAGATGGTTTAGGCTCTGCGGTTGATGCTTATATCCGTTATTGGAATAAATGTGATGAAAATATTCCTATAGAAGATCGTAAACCTATTAAACTTATTATTGACTCTTGTGGTGGATTTTTAACTGATAGTTTTACTATTATTGATGCAATTAAAATGAGTAAAACTCCTGTTATTGGTATTTGCACAGGTAATGCTTATTCTGGTGGATTTTTTATTTTTATTTCTTGTAATAAGAGAATTGCATATCCACATTCTTCTTATTTGTTCCATGAAGGAGCTACTTCTAATGGAGGTACAGCCGGACAGTTTGCTAATTATGCTGCTTTTTATAAAAAACAATTAAATCAATTAAAAGATATTGTTATTGAAAATACAAATATCACAGAAGAAGAATATAAAGATATTAAGAAAGATGATGTTTGGTATGATGCAAAAGAAGCTATTGAAAAAGGTATTGTTGATGAAATTGCGGAGGAATTTATAGTATGAGGTCTTCAATAAATATAACGATAAATAAATTATTAGGAAAAGAAGGTGATTAAAATAGTTTTTACAAATACTTGGACAGGTAATTGGGAAAATGCTTTCAGGGGATTAAGACATCCCCTAGAAAGTTATGCTAAATCTGATAGTGAATTTGGTATTGCAGATAATGATATTTGGATGGATGAGGTTGCTAATGATGTTGTATATTCATATATTAATAATTGGAAAGATGAAAGAATTGATCCAAATGAAGAAGAAATAAGAGAATGGTTATTTGATAATGGAGGATATATTCGCGGAAGTGGGAAACAAGCTGGTGAATATGTTTTCATTGGTGCTAATGATCTTGATCTTGCACAGCGCATGATTAAGGCGGGGAATCCTAATGATAAGTTTCTACGACAAATTTTTGTTAGTGTAGATATAACTGCTCCACTCTATTGGTGGAAAGAAATGGATACTTATAAAGTAGCAACTGTAGCTAATTCTACATCTACAATGCACAAATTAGCATCAACGCCAATTACAAAAGATTGCTTTGAAATGGACGATTATAATGGTTCACTTAAAGTGTATGATAGAGAGCCGTTCAATATTGATGATTATGTAGATGATATATGGGATAATATTATTGACTATTGTGAAACTCTTCGTAAAAGATACCTTGAAACAAAAAACATAAAATATTGGAAAGAACTTATTCGTATTCTTCCTGAGTCTTGGCTACAAACACGTACATTTACTTGCAATTATGCTGTGCTTAGACAGATTTATCATTGGCGTAAGTCGCATAAACTGACCGAGTGGTGGTCTTTCTGTGACTGGATAAGATCTCTCCCATATGCTGAACAATTAATTACATTTGAAAATTAATAAAAATTATGATATAATAATTATATATTAAAGGAAATGGAGAATTAAAAAATGTCAAAGAAAGAAACTTTTATTAATGAAGTATTAGTGTTGGCGGGAGATGCTCCAGAAAAGGTATTCTCTCAGGATGCTCTTGATTTTTGGAATGGACTTCAAGTAAGTGGAGATAAGGAAAAACCAAAATTTACAGAGAATGGTAAATTGGTTTTAAATTATATGAAAGAACATAAAGATCAGTATAATAATCTTTTTAAAGCAAAAGATATTGGTGAAGGTCTTGGTATCTCTTCAAGAACAGCATCTGGAGCAATGCGGAAGTTGGTAACAGATGGCTATGTAGAAAAAGTAGGAACTGATCCTATTGTTTATGCAATCACGTCAACGGGGATTGAGACTGATACTTCTGCAGAATAAAGTTGAAAAATTAAAAAAATTTTGATATAATTATTATATAGTCTTTAGAAAAATAAAGATATAAATTTTTAAGGAGAAAAGAAAAAATGAGAAAAGCATTGAATAAGGTTACATTGAGTGGTAGAGTTTATGATCATAAGTTGGCACTGAAGACGGTACAGGACTCAAGCAAGCAGAGCTATGGTACAGAATTTATTAATGGTACTATTGATATTGCTACAGATGATGCTTGTTTAAATATTGTTCAGGTACATTTTACTTATGTAACTGAAATGACAAAGCAGGGTAAGAAAAATGCAACTTATACAGTTTTGAAGAATATTATTGATAATGGTAAGACTGTTATTGCTGATGGTAAGGATGTAGCACTTTGTGTTAAGGTTGATACAGCAATCGGTTTGAATGATTTTTATTCAACTCGTAATGGAGAAGAGACTCTGGTTTCCGCAAAGAGATGCGAGGGTGGTTTTGTATCAACAGTTAAGACCTTGCCTGAAGAGAAAGATAGAAATAAATTTGAGTGCGATATGTTGATTAATGGCACTCACGTAGTTGAAAAGGACGAAGAGAAAAATATTGCAGAAGATTATCTTGTAGTTAAAGGCGCAGTATTTGACTTTAGAGGTGCAATTCTTCCGGTTGAGTTTGTAGTTAAGAGCAAGGGTGGAATTAATTATTTTGAATCTCTTGATGCATCTCCAAAAAATATGACATTCACTAAAGTTTGGGGTTCCATTAATTGCACAACCATTGTTACTAAGAAAGAAGAGGAATCTGCATTCGGTGAAGCTATGGTAACAGAGTACACCAATACCAAGAGAGAGTGGATTGTAACAGGTACTTCTAAGCCGGATTCAACATATGAGATTGGCGATGAAAAGAATGGTATTACTGAAGATGAAATTAAGAAAGCTCTTGCTGATAGAGAAGTTAAATTGGCAGAAGTAAAGAAGAATCAGGAAGAGTGGCAGACAAAGAAAAATGCGGGAGATGAGGTTCCTTTTGGAAACACAAAGGCTCCTGCTGCGGATGGCGGATTTAACTTTTAATCAAAGAATAAAAATAAAGGGGAGTAAAATTACTCCCCAATATTTTTAATCTATTTTTATGAACAATTCTTTTAATATAAAGAGAAATTAATTGCTGGGCGGTCAATGATCGTGTCCCAAAATCAAAAAGTTGTTTTGAATTTTTTTAAAGGAGATTTTTAAAATGGCAAGTATTGATATTTTTAGTGTAAAACCTCATCAAGTAAGTCGTGATATGCGCGGTTATTCTGTATTTATGTATGGCGGATGGAAAACAGGTAAGACAACTACCGCAGTTAAATTCCCAAAGCATTTTTTGTTAGCTTTTGAAAAAGGTTACTCTGCAATTCCTGGAGCAATGGCTCAACCTATTAATTCCTGGGGCGAATTTCGTCAAGTTCTTCGCCAGCTTAAAGAACCAAATGCGAAAACTATGTTTGAAACAATTATTGTCGATACCGCAGATATTGCATATGACTATTGTGTAAAATATATCTGTGATAATTATACTAGACCCGATGGTGGAACTGGCGTAGATTCCGTATCTGATATTCCTTTTGGTAAGGGTTATGGAATGATTGAAAAAGAATTTGATTCTTGTCTTCGTCAGATTGTTCAATTAGGTTATGGTCTTGTAGTTATCTCTCATGAAACTGATAAGACTTTTAAAAATGAAAGTGGAACAGAATATAATAAAATTGTTCCTACTCTTGATAAGAGAGCTAACAATGTTCTTGCAAGAATGAGCGATATTATCGGTTATACTAGATCCGTTCCAGATGAATCTGGTAAAGAAAAAGTTGTAATGTTTATGCGCGGTACTTCTCGTTATGAAGCTGGTTCTCGTTTTAAATATACACCTGATTATATTGATTTAAGCTATGATAATCTTGTTAAAGCTATTGGAGATGCTTTGGATAAGCAAATGGAGGAAGATGGTTCTGATCTTTTCACAAAAGAGAGAGAAAATGTACATCTTGATACTACAACCGATCTTGATTTTGATGATTTAATGAAGAGATTTAATACTATTATTGCTAATATTCCTGGCTCTTCTGATGGAAAAGCTGAGACTGAAGAAGGTATTAAGTTTAGAGATTATTGGCAGCCAAGAATTACTCAAATCATTGAACGTTATCTTGGTAAAGGTAAGAAAGTACGTGATGTAACAAGAGAGCAAGTAGAAGCTATGGACTTAATTGTTACTGAATTGGAAGATATTATTAAAGAGAAATAATTAATGCGGGAGATAAGTTATCTCCCGCTTGATTTTATATAAAAATTATGATATAATTATAATATAGTATAAAAAAAGTAGGTGAAAAATATATGGGGCATCCTGTTATATGTGCAGTATGTGGGAAAAAATTTGATAGGGACTTAGTTCAAGCAGTTAAATTCAGCGCCCGCCGCTATGCTCATTATGAATGTAAACCAGATGGAGAATTAGTTCCTTTAGATTTAAAAGAAGCAGATCCAGATCTTATTAAACTAAAAGAATATATAAAGTCTTTATTTGGAGATAATACTAATTGGGCATTAGTAAATAAGCAGATTAAAAAATTTAAAGATGAAAATGGATATTCTTATTCGGGTATATTAAAGTCTTTAATATACTTTTTTGAAGTTAAAAACAATCCTATAAATAAAGCGAATAATTCTATAGGCATTGTGCCTTTTGTCTATAAAGATGCATATAATTATTACCTAGCTCTGTATATTGCACAGCAAGCTAATGAAAATAAGACAATTAATGTGCAAGTCAAAGAAATAACAATAAAACCTCCAGAAAAACAAAATCATTTACGAAGAATATTTTTTGATTTGGAAGGGTGGGAAGAAGAATGAAGAGTAGTCGTTATACAGAAATTTCTAATCTGGTTCAAGTAATTGGATGTGTATATAAAAATCCAAAAATATTTGAAAAAGAAGATAAATATACATTTAAAGAACATGATTTTTATGATGATTTTCATAAAATTGTATTTACTTGTATTTATCAGCTTTGGCAATTAGGAGCAAAAGAAATCACACTTCCCGCAATTGAAGATTATTTAAGTCAAAGACCTAAAGCTGCTGGATTCTTTAAAGCAAATAATGGTGCAGAATTTCTTTTGCGGGCGGCGGATAATGCAAATTTAAGTACCTTTGATTATTATTATAATAGAATGAAAAAAATGTCCTTACTTAGAGGTTATGAATCTTTAGGTATGGATCTTGATTGGCTTTATAATCCTGATGAAATTCATAATTTAAAGAAAAAACAAGAACAAGAAGATTGGTTAGATAATGCAACAGTAAGAGAAATTGACGAAAAAATTAATGATAAAATTGATGCAATTAGAGAAAGTTGCGTTGAAGATGTACAAGAGTATGGTTGTCAATTAGGCACAGGAATTGATGAATTACTTGATAATTTTGCTAAAACTCCTGCTATTGGTTATCCATTTTATGATATTTACTTTTCTACTGTAACTCGCGGAGCTCGCCTAGGGAAATTTTATTTGAGATCTGCCGCAACTAACGTAGGTAAAACTCGTGCAGCAATTGCAGATGCTTGTTATATTGGTTGCAGCCAAATGTATGATGCAGATCAGAAAAAATGGATTACGACAGGTGCCGCAGAATCAGTTTTATTTATTGCAACAGAACAAGAAATAGATGAAATTCAACCATCCGCACTTGCGTTCTTATCAGGAGTTGAAGAAGATCATATTCAAATGAATAATTATTATGCTGGTGAATGGGAACGTATTGAAAAAGCTAAACAATTATTAAAACAAGGAAAAGTTCAATTTGTTTGTTTACCAGATTTTGGAACTGAAGATATTGAAATTGTAATAAAGAAGTATATTAGAGAAAAACAAGTTAAATATGTTTTCTTTGATTATATTCATACTTCAACAAAGATTATTTCTGAAATTGGCGGCGGCTCTGGTATTAAATTAAGAGAAGATAATATTCTTTTTCTTATGTCGTCAAAATTGAAAGAGATTGCATTAAAGCATAGTGTATGTATAGTTTCAAGTACGCAGCTAAATGCATCATATCAGACATCTGAAACTCCAGATCAGAATTTGCTTCGTGGTTCTAAAGCTATTGCAGATAGAGTAGACTGGGGTGGAATCCTATTGGAAGTAACAAAAGATGATAAAGAAAAAATTACTCAATTTTGTAATAAAAATAATTTACCTATTCCTAATGTAAAATTAAGTGTTTATAAAAGCAGAGCAAATAAATGGAAGGGCATTTATTTATGGATGGTAACTAACCCAGGCATATGTTCATATAAAACTTATTTTGTAACGGATTGGGCATATAATGTAATTGATCTTCCGCTTTTGAAGATAGAGATCCAGGATGAGAGTGCATTTTAACTAGATTAAGGAGTATTTATGTATACTTATAATAAAGATGAGATTAAACAGAATTTAACAACAGATCAAGTAATAGAACTTCTTTCTGAATTTGGTGGAGAACCATTTCAAAAAGGGGACACTATTATATCTAAAACTATCTGTCATTGTGGGCAATCTCATAAACTTTATTATTATTCTAATACAAATTTATTTCGATGCTATACTGATTGTGCAGAACCAACTTTTGATATTTTTGAATTAACGCGGAAAGTATTAAGTAGGGAACAACCTAAACAAAGAGAAGATTCGGAATGGAATTTACCTGAATGTATAGATTATATAGCTAAGAAATTTGGTTTTGCTCCAAACGAACAAGATTTTGATGAACAAAGTCAAATTACTCAAGATTTGAAATTATTTGAAAAATATGATAGAATTAAAGATATAAATATAAATAATCAAGAAGTTGAATTAAAAGAATATAATGGTTCTTTTTTAAAAAATCTTCCGCATCCTATTATTACCCCGTGGGAAAAAGAAGGAATATCAAGAGAAGTAATGAACAATGCGGGAATATGTTTTGATCCTCAAAATTGCGGGATTGTAATTCCTCATTATGATATTAATAATAGATTAGTAGGAATTAGAGAAAGGACTATAATAAAAGAAGATGCAGAATTATACGGTAAATATAGACCTGCATATATAAAGGGACAGTTATTTAATCATCCATTATCATTTAACCTTTATAATTTAAATCATAGTAAAAAAAATATTTTAAATATTAAAAAAGCATTTGTATTTGAATCGGAAAAAAGTTGTCTTAAATATAGAAGTTATTTTGGAGAAGAGAATGATATTAGTTGTGCAGTATGTGGATCTAGTTTTATAAATTATCAGGTTTGGCTCTTAATTCAACAAGGAGCAGAAGAAATTATTATTGCTTTTGATCACGATTTTACAGATATATCTTCTGTAGAAGCACAAAGAATTATAAAAAATTTAAAAAATATACATAAAAAGTATGGTAATTATGTTACTATATCTTTTTTATGGGATAAAGAAAATTTACTAGGCTATAAAGATTCGCCCATAGACAAATCTAAAGAAGTATTTTTAAAATTATATAAAAATAGAGTTAATCTATATAATGAGAATACCATATACTCATTTAAATAATTTATGTATTGAAGATTTATTACTTGAAACAAGTAAATTTATTATAAATTAAATATAGTGCGGTGGCGGAATAGGTAGACGCTGGTCAGGAGGATCCCAAAGGCATCTTGTGAGTGTGTCCGTGTGGGTGTAGATGCTATGTAGGGTGCAAATCCCTACCCGCATTTTAAAAAACAAAAAGGAGTAAATGAATGAGAAATGAAAATTAAATTAATAAACCCACCTAACCCAAAATATAGCGCCATAGAACAAATTCTTATTAATAGAGGAATTGTACCAGAAAATATTAAGCATTATATTAATTTAACAGATGAAGATATTAATGATCCAATTATCTTTGGAAAAGAATTAATGGATGGAGCTGCGAAATGTTTTTTAACTAATCTTGATGCAGATAGTATAATTTGTGTAGTAATAGACTGTGACTGTGATGGATACACTAGTTCAGCAATACTTATAAATTATATTTGTGATCTTAAATCCGAAGATTGGATGAAAGATCACGTATTTTGGTATATGCATGATGGCAAACAACATGGTCTTAGTGATTGCATGGATTGGATTGAAGATATAGGACCTGAATTAGTTATTATACCAGATGCGGGAAGCAATGATATAGTTCAATTGCAAAAATTACATGATGATGGACGAGAAATTATTATCTTAGATCATCACGAATTAGAAATAGATCCTTTTTCATATTGCTATCTTATTAATAGTCAACTCCCGCAATATCCTAATAAAGAGTTATCTGGTGCTGGAGTCGTGTATCAATTTTGCAAATATGTTAGTCGAGTTCGTGGACTTGAAGATAAACATATTGAAGACTGGTATCTTGATTTAGTGGCCCTGGGCCTTGATGGAGATATGATGAGTCTTAAGTCACCCGAAACCCGCAGACTTATTACAAAAGGATTAAATCCAAATAATATTCATAATCCTTTTATTTATGAAATGTGGCAGAAAAATAAATTTAAATTAGGTGATGAACCTACTGCCTGGGGTGCTACCTTCTATATTGTACCTCTTGTTAATGCAATAACTAGATCTGGTACTCTTGAAGAAAAAGAATTAATTTTTGATTCTATGCTTAAATTTAAAGCATTTAAACAAATTCCTTCAAATAAAAGAGGACATAAACAAGGTGAAACTGAAAGATTAGTAGATCAAGCAATTAGAACTTGCACCAATGTAAAAAATCGCCAAACAAGAGCTGAAGAAGCAGGAATTGAATTAGTTGAACATCTTATTAAAGAACAAAAATTATTAGATCATAAAGTGCTTTTATTCCTTTTAGAGCCGGGGTCTATTAAAGCAGAAATAAGAGGTCTTATAGCTAATAAATTAATGGCTAAATATCAAAGACCTTGTTGCATATTAACTAAAAGAGTTGCGGAAGATGGAACTGAATCATATGAAGGTTCTGCAAGAGGATGCGATAAAGTAGGAGTAACTAATTTTAAAGACATATGCGCAGAAACTAATGCTTGTGATTATACAGTTGGTCATCAAGGAGCCTTTGGTTTGGGTATCACAATGGGAAAACGAGATGAATTTACAGGGGAAGTATATGGAGAGAACCTTCTTCAGTTTATAGATGCAACAGATGAAATATTAAAAGATATGCCGAATGAGCCTATTTATTATGTAGATTATATTTGGAATTATAAAGATGCTGATGCAGAAAAGATATTAGAAATTGCAGATTTAGCCCCATATATTGGAAAAGGTATTGATGAACCTCTTGTTGCTATCAGAGGAATACAAATTACGAAAGATATGCTGACAATGATGGCAAGCAACACGCTGAAAATAACTTTACCTAATGGCGTGCCTATTATTAAATTTAGGATGCCAGATGAAGAATATGAAAAACTTATTTCTAAAACTGGTTATGTGGAAATTGATGCTATATGTCGTTGTAATAAAAATGAATGGAATGGAAATATTTCTGCTCAATTATTGCTTGAAGATTATGAAATTATAGGAGGATGTGCTTATGTTTTTTGAAGACAGAGATACTTATGACGATAAAGAATATAAAGAATTTTATTATCCTGTTTATGCTAAAATAGAAGAATTAAAAAAGAAAAAGAACAATTAGAAGAGTATTATAGACAATTAATTTTTATTAAAAAAATATTAGAATATATTATTATAGAATATTCTGATAATGAAAGAAGAAATTTTAATATTGCATTAAAAGATCCTAAATATATTTATTTAAATGATTATATAATTCAAGCCTTAAATATGCTATTAAAAGATTTTCCTTCTCTTAATAATTCATTTTCTAAAATTGAAATTGAAGAATATATTAAAAAATTATGTGAAGAAAGTGAAAAAGTGGATGTTAGAATAAGTGCTATTATACATGGAATACAAAGATTTGAAAAAAATAAAAATAAGTAAATTTATACTATAAGAACAATAAAAGCGGAAGATTAATATCTTCCGCTTGATTTTTTATAAAAAAAATGATATAATAAATTATAAAGAAAAATAAAAGGAACTATTTATGGAACCGGGGACAAAGTTAACTCATCGGTTTAATATTATTTTAAAATATAATAATAAATAAAATAACATTAAGGAGGAATATAAAAATTGGAAGAAAAAAATATGTTGTTTATGTTCACATAAATAAAACTACAAATAAAACATACGTTGGTCAAAGTTGCAATATAGAAAGACGTTGGCGTAATAATGGAATTGATTATTATGATTATAATAAATCAGATAAAGATCAAAGTATATTTTGGAAAGCCATACAAGCATATGGATGGGATGGTTTTGAACATATTATTTTAAAAGAAAATCTTACTTTAGAAGAAGCTAATTATTGGGAAGGATATTATATGGATTTTTATCATTCTCGATATTTTGAAAATGGATATAATATAAGGGAGGCTGGTTCTAATGGAGCTTTATCTGAAAAAACAAAACAAAAATTAAGTAAATTAGCTAAGGAAAGAGGTCTTTGGAAAGGAGATAATAATCCTAAACATTTAGACCCTCCTGTAGGAGATAAAAATCCAATGTATGGGAAAAAACATTCTGAAGAAACAAAACAAAAAATTTCAAAGGCTTTAACTGGTAGAACTTTATCAGAAGAGCAAAAACAAAAGATAACTAATTTTATGAATACTAATCATCCAAGAGCTAAAAAAGTAAGATGTATTGAAACTGGAGAAGTATTTTTATCAGCTAGAAAAGCTGCTGAAGCATATAATACAGCGCATACTTGTATTACTAGAGTATGCAATGGTGAAAGAAAAACAACTCAAGGAAAACATTGGGAATGGGTGACTGAAAATGATATTAACGAATGAACAAGAAAAAGCATTAAAAATTATATTAGAAAAATATAAAAACCATGAAAAATATGTCACGATATGCGGCTTCGCTGGAGTTGGGAAAAGTACCCTAGTAAAATTTGCTATAGAAGCTTTAGATGTAGATCAAGATCGTGTAACCTATGCTTGTTATACAGGGAAAGCCGCCGAAGTTCTTAGACGCAAAGGAAATAAAAATGCTATGACTTTACATAGACTACTATATGATAGCATTCCACGCCCAGGAGGAGGCTTTTTTCGTAAACCCAAAATGTCATTAGAATATGATATTGTTGTAGTTGACGAGATTTCACTTGCTCCAAAGTCTATGATTGATATGTTATTAAAACATAAAGTTTTTTGTATTTTTATTGGAGATAGTTTTCAGTTACCTCAAATAGATAAAACTGAAGCACATGATTATCTTGAGCATCCAGATATTTTTCTTTCAACTATTATGAGACAAGCAGCTGAGTCTGAAATTATTAGACTTACAATGAAGATTCGTAATCAAGAAGATATTAATTATTTTGAGGGAAAAGAAGTTATTATTGCTCCCAAGTCTTCTCTCGTGACTGGGCACTATACTTGGGCAGACCAGATTATTTGTGCAACAAATGCAACAAGAGGAGCAGTAAATAATCAGGTAAGATCTATATTAGGTTATCATGGAAACCCGCAAGATGGAGAGCGGATGATCTGTCTTAGAAATTATTGGGACGATATTAGTGAGTCTGGAAATGGTGCTTTAGTAAATGGTTCTACAGGTATTATTCGTAATCCATTTGAAAGCTTTATTGATGCACCTTATTATGTTAAAATGAAAAATCATCGAATGCCAGTAATTCAAGGCATTTTTCTTGCAGATGATGGTGAAACTTATGCTAATGTAGATATGGATAAATGTATGATTGAAACTGGTGAACCTTTTCTTGATTGGCGGGAATCATATGCACTTGGTAAATTGAAAATGAAAATCGGAGACATTGTACCGCGGCAGTTTTCGTATGGTTACGCAATAACCTGCCATAAATCGCAGGGCAGCGAGTTCGAAAAAGTATTAGTTCTCGAAGAAAGTTTTCCATTCGTGAAACTTGAACATGCACGCTGGCTATATACAGCCTGCACTAGAGCTAGTGAAAAATTGGTTCTGCTCCGATGAGGAACAATCTATGACAACTAATGTAAATTATGAATTATATAGAATGAGATTTGAAAATAGAAATAATAGGCCTATGGCAATTAAACAAATGTTAAAAGATGCTGAATTATATTCAGCTTATACAAGGGTAAAGAAAAGTTTAGATGTAGATATAATAATTGAAAATAAGGAGGATTTTTTAAATGGTATTAAAGATACTCTTATTAATAGTTAGTTTTAGTTGCGGAGCCTGTTTAGGAGTTCTTATTATGGCTTTAATGTTAAATGCTTCAAAATGTTCAAGATGGGAAGAAGAAATGGAAAGAAAAAATGAAGAAAAAAGAATTTGAAATAGAACCAGGTATTATTATATCTAAATTAGATTTAAAAGATGGTGATAATATTATTATAACAGTAGATATAGATATATGGGATATTGACGTTGCTTCTGAAATGTGCAAAATAGTAAGTAAAATATTTCCAAATAATAATGTAATAACTACATTTAAAGGAATTGAAATAAGTGCGGGCGCCGGGTCTAGTCCAGAGTGACATCGGGCGCCCGCAGACAAAGAATATTATATAGACAAGAGAGGAATAGTATGCGGGCTTCGGTATGAACCACTTATAGTTCAAGCACAAGGAAACCATAGTTGTCCTTGCATGAATCCTTTTAACGCACCCTTTTGTCCTACTATGGTAGAATATAGACAATTACTTTATAAATTAGTAGATAAAGAAAAAACTTTAAAAGCATTTGAGTATTGTTTAAATACATTTAATGCTGATACTATTGTTTTAATAGTATATGAAACACCAAAAAATCTTTGTAGTGAAAGGTGGGCATTACAAGAATTTTTTGGCTGTGAAGAACTAAAATATCCAATAGGAGAAAACTATGGAAATTAATAAGTTATATAATATAGATTGTATGGAATTTATGAAAACTCTACCAAATAATTCAGTAGATGTCATTATTACAGATATTCCATATGGAGAAGTAACAAGAGAGTCAAATGGTTTAACAAATTTTGACAGAGAAAATGCAGATATAGTTACCTTTGACACTCTTGCTTTTGTTAAAGAATGTTATAGAATTGCTAAATCAAGTATAACAATATTTTGCGGGAAGGAACAGTTCTCTGAAATTCATTCTTTCTTTAATGAAGAACAAAAGAAAAAGAAAGGAACAGTACGACAATTAATATGGGAAAAAACTAATCCCACACCTTTTAATGGTCAGTATGTATATCTTTCTGGAATAGAAAATGCAGTTTGGTTTAGAAAGAGTAAAGGAACATTCAATGCCCATTGTAAAAATACTGTTTTTCGTTATCCTATATGGGGCGGGAAGAACAGAATTCACCCTACTGAAAAGCATCATGATTTAATAAAAGAAATTATGCTTGATAATAGCAATGAAGGAGATTTGATATTTGATCCTTGTGCGGGGAGTGGATCAACGCTTCTTGTAGCTAAGGAAAATGATAGAAATTATCTTGGCTGTGAACTTGATAAAGAATATTATGAAAAAGCATTAAAAAGATTGGAAGGCGGGAGATGAAGCATCTTCCGCTCGACATTTTATAAAAATTATGATATAATATATATAGATAAAATAATTAAAGGGAGGGATATATTATGTGGTATCTTTTTGAATCAGCCACGAAATTATAGTAGTAAAATTGGACAAGTAATAAGAAAAGAAAGAAAAACTTTTGCAGGATACCACTAGGAGGCGGTAGATGAACAGATTTGATATTCATGTACATAGTGAATATAGTAATTTAAGAATTCTTGATAGTATCAATAAAATTGATAAAATTACAAATAGAGCAATAGAAATAGGATTAAAAGGATATTGTCTAACCGATCATGAAACATTAGCAGGACATATCCAAACTAATATAATTGCAAAAAAACTTCGTGAAACAAATCCAGATTTTAAAATTGCATTAGGGAATGAAATTTATCTTGTTGATAAAAGAGAAAATGGTCAGCGGTATTGGCACTTCATTCTGATAGCCAAGGATGCGGAAGGTCATCGTCAGCTTAGAGAATTGTCAACCGCAGCATGGTTGAACTCATATTGGGATAGAGGTCTTGAAAGAGTTCCTACATTAAAATCTGATCTCGAAAGAATTGTAAAAAAGAATCCAGGTCATTTAATTGCAACTTCTGCTTGTATTGGCGGAGAATTAAGTGGCAATGTTTTAATTATGGAAAACGCGCGTCAGATTGGAGATAAAGAAACTGCATCTAAAGCAAAATTAGATATTATAAATTTTGTATGTTGGTGCATGAGTCTCTTTGGTAGCGACTTTTACATCGAAGCAGCTCCAGGTGCGTCCCGCGATCAAATTATCGTAAATAAAAAATTAGTTGAGATGGCACCGCAGTTTGGTTGCAAGATGGTAATTGGTTCTGATGCTCACTATCTTAAAAAAGAGGATAGATATGTTCATGAAGCATACCTTAATAGTAAAGGTGGAGAGCGCGAGACCGCGCAGTTTTATGAATATGCTTATCTTCAAGATGAAAATGATATAATAAAGAATTTAACTCCATCTATTGTTGATAGTTATGAAGAAATGTGTAAGAATAGTATGGAGATTTGGGATAAAATAGAATTTTATGATTTAACTCACCCACAGGTTATTCCTAGTGTTGAAGTTAAAGATTATCCTAAAAAAGAAAATTCTGGTTTAGGTAAACAATTTCCAATTTTAAGAGAAATGTATGTCTCTGATAATAAATATGAAAGATATTGGGTTAACGAATGTATTAATAAATTAATGAAAATTAAGAAAAATAATAATGAATATTTTGCTCGACTTGAAGAAGAAGCAGATATAAAGAAAACAATAGGAGAAAAATTAGGAACTAATATGTTTTCTTATCCTATTACACTTCAGCATTATATTAATCTCTTTTGGGAATGCGGAAGTATGGTAGGTGCGGGACGTGGTTCAAGTTGTTCGGGACTTAATCATTATCTTCTTGGTATCACACAGCTTGACCCGATAAAGTGGGATTTACCTTTCTGGAGATTAAGACTCTAAGAAATAGTCTCCCTATATAGTGATATATAGTATAAAAAATTTCGTGAACCTTATTACTCAAGGGTGTGTAAGAAACGATTCAGTTTTAGTAGGAAATGACTAATTAATTCTTATGCTAACCGGGAAGCCTTAGCAAGTAAAGTTGAAGGTAATCCAGTGCCAAGGCGGCAATCGCCGCAAGGTGTAACGACTATCCGAAAGGAGTAGAGTAGAAGATGAGTTGCTACTCGAAGTGCGAAAATCTTTAAATATTTTCTTTCTACTATGGTTATTTGATAGAAAATATTTAAAGAATAAGATATAGTCTGCGCCATCAGAAATGGTGGATAACGTGATTTAAACAAAGAGAGAACCGAACTGGGTAGTCTATAGTTGATATTGCCCAGTTGTAAAAAAAGATTGTGAACCCTGCTAAGGGGTGTCGTGAAAGCGGCTAACGGTATCAGCGAAATAAGGTTTACACGAATCAGCTGACTAAGAGAGCAAGCCACCTGAAATATGGTGAGGCATGTGATACCGTGCTAAATTTTTTCTAATAATTAAATAAAAATCAAGGTCAAAATTTTAAAAATAGTGAAATGACAGACCTTGTAAAACATTTTGATACAATTCAAGAAGCGTTAATTTGGATAGGAACTAAGCCTACTGATTACTCTGGAATTAGTAAAAGAATGAAAGAAAATAAACCTTATAAAAAATATTATTGGAAAAAAGAAGTGTAGAGACTAAATTATAGAGGAGTGGAGATAAGCACCATTCCGTAGTGCAATCTAGCAATAGATGAAGTAAATGTTCTCAGTAATCTATTGTGAAAGAGATAGTCCATAAACGGATATTGACTTAGATTTATGTCCTTCCAAGCGCCCGTTCATTATTCAAAAGATAAAAGAAGAGCGCGGAAAAAATTTTAGAGAAGATATTGATGATTTATCTCGTAAGAATTTAGGTTGTACTCTTGTAGCAACTTTTGGTACAGAGACAACAAAGTCTACGATTCAGACAGCTTGCCGCGGATATAGAAGTGAAGAGTATCCTAATGGAATTGATAATGATATTGCGCAGTATCTATCTAGTTTGATTCCAAGTGAAAGAGGGTTCTTGTGGAGTCTTGATGAAGTTATAAATGGCAATAAAGAAAAAGATAGGCAGCCAGTAGATATTTTTATTAGAGAAGTAAATAATTATCCTGGACTTCTTGAAATAATGCAAGGTATTGAAGGGTTAATAAGTAGACGCGGAAGTCATGCATCTGGCGTTATTATGTTTGATGAAGATCCATATGAGTTTGGTTGTTTTATGAGAACACCAAGTGGAGATGTTATAACTCAGTATGATTTGCATATGTGTGAAGCAGCGGGTTAACGTAAGTCTAGCCCGATAATATCTAATCGCCTTACCAGCGAGGTTATATAGGCAGAGAAATCGTAAGTAAAAAATACCTATATAGCTGCCGGGGAAGTCTTAGCAAGTAAAGTTGAAGATAATCCCGGGCGAAGTTGTTAAATTTGTTCAAAATAAATCTTACTTTATTAAGAGGGTAATAAAATAAGATTTATAAAAATCTTAAAAGAAAGGAGAGAAAATGTTCTTATATAGAATAACGAATAAAATAAATAATAAAAAATACATTGGCATTACAAATGATTATAAAAAAAGATGGAGTAATCATAAATGTAATAAAAAAATGGTAATTGGAAAAGCCATTCAGAAATATGGAGCAGATAATTTTATTTTTGAAGTTTTATTTTCTAATTTGTCTCTTGAAGAAGCGTCTAAGATAGAACAAGAATATATAGAAAAGGAGAATACTTTAGTTCCAAATGGTTATAATGTAGCTAAAGGTGGTATGAATTTTATTCAACCTAAACTCAAAAAAAGATATGGAGAAGATAATGGAAAAGCTGTTTTAACTAATGAAGAAGCTCAATATATAAAAAACCATAGAAACATTCCTGAATATGTATTATATGAAGAATTTTCAGATAGAATTTCTTATAGTGCTTTTAAAGATGTTTATTTAGATAAAACATATAAAAATATAAAAACTTTAACTCCAATTTATCCGTTTAATGCAGAGTTTTCTAATCAGTTTACTTCGCAAAATAAATTAACTTATAATGAAGTAGTACAGTTAAGAAATATGTATGCAGAAGGTATTGATTGGGAACAAGCTTTTAAGCCATATGAAAATAGATTCAAAGATAAATGGAGCTTTTGGAATATTTATTATGGTAATAAATATAAATTAGTTATGCCAGAAGTTTTTTCAGAAGAAAATAGAAAAAAACATAGTCAAATAAAGAATAATAAAAAAGCAGGTTCTAATAATGGAAGAGCTAAATTAACAGAAGAAGATGTTTTAAATATTAGAGAACTCCACGATGAAGGAGTTAGTAATTCAGAAATCTATCAGTTGTACCCTCAAGTATCAACAACATCTGTTAGAAATATCATAAATAGAAAAACATGGACAAATATTTAACAATGTGCCTATCGACTATCTACGTTAAGTAGAGTAGGGCTGCTATTGGTACGCAGTTCGAAATGGTATTCTTATTATTTTATAATAAGTAAGATATAGTCAGTGCCATTAGAAATAATGGATATTCACGATGACAAAATATGACTTCTTACTAACAGAAGTACAGGATAAAATAACTCAATGTATTAAGTTCTTACAAGAGAATGGTGAAATAGAAGATGATTTATCTTTAAGAGAAGTATATGATAAATATTTTCATCCAGATGTTTTAGACATAGAAGATAAAGCAGTATGGAAAAATGTTCAGGAAGGAAATATTTTAAATATCTTTCAATTTGATAGTGATATAGGAAGTCAAGCAGCAAAGAAAATTAAACCTAATAGTATGCTTGAGTTAGCAGATGCTAATGGGTCAACCTTATCGGCCCAAACACACTTTTCTGGTAATCACCAGGGTATGCAAATAGCATGCTAACGGGGAAGCCTAAGTCGAAAGATATGGTAATCCCGTGGGAAATTAATGTATAAAATTGGTCAAAATAGCATAAAAAATAGGGATACAATAGAAAAAATTAATAAAGGTTATCAACAAATAGTTCAGACTTTATACGAAGAAGAGTTCCCTATTAGAAAAAATGCTAGAAAAGGTTATACATTAAAACCTGTAGAGACTATCCCGGGTTAGACTGGGAGTACCTCCTCTATTGATACGAGGCGGGAAATGGTGTGCTTACAATAGTAAGTAAAAGATAGTCCAGACCACAAACACTTTTAAGTGGCTAGAAATAGTAGATGGTAAGTGATGAGATTAATGACCTCAGAAAAAGGTGCGGAAACGCCAATGGAAAAGTATATAAGATTTAAAAATAATTTAAGTCTTTGGTATGATGAAATGGCGGCAGCAGGACTTTCTACTGATGAAATTAAAGTTCTTGAACCTTATTTTAAAAAATCTTATGGGGTTCCGCCTAGCCAAGAGCAAATGATGCAGATGTTAATGGATGAAAATATATGTCATTTCAGTTTGAAAGATGCAAATGCAGCAAGAAAAATAGTCGGTAGACTTTAAAAACTTATAACTTGCCGACATAAAATTGGACAAAATCGGTGAAAGCTAAACTTAAATTAGTTAATGAAGATTTGAATGATTGCTTTTACTATGAAAGAAAATATTGTAGATTGCGTGATAGTTTAAATATCTAATTTAAGCAAGCTAATACCGAGGTAACTCGCCAGATTGCGAAAGGCTGGTGAGCACCGTAGAGCGTAGGTGGTGAATAAATATAATCCACCCAAGAGTGTCCAACAACTTTAATTAGTTGAAAATGTACGCCGACCTTATAGGAAACTATAAGAAGTAAAGGATAAAAAGCCTTTACGATAACAATGTGAAGAAACAGATGTCCCGTATTCCAGAGCTTAAAGAAAAAGTTATTAGAAAAGCTAAAACTTTAAATTTAGGTCATTATGTATGGACATATGGTATCGGGCCTCAGATGGGATATTCATTTAGCATTGTGTAAATGGTGCTTACACACTTAACCGTTTATCAGCGGGGTAATTAAAGCATTTATATATTTGGCAAATATAGCTTTAATTGCTAACGAGGGTAAAATCTCGTGACAAATTTCTTTAATAGAGGTATAGTATTTTTCAATTATACATGAGAACAAATAAACAATGTATAAGGAGAATATTATGTATTATATTTATAAATTTACAAATAAAACAAATGGTAAAATTTATATCGGGCAAACTAATAATATCCAAAAAAGAAAAAATGGACATAAAAGTGAATCTTTTAACGAAAAAGCTTCTGGTTATAACTTACCATTTCATGCAGCTATAAGAAAATATGGTTGGGACAATTTTAATTTTGATATTCTTGAAGAGATTGCCGATGGGGAATCTCAAGAATATGTTGATGAAAGAGAAAATTATTTTATTCAGTATTATCATTCTTTAAAAGATGAAAATGGATATAATATTACTTTAGGTGGACAAGGATGTAGGAGAAAACCACTAACATATGAAGAAAAATTAAATCGTTCTAAACTTTTTAAAAAAGAAGAAATTATCGATATTCAAAATCGTTTAATAAATGATGAAGAATATGATGATATTGAAAAAATTTATTTTCCTAAGTTAAAAAGAACGTTTTTAGTTAACATAAATACTGGAACAAATTATTTTAATGAAGAGTTTGATTACCCTTTAAAGAAAAATTCTAAAAGTCGTTTCTCTCAAAAAGAGATTAGAGAAATAAAAGATAGAATTAAAAGCGGAGAAAAATATAAAACAATTCAAGAAGATTTTGGTATTAAGTCAGCTGGTTTTTTATCTATGATAAATACAGGAAAATATTTTTATAGTGATAAAGATAGCTATCCTCTTTGTGATAAAGGAGGTAATAAAGCTAAAAATGAAATCTGGATTCAAGGTATTATAAAAGATATTTTAGAAACAGATTTACCTTTAATAGATATAGCTAAAAAATGGAACAAAAGCTATGCAACCATTAAGAACATTAACGCAGGACGTTCTCATAAAAAAGAAAAATATAAATACCCTCTTAGAGATAATAAATAAATCTATTAAAAGAAAAATGTTGTATCGACTATCCCGGGTTAGACTGGGAGTACTGGAACTATTGATACGTTCTGGGAAAAAGTGTGCGGATAAGAGAAAAGCCAAAATCTCACTACAACATCCGTAAAAAATAGTCAGTAATTTAAAATTATGCATACACGCATTAGCATACTCATTCATAGGATATCAAACTGCATATTTAGCAACTCATTGGAATCCTATATATTGGGATACCGCTTGTTTAGTAGTAAATAGTGGTAGTCTTGAAGAAGATGAAGAATATGAATTAGATGATGAAGATAGCTTAAAGAAAAAAGAAAAAGGTACTAATTATGAAAAACTTGCTAAAGCTATTGGTGATATAGTAGAGGCGGGAATTGAAGTATCTTTAGTAAACATTAATACATCTGATTATGGTTTTGAACCAGATATAAAAAATAATCGTATATTGTATGGTCTTAAAGCATTAAGTAATATTAATTCTGAAACAATAGAAAAGATAAAATGCGGAAGACCATACATAGGAATTAAAGATTTTATGATAAGATGCCCGCTTACTAAAACCGCAATGTTTAATCTTATTAAAGCTGGAGCTTTTGATGAAGTAGAAACCGTTTTAAGTGATAGAAAAGAGATTATGGCATATTATATAATGAAGATAAGTGAGCCTAAAAGTAAGTTAAACTTAATTAATTGGCCAGGTCTTGTATCTCACGGAATTGTTTCTAAAGAACTAGAGCTTCAAATAAGAGTTTATAATTTTAATAAATATATTAAAAGTATAAATAAGACAACTGAATATTTTATGTTAAATGATGAATGTATTCAATTTTTAGAAAAGTTTATTCCTGATGCAATGAATATAGTTCAATCTAGAGAAGCATTTGAAGGTTTCTTTATGGACAAAAAAATATGGGATAAAATTTATCAGTCATTGATGGATCCCGCAAGAGATTGGCTTAAAGATAAACAGCAAGAAGTATTAAAAATATATAATCAAATGCTTTTTAAAGAGGTTTGGGATAAATATGCAGCAGGTAATACTTCATCTTGGGAAATGGCTGCATTATGTTATTATCATGGAGATCATGAATTAAAGAATGTAAATACATATAAATATAATTTAGCTAATTTTAATGAATTGCAGTCTTGTGAAGTTGAATCCTATTTTAAACGCGGAGGTGTGAAGATACCTTTGTATAAATTATATAGGATTGCTGGAACGGTTATATCTAAAAATGATAATAGACATACAGTAAGTTTACTTACAACAACAGGAGTAGTTCCAATTAAGTTCTCAAAAGACTATTATGCAATGTTCAAGCGCCAGATTAGTCAGGTACAAGTCGATGGCACAAAAAAAGTAATTGAGAAATCGTGGTTTAAACGTGGAACTATGTTGATGATAACAGGATACAGGCGAGATGATCAGTTTGTAGCTAAGACTTATAGTAGCACACAATCTCATCAACTTTATAAGATAACAGAAGTTTTAGGTGACAGTATCACACTTCAACATGAGCGAATGACGTCTGAAGGAAGTTATGAAGAAGATTATGAAGATTAAGCGGCGACCTGGCTCAGAGATCTCTGAGCCGCTTCCCGCAAAAAGGAGAAATAATATGACAGATGCAAGATATTTTACATATAGAGATGGTAAAAATATTACTGTTCCACCTATGGATGAATTATGTTTAGCATTAAAAGATAAGTTCATTAGACAAGAAGAAATAATAGAATCTTTAAGAGAAGAAATTAAAAAGCTTAAAGATGAAAATTGGAAAGATAATGAACTTCAATCAATGAAAAAACAATATGATAAAATGAAAGAAGACTATTATCGTGGTTTTCCTATTTCAAAAGAAGAAAAAGAAAAAATTAAAGAATGGATTAATAAGCATGAAGAGGAAAAACATCCTCGTCCAAAAATGGATTATCCTAGAGGTGGCGCTATTGGTGGATGTTATTCTTATCATTTTATTCCAACTTCTATTGGAACTTTTGGAACTATTGAATGTACTTGTGGTGAAAAATTTACTTTTCAAGATGAAGCTTGAGAGAAATATGCGGGCGGGTGGCAAACGCTCGTCCCGCCAATTTTAAAAGTGGTTTTGGATTTTTTAAAATTAGAAAAGGAGAATATAAAATGGCAGATAAAGTAAATCATCCTAAACATTATAATCGTGAAGGTGGAATGGAATGTATTGATGAAATGATTTTAGTTTTTGGTATGGAAGCAGTTAAGTATTTTTGTTTATGTAATGCTTGGAAGTATAGATATAGGGCAGCAGATAAAAATGGTGAAGAAGATTTAAAGAAATCTGATTGGTATTTAAAAAAATATAAAGAACTTTGTGGAGAACCTATTACTATTCAAACAGTAAAGGCACCTTATCCAGTTGTAACCCCTTGCACAGAAACATGGACATTAAATGATTTTCCACCAGTAAATGATACTAAAATAGTTACAACAGATAGAACAGTATCAATTAATAAAGTTAGCAATTTAGATTAATCGTTTAAATATAAAAATTATATATATTTACAAACCTTAAAATAATAATATCTAGGGAGGTAAATAAGAAATGTACTATATCATTAAAAGAGATGGAGTTCGTGAAGAATTTAATCCAGAGAAAATCAAAAAAGCAGTTTTAAAAGCATTTGTTGCAGTAGACGGAGAAACTACTCAATATGCAGAAGAAAAAGCTGAAAATATAGCACAATATATTGAAGGCTATATGGAAGGGATTCCTAATGAGCTTACTATTGATGATATTCAAACTTTAGTAGAACATGGGCTTATGAGTTGTAAAAGAAAAGATGTGGCAACCGCTTATGTTGAGTATAGACATGATAGAGACCAAGTTCGAAAATGGAATAACCATATGATGGATGTTATTAAAGAGAAACTCCAAGCTAGTAACGTACAAAACCAGAATGCTAATGTTGATGAACATAGTTTTGGTGGTAGAAAAGGCGAAGCTGATTCAGTTCTTATGAAAGAGTTTGCTCTTGACAATTGTATGTCAGAAAAATCAAAAGCTAGACATATGAATAATGAAATTTATATTCATGACCTTGATAGTTATGCTATTGGTATGCATAACTGCTGCGCAAGAGAAACTAAATTTATTACAAAACATTCTGGAGTTCAATCTTTTGAGAACTATGAAAATGGTTCAATAGTTTCAGTATTAAGTCATGATGGTAGTTTTAATCTTGCTACTGTTAAAAATTTTGGTGTACAAAAATTAAATAAAATTACTTTCTCTTTAGCTGGTCAAAGATTTGTTACAGAAAGATTTACCACTAATCATAGATGGATTTTAGCAGATGGCTCTGAAACAACTCAATTAAAAATAGGAGATAAACTATATAAACCTCCTATCCATATTAGAAATTTTAACTGGGAGACTGCAACAGATAATGAAAAATATTATTGGTGTTTAGGTTTTGTTCTTGCAGATGGAACTGAAGCATATCGTTGGTCGCATGGTAAAAAATGTGAAAATATAAAATTTGTTCGTATGAGATTATGCGGAGATAAAATTAAATATGAACCTAGATTTGCTAATTTGAAACATTCAACAAAAGAAATGGAGAATGGAGATTTATATTTAACTTTTAGTAGTATTATAGGTTTTAGAAAAATTTTTCCAGACATTGAAAAAATGACAAGAGGAGAAAAATTAGCTTTATTTGATGGTCTTTATTGTGCAGATGGACAACAAGCAGGACATAGAAAATCAATAATGACAACAGACGAACAAATTGCAAGTTTCATTGAAGATGAGGCTCCATCATTAGGATACTTCATTCTTAATATTAAAGACAAGACTGGTGAAAAAACAAATTATACAACCCGCGGGTTTTCTAAAGAATATACCTTTATTGGTGATGCTAATAAATATTATTGGACTGTTGTAAATATTGAAGAAGATAATGAAGAAGAAGTATGGTGTTTACAGGTAGAAGAAACACACAGTTTTGTCCTTCCAAATGGTATTACTACTGGTAATTGTCTTAGTATTCCATTTGACGATCTGCTTGCAAAAGGTTTTAATACGCGGCAGACAGATGTACGCCCAGCAAATAGTGTTAATACTGCTTTTCAGTTAGTAGCTGTAATCTTTCAGCTCCAGTCCCTGCAGCAGTTTGGAGGCGTTGCTGCGACGCACTTAGACTGGACTATGGTTCCATATGTAAGAAAATCTTTCTTTAAACATTATAAAGATGGAATGAAATATTTATGTGATGTAGATAATTGGAATTTAGATTATCTTTTAGAAGATAGTGAAGAATATCAAAATATAACTGATATACCTATTAATGATTATAGATATTATATAAATAAAAATGATGATAGTGGAGATTATAAAAAAGTATATCAATATGCTATGGAAATGACAATCAAAGAAACCCAGCAAGCAGTCGAAGGTATGTACCACAACCTTAGGTAATTAGGGCGACTTAATAGTAATATTAAGAACATAGCTATCTAAACGGGGAAAATCTTGAAGGCAACAAGACAATCCCGTGCTAAATTTGTATCATCAAATAAATAAGGGTAGAGGTAAAACTCTTAAAGGATACCATTTAAAATATTATGATGATACAATAAATGCCTAACGACTATCCCTATAAAACGGGGAGTAGAGTCAAGCGACTCGAAATGATAGCCCCCTCTAATAAGAGGGTGAAGATATAGTCTAATCTTTATGGTGACATAAAGAAGTTCATAAGAGAACTGCATAAGATTAGCGACCTTATGTGAATATAAATGTAATACACTACAAAGTAGAAGTGGAAATTAACAGATTGGTTTCCCTAAAGAAGAAATTCTTTAGTAAAAAATTGAGCAAAATCGGTAAACCCTAAAAATTATTTGGACAAAAATAATTTGACATCTTAATAAAATTTTGATATAATAATGTAAATAAATACATTACAATGGAGGGTATTAAGATGGCAAAAAAGGTAAGTCCAGAAATAGAACAAGAAGTTATTAAATTATATAATTCAGGTTTATCAATGGCTAAAGCTGGGGCATCTTACGGTATTTCAGGTGCAACAGTTATGGCAATATTAAATAGAAATAATATTCCAAAAAGAACTAAGGGTGGAATATATGCTATACCTGAACAAGAAGTTATAACAAGATATAAAAATGGAGAGAGTTGTCAAGTTATTGCGGATTCTTTTAAAGTAACTTTTCATACAATTAGTAATATACTAGAAAAAAATAATATTGCTAGAGATAATAAATATAAAAATATTAACTTAAATGAAAATTATTTTGAAAAAATTGATAGTAGTGATAAAGCATACTTTTTGGGCTTTATGTTAACAGATGGCAATGTTTCTTTAAACGAAAATACAATTCGATTATCATTATCTTCTAAAGACGAAGAAATATTAAATATCTTTAAAGAAAAAACAGGCAATGAAAATAAAATTTGTATTAGAGAAGATGAAAAACATAGCGAAAGAACTTTTCAATTAAGAAGTAAAAAATGGAAAGACGATTTAGCTAAATATGGAGTAGTTCCACAAAAAACTTCCATTAGTGAAATGCCAGTTCTATCTACAGATATGATGCCTCATCTTATTAGAGGCATGATTGATGGAGATGGTTGGATTTCATTTAATTCACATCAAATTGGGTTTTGTGGCAATGAAAAAACTGTTAATCAATTAAAAGAATATCTTGTAAAAACTTTAAATGTTTATGATGTAAAAGTAATTCATGCAAGTGAAAATTTGTGGCAAATTACTTGGGCATCACAAAAAGATATTGAAAAAATAGGTAACTACATTTATCAAAATAAAGATAATTGTTTTTTATCTCGAAAATATAATAATTTCTTACAAATAATTCATGGCAATACCGAGGTAAATAGTTAGATTGCGAAAGGCTAGCTATCACCGTAACGCGTAGTGGGTGAATAAATATAATCCCACCAAGAGTGCTCAACCCTGACCGCGTAATGGCGAAGGTGAAGATGTACGCTACACTGGAATGGAAAAGACCATTCGATGAAAATGAGAGAAATCTCCAGAGCACAGGATAAAAAGCCTGTGGTTAATAACTATTGCAATTACCTTTTACATCTATCAACTATGGTACTTGTACATTACCAGAAGGTAGGATGGTAATTAAAGCATTACTTGAAGGTAGTATTAAAGGAGTGGGAAAATTTCATAAAACTCCTATTTTTCCTTGTGGAATATTTCAATGTATGAAAGGAGTAAATCGTAAGCCGGAAGACCCTAACTATGATATGTATCAATTAGCTTTAAAATCAACAGCTAAAAGATTATATCCTAATTATGCTAATGTAGATTGGAGCGGAAATGCTGGTTATGATATAAATGACCCTAGAACATATTTCAGTACCATGGGTAAGCGTAAACTACAGCTCATGTAAAACCTTTTGAACCGCGCCCGCGGGTGTCGCCTAGTGCGGCTAACGGTTAGGTCCCAAGTGGATGAGACCGTGCTAAGAATTTACAAATTTTATTAAATAATTTGGTCGAACCTTAAAAATAATGTTCTACAAAATTTTATATATAATAGAACAATAAAAGTATTTTTAAGGAGGACTTAAATATGATAATTTATAAGATAACAAATAAAGAGAATAATAAAGTTTATATTGGACAAACAATAAGAACTTTAGAGCAACGCTTTAATAGACATAAAAATGATGCTTTACATAATATTTTAGATACTCATTTCGCTAGAGCTATTAGACAATATGGACCAGATGCTTTTATTGCAGAAGTTATTGATACTGCTGAAACACAAGAAGAATTAAATAAAAAAGAACAGTATTGGATACAATATTATAATTTAGTGAATGATGGTTATAATGAAACAGATGCAATAGAAAAATGTGGTGGAAATACTTATCAAAGCAAAACACCAGAAGAAATGATTATAATAAAAAAGAAAATAAGTGAAAGCAAAATGGGTGGAAAAAATCCTCAAGCAGTAGGTGTAAAATGTAAAAGTATAAAAACAGGAGAAGAATTACATTTTACAAGTCAAGCAGAAATGAGAGATTATTTTAAAGAAAGTAATCATCAATTCGTTTCTCGCAGATGCTTAGGTAAAATAAAATGTCTGTATAAAGATGAATGGATGATAGCTTTTGAAAATCAAGATTATGCTAATGATTTTACTCAAAAAGGCAAAACTCCAAAGAGAGGTCGAGAATTAAAAATTATTGATTTAATCAATAATAAAGAATATTATTTTCATAGTTTAAGAGAATTAGAAAGAGATACTGAAATTAAACCTAATCTTCCTGGACGACAAATAATTTCTGAAATTGCAAAAGGTTTAAGACCTCAGATAGAAAATTATCATATAGAATTTGTAAATTAAAGTGTATCGACTATCCCTGATGAATGTAAGGGAGTAGGCTTGGAGATAGGCACCAAGTCGAAGCGGAAGGCTACTCAATAGAGTAGAAGATATAGTCAGTGCTGATGGTAACATCAGAATAAATGTGTAGAACCGCCAATGGTTATGATATTAATGGTTTTGGACAATTAAAAGATGGTCGTGGAAATATTTGTCCTGTAACTATTATTATGCCTACATATGCTATGATAGCTGCTCATTATTATGATGACAAACCATGCGGAGGAGATGGAGTAGAAACAGAAAGTATTGAATTTTTCTTTCAATTATTAGATGAAGCTATTTGTGATGCTAAAGATATGTTAATTGAAAGATTTGAATGGATTTGCTCTCAATCTCCAGAATCAGCTAAATTTATGTATGAAAATGGAACTATGGAAGGATACGTTCCAGAGGAAGGAATTCGTTCTGCCCTTAAGCATGGAACTCTTGCTGTGGGTCAATTAGGTTTAGCTGAAACCCTTCAAATTCTTGTTGGATGCGACCATACAGAAGAAAAGGGAATGAAACTTGCAAAAAGAATTGAGCAATTATTTAAAGATAAATGTGCGGAATTTAAACAAGAGTATAAGTTAAATTTTGGCGTTTATTATACTCCTAAATTACTCGGATTGGGAGTCGCATAAGTGATT
>Ga0209407_1000293_pt1 | contig 69408 bp, 54 predicted proteins | sample AD_JPNHG3_MetaG_FD_184410 | JGI IMG/M metagenome (GOLD analysis project Ga0209407, IMG submission 184410) | Active sludge microbial communities of municipal wastewater-treating anaerobic digesters from Japan - AD_JPNHG3_MetaG (SPAdes) (version 2) | ecosystem: Engineered > Bioreactor > Anaerobic...
GCGGCGAACAACCTGGGTGTTGTCCTGACGATGCAGGGAAAGGAAAAAGAAGCCATGGGCGCCTACAGACACGCCCTGGAGCTCGATCCGAATCATGCCGGGGCGCACAACAATCTGGGCGTGCTCCTCTATCGTCAGGGCATGGTGGCCGAGGCGGCGGAGCATTTCCATGCCGCCGTCCGCATTCGTAATGATTACGCCAATGCCCATTACTACCTGGGGTTGTCCCTCCGGCGGCTGGGGAGAGAGAAGGAAGCCCTGATCCATATCGGGCGGGCGGTGGCGATCAATCCTGCGTATGCAAAACAGCCGCAACGACCGGGGGAAGAAAGATGAGGAAAGCAACCAAAACGATTGCCGCTGGGTGCCTCATCTTTGCCGCCGTCGGGATCGTTTTCGGCGCCGTGGTCCAGTTCGATTTTCTGCGCTACGATGAAGAACAGTACGTAACGAAGAATCTCCGGGTCCAGGCCGGCATAACCATCGACGGGATCAAATGGGCCTTTACGACCACGGAGGCCGGCTTCTGGCAGCCCCTCGTCTGGCTTTCCCATATGCTGGACTGTGAAATCTACGGGCTGAATCCGGCCGGACACCATCTGACGAGCCTTTTGCTCCATGCGCTGAACTCGGTATTGCTTTTCCTGATCGTTAAATCCATGACCGGTTCCCTGTCCAGGAGCGCCTTCCTTGCCTGTCTGTTTGCCGTTCATCCCCTCCATGTGGAGTCCGTGGCCTGGATCGCCGATCGTAAGGATCTCCTATGCGCCCTTTTCTGGTTCCTCACCATGGGCGCTTACGGGATCTATGTGCGGCGTCCGGATCGGGGGCATTACCTCATGGTCCTGGCAACCTTTGCGCTGGGCCTGATGTCCAAGCCGATGATCGTGACCCTGCCGTTGATCATGCTGGGTCTTGATTTCTGGCCGCTGAGGCGGGTCAAGGATGGAAATGAAGATCCGGTCGCCGGCGGGCGGGAACAAGGAGGAAGCGGGGGCGGCATGAGCGGGAAAAGCACGTGGCCCGCACTGATTGGGGAAAAGTTGCCTTTTGTGGCCCTGACGCTGCCGGTGATATTCTTGACCTTTCTGGCGGAGAGACAGGCAGGGGCGTTACCGGCGCATGAGCAATTTCCCCTGTTCATGCGCCTGGCCAATGTCCCGATCAATTATGTCCAGTATCTTATCAAGGCCTTCTATCCGTTTCCCCTGTCCGTTTTTTATCCCCTGCCGGGATGGCGGCCGTTGTGGCAGCCCATCCTGGCGGGCATCGCCCTTGTCCTGATAACCGTAATGGTCATGCGCATGTCGGGAAAACGACCCTGGCTTATGACGGGGTGGTTGTGGTATCTGGTCGCATTAGTGCCGGTAAGCGGTTTGGTCCAGATCGGTTCTCATGTCATGGCGGACCGCTATACCTATATCCCGCTCATCGGTATCTTCCTCATCGTTTCCTGGGGCGCTGGAGAGGTGATGGAACGCTACGGGCGGAGGCGCCTGGGGGTGTTTCTCGGCGGGGTGTTGTTGATGGTTCTGTCTTTTCTCAGTTATCGGCATGTCCAGACCTGGCGGAATACAGAAACGGTTTTCCGCCAGGCGTTGTCGGCAACGGAACGTAACTATCCGGCCCACAACAACCTGGGAACCCTCTTGTTGGAAAAAGGGAGGGTGGAGGAGAGCGTTGTGCATTTCCGGGAGGCCTTGCGGATCAACCCCCGTTTCCTCACCGCCCGGGTGAACCTGGGAAACGCCATGATTACCATGGGACGCATGGCAGAGGGCATGGATCATTATCGGGCGGTTTTAAAAGAAGATCCCCGAAACGTAAACGCCCTGCGCAACCTGGCCGATGCCCTGATGAAAAGGGGAGATTCGTCCGCGGCCTTGCCATGGTACAGGGTTTTGTATCAACTGGAACCGGGAAATCCGGAGGTGAACAACAATCTCGGGGTGGCCCTTTTCCTGTCCGGCCGCCATGAGGAGGGCGCCGTTTATATTCGCCGTGCCGTTACCCTCAATCCCCATTACCGGGAGGCCCGGGAAAATCTGCAAAGGATGATGCAAAAGTGAGGGGAAGAATGGAAAACAGATTTCCGGAAGCCCTGGACGACGCGGCGGAAAGGTACCGTAAGGAAAGACGGCGCCATTGGGATTCGGTTGCCGGGAGCCGCGACCGCCAACGGGGTTGGGGAGGTTATTATCACGAACGTCTCCGGGAGATCTACCGGTTCATCGTTCCGTCCGGGATGCGGGTTCTGGAAATAGGGTGTGGTGAAGGGGAACTGCTGGCGGCCCTGCAGCCGTCCCGGGGTGTGGGCGTGGACTTCTCTTCCGGGATGCTGGAACGGGCGAAGGAGCGCTATCCGGGACTGGAGTTCATTGCCGCCGATGCCCACGCGCTCGGTGTCGAAGGTGAATTCGACTACATCATCCTTTCCGATCTCGTGAATGATCTTTGGGATGTGCAGACCGTATTCGGGGAAATCGGGAAAATTGCCGCCCCCTCCACCAGGTTGGTCATCAATACCTACAGCCGTCTCTGGGAACTGCCGCTGGCCGCCGCAAAGTCATTGAAGCTGGCCACCCCTTCCCTGGCGCAGAACTGGCTTACCTGTACAGACATCGACAATCTTCTGCACCTTGCCGGTTTCGAGGTGATCCGTCACTGGGAAGAGATCCTTTTCCCCCTTGACTGGCCCGTCGTCACCTCCCTCGGCAATCGTTATCTGATTAAGCTGTGGCCGTTCAACATTTTTAACCTGACGCATTTCATTATCGCCCGGTGGGCATCGCCGGCACCCCCGGCCCTTGAACCCCTGGTATCGGTCGTGGTACCGGCACGGAACGAGGAGGGAAATATTCGGAAGATCCTCCAGAGAACCCCGGAGATGGGGAGGGGAACGGAACTGGTTTTTGTGGAGGGACACTCCACGGATAATACCTATGGGGCCATCGAGGCGGCATTGAGAGAATATCCGGCGCGGCGTTGCCTGCTGTTTCGTCAGGACGGGCAGGGTAAGGGAGATGCGGTGCGGTTGGGTTTCAGGAAGGCCGGCGGGGATATCCTGATGATTCTCGATGCGGACCTGACCGTGCCGCCGGAGGATCTGCCCCGCTTCTACAATGTTCTGGTCAGCGGGCAGGGGGAGTTTGCCAACGGCGTGCGCCTGGTATATCCGATGGAAAAGGAGGCCATGAGATTCATCAACCTTTTGGGCAACAAGTTCTTCAGCCTTGCCTTTTCCTGGCTCCTCGGACAGCCCGTCAAGGACACCCTCTGCGGCACCAAGGCCCTCTGGCGGCGCGATTATGAACGTATCGCCGCCGGCCGTTCCTATTTCGGGGATTTCGATCCCTTTGGGGACTTCGACCTGCTGTTTGGCGCGGCAAAACTGAATCTGAAGATCAGGGACGTACCGATCCGCTACCGGGAAAGAACCTATGGCGCCACGAACATTCGGCGCTGGCGTCATGGCTGGCTGTTGATCCGGATGATGATGTTCGCCCTCCGGAGGATGAAGTTCGTATGAAAGAAACGCGTAATAGGGACGACCGGGCGGAGAGGGAAGTCAGGCACGGGAGAAAACTGGTCGCCGCCGGTCCGGAGGAGATCTGGGGTTGGGACACCGCCGCCGGCCGCATGCGGGCCCGGCGCCGGGGTGAACTGATCAGCAGGAAAGCCGGCCTTCGCTTCGGGATGCATGTCCTGGAAATAGGTTGCGGCACCGGTCTTTTTACGGAGATCTTTGCCGAGAGCGGGGTCTCCATCCTGGCCGTAGACATCTCCGAAGATTTGTTGCAGAAGGCTCTATCCAGAAACCTGCCGGCGGAAAGGGTCCGCTTTCTGGCCGTACCCTTTGAAGATCCGAACATTTGCGGACCCTTTGACGCCGTCATCGGGTCTTCTGTCCTGCATCACCTGGAAATAGTGCCGGCACTCACCCGGATCTTCCGCCTTCTTTCCCCCGGAGGGGTCATGGTTTTCGCGGAGCCGAATATGCTCAACCCCCAGATCATGATCCAGAAAAACATCCCCTGGCTGAAGGCGCGGCTGGGAGACTCGCCGGACGAAACGGCCTTTATTGCCTCCCGATTGTCCCGCCGGCTTGTCCGGTGCGGTTTTACGGAGGTCGAGATCCTTCCCTTCGACTGGCTTCATCCCCTTACCCCCCCGGGGCTCATCAAGACTGTCATGTCCTGGGGGGCTTTCCTGGAGAAGCTGCCTTTCGTAAGGCATTTCGCCGGCTCGCTTCTCATCGCCGCCCGCCGCCCCATCGGAAACCATGAACAGGCCTGATCAGCAACGCGTCATCGCCGTTGTCTTCCTTGCCGTTCTCGTCCTTGCCACTTACTGGCAGGTACGCTCCCACGAATGGATCTATTTCGACGATCAGCTCTATGTCACCGACAATCGGCACGTCCGGGAGGGCATCACCCCCGCATCCGTCCGCTGGGCATTCACCAACACGGAATCCGGCCACTGGCACCCCCTTACCTGGCTCTCCCACATGCTGGATTACGAACTGTACCGATTGAATCCCGCCGGTCATTATGGCACCAGCCTGATCATCCATCTCCTGAACGTCTTGCTCCTGCTTTTCGTGCTCGACAGAATGACGAACAGGTTCTGGCCGAGTTACGTGGTGGCGGCCCTTTTTGCCCTTCATCCCCTCAACGTGGAGTCCGTCGCCTGGGTGGCGGAACGGAAAAATGTCCTGAGCACCACCTTCTGGCTGAGCACCATGCTCTGTTACCGGCATTATGTGCAGCGGCCCGGAACCGGCCGTTATGTCATGCTGCTCATTGTCTTCGCTTTCGGTCTCATGACCAAGCCGATGCTGGTAACCCTGCCTTTTGTCCTGCTGCTGCTGGATTTCTGGCCCCTGGGAAGAACGGATTTGCGAACAGTGCCGGGCAGGCTGATCAGGGAAAAAATCCCTCTGTTCGTCATGGCCCTTATCTCTGCTCTCATTACCATAAAGGCGGCACAATCCGTCGGGACGATCGCCGATCTCACAAGAGTGACGCTTGTGGATCGTATATGGAATGTCGTCCTTTCGTATGCCCTGTATATCCGGAAGCTTTGCTGGCCTTTTGATCTGGCGGTATTCTACCCTTTTCCCAGGAGTTTTTCCGCCTTTTCCGTGTCCGTCGCCGCTTTGCTGCTGGGAGCCTTTTCCGTAACGGCGTGGGTCCGGCGGCACCGGTATCCCTTCCTTTTGGTAGGTTGGTTGTGGTACCTCGGAACCCTGGTCCCGGTAATCGGTTTTGTGCAGGTCGGGTCGCAGGGCATGGCGGACCGCTACGCCTACGTGCCTATGATCGGACTTTTCATCATTATTGCCTGGGGAACGCCGCTGTTGATTAGCGGATTGGGAGCCGCTGACATAGGGCCCCTTCCCGAGAAATTACTGCCCTTTGCGGGCGTGTCCGTGATGTTGGCCCTGTCTTTTTTGACCTGGCGGCAGGCGGGGGTATGGGAAAGCAACCTTTCCCTTTTTCAGCATGCCATCGCGGTGACGGAAGAGAACCAGAAGGCGCAGCAGGGCATGGGACTAGCCTGGCATGCCCGGGGCCGACCCGATCTGGCCGTCCCGCATCTCCGGGAATCGCTCCGCATCCGTGGCGACGCGGGGACTTATAATGATTTGGGTTACGTGCTCATGGCCATGGGAAAATACCCGGAGGCGGAAGAGCAGTTCCGCGCCTCCCTGACTCACGATCCCGGGAGTGCCAAAGTTCATAACAATCTGGGAGCCTCCCTGGCTGCCCAGGGTCGTTATCGGGAGGCGGAGAAAGAGTTTATCGTCTCGCTACAGTTGGATCCCCACTATGCCGCCGCCGGGTATAATCTCGCCAGAATGCAATCCGCCGGGAAGGAATTGACAGGTCGGAGTGACGGATCGATTGTTAATCCGAGATAATTATGCTACTGATAATGCCAAACTGACAAGGGTTTATAATTCATGAAGATTTTGGCCTGGCTCAGCACCATCGATATGCAGTTTCGTATGGGGCCCACCATTGCCTGGTGGCAGTTGTTGAAGGCACTGCATGAACTCGGTCATGAAGTGGTTATGACTCCTTATCTGGGGCAATCCATAGAGACACCGTGGTGGCAGGCATATCCGAATCCGTGTCGTTTCCAGAGCGAGGTTTACAACTGGTATCTGGACAGGTATGGGGTAAGGTCGGTGGGGACACGCCGCAAGAACATGCCGGGTGTGTTTTCTCTCTGCAGCTATCAGCTTATCGAACATCACATCAAGCCGGCCTGGGCAAGGCATCTGACAGGGATTTGCGAGGCGGAGAGGCCGGAGGCGCTGTGTGTATTGTCCGTACCGCTGAATCACATTGTCGGTATCCCTGAGATCATAAGGCGGCGCTTTCAGCTTCCGGTGATATATTATGATACGGATCTCCCCATGAGCCTGCCGGATTTTGCTGATCAGTCGGCTTTCAAGTTTACCATGTACGAGGGGGCTGACCTCGGTGAATATGATCTGTTCCTGAGTTGCTCACTGGGAATCGTGCCGCGTCTGCTGGAGATGGGCGCCAGACGGGTGGAACCCTTCTATTTTGCCGCCGATCCGGAAATCTTCGCTCCGGTGGATGGGCAGAAGGATATCGATGTCTTCTATTACGGGCATCGTGCCGCCGGGAAAGAAAAGCGGATGGATTACATGCTTAAGGAACCGAGTCTGGCCATGGCGGACAAGATATTCTATATCGGCGGCAAGGAGTTTGACCCCAAGGATATCGGCAATGCCCGTACTGCGGGACCGATGCCCCTGAACGTTTGGCGTCGTTGGTGCAACCGGAGCCGCATCAACCTGAACATAACGAAAGACACCGACGCGGGGATCTATGGGAGCAGCAGCGCCCGGCCCTTTGAATTGGCCGCTATGGGTTGTTGCATCGTCACCGACGCCTATGAAGGAGTTGATGAATGGTTTACCGAAGGAAAAGAGCTTTGTGTGGCCCGGGATGCCCGGCAGGCCATATCCATATACAGTACCCTGCTGTCCGAAGATGGTGTTCGGGAGGCCTTGGGAAAGGCCGCCCGGACGCGTCTCCTTGCCGAGCATACCTACCGGCACCGGGCGGCGCGGTTGATAGAACTCGTAACGGCCCTGTAGGTTGGTGCAATCGGTCGTGATTACGCGGATATCCTCGAAATGAAAAAAGAATTGATCGTTGTCCCCGCGTTCAACGAAGGGAATTCCATTCGCGGCCTCATCGAAAGTGTTCGGGAATGCTATCCCGAAGGGGATATTCTCGTTGTCGATGACGGTTCAACCGATCAGACGGCGGCGGAAATTATCGCGGCGGGCGCCAGGCGGCTTGCCCATCCCTTCAACCTTGGCTACGGGGTGGCCATCCAGACAGGATACAAGTACGCCCTTGCCCATGGATATGAATATCTTCTGCAGATCGACGGCGACGGCCAGCATGATCCACGCCACATCCCGGAGATGTTCAGGGAGATAGAAAGCGGATCTTGTGACCTGGTTATCGGTTCTCGATTCCTGATGCCGGGGAATTATCGGGTCGAGCCGCTGAAGCTTGTCGCCATCGGGTTATTCAGGATGATAGTCGCTTGCACCACCGGACAGCGCATTACAGATCCCACCTCAGGTTATCAATGCATGAACAGAGGCGTCTTCAAATGTTTTACAGAAGACGATTTTCCGACGGATTACCCGGATGCCAATGTCATCATCGCCCTCCATCGCCAAGGGTTTCGGATCCGGGAAGTGCCGGTACGGATGGTACCGAATGCCGAGGGCCGGAGCATGCACCGGGGGGTATTCAAGGTGATGTACTATTTTTTCCGAGTCTTTCTGGCTATCTTTATAACGATGATTGCCGGGAGGAAGCGAGGAAATTGAAAGGGGTGGAAAGAAAATGACGATAAGACAGCAGATTTTTGCCGTTATCGTAACGTTGGCGATGTTTGCCTTTATCATCTATCTTGTAAAGGAGCGTAAACTTAAAGAGGAGTATTCCTGGCTGTGGCTGTTGACGGGCGCCTTCCTTTTGGTACTGGTACTATACTACGATATTCTCAAATGGTTCACGAAGATGATCGGGGCCGTACTGCCTACGACGACGCTCTTTCTGTTCGGAATAATCTTTCTGATCTTCTTTTCCCTCCACTTTGCCATCAAGATTTCCTCGCTTCACCAGCAGCTGAAAAACCTGGCCCAGAAGGTGAGTCTTCTCGAAGCGGACCTGGAAGAAAAAAGAAAAATATCCGGATTCGAGTGAAAACGAACCGGCCGCGGGCACAGATCTTTCTGAGGTCATGCCTTTTCAAGGCATGGTATCTTCATGACGTTCACGACGGTCTATAAAAGCTTTTTACTTGACTGCATACCCTTTCGATATCCTCGTATGTGAGAAAACTGCTCGATGGCAGCCAGATACCCCTTGCCGACAAATAGATGCTGTCCGGGAAATCTATGTCCTGGTGGTGCAAATAGGCATAGTGATTCAGCCGGTGAATAGGTGGATAGAAGGGCTGAGCCTCGATGCCGTTTTTGTCGAGATGCCGGATCAGTTCATCCCGATCCTCCACAAGGCAATCCATGTACCACGGTGCGCAATCTTCAAGATTTGTCTTAAAAAACCGAACTTGCCGGCAATCAGCGAGCAAATCACGGTACCAGCAGTACATCTGTTTTTTCTTTTCCACCCGCCAGGAGATTTTTTTCATCTGTTCCATGCCGATCACGGCTTGCAGATCGGTGAACTTGGCGTTCATCCCCAGGATCTCATAGGCGCTTCCCCTACCGCCGCTCCTGCCGAAGTCCTTGATCTTGATTATCCGTTCGTAAATCTTCTCGTCATGGGTGATTAGGGCGCCGCCCTGTCCGGTGCTGATGATTTTGAAGGCGTTGAAGGAAAGAACCCCGATATGCCCGAATGATCCCAAATGCTTTCCCTCGTGTCGAGACCCAAGAGACTGACATGCGTCTTCCACGATGAAGACCCGGTCGGCGTATGCCTTACAGATGCCGTCGAGGCCATAGCCCCGACCGTTGATGGAAACAGGCATGATCGCTTTTATATCTTTTATGTAGGGACGGATCTTTTCCTCATTTATGGTCATTGTTTCCCTGTCGACGTCCACCAAAACCACCTCGGCACCGGCCAGGGTGACTGCGTATGGCGAGGCCGCCATGGTGAAATCCGGAACGATGACCTTGTCCCCCCGGCCGATGCCCAAGGCCATGAGGGCGATCTGAAGAGCCATGGTGCCGTTGGGCACTACCGCACAATAAGGGACACCGGTATACTCGCAAATGGCCTTTTCAAAATCACGCGTCTTCCGGAAATCGGTTAACCAGCCTCCGGCCGACAAATAGGCGTTTACAGCCTCGCGTTCCTCTTCCCCGAACCAGGGTTCCATTTGATTGATTCTCTTTTTCATGTTGGTTGCACCTTTCAGATTTTTGTTCCTTCCACGTTCAAACTGATCAGCAGACCGTTATCTTTGTCCAGGTGGGGCAGATAGGATTGACTGTAATCGTCATGATCACGGTGGATCGTCTCCCGCCAGTCATACCTGCGGATCCGGGCGAATCCATTCGTGGTGAGCACGGAAGCCAAAGCCTCAAAATCATAGACTGTTTTGTGATAGATGATTTTCCCCCCCGATTCCATGCGTCCATAGAGCGGTCCCAGAATCCGATCGAGACCGAAGCGGTGGTACGCTTCAATGAGAGCGGCAAAATCGGGTACAGCGATCCGCAGGATCCCGCCGACTTTGAGCACGCGCCGCCATTCCGCAAGCACCTCCCGGACCTCCAGGCGGTCGAAATATTCGAGGACGTGGCTGGCGTAGATGAGATCGACGGTGTCATCACCGAACATCGGTAGTGATTCCACCGGACCGCAGTAGTCAATATGGCTGAAGGTGGATTGATCGATGTGGATAAAACCCGGGATATATCTTTTCCCACATCCCAAATGGAGCCGTATCTTGTCCGTCATCACAGGAACTCCCTGGAAATGGTGTTGGAATAATAAGATTCGAGGATCTCGTTGTAGCCGTTATAACGGCAGGTCAGGCAGCGGCTCGTATCACCATTCCAGATTCCGATTTCGAATGCGGGCACATAGACCTGCTCACAGCATACATATTCCCTGCTGTCGCCGCCTATAACCCGGATCAGATTGCTGATCCGGCATGGCAGCCGGTTGTTGCAGACATCATCCTGCTCGATGCGGTCGTATCTTGTCCGTAAGCCCGTCAGGTATGTCGATTCCTTAATCAGGCGCACCGCCTTCCGGCGGGTCTTTTCGTCTATTCCCTGGATAAGGGGCTTGAAATGAATGTAGTCCACCGGCAGGGCCAGATCCTCCAGCCGTGGTATCTCGCCGACGTTTCTTGCCGTCACCAGGTAGGACAGCCCCAATTCGCGGACCTGGGCGGCCCTTAGTTTGCGGATGTTCTCCGTGACCACTGTAAAATCGTCCGTGCGATGGAGGGCGCGATGGGTCTCCGGTGTCGCTGCGTCGAGAGAAATGCGGCAGTAGCGGCAACAGCGGCTGATGGTGTCGATATCTTCATCATTAAGGAGACTGCCGTTGGTTTCTATTCCTGTCTGTATCCCCCGGTTAAAACATTCCCGGATGAAGGTGATGATATTTTTATTCATCAGCGGTTCGCCGCCGCCGGTGATCCGGACGCCCCGCACGCGGGGGTATTTGACCAGAAGATTCATCAGGTAATCGTAAGAGAGTTCCTGATCACTATGGTCATAACGGCACCAAACACAGTTGTGGTTGCAGGCAAGGGATGGATGCACCTCGATGAAAACAGGGACTTTTGCCTCAAGTTCCCTCAAATAGAGCAGCACCTTGCCCGCATCATAGAATTTTAGCATCCAAGACCTCCTGGATTCCTTCCGCCAGGGTGCGGCCGGTGACGGTAGGTTCTACGGTATAGCCTTTGTTAGCGTTCTCGCGAAGAATGATTTCGATGCCGGGACGGCATTTCTCGATTTCCCTGACGATTTCCTCCTTCGTGAAGTTGCCGGTGGCGATGTTTTTGATGATTTTGCCGGATCCCGGCGTTTGGATGACTTTGAGGATCTCCGTGATGACCGTGCATATATCCACGACCGGCCTCCGTTCGTCCTTTCCCCGGACATCCAGTCGGCCAAGGATAACGGCATCCCGGAGGAAGCCGTTCACGATGGAATCGAACTTCATGTGCGGCGCAAGTCCGTAAACAGGTGCAAGGCGGAGGATCACAAGCCTACAGGGACTTTCATCGCCGGCCTCGATGAGGGCTGCTTCGGCCAGCCGCTTCTGCCGGGTGTATTCCGATTTGTCCTCTTCATTCAGTACCCCGCAGGTGGACATGAAGATAAAACAACCAACCCCGTGTTGCTTGCATGCCTCGTAGACTTCCTTCGTCAGCCGGAAGTTGATGTCTCGAGAGATGACCGGGTCCTTACTGTAAGTTCCTATCAAATGAACCACGCCGTCATATCTTTTTGATTTCAAAACTTCCTGTACCGTTACTTCCCGGGCGTCGAAGAAATCCGGCTCCGATTTCGAGCCCACGCAGTCGGAATCCCACACAGATACATTATGGCCGTATTCTGCCAGGAATGGAACCAACCGCGAACCGATGTAACCATTGCCTCCAGTAACGAGAATATTCATAAAACGATTCCTTCCAAAGCTAGTTTCTTCGCCTCTTGTACCGGCAAGGTTGCCGCCTTGCCGAAGGAAAGCTTGAAGCTGCCGTCAAGAACCTCATTCATTCCAACCAACGGCAAACCGACAAAGCCGGCAAGACCTGTACAAGACGGATATGTTTCAATAATCAGCGATGGCGTTCCGGTGATGTAGGCGAAGACACAACTATGGTAGCGCATTCCTGTGAAGGCGCTACAAGAGCTTACCGCTTCGATTGTGGTTACCACATCCGGCTGCCAGGGAAAAAACTCGGCGTCGGGTACCAGCGCGGCGGCCTGTGCATTCATTTCGTCGTCACCGAGGACAGGATCGCCGTTGAAGCTGTAGAATCTTATCGACCACTCCCGGTGCCGGGTTTTCCATTCCAGCAACGCCTTGACCACGTTTTGGAGAACCATTCGGTCCCGATCCGGTCTGCCGAAGTAAAGGCGATGGACCGGAGTCAGGTTGACTCCCAAAGCCTTTTCTCGCGGCCTGGCCTGATATGGGATGAGGACGCTGGAATCAAACGTGTCTCGATCACGAACGGTAACCACATTGGCAACGCGGCGGGAGATGTATTCCCATTTTGCCCCGTCGATACCGATATTGATCATGTGAAAACGCTTGCCCAGGCTCCTGACGAGAATGCCGAGGGCGACGATTCTCAGGCATTGCTTCCATCTGCCGCGTCCCCAGTCCCGCATGTGCGTACCACCGCCCAGGATCACCAGGTCGGCACAACATATCTTCCGCAGAATTGTTCGCCATGATTCTCCTTTGGCATGAAGATCGAAGGTATGATTTCCCTCGCCGCGGAGATTGATGCCGTGTAAAAGACCGATCTTGATGGCATCATCACCTGTATTACGATAATTATAATAGCCGATGATATAAAGTCTTTTTACAGGCATTTCTTGATTTTTTCGAACAATCTGTTCAAAAGCGCGATTTCCCTATCATCATTGATACCCCATGTCCAATAATAATTAAGGAGGAAGGCAGTGATCCAAACGATAGGCGTGGCAATCATGGAACTGACTATGTAATGTGTGCCCAGAAGGTATTCGGTGAATACATAGACGAGAAACCATCCTTCCAGGGTGGTTACTGTTCCGACGATGCTGTAGCGGATAAACTTTATTGTGATCTTCATCGGTAGAACCACGCTGCCGTCGCCTGAGAGAGAAAGAACGGGAAGTCGCCGTAAATAAAATAGCCGCCGATTATCAGGCTCGTGATCATCTGGCAGGTTGTGCGGAAGGGCTTCAGGAGATAACAGACCATCGTGCCGTAAATAGGGGCCAGGATGGGGAATAGATAACGGCCCTGAATACCCGAATCCGGAGACAGATGTCTTGTATATTCATTATAGTTTGCGTATTGCATAATGATTAAAGTGTAAACTGAAACAATTAGCAGAGCTTCGGTAAAGCGGCTTTCTTCAATGGATGGTCGCCAATAGCGGACGATACAGAGGAAAGCGATAAGGAAAATCAAGCGATATATGCCGAGCTCCCCGGGACGCTTCATCATACTCATATGGCCAAGGATACCGAAGCTGTTTCTCAACATTACCTTGCACCAAACATCGGCATAGCTGATCCGATCCATGATCGGCCGGGGAGATAGCTTATAGTCTCTGGCGATCTGAAGATAAAATAAGGTCCTGTTCAAATCATCCTGCCGGTCGATATGTTCATGTGCTTTCGCAACGGCCTGCTCGAAGGTTATGGCATCTTCTCGATACTGGGAGAGGATAATTTTTTCTGCGGCAAAACGATACCGCAAAGCGTTGGTCTCTCCCACAATGTTTTTCGTTTCCGGCAGGAGGGTGCCGAATTTCCGGAGATTGCCGCCGTAGAGGGCGATGTTTGCAATCGACAACAGGATGATCATTCCCAGAATCGCAGCATTAAGGGGATCGGCGAATGGACGCTCCTGACCCAGGGCGGCCGTCCCCTTGTGGCGCAGCCCATATGTGCCGTAGGCAAGTATGGCGACAAAGATCAACCCGAGGGGAAGGAAGGTGATCTTGATCATGTTTCCTGCAAGGATGCACAAGCCGAAGAGAAACAACATCCGCCACTGGTGGGACGTCAGGAAGGCGTGCAGGTAATACAGAGACATCACGGCCATGAGGTTCAGCAGGTTGTCGTAGTTGACGGAGGCCCCGATAAAACCGAGCATCGGGGTATTGGTAAGCATGACCAGAAAGAGCGTCAGGACTACCCGGTTTGGAGTCAAAAGGCGCAGCCAGCGATGGGCGTAAAAGACAAAAAGCGCTGCCATAAGGGCATTTATCATCCGCAGGTAGACGAGTTGGTTGAGGTCAAGGAAGTTCAGTTTCAGGAAGAAACCCATCATATAATAGTACAGATAAGGAATGTTGGTAATCGGACCATATTGGTAGGATGCCGGCGAATCCTGGGGAAGCAAGGGCCAGGATTCGGCAAAAATCCGGCAGATTCCAAAGTGATCTATCTCATCGGGTGGGACAAGGGGAGAAATATGGATGGCGAAAAAAAGGATACGGACGAAAAAGTATCCATAAAGGAACAGAGTAATGCCAAAGAATAGGTACGACGCCGACCTGTTCCGAGCTCCTGGCTGGTGGTCGCTGATCAGGTTTTCCGTCATTTGTCGTCCACCCGGCGCCTCCAATTCGCCTTGATAATCTCATCGTTTTTCGTTACGGTGTTGCCCACGGTGCAGCATCGTCTCTGTGCCGATGAGGAGTGGGGAATATTTACGCTATGCTTGGGGAAAAATCCAGCCCAATCCGCAGAAACGTAAATCAGTCTGATGCACATACAAGGCGGTGACGGGTTCACCTTAGACAAAAGAATTGAAAATATTACTTATTTCCCCCCCGTTTTATCGGATACTCGGTTTTTACAACCGCTATTATCCGCTGGCTATTGTTTCCATCGGGACGGTCCTCAGAAAACTGGGGCATGAAGTCCTGGTTTACGATGCGGATTTCACGGCCGACGTCCGGGACATCAATTTCGACGAACTGTCACTTCGCTATCCTGATTATCTGCAATCCCTGAAGAATTACGAGCATCCCGTCTGGAGGGAGGCACGGGGGGTGGTTGAGGATTTCAGACCGGATATCGTCGGCTTGACCGTCTATACCACCCTGGCGGCATCGGCTTTTCACTTGGTCGGCTTGTGCAAGGCCGTGATGCCAGGATGCATAACCGTCATGGGGGGGCCTCATGCCGCGGTGAAGGCGGAAGAGATACTGCGCATCTCATCAGCTACCGATTATGTCCTCCGTGGCGAAGGTGAAAACAATCTTCCCAGACTGATTGATCATCTTGCCCGAAAGCTCCCTCTTGCCGGCGTGCCGGGGTTGTCGTTCCGTCAGGAAGGTTCATATGTACACAATCCCGTTTCCGAACCGACAAGGGTTCTCGATGTGTTTCCCTTTCCCGATCGGACGATGCTGATGAACGAGCGGCGATATTCCTCGGAGGATATGGGTTTGATCATGTCCAGCCGCGGTTGTCCTTTTAACTGTTCCTATTGCGCCTCTGAGACAAGGCGGGTCAGCTATCGGTCCGTCGAGCATGTAATCGGTGAGATCAAGGAGGTGCAAAAACGTTACGGCACTTTCCAATTTACGTTCAAGGACGACTCTTTTCCCGTGGACGGAAAGCGGGTCTGGGAGTTTTGCTCGCGGCTGATCGGGGAAGGGATAAAGCTTAATTGGGAGTGTAATTCTCGGGTGAACCTGTTGGATTCTTCCCTGGTAAGGATGATGAAAAAGGCGGGATGTAATTTTATCAAGGTGGGCATTGAATCCGGTTCCCCGCGCATCCTCCGGAAGATGAACAAGGGTATAACTCGGGAACAGTGTCTGGCGGCATCCAGGATGCTTCGCAAGACGGGAATTCATTGGAGCGGCTATTTCATGATGGGTGTTCCCGGCGAGACGGAGGAAGATATCCTTGCGACCCTGCGATTCATGTATGAGCTCCGGCCCGATCTGGCGCTGCTTTCCGTATATGAACCATTTCCCGGAACGGCGATGTTTGCCGAGGGAATTGAGAGGGGTCTCGTATATGACGAGATGTCTTTGGCTCAGTATTACCGGCTGAGTCCGTATCATTATTTCAAGATCGACCCGCAGATCCAGACGGATTGCATACCCCGGGAAAGGTATCTGGAATTGGAGAAGACATTGATGGATGCCTTCCATGAATACAACAAGGGAATAGGAAAGGTTTTCAAGATGGTCCGGGCGAGGAAGAATCTCTATCTTCACCAGCCCCGTTCTCTTGTCGATGATATCAGAAAATATCTTTCATATTGAATCCTTACGCCCGCTGGTGGCACAGTGAAAAAATTAACCATACGAATGCTTGCGGACATTTTTTTGTAAATTTATGGGGCCGGAGCGGGGTCTGCAGATGCGGGAGACAACAGAAAACAGGAACATGGACAACGCCCGGCGGGTTTTGCGGGGTATCCGGAAAGATTACGGTAAATGGCTGCCGCTGATGTTTTGTATGCTGCTCGCTGCCGTATTGATTTTTTATGGCAGCGGCAATTATTATCTGTGGTCCGATGAAGCCGAAACCGCCCTTTACGGAAAGAGGATTCTCCTGTTTGGCCTCCCCCTGGGGTTTGACGGTCGGAACCTCTATGAGTTCCGAAACGGCTACAGCCTGAACACGGCCTTTCTCCCGACCCTAAGTCCTTGGCTGCAATTCTATGTCGCGGCCCTTTCCCAGTATTTTTTCGGCCATGATGCCCTGGGGGCTCGGATGTTGTTCATGGTCCTGGGTCTCCTTTCCATCTGGCTGCAATTCGTATGGGTAAGGGGTTATTTCCAGGATCGCCTGCTGGCCCACTATGCCGCTCTCTTCATGGCCACTTCGGTGTGCCTTCTCCTCTTCGTGAGACAGTGCCGCTACTATGCCCTGGTCATTATCCTGGGGCTGATAGTCATATACTGCCGCACGGTCTTCCGGGGGCGGTGGTATCAATACGCCGAAATTGCCGTGGTTTTTGTCCTCCTGTTTTTTGCCCATTCCCTGGTGACCGTCTGTTATCTCGTTGCCCTTTTGATGGGATTGCTCATCTTTGAAAACAGCAGGATAATGACCTTGAGGTTCTTTATCTACCCCGGACTCGCCGCCGCGGTCGTCATCGGCACCTTTCTCATATGGCTTTATGCCTACGGCGGTCCCAATGACCCTAATTTCCTGGTCAACATACAGCCGCCACGATTCCTGAAGATCTTTTGGATGTATCTGTCGGATTTTAACACCGTTCAACTGGTCCAGCTCGGCGCGATATTTTTGCTGCTTTACATGTGGGCGGTGGACTGGAAACGTTATAGAGGTACTTCCGGGTGCCTCCGAAAAGAGATGATGATAATTTCCATCGTATTGATATTTACGTTTATCCTTTCCATCCTTTCCCCCCAAAACCATATGGAAACCAACGCTGACATCCGATACGCGGCCATTGTCTTTCCTCTTCTCATCTTGACACAGGCCATGGCCGTCACGCGCTTGCACCGGTGGAACAGATTTGCGGCCGGAGCGGCCGCAGGACTCCTCATCTTCACGAATCTGCTGACCTTTATGCCTTATCGGTCATATATATACGAATATGTGAGAGAAAATGTCCGACCGTTTCAAAATTCCACCAAGATTGCCGTCAAATTTCTCGATCAGCGCAGTCGTCAGGACGAGATGCTGCTGGTCAGCCCCAACAATATGCTGAGTTCTCTCGAGTATTATCTGGGCGATAAGCTTCTTTTCTGCAATGTTATCGGAGAGGATAACCGCAACCTTCTCGGGGCGGGCGTGACGCTCCCCCGCTACACCTACGCAAGTGACACCATTCCGGATTGGATTGTCTTTTTCGGTCTGGAAATTGATCTTCGGCATACATATCAACACTTGAAGAAACTGGCGGTGGCAGAGAATTACCGGTCCCATGTCATTTCCTATTACGGCCCCGATCTTTCCCGTCCGGAGATTTTCTGGCGCGCCTTTCGCCCTGTTACCGATTTCCGGCCCGACATGGCGCTCTACATAATGGAAAGGAAAAGATGAAAGAATGAGTTCATTGGCTAACGAAAGGAAACAAATCGTTGATTTGTTCCTTATCAGCGTCATCGGTCTCCTGCTGGAACTTGTTGTGATCCGTTGGATTGGCTCCAACATCAAGGTAGTGTCATATTTTAGTAATTTAGTTCTTATCTCATCCTTCTTGGGTTTGAGCCTGGGTTATCTCATGGGGCGAACATTCCCCAGCTTCCGCAAGTTGTTCCCGGCGGTAGTCCTCCTGTTCGTTATGAGTGTTCTTTATTTGCACCAATTCAATCTTATCTCTGTGGATCCTGCTGAACACTTTCACATCTACACGTATAAACATCTCCCTGTTGCCAAAAAGATCAACTTTTTTCTTATCATGACCATCACCTTCATCATCAACACCCTGCTTTTCGTTCCTGTCGGGCAGATAACCGGCCGTATTTTTTCCCGCTTCGACAGACCCCTGCTTGCCTATACGGTAAATATCTCGGGCAACATTGCGGCCGTACTCATTTTCGCGGGCCTCTCCTTTCTATGGACATCACCGCTGCTCTGGTTCGCCTTGGTGTTTATATTGTTTCTCCCGTTTCTATGGGAAGACAGGAAGCTGCTCCTCTACGGGGTCACGGTCTTCGGATTGGCGTTGATTATGATCTCCTCCCCGACGCAAAGGGTGGTGGAATATTGGTCACCATACTATCGCGTACATATTGATCCCATCTACGCCGGGTCACTTCCAGACAAGAATATCGGTTATGTGCTGAAGGTGGACGGTGAACGCCATCAAGACAGTCTCGATTTCCAAAGTCCGTACCTGGCGGAATCATGGCATCGCTGGTGGCCTGATTTCTATAATCTCCCCTATCGCTTCCGACAGCCGAAGAAGCTGCTCATTCTTGGGGCGGGCAGCGGTAACGATACCTATTTCGCGCTGAAAAACGGGGTGGAGAAGATTACGGCCGTGGAAATCGATCCGGCAATCATCCGCATTGGCAGCGACTGGCATCCCCACCGGCCCTATCTTAACCGGGAGCGGGTGATGGTTGTCAATGATGATGGACGCGCTTTTCTAAACAACAGCCGTGAAAAATTCGATATGGTGATTTTCGGGGTCCTTGATTCCCATCGGTTGGCATCATACATTGCCGTCGGTCTGCGGATGGATAATTATATCTATACAAAGGAATGTTTCCAGGCTGTCCGGGATCATCTTACTGAGGACGGGGTCGTTGTCCTCCAAAACGGCGGTCCCCTATGGCTGGTAGCCCGGCTCTACAACAGTATGAAAGAGGCCTTCGGTAAAGAACCAGATGTGTATCGTCTCCAGGCGGCACCTTGGCCGATCCTGAACTATGTCGTTTCCGCCCGGGGTGCACCCCCGCCGCCACGTAGTCCCCAAAACCTCGTGAAATTAATCGATTTTGAGCAATTTGCACCACCTTACGGGATTCTTAAGGATGATTGGCCGTTCCTGTATCTCCAGGGACGAGCCATCCCCGACAGCTATATTCAGGTCATTTTCGCCATTGCTGCCTTTTCCTTGGCAGCGGTGTTATTGACATTGCGCTTTTCCTCCCCGGCAAGGTCCGTCCCGTTCCCCTGTGGCGTTCATTTCTTTCTCATGGGGATGGCTTTTCTTCTCCTCGAGACCGTCACCATATCCCAGGGCGCCCTGCTGTTCGGTTGTACGTGGATATCCACCTCTGCCGTCATTCTGGCCGTACTTGTTTATATACTCGGAGCCAATATATTGGTTATGAACCATAAGTTTATAAACCTGCCGGTATGCTACCTCCTCCTGTTTCTGTCCCTGGCGTTTTGTTTTTTCATGCCTGTCCAGCACCTCCTGTCGCTTTCATTCTTGCCTCGGGTATTGGCGGGGGCATTCCTGTTCGGTTTGCCGGTGTTGTTTGCGGCCCTTATATTTGCTGCTACCTTCCGCACTCAGGAGACTGCGGATATCATCCTCGGTATCAATCTCTTGGGGGCGGTACTGGGGGGGCTTGCTCAGCACGTTGACCTTATCTTGGGGATGAAGCGCATGTATCTTATCGCTATGAGCTTGTATCTGTTATCCTTTATGATCTTGGGAATTTCGGGAAGACTGGCCGCCACTGCCGCCAATATAAAAAAATAAGAGCATAGATGATCCAGGCAAGAATCGAGATCACTTGACCGGCAACAAAGGCGGCGGGGCGATAAAAGACCCTGAAGAGGTGAATGCCCCCTGCCAGAGGCACGGCCATCAATGTATGGTTTGCCCGCATTATGGCATAGCGGTGCGCATCGTTATCCCGGTCGGCTTCCGCCTGCCACCCCGTAGCGTAGTTGTCCGTAATCAAAAGTATTGCCGGACAGTTCAGCTTAGCCTCCACGGTGAATTCATCGGAAGATGAGGCGACGATATGTGCCGTGCCCGGCTCCGGGCAGGCCTTTTTCGCTCCGGGGGGCGATTTTTCGAGGACTACCGTTTTGAGGGGGTCAAAGTCCGGTTTGCCCATGACCGCGAGGCCTTCGGAGGGTGAAGCAGCCTCCTGCCAGTCGGAAACAAGGTGCACCCGCTCCATGGCATCCGGGAACTTCCTGATCTCAAGCTTTTCCCTTCCCGGAGCGAAAACATAACGGAGGCGGAGCATCTTGAGCAGGGGGTGATATTGGCGAAAATTGACATACTGGGAGGCCTTATGATGGTCGATGCCCTGGGTGAAGGCGACGAGTTCCGCATAGCGCCGGGGGACGCCGGGATCGTAACCCCAGATGTCGTGGGTGCCGAGGGACAGCGCGCTGTTGGGCTGCCAGAGATTGAGGATACGTTCCTCCTGCTTGACGGAACGGGCAAACGCCTCCAGGCCGGGGATTTTTCGGTCAGCGGGGTTGAAGGTTTCCCGGGTCATCCGGGCGAAAAGGAAAACCTCCAGCACCGCGAGTAGGACAATGCCAAAAACGGCGGCTTGCGGGTGTTTACGGGTGAGGCGCCAGAGCCAGGCCGTGACGGCCAGGGTGAGGGCGGCGATCAGGAGCCATTGGGAAGCGAAAAAGGCGGTATGGAGAATGAATTCCCTGTGGGCGAAGAGGCGGGTGTCCAGATAGGATTCCCGGGAGCGGGCGATCATGGCGAGGAAATTCCGCCATATCTCCGGGGGCAGCGCTTCCGTGGCGACCAGGTTCAGCCAGAGGGCAAAGGCGGCGGTCAAGAGGGCGGCGGACAGAATAAAGAAGAAACCCCGCGATGTCAGAGGCAGTTCTATCATGTTCTTTGGAAGAGGTTTCTTCATGCCGGTGCCGGTCGGCGGCCTTGTTGATGCCGCTGCCTGAGGCTCTGTCGCTGCATGTGTTAACGGTTCTGTTGTGGTGTCCGTCGGTGTATCCAAGGTGTTAGCGGTAACTGCTGGTGGCGCCGGCGGCGTCGCGGCGGCAGGCGTCCCTTTCCGGGCGGCGCTCATCAGCTTGTCGAGGCCCGTTCCCGCCAGAATAATCATCAAGAGGGTGGCGAAAAAGGTAAATTTCGCGGTTCCCCGGAATTTGTCGAAGCCGGGAAGATAATCGAAAAGAATATGAAAGAGGGGGGTGTGGGAGCCCAGGGCGAGGACAAAGATCACAAAGAGCACGGCAGCCAGGGTCCGGGCGGTGCGCCCACCTTTAAGAAAGCCGTAACCGGCAAGGAGCAGACCGTTGATGCCGATGAAGAGGTTCATTTCCCAGAGGTAGGCCCGGCCCCAGTAGGGGTTGTTGATCAAATCGCCGAAGAAGTAGGGGGCGATCAGGGTGAGGAAGTTCTCCGGGGGGAAGGAAAACATGGCGGCGAAGGAGAAGGGGACGCCGCCGGCGCGGACGCTCTCCCGGGCGGCATCCAAACCGGTAAGAATCTGGACGGCGCTCAGGGCGGCCCCGGCGGCAAAGATGGCCAGCACGGCAAGCATGGACCATTTTCTATCCGCAATGGAGAAGAATAATTCTTTAATCTGCCGGGCTTTACTGTTGCGACCAATTCTTTCTGGTGTGGTGGCATCGCATCGGCCGCCGCCCGCGTAGGGTGCGTCACCGGGGCAGGACGTGCCCAGGATGGAAAGGGTTGCATAGATCAGGACGCACAGACCGGTATAATAGACATATTGGGGATGGCCGGCAAGAACCTGCATGGAGACTGCAAAGCTCCCCAAAAGGCCCCAACCGAGGGTCGGCCTTTCCAGCAGACCGTCCACCGCCAGGAAGATCAAGGGAACCCAGGTCATGGTACAGAGGTTGGGGAGGTGCCCGGCGAAAATATGGAGGAAATGAGGGCCGCAGAACATGGCAATCATTCCCGTGAGCAGCGCCGCCAGAGGGTGGAGACCCCGCCGGCTTGCCCAGAGATACATGAAAAAACCCAGCAGCAGGACATGAAGGGCGATGCCGATGTTGATGGCGGCGCCGACAGGGAGCAGCAGGTAGGGGAAATTCAGGGGGTAGAGCAGCGCGGACTGAAAGCCGCCGAAAAACGGCGCCCCGGAAAAGAGGTGGGGATTCCAGAGGGCAAGGTTGCCCTGGCGTAGCTCCCGGAAGCCGAAGTCGCGCCAGTAGAGAAATTGAGTGGCGATGTCGGTGTGGGCGGAAGAGAGGATCGTGGCGCCTCCGGAGAGGAGGACATCGCCGAACATAAGCATGGTGAGGACGAACATCACGGCCAGGGCCCAGGGCCAGGAGAAGGAGGGAAGGACGGCGGGGGCTGCGTTATGCAGGGACAGTTCCGGGAATCTGTCCGTGACTTCCTGTCCGGGCTGCCCGTCGGTGTTGATCATGCCCCCTCTGTTCCCCCTTCTGACTGCAACAAGCGTCGGGTGATTTTATAGCCGGACACGTTGGGATAATGCAAGGGGAAAAGCTGTATTTCGTAGATAACGACTTGAAATACTTTCAGGAATAGATTATTCTGGCCTTACAATACAGGCCCCGTGGCGACGGTTGTCAATACCGACGATGTATGATAAAGATAAATTTGTATGAAAATTCTTTCCATAGCTGAATAATTTACTGCTTGCGGAAAAAGGAGGCCCCATGCAGAGATCCATCATTACCGTTTCAGGGCGGGGGCAGATTGTCATCCCCCGGCAGATCCGGAACCACCTGAATATCAAGCCCGGCAGGAAGCTGACGATCAAGGTGGAGGGAGATTCTGCCGTCATGACACCGCTGCCGGACGACCCGGTCGGGCATTTCTGCGGTATTTTCCGGGAAGGGCCGTCCCTGACGGAGGCGCTTCTCGACCAGCGACGAAAGGACCGGCGGGATGAAGATGAAAAGAGCGCTTGATAGCTTTGCTTTGCTGGCCTTTCTCAACGGCGAGGCGGGTTGCGACCGGGTCCGCGAGCTTCTTGCTGAGGCGCAGGAGACCGCCTGCGACATGTTGATGAACGAGATCAATGTCGGCGAGACATACTATATCCTCTCTCGTAAAAGGAGTCCCGAAAAAGCCAAATATTTCCTTGAGATCATCTTGCCAGGGCTTCCCATTTACTGTGTGCCCAATGATTTTGACCAAGTCATCGCGGCTGCCCGCCTGAAGGCCGAATATCCGCTTTCCTACGCTGACTGTTTTGCCGTAGAGACGGCCCGTCGGGAAGGCGCGACAATTCTGACCGGTGATCGCGAATTCAAGAGCGTCGAGCACCTCGTTTCTATCGAATGGCTCTAATGTAATTATGGGGGTCAGGTCTTTATTTTTAGCGTTTTTCGAACTCACGAAGTTGTGATCACGCCTGAGACCCGGCTACGTCTGATCTTCCTGGGTCTGGCCCTGGCTGTCCTGGCGGTGTTTGGCCGTCTGGCTGCCTGTGATTTCGTCTTCTTCGACGATCATGTCTATGTAATCGAAAAAGCGCAGGTATTGTCCGGACTGACACCGGATTCGCTGTGGTGGGCCCTGACGGCCACCGATGCCGGCTTCTGGCACCCCCTGACCTGGATCTCCCTGATGATCGACTTTGAGCTTTGGGGACTCAATCCCGGCGGCTATCATCTCACCAATGTCCTGCTCCACCTCGGGGCGACGCTGTTGCTCTTTGCCGGCCTGCGCCGTCTTACCGGGGAGGTTGTCCCCAGTGGGTTCGTCGCGGCCCTCTTTGCCCTCCATCCCCTCCATGTGGAATCCGTGGCCTGGATCGCCGAGCGCAAGGACGTTTTGAGCGGCTTTTTCTGGATGTTGACGCTCCTCCTTTATGCCCGGTATGTGGAACGGCCGGGGTGGGGGCGCTATCTCCCGGTACTGTTGTCTTTTATTCTGGGGCTGGCGGCGAAGCCCATGGTGGTGACGCTGCCGATGATCCTGTTGTTGCTGGATGTCTGGCCCGGCCGGCGGCTGACGGCGGAAAACTGGCGCCGAAACCGGCGGCTGGTGTTGGGCGAGAAAATTCCTTTGCTCCTCCTCGGTGTCGTGGTGGGGATGGTGACGGTGGCGGCGGAGCACCAGGTCGGGGCGTTGAAAACCTTTACGGAATTCCCGCTTTCCTCCCGGCTCGCCAATGCCGTGGTCGCTTACGGATTCTATCTTTATAAAGCAGTGTGGCCGGCCGGTCTGGCCGTTCACTACCCCCATCCGGGGACCTGGCCGTCAGAGATCGTCGTCCTGTCCCTGGCGGTATTGGGGGCGGTGAGCTTCCTTGCCGTGTGGAGGTTCAAGACCGCGCCTTATCTGTTGGTGGGCTGGTTGTGGTATCTCGTCAGTCTCCTGCCGGTAAGCGGCCTGATTCAGATCGGCAGCCATGCCTTTGCGGACCGCTACTCTTATATCCCCCTGACAGGTGTTTTTATCGCTGTAGTTTGGGGGGTGGGGGAATGGGCGGCCAAGCAGGGAAAAGCGCATTTCACGGCGGCAAAACAGGCGGAGTTGCCGGGACCGCAACCAGGCGAAATCGCAGCCCTCTGTAGCACCGGCGGAGAAGAAGGGAACAAAGGTACTCTTGTCGGCCGCCAGGACACCGATGCTTTCTTTGCGGTGACCGGTCCCGGTGGTAGCGCAGCCGAAACTTATTCACCTCCGGAAGCCAAACCCGCAAATGACCCCGGCCTTCAAGCAGTCGCTTGTCAAAACGGTGACCGCCCGACGGCCGCTCCCCTGGCTGCCTGGGAAACCATGGGGATCGGTCAGTGCGTCGCCGCTTCGGTAAAAAAGGATGACCCGGCGGTTTCACCGGCAGTTGTGACCACCGCGGGAGTGGCGATAATCGTTGTCTTGGCCCTGACTTCCATCAAACAGGCAGGCTATTGGCAAGATGCCGAGACCCTCTTCCGCCGGTCCGTGGCTGTGACGGATAATAACTGGCTGGCCTATAACAATCTTGGGGCGGCCCTTTCCCGGCAGGGTCGCCATGGGGAGGCGGCGCCACAGTTCGAGACGGCCCTGCGGTTACGCCCCGATTATACTGAGGCCCTCTTCAATTTGGGCGCCGCCCTGGCGGGGCAGGGGCGTTATGCCGAGGCCCTGACATATTACCGGCGGGTCCTGGCCCGGCAACCGGCATTTGCCGAGGTCCATAACAACATCGCCATTGCCTATGCCGAGACGGGCGATCCCGTCCGGGCGGCGTTACACTTCAGAGAGGCGCTCCGCATCCGCCCGGATTATAAAGAGGCGCTTGCGAATCTGAAGATTATAGAATTTTCATGCCGACAATCGCCCAAATAGAAAGCCGTTAGTGAAAATTAACCAAGAGGCTAATAAATACAAATACTTGAATGGTTTGTCCGACATAAACTAGGCTGTTCGATAGTGAGATTTTCGTTGTTCGCGGGTGCCGCCCCGGCATGAAAATTTATATGAAACCCCATGACGGCGTGCCGTCATGGGGGGGGTAATTGTTCGTAGGTGCCTCACCGGTATGGCAATTTGTGTCGTTAACGCATATTCTCCTTGACATGGAGGCAAAGAGGGTATAGGGATTGCGCAGTTTTAGTGCCGGTTTTGGTCCGAATTATCCCCAGAGCCTGTTCAACAGGCTGCTGGGGTTTTTTTTACCCGCCGTCAAGGCGGGGGAAAATATAAGAAACAGCCGGTAAATATCGCCTCCGGGCGGTCAACAATACTCATAAGGAAAAATAAATGGAAACAGCGACAGCAACGACAAGTGATACGTCAAGGAATTTTAAATCTTTTCACCTTCATCACAAAATAGAGGCGGGAATTGCGGCGGCTGCCTATTCCGAACCCACACCGATCCAGGCCCGGTGTATCCCGTCCATTATCCAGGGCCGGGATATGATCGGTCTTGCCCATACGGGAACGGGGAAAACGGCGGCCTTTGTCCTGCCCATCCTGCAGCGTCTCCTGGACGGGCCGCGCCGTCATACCCGGGCCCTGATCATAGCCCCGACCCGTGAGCTGGCGGATCAGACCCAGGAAACGATCTCTCAGCTGGGTTGCCGGACCGGGGTCAAGAGTGCCGTCGTTTACGGCGGCGTCAACAAGGGCCCGCAGATAAGACAGTTGGGTCAAGGTGCCGAGATTGTCGTAGCCTGTCCGGGACGCCTCCTCGACCTCATGAATCACGGGGAGATCGATGTCTCTAAGGTTGAAGTGCTGGTCATCGACGAGGCAGACCGTATGTTCGACATGGGATTTCTACCCGATATCAGAAGGATTGTCGGCAGACTTCCTCGCCGGCGTCAAACCCTGCTTTTTTCCGCCACCATGCCCGACGACATCCGGAGGCTGGTCCAGGAGATCCTGCAAGATCCCGTTAATATTCAGGTCGGTGACAGTACGCCCGTCTCCACCGTCGCCCACGCGATCTATCCTGTGGAGCAGCATCTTAAAACGGCACTGCTCATGCGCCTTCTCGAAAGAACGGATACCAAATCCGTCCTCGTCTTCACCAGGACCAAGCATCGCGCCACCCGACTGGCCACCCAGATCGCCAGGGCCGGTTTTATAGCGGCTTCTTTGCAGGGGGATCTGCCGCAGACCAAGCGCCAGGCCGTACTCAGCGGCTACCGCAATGGTAAATACCAGATCCTGGTAGCCACCGATATCGCCGCCCGGGGTATCGACATCGCCAACATCTCCCATGTGATCAACTACGACATGCCTGACACGGTCGATGCCTATACGCACCGCATCGGCCGCACCGGCCGGGCCGCCCGGACGGGCGATGCCTTCAGTTTCGTCACCAGGGAAGAAAGGGGTTTCGTCTGGAGCATCGAGAAGGCCTTGGGGGAAACGGTCGAAAAACGGACCTTGGCGGATTTCAACTACAACGTCCCGGTACCTTTGAGAAATGAAGACGATAAAAGAAGCAATCGAAGCAATGGCAGCAACAGCGCTGGCGGCGGTAACGACGGATATGCGGGCAGTCGTGAAGGCGACCGGTCCGGAAGCCGTCACCATCCGTCCCGGCGTTCGGCCCAGCGGCGGAGCTTCATGTCTGCGCAGGGACAGGCCATGTTAAAGCAACTGGGCAGATAATTCGCGGCGGCGGCACGTCATTCCGACTCTTCCGCAACCACTTTCCCGAACAGTCCCCGGAACAGGATACTTTCCGGCGGCAGCATGTTCTTATATCCCTTTAACTGCCTCTCCTTTGGGGAGGCAGGAAGAGGAGATGTCCATCCCGGTTTCCTCCGCCAAGATGGCGTCATAACTAATCTTTCAGAAAATTAATGCCGCCCTGGATCTCAATAGGACTTGGCGGTCTTGCGGATCTTGAGCATCAGGTTGTTCAGGCCGTTCTTCTCGAACTCCTTCGTGTATTTCTTCTGGATGGCGGAAAAGCGTTCAAAATAGGAATCGGCGTCCTTCTCCTTGATCTTTCTTGCATCCAACTCGGCATGGAGGTCCCGGACGGTCAGTTCTTCGACCAGACGGTCCCAGAATTGATTGTTGTCATATTCATCGATGATCTCGTGACATGACGACTCTTCCTCGAATTCCTCCGTTTCATAGTAAGTCTGAAGTTCTTCTTTGAACTCGATGAGATTGGCCATGCCCGCTTCCTGGGCGCGGGCGTAAATCTTCTGTTGGAGTTGCTGATATTTATCCATTTCCGGTTCGGTTTCCGATTTAAAGGCGTTCATTACCCAATTGGCGATATAGAGCATATCGATCAAATTGCGGTATTCTTCTTTGGTGAGGTCGATTTTCATCAGTGGATTTCCTTTCCTGGCGGTAGTATTTTTGGTTGCGGGCTTCGTCATTTGGGCTTGATAAATCCGACAATATAGATAATAGTCCCGGATTGCAATGATAAAAGGGAACATAGATCAAAAAATTGTGGTCGTTATGCCCGCCTACAATGCGGCCCGGACCCTCAGAAGGACATACGAAGAGGTCATGGCACAGGGAATCGTCGATCTGGTCATCCTGGTTGACGATGCCAGTGGTGACGATACGGTTGCCGTTGCCGCCTCTCTGCCGCAGACGGAAGTGCACGTTCATGAACGGAATCGCGGTTATGGGGCGAATCAAAAGACATGTTACCGACTTGCCCTGGAGGCCGGAGCCGATATTGTCATCATGGTTCATCCCGATTATCAGTATACACCCAAGCTGATTCCGGCCATGGCGACGATGATCGCCAACGGTCTCTACCACTGTGTCCTGGGTTCCCGGATCCTGGGTGGATACGCCCTGAGGGGGGGGATGCCGGTATGGAAATATGCAGCAAACCGCTTTCTGACCCTGGCGGAAAACATCATCATGGGGGCGAAGCTTTCGGAGTATCACACGGGTTACCGCGCTTTTTCCCGGGAACTTCTCACCCGGCTGCCCTTGGAGCAAAATTCTGACGACTTTGTCTTCGACAACCAGATGCTGGCTCAGATCATCTGGCTTGGTTACACCATCGCCGAGGTGAGCTGCCCGACGAAGTATTTCGAGGAGGCTTCCTCGATAAACCTCCGGAGGAGTATCCGATATGGTTTAGGCTGCCTTCAGACGGCTCTGCTCTTCCGAATGGCCAAGATGGGCCTGCTGAAAACGGCGCTCTTCCCCTGACCTATCCATGATGAATTCGCAAAATTCATCCCTGGGGGCAACGGTCCACGCCCTGCCCATGGCCCCTTGCCGATTCGGTACCGATATTCAACCCCCCATGCCTTTATGGAGGACAGAGGGATTGGCCGGAAGTGGCAAGGGGTGCCTTTCCGCATGGTATCCAAATGTCTCCGCATGCCAACCAGGACTCGGCGTCTCTCTGGAGACTGATTAAAAAAACATGACCACCGGATAAAAAAATTTCTTGACAGATGAAAACAAGTCCTGTAAGCAGTTTCTGACTGATGGTCAGTAATTGACCATAGTTCAACAACTGGTTGAAAGTCAGATTGCTGAGGTCGGTTCCTGTGGGACTTGAAGAACGTAGAAAAAGAGAAAAAGAGAACCGAAAAAATGCCATCCTGAAGTCCGCCCGCAAACTTTTCTTCGATAAAGGCTTCAAGTACGTAACTGTAGAAAGCATAGCCAAAAAAGCGGAATTGAGTAAAGGTTCCGTTTATCTTTATTTCAAGAGCAAAGAGGAAATCTACACTCACATCCTGTTGAGCGACATCGAAAAATTCCACAAGACAATTGCCGGCTTAATGGATGAGGGCCTAAGTGCATCGGAAACCCTGATCTCCCTCGCCAACAACTACGCAAGTTTTTTTATCAACGACCGGGAGCTGTTCCGCATCATGATGAATTATATGCTCAACATCGAGCACATGAACCTGCCGGAGGAGATAGACCGTCAGATCGTTTCGGCTACCAATAAAACGGTGGACATTATCGAAGATATCTTCCGGAAGGGGATCGCCACGGGTGAATTCCCTCCCTACATCGATTTGCGCCAGAAGCGGAACGCCATCTGGGGGCTCATGAACGGCACCATTTCTTTGCACTTGTTCACGGGGTCCGAAGAAAAACGGGAGGCGCGCATCCGTGCCACCATCAAGACGGGTGTCAACACCTTTCTCCGGGGGATGCGCACACCGTCAGGAAATGGCGGATTGTAAAGATGCCCGCTGCTGAGTACGAAAACAACAATAGGACAAAACGCATGGGAAGCACGCCTTTCCCCCAGGCCTTTTCTGAAGTGCTTTCCACAGCGGAACGGAATTTATCTGATCGGAAAAGGCGGAAAGAAAAGTACTAAGGAGGTTGCTATGAGTAACGGATTGGTGAACATGAGGGATCAGCAGTTTGTCCTCTACGAGCAGATCGGTATTCAGAAGCTGTTCGAGAAAGAACAATTTGCCGATTACTCGCAGGATGTAGTGGAAATGATGCGGAACGAGGCGGAGAAGATGGCGGTCAACGTCATCGTTCCCACTTACGCGGAAGGCGACAAAGAGGGCTGTCACCTGGACAAGAACGGTCAGGTGCACGTTCCCAAATGTTTCCATGACGCCTTCAAGAAGTTCTGTGAAGGCGGATGGTTGGCACCCATTAAATCACCCGAAGTCGGCGGTCAGGGGGCCCCGATTTCCGTGGTCAGCGCCTGCAATGAATTGTTTTCGGCGGCCAATTTCGCCTTTCTCATGTATCCCGGCCTGACCCTGGGTGCCGGCGGTCTGATCGAGCGTTTCGGCACGGAAGAGTTGAAGAACAAGTATATGTACAAGATGTACTCCGGGGAATGGGCGGGGACGATGTGTCTCACCGAGCCCGGCGCGGGGAGCGACGTGGGCGCCCTGAAGACCACGGCGAAGCGCCTCCCCGACGGCAAGTTCCTCATCACCGGGACGAAGTGCTTCATCTCCTCCGGCGATCATGATCTGACCCCGAACATCATCCATCCGGTCCTGGCGCGCATCGAAGGCGATCCTCCCGGCACCGGCGGCATCTCCATCTTCATCGTCCCCAAGTACCGGGTCAACGACGACGGCACCATCGGCGAGCCCAACGACGTCAAGACCGGCAACGTGGAGCACAAGATGGGGATCAAAGGTTCCGCGACCTGCACCCTGAACTTCGGCGACGAGGGCAAGTGCATCGGCGAGCTGCTGGGCAAGGAGCGGGAAGGGATGCGGATCATGTTCCACATGATGAACGAGGCCCGTCTGGAAGTGGGCATGCAGTCGCTGGGCCATGCCTCGGCGGCCCTGGAACACGCGATCCAGTACGCCAAGGAGCGGATCCAGAGCACCCCGGTCTGGGAGATGAAGAATCCCGACGCCAAGGCGGTGCCCATCATCATGCACCCCGACGTCCGCCGGGACCTCCTGTGGATGAAGGCGTACGTGGAAGGCATCCGGGCCATGAATCTGTTCGTCGCCTTCTGTCTCGACATGGCCAAAGTGGGTGACACCCCGGAGGAGCGCGCCAAATATCAGGGCTTTGCCGAGCTGCTGACCCCGGTCTGCAAGGCCTACTCTTCCGATATGGCCTGCCTGGTCACCTCCAAGGCCATCGACGTTTACGGCGGTTACGGCTACTGCCAGGAGTATCCCGTGGAGCAGTACATGCGGGACTGCAAGATCGCCTGTCTGTACGAAGGGACCAACGGTATCCAGGCCCTGGACCTGGTAGGTCGGAAACTCGGTATGAACAAGGGCATGAACGTCATGAACATGATGGGTGAAATCGACGCCACGATCAAGAGAGCCAAGGGACACGCCGATCTCGCCAAGTACGCCGCCAAGCTGGAGGAGGCGTATTTCGCCATCGTGGATCTCACCATGACCTTTGCGGCCCTGGGGAAGAGCTCCAGCTTCCTGATCCCCATCCTCAATGCCTCGCCCTATCTCGACATCTTCGGGGACATGATCCTCGGGCATTTCCTCCTCCAGGGGGCGTCCATCGCCCGGGAGAAGCTGGATGCGATCTTTGCGGCGAAGGGTGCGGACAGCATCGGCAAGAAGCGGGCCCTGGTCCACACCGATCCGGATGTGGCCTTCTACGAGGGCAAGATCGCCGCGGCGAAATTTTTCGCCATCGAAGTCCTGCCTTCGGTCAAGGCAAAATGCGAAGCGATCAAGTTGGGAGAAAAGACGCCGATCGAAATGGCCATCGAGTCCTTCGCGGCATAACCATAAAATATCACTGTGACCCCGGTGGTGATGCGACCTGGGACGGCATACATCGACCACCGGTGTCAACAGCAACCAAAGAGGAGGAAAACTATGTCCTATGAAATCAAAAAAGCGGCCGTTTTAGGTGCAGGCGTCATGGGGGCCACCATAGCGGCCCATCTGACCAATGCGGGAATCGAGTGCTATCTGCTGGACATTATCCCCTTCGAACTGACGGAGGCGGACAAGGCGAAGGGATTGACGGAGAAGAGTCCGGCGTGGCGGAACCGTTTTGCGGCCAATGGTTTGGCTGGGGTGACGAAGTCGAAGCCGGCGAGTTTTTACAGCAAGAAGAATGCGTCCATGATCACCATCGGTAATTTTGAGGACAATCTGGGTTGGCTGGCGGAGTGCGACTGGGTGATCGAGGTGGTGGTGGAGAATCTGAAGATCAAGCAGGAGTTGTTTGCGAAGGTCGAGAAGATTGTGAAGCCGACGTGTATTGTTTCGACGAATACCTCGGGTCTGCCCATAGGGGATATCAGCGCCAAATTCGGCAAGTCGCTCAAGGAGCGGTTTTTGGGGACGCACTTTTTCAATCCGCCGCGGTACATGAAGCTTTTGGAGATCATTCCCGGCAAGGAGACGAAGAAGGAAGTCGTGGACTACATGATCAAGTTCGGGGAAGAGGTGCTCGGCAAGGGGATCGTGGTGTGCAAGGACGTTCCGAACTTTGTGGGGAACCGGATCGGGGTGTACGACATTTCCAACGCGGTGCGGCTCATGGTGGAGAAGGGGATGCGGATCGACGAGGTGGACGCGGTGATCGGGAAGGCCATCGGCCGTCCGGGCAGTTCGATCTTCGGGACCCTGGACCTGGTGGGTCTGGACACGGGCTACCATGTCATGAAGAATCTCTATGAGGCGGTGCCTGACGACGAGGCCCGGGAGACCTTCATTCCCCTGCCGTTCATGGACAAGATGTTCGAGCTCAAGTGGCTGGGCAACAAGACGAAGGGCGGTTTCTACAAGAAGACGAAGGACGCCAAGGGCAAGAAGGCCAAGCTCATGCTGGACTATGAGAAGATGGAATACGTTCCGGCCGGGAAGCCGAAGTTCGATTCGATAAGTGCGGCGAAGAAGAAGTCCGACGAGGGTGTGGCGGCGACGATCAGGACGGTTTTCTATGGACAGGACAAGGCGGCGGAGCTGGTCCGGGAATATCTGTGCAACAACTTCATTTATGCAGCCAACCGGGTGCCGGAGATCTGCGACAACATCACGGCGATCGACAACGCCATGAAGTGGGGTTACAACCACGCCCTGGGTCCTTTTGAGACCTGGGATGCGGTGGGGGTGCGGGAGTCCGTGGAGTTGATGAAGAAGATGAAGAAGAAGGTTCCCAAGAAGGTCGAGGAGATGCTGAAGAAGGGTTTCGAGACCTTTTACGCCAAGAAGGAGGACGGGACCTACTACTACGATTTTGAGACGAAGAGTTACGTGAAGATCGGCGAGAATCCGCGGATCATCCTGCTGCCCGCCCTGAAGGAGCGTAAGAAGGTGATTGCCACAAACCCCGGGGCGACGCTGGTGGATATCGGGGACGGGGTGGCCTGCCTGGAGTTCCATACGAAGATGAACGCCGTGGACGACAATGTGGTGGCGATGATCAACCAGAGCTGCGACATTGTGGAGAAGGATTTTCTCGGCATGGTGGTGGGGAACCACGGGGCGAACTTTTCGGCCGGGGCGAATATTTTCAAGGTATTGCTGCTGATCCAGATGGGTGACTGGGATGTCCTGGAGGATATGATCACCGGGTTCCAGAACGCCAACATGCGGATGAAGTATCTGTCCAAGCCGGTGGTTACGGCTCCGGCGGGACTGGCCCTGGGCGGCGGCTGCGAGATGTCGATGCACGGGGCGAAGTGCCAGCCCTGCGGCGAGACTTACATGGGTCTGGTCGAGGTGGGAGTTGGTTTCATTCCTGCCGGCGGCGGTTGCAAGGAGCTCATGGTCCGTCTGACGGAGGGGATTCCCGACGGGGCGATTGCGGCGGGGTTGAATCTCCAGCATTATTATGCCAAGGCGTTTGAGAACATCGGGACGGCGAAGGTGGCGACATCGGCGATGGAGGCCATGGAGCTGGGCTTCATCCGGAAGACCGACAACATTTCCCTGAACCGTGACCAGCAGCTTTATGATGCCAAGCAGGTGGTTTTGGGACTTTCCCGGTATTACAAGAAGCCGCGGCCGGCGATGATCCCCGTCATGGGCGAGAATTTCCGCGGGATGGCGGAGGCGATTTTGTACAACATGCAGCACGGGAAGTTTGCGACGGAGTATGACGTGCATATCGGCAAGAAGGTGGCGTACATTTTGTCTGGTGGTGACTGTGCGGAAGGGACGCTGGTGACAGAGCAGGAGATTCTCGATCTGGAGAAGGAGGCGTTTTTGAGTCTGTCGGGAGAGAAGCGTACGCAGGACCGGGTGATGCACATGTTGACTACGGGCAAGCCGCTGCGGAACTAAGATAAACCCTGGATCGGCCGGTCGCCGGTGGTTGAGGCCATCGGGGCCGGCCCCCTTAAAGATACATGAAGGAGGAAGTCATGAGTGAAGCTGTTATTGTGGAAGCCGTGCGTAGTCCGGGCGGGCGTTACAAGAGAGGCGGTCTGGCCGACACGCGAGCGGAGGAGATCGGGATACAGGTATTGAAGGGTCTTTTGGCCAGGGTGCCGGAGATGAAGCCTGAGGAGGTGGACGATCTGATAGTGGGTTGTTCTTTTCCGGAAGGAGAGACGGGGATGAATCTGGGGCGGATTTTGGCGATGGGAGCGGGGCTGCCCATCACCACGTCGGGGATGACGATCAACCGTTTCTGTTCTTCGGGGGTGCAGGCGATTGCGGATGCGACGGCGAAGATTCGTGCGGGCTGGTCGGACGTGATCATTGCCGGGGGTTGTGAGACGATGAGTCACATTCCCATGGGCGGCAGCATTTTCCGTCCGTTGCCGGACTGGAAGTTCGACGGTTCCATGCCGAATGTATATGTATCCATGGGCGTCACGGCGGAGAACGTGGCGGCGAATTACAACATCACCCGTGAGGATCAGGACAAGTTCGGTGTGGAGAGCAACCGCCGGGCGTACGAGGCGATCAAGGCGGGTAAGTTCAAGGATGAGATCATTCCGATTACCGCCTTCAAGTACAAGGTGAAGAACGGGAAGCGGATTCGCGAGACGGTGGTGTTCGACATGGACGACGGTGTCCGGTGGCCCACGACCATCGAGGATCTGGGCAAGTTGAAGTCTCCCTTCAAGGCCGGCGGTTCGGTGACGGCGGGGAACGCCTCGCAGATGACGGACGGGGCGGCGTTTTCCCTGTTGATGACGGCGGAGAAGGCTAAGGAGCTGGGGTTGAAGCCCCTGGCGAAGCTGGCCTATTTTGCGGTGGCGGGCTGCAAGGCGGAAGAGATGGGTGTGGGTCCGGCCTATGCGATTCCCAAGGTGTTGAAGATGGCCGGTCTGACGACGAAGGACATCGACGTATTCGAGATCAACGAGGCGTTTGCCTCGCAGGCGATCTATTCCTGCCGCGTGGTGGGGATCGAGGATCGTTACTGGGCCGGGGACATCAATCCGAACGGCGGGGCGATCGCCCTGGGCCACCCGTTGGGATGCACGGGTGCCAAGCTGACGGCGCAGCTCCTCCACGAGATGAAACGCCGGAACGCGAAACGCGGTATTGTTTCCATGTGCATCGGCGGCGGCATGGGTGCCGCGGCCATTTACGAGATGCTGTAACCACTAAAGATTTCTAACACCTACCCCCTCCTAAAGGCCCTCCCCAGCAATGGGGAGGGCCTTCCTACCCGGCAATTCCCTCCGGAAGGGAGGTCCGATTTGCCATTGACCCCAGCGGCTTCTTTCTCTATAGCAAAAGGGGACGGTTCCTTTTTTTGTCCCGTACACAAGGAGAAGGCCATGAAAGTCAAAGCAGGTTTCATTCAGTTCAATCCGAAGTTCGGCGCCGTGGAGGAAAATCTCGCCCGGGCGTGGGCGCTGCTGGCGGCTGTGGATGCCCAACTGGTCGTTTTGCCGGAATTTTTCAATACCGGTTATCTGATTGCCTCCCGTGAAGAGGCATGGGATTTGGGTGAAGAGGTGCCACAGGGCAGGACTACCACGGCCCTGCAGGAAATGGCCCGGGAGAAGGGCCTCCATATCGTGGCGGGTCTTATCGAGAAGGAGGGCGAAGAGCTCTACAACGCCGCCGTTCTCGTTTCCCCCCGGGGGTATGTGGCCAAATACCGTAAGATACATCTTTTCAACGAGGAGAAACTGTGGTTCGCTCCGGGGAATATGGGTTTCGCTGTCCATGATCTGGGGTTCTGCCGCATCGGCATCATGATCTGCTTTGACTGGTTTTTCCCGGAATCCATGCGGATTATGGCGTTGCAGGGAGCGGACGTCATTTGTCATCCCGCCAATCTCGTTTTGCCCTTCTGCCAGGACGCCATGATCACCAGGTGTCTCGAAAATCGCGTCTATGCCGTCACGGCCAACCGTACCGGTGTGGAAGCCAGGGGGGGAAAGACCTTTCGCTATACGGGAAAAAGCCAGATTACCGCGCCGGGAGCGCAGGTGCTTTGCCGTGGCAGCGCCGAAGGGGAGGAAATCGGAACGGCGGAACTGGATATCGCGCCGGTGAGGGACAAGAAGATCAATATCCATAATGACCTTTTTGCCGATCGCCGTCCCGAATACTACTATGAGCTAATAGCGGCCGGCAGGGAATAACGGCGGCTCTGTCAAGGCCCGGCACTGCCGGCGGACAGGGCGGCGTACCGATCTGAAGCACCTTTTTCCGTGCCGGGAATTAGATGATGGCACCGGAGGCGGTATATGAATAAGGCGATAAAGGGACCTCCAAGGCAGGGCCGGCGAATTACGAGGCATGATGGGCACTTATGTGTTAAGATCGAAATGAATGAAGAAAGGAAAAATCGTCCCCGTATTTTTGCGACGGCGACAAATTTTCCTTGAAAACGCCGTTCCGTTAGTTTATAAGGGAGCGAAACGGGCGGTTAACTCAGCGGGAGAGTGCTACCTTCACACGGTAGAAGTCACTGGTTCAATCCCAGTACCGCCTACCATGAAAATCAAGGGGTTACGGGTTCAGCTCGTAGCCCCTTTTCTTCTTTTGTGACCAAATTGCCGCCATGAGTTGCCCGGCCGCGTTCGTAAACGAATAGACGGGTGCCGTTCACGCCGTCGGTGAACAATTGATCGCCTATGCGGATATGAGTGGTAAACCAGCCAGGCTGCCCGGTGAACTTAAAGACTTGCTGGCGGAAAACGCGTAACATCTGAAAAGTCCAAATCCAATGAGACCAGACAACGCCTTTCGGCACAGCAGATATCGTAAAGTTGTCGATCCGAGCATCCCTGGATCTTTTCATCAAGGGTCGTTTGGACATCGTGACCGGCAGTCTGAAAAAGATGCTGCGTGCACCGGCCGAAATTTTCGTCGCGCTTGAATTTCATCCCGTCGCCTCGACTGGAATATCAACATAGCGTTCGCGAGACATTTCAGCACCATAACCGACGGCTGCCCGGATGTCTTCCCTTGTCAGTTGAGGGTATTCGGTCAGGATCTCCTCTATTGTCATCCCGTCTGCAAGCAGGTCGAGCAACAGGGAAACCCATATTCGGGTGCCGCGAATACAGGGTTTGCCGAAGCAGATATTCTGATCAATGGAGATTCGCTGTAAAAGGGTTTTCATTTTTCATACCTCCAATTTCCAAAGTGTTTGGGAAAAAATATCCTTCGGCTTCCTATCGATAAACTCGTCCATTGTTGTATATAACTGAAAATTAAGCAGATATATCACTGAAAGTCAAGTCTGCCGCGATTATAATGCGTATTCCGCTGATTCCGCCTCTCGATTCCGGAGGAAGCCGCCACCCTGTTCTGTTGCAAAGCGCCATGTGATTCCGAATGATTACGCCACCCCTTGGGCGGAGCATAGCGACGCCGGTTTTCAGCTCTTTCCCATAGATGCTTTTTCAGGTCAATCCCGCATATTTTTTTCATCGCGTCTCCTTTCATAGACATGTTTATCTTATGGGCGTTATGGATCAGCCGGTCGAGGATGGCGTCAACAATGATGGGATCACCAAACTGTTCATGCCGGTGCTCGATGGGCAGTTGACTGGTGACGATGGTGGAAGCATGACCATGCCTTGATTTGACGGTATCTCTATGGGCATGCATGACGGCCCTTATAGAAGATGTTGACGATCAGTGAAAACATATATTTAACAAAAAAGACAAACCTTTGAGAATGATGAGGTCAAGGAAAAATCGACAGGCGAAATGCGCTTGAAACGGATGTTTCAGCCAACTTATTGATAAGTAATTGATAATATGGTGATTATTTATGAGGCAAACGCCTTTTTGTTTGCTGTAACATCTGCTATATCTGACCGCAACGGAATGATCGATACGGCCGCCGGGAAGGAGGATTCGGTATGAAGCAGCGCAGTCCTTTGATGGTTTATTTGGGCATCGTTTTTCTTTTCCTGGCCCTGCCGCTTTCCGTCGCCGCCGGCGAGCCCGCGCATATCGGTTCCTTCTCCCCCCAGGGGACAGTCAAGGGCGTCCGCCAGGTAAGGGCGACCTTCTCCCAACCCATGGTGTCCTTCGGGGACCCCCGCCTCGCCGATCCCTTCGTTATCCAGTGCCCGGCCCCGGGCCGGGGCCGCTGGATCGACAGCCGCACCTGGTCTTTCGATTTTGCTGCCGATCTTCCCGGCGGCCTGGCCTGTGAATTTCGCCTCCGTGATGATATCCGGTCCTCCGCCGGGTCGGCCGTGGAGGGGCAAAAGGTCTTCCGGTTCTCCACGGGAGGACCGGCGATCGTCAACGCTCAGCCCCGGGAAGGCAGCGAGTACATCGATGAAAGACAGATATTCATCCTCCAACTCGACGCGGAGCCCCGGTTGGAATCCCTGGCCGGACGGGTCTTCTTCTCGGTGGCGTCTATCGAGGAACCCGTCGCTGCCGACATCGTCACCGGCAGGGAGCGAAAAAAAATCCTCAAAGCCGTCAACTACAAAGGCGATGAGAACCGCGTGATCCTTCTTCAGGCCCGGCAGACCTTCCCGGCCGGTGCCGTAGTGAAGCTGATCTGGGGCCGGGGCATTGCGGCGCAAACGGGCGTGGCCACGGATAAGGATCAGGTCCTGACCTTCCGGAGCCGGTTGCCCTTCCGTGCCGATTTTTCCTGCCGCCGTGAGAAGGCCGATCGTGACTGCATCCCCCTGCTGCCCCTGAACCTGGCCTTTACCGCGCCCGTGCCGCTGACCCTGGCCGAGCGGGTCGTCATTACGGGGCCGGGTGGCAAAGAGTGGCGGGCCAAGATCGACGACGGTGACCGCAACCGCGGCTGGGTGTCTTCCCTCCGCTTTCCCGGCCCCTTTCCTGAAAAGGCCAAACTGACGCTGAAGATTCCTCCCCGGTTTATGGACGATGCCCGGCGCCCCCTGACCAATATCGGGAAGTTCCCCTTGCCCGTGGTCACCGACGCCTATCCTCCCCTGGCAAAATTCTCCAGTCGTTTCGGGATCATCGAGGCGCAGGGAGAGCGACTGCTCCCGGTGACCGTCCGCAATATCGAAAGGTCCCTGCCGGGCCGTCTCCTGAAAATAGACACCCGGGCGCCGATGCCGGTGGTGGACAGGGAGGGTTCGGAGGCGAGAAGCGGCGAGGATGTGAAGACAGTTCCCGATGCAAAGGGGGCGGACCAGGACAACCGGCAGACATCCGGAATCACGGGCCGTCTGACCGGACGTATACAACGCCTGGATAGCCATGATGATCTCAAGATCATCGCCTGGCTCCGGAAGGTTGCCGCTGCTGACCGGGAACGGCCGATTCTGGATCGGCAGACGCCGGTTCTGAAGCTCCCGGAAAGGGCGGAAGTGAGAGATTTCGAGGTTGTCGGCATCCCTCTCCCCGGTCCGGGTTTCTTCGTCGTCGAGCTGGAAAGCAGGATCCTGGGGGAACATCTCCTTCCCGCGCCGGCCCCCGTTTATGTCCCCGCCGCCGTCCTGACCACCAACCTTGCCGCCCATTTCAAATGGGGAAGGGAATCATCCCTGGTCTGGGTAACCGCTCTGGATAACGGGGCCCCGGTGCCGTCGGCCGCCGTCATGATCCGCGACTGTACGGGGAAGGTCCATTGGCGGGGGAAAACCGACCACCGGGGCGTTGCCATCGTCAAGACCCGCCTGCCCGCTCCGGACCGCCTTCCCCGGTGCTCCGGCGTGGTGAACTACCACGAGGCTCCCTCCGCCCTGAGCAATCTCGACGGCGGGCTCTTCGTGTTCGCCCGCCGGGACGTCGACATGACCTTTACCCATTCCAGCTGGGATGAAGGGATCGAACCCTGGCGTTTCCAACTGTCCGGCTCCGGGTCCGGCGAGGAGGACGGGATCGTCGCCCATACCGTTACCGACCGCCCCCTCTATCGGGCCGGCGAGACGGTCCACCTGAAGCATATCTTGCGGATGGCCGGCAGCCGGGGCTTTTCGCTCGCGCCGGCGGCAAAGCTTCCCCAAACACTGGAAATCCGGCACGTGGGTAGCGAGCAGACCTACAGCTTTCCCCTCTCATGGCGCGGTGTGGGCAGCGCCGAGACAACCTGGAAGATTCCGGAAAACGCCCGTCTGGGAACTTATGAGTTGAACCTGGTGAGCCTGGTGAAGGCGAAATCCTCCCAGGAAAGGAACGACTCCGAACGCCGCCGGCGGTGCGGCTCCTTCCGGGTGGAAGAATTTCGCGTTCCCCTGATGAAGGCGGCGATTCAGCCGTCGACCGCGCCGCTCGTGGATGTTCGGGAGGCGGTGGTGGATCTGTCGGCCCATTATCTTTCCGGAGGCGGCGCGGCGGGGATGCCCGTCCGGCTCCGGGCGGAAGTGAGACCGCAGGAGTTATTCTTCAAGGACTACGATGGGTATTCCTTTACCGGCGGCGTCCTGAAGGAAGGGATCGTGAAGATCGCCGGTCATGATTTCATTGAGGGGGAGGAGGACGGGGCGGCGACCGGAGAACCTGCCGTCGCTGCCGATGGCCGGAAGGCCTTCCTTCTCCCCTCCCGGGATCTGCAGCTCGATCGACAGGGATCGCTGCGGACCGCTTTACACGGCCTGCCGAAAGTGGCGGCAGTGCAGAATGTCCATGTGGAGATGGAGTTCCGGGATCCCAACGGTGAGATCCAAACCGCCGCTGCAAACATTCCCCTCTACCCGGCCGCTCTGCTTATCGGCCTCCGGCCCGATACCTGGATGACGGCACAGGACGACATGAGCTATAAGGTCGCCGTCGTCGATCTCCAGGGAAAACCCGTTCCCGGTGCCGAGGCGGTGGTGGACATCTATCAGGAGCGCACCTATTCCCACCGTGTCCGGCTGGTCGGGGGTTTTTACGCCTACAAGCACATCCGGGAGCTCAAGAAACTCGGACGTCATTGCCGGGGCCTTACCGACGCCGCGGGAATGCTCTCCTGTCGGGGACCGGCCCCGGCGGCGGGGAGCGTCATCCTTCATGGGGAAACGAAGGACAGGGCGGGCCGTGTCGCTTCCGCAAATTACCAGCTCTGGGTCGCCGGCCGGGAAGATTTATGGTTCGAGGCGGGCAACGACGACCGTATCGATGTCCTGCCGGAGAAGAAGCGTTTCATGCCGGGTGAAAAGGCGAAGTTCCAGGTACGGATGCCCTTCCGGGAGGCCACCGCCCTGATCACGGTGGAGCGGGAAGGCATCCTCGATGTCTATACGCGGCGGATTTCCGGGAAAGCACCCGTCGTGGAGATCCCCGTGAAGAAAAATTACGCCCCCAATGTCTTCGTTTCCGTCCTCGTGGTGCGGGGCAGGAGCGGGGCATCCCGCCCGACGGCCACTTTCGATCCGGGGAAACCGGCGTACAAGCTCGGCATCGCCGAGATCCAGGTGGGTTGGCAGGCCCATCAACTCTCCGTCCAGGTGACCCCGGAACGGGATGTTTACAAGATCCGCGATAACGTGAACGTGCTCATCAAGGTGCAGGATCCGGAGGGACGGCCTCTTCCCGGGGGGAGTGAGGTCGCCGTGGCCGCCGTCGACAAGGGGTTGTTGCAGCTCCTTCCCAATGAAAGCTGGCAGTTGTTGAAGGCCATGATGAAGAGCCGGAGCTATGAAATCAGGACCGCCACGGCCCAGGCCATGGTGGTGGGGAAGCGCCATTTCGGCATGAAGTCGGTGAGCCATGGCGGTGGCGGCGGCAGGCAGTTCACCCGGGAGCTGTTCGACACCCTCCTGTACTGGAAGGGAAGCGTCCCCCTGGATGCCCGGGGCGAAGCGTCGCTCCGCATTCCGCTGAACGATTCCCTCACCGGCTTTCGAATCGTCGCCGTCGCCACCGCCGGAGCGGGGATGTTTGGAACGGGTGAGGCGGACATCCGCACCTCCCAGGATCTCATGCTCGTTTCCGGCCTGCCGCCGCTGGTGCGGGGTGGAGACCGCTATCGGGCCGGGTTCACGGTGCGCAACACCTCCGATCATGACATGGAGATCGTGGGCCGGCTCCGGGTATCGAAAGATGCGTCGGCACCTGCCCCGCCGCCCCCGCGGGCAGAGCGGATCCCTGCCGGCGCCGCCCGGGAGCTTGCCTGGTGGGTCAGCGTTCCCCCGGAGGCGGAAAGTCTTGAATACGAGGTTACCGTCCAGGAGCAGGGTGGCGGCGGCAGCGACTCTCTGAAGGTCGTCCAGAAGGTGGTCCCCGCTGTGCCTGTCCGGACGGTGCAAGCCGTTCTTGCCCAGGTCGGTGCCCCCCTGGTGATGCCCCTGGAAAAGCCGGCCACCGCCGCCGCGGGGCGGGGTGGTCTCTCCGTGGAACTCCGGCCGGCCCTGGTGACCTCCCTCCAGGGGGTCCGGGACTATATGGAGAATTACCGTTATACCTGCCTGGAGCAGAAGGCCTCCCGCGCCGTGGCCCTGCGAAGCCGCAAGCTGTGGCAGAGCCTTATGGCTCAACTTCCCGCTTATCTCGATGGCGACGGCCTGGCGAAATTCTTTCCCGGTTCGGGGCAGGGCAATGACACCCTGACGTCTTATCTGCTGGCCGTAGCCGCCGAGGCGGGCTATGAGATTCCCGCCCAGGTTCGGGAGCGCATGACGGATGGCCTCCGGAAATTCGTCGAGGGGAGAATTGTCCGTTACAGCTCCCTCCCCACGGCGGACCTGGGGATACGCAAACTGGCCGCCGTCGAGGCCTTGAGCAGATATGGACAGGCCAGCGCCCGGCAGCTAACCTCCATCGCCGTCGAACCCAACCTCTGGCCCACCTCGGCCCTCCTGCATTGGCTGGAAATCCTCCGCCGGGTCGCCGACATCCCCCGCCGGGAGGAGCTGCACAGGGAGGCGGAGCAGATTCTCCGGTCCCGGATCAACTTCCACGGCTCCCGGATTACCTTTGCCACCGAGGGAATGGACAACCTCTGGTGGCTCATGACCTCCCCGGATGGTAACGCCGTCCGCACCCTCCTGACGGTGATGAACTCGGCCTCCTGGCGGGAGGAGTTGCCGCGGCTCGCCGCCGGCGCCCTGGGCCGGATGCGTCAGGGCCGCTGGGATACCACCACGGCCAACGCCTGGGGAATCATGGCCATGGCAAGGTTTTCCGCCCAATATGATAAGACGCCTGTTGCCGGCACCACCACCGGGACGCTGAACGGCGTGGTCCGCTCCCTGTCCTGGGCGCAGGCACCCGCCGGGGGGAAGCTTAATTTTCCCTGGCCCGCCGGCAAGACCGTCCTGCAGGTCAATCATCAGGGCGGCGGCGCCCCCTGGGCGACCGTCGGGGCCACGGCGGCGGTCCGTCTTGCCGGGCCCTTTTCCGCCGGCTTCCGCTTGACGAGGACCATCACCCGGATCGCAGCGGCTTCCGGCCCCGGGAGAGATGAAAAAGGGGAAACCGGTAGCGCCGCTGGGGGAAATACAGGAAAAAAAGTCCGGTACGCGGTCGGCGATGTGTTACGCATCCGTTTGGATATGGAGGCCCGATCAGATATGACCTGGGTGGTCGTTGATGATCCCGTTCCGGCGGGAGCGAGCATCCTGGGGACGGGTCTGGGCGGGGATTCCCGGTTGTCGACGGCCGGGGAGCAGAGCCGCGGTAACGTTCAGGAGGCCTTCACGGAACGTTCCCGGGAGTCCTTCCGGGTTTATTATGAGTATGTCCCCAAGGGTAAGTGGTTTGCCGAATACACCTTGCGCCTCAACAACGAAGGGATTTTTCAGATGCCAGCGGCCCGCATCGAGGCCCTGTACGCCCCGGAGATGTACGGAGAAACCCCTGTGGCGCCTTTGGAGATCGCCGGCAGATGATCGGCCTGCCCGGCGGGCGGCGATCCTTTCCGCCAACCCTTGCGGCCGCAGGCGGGGATAATTAAACAAGCGGATAATCGGTAGCTTGCCGACATTTTCATCACAGGGGGCGAGCGTAAGATGTCGATAAGGGCGGACATCAACATGCCGAGGCGAAGAGTGATCCCGGTTATCATAGCGGTGCTGGTTGCGGCCGGTATTGCCTGTGCCGGGGCGGTTTACGATTTTTGGCGGCCTTCCGTGCCGCCGCCCCGGTTTGCCGTCGTCAAAGCGGGATACAACCGCTCCGAGGCCGTCCTCCTGGACCGCCACGGCGTGCCGCTCCAGGAGCTGCGCCTGGACCACCGGGGCCGGCGACTGGAATGGGTGGCTTTGGGCGACATCTCCCCGGCCCTGATCCGGGCGGTGCTCCATGGGGAAGATCGACGCTTTTACCGCCATCGCGGTGTGGATTGGCTGGCTGTGGGAGGGGCGGTGTGGAACCGTCTTTGGGGCGGGCCGCCCCGGGGGGCCAGCACCATTACCATGCAGTTGGCCAGGAAGCTGACGGCGAGGGAGGAACGTCGTTCACCACCGAAGACACTGGGGGAAAAATGGCGGCAGATGAAGGCCGCCCGGCGCCTGGAGACGGAATGGCGCAAGGAGGAAATCCTCGAAGCCTATTTGAATCTCATCACCTTTCGTGGGGAGCTTCAGGGAATCGCCGCCGCCGCCCGCGGCCTCTTCGGTAAAGATCCGGGCGGCCTGAACGATACCGAGTCCCTGATCCTTGCCGCCCTGATTCCTTCTACCAACCAGTCTCCGGAACGGATTGTCGGGCGGGCCGGAAGGATCGGCGGCTCCCTGGGTATCCCCGTAGGGACGGCCGAACTCCAGTCCCTGGTGCAGGAACGGGTAGGCCGCCCTTATCGCCTTCCTCCCCGTCTCTCCCTCGCTCCCCACGCGGCGAGAATCCTCCTGTCGCAGCCCGGCGCCCGCGTCGTTTCCACCCTCGATCGGGACCTCCAGGAACAGGTGCTGGGGATTCTCAACCGTCGTCTGGCCGAAAACAGGGAACGTAACGTCAATGACGGCGCGGTTCTTGTCGTGGAGAACAAGAGCGGCGAGATCCTCGCCTATGTGGGCAACAGCGGCGAGACTGCCTCGGCCCCCCATGTGGACGGCGTGCCGGCCCGCCGTCAGGCCGGTTCCGTCCTGAAGCCCTTTTTATACGAACTCGCTATCGAGAAAAAGATCCTGACCGCCGCTTCCCTCATTGACGATTCTCCGCTCCAGATCCCCACGCCTACGGGGCTTTACATCCCCGAGAATTACGGACGAGATTTTCAGGGTCCGGTGACCCTGCGCACCGCCCTGGCCTCGTCACTGAATGTCCCCGCCGTCAGAACCCTCATGACGCTGGGTGCCGACACCCTCGTTATGCGACTGCGTGATCTCGGGATGGACAGCGTCCGCAAGGACGGGGATTATTACGGTTATTCCCTGGCCCTGGGGTCGGTGGACGTTTCCCTCCGCGAACTGGTCAATGCCTATCGGAGTCTGGCGAACGGAGGCCGGTGGAGTGAACTTGCCCTGGTCCCCGGTGCGGCACGGCGAAAATCCCGGCAGGTGATGAGTCGGGAGGGGGCCTTTGTCGTTTCCACGATCCTCTCCGACCGGGAAGGACGGACGATAACCTTCGGCTGGGAAAACTTCCTTTCCACCCGCTTCTGGACGGCGGTAAAAACGGGTACCAGCAAGGACATGCGGGACAACTGGTGCATCGGCTATTCCGACACCTATACCGTCGGCGTCTGGATCGGCAACTTTTCCGGGGCGCCGATGTGGAATGTTACGGGAGTCACCGGGGCCGCGCCGGTCTGGCTGGACGTCATGAACCATCTCCACCGGCACCGGCCGTCCGTGGCGCCGGCGCCGCCGCCCGGGGTCACCTCCGGATACGTCCATCTCCGGGAGGGGAGGGAAAGCCCGCGGGAGGAGTGGTTTGTCAGCGGCACCGAACCGGCAGCGCCCGGTTTCGCCCGGCCACGCACCGTGACCTATGGGGAGGCACGGATCGTCTATCCCGTGGCGGGGATGATCGTCACCATCGATCCCGACATCCCGGAGGATTATCAGCTGATCGCCTTCGAAGCTTCAGAACCTGCAGCGGTAAGTTCCTGGCGCTTGAATCGGCGGCTGCTGCCGTCCGCTTCCCACCCCCTGCTCTGGAAACCGTCCCGGGGGACGCACCGGCTGGAGATGATCGATAAAGAGGGGGTCGTCATCGATTCCGTCACCTTCACCGTCAGGTGAAACCCCGTGACGGCCGACTGATCTCACCAGAAGCCCCTTTCCATGCAGTTTTTAATAAAACTCAAAGATCTCTTTTGCTTTTCGTTGAAGTAGGCGTGCAGTTGTTTGCCTACGTCCGGGTACAGGGGGCATTCCTTCAAGTCGGCGACATTGACCCAGGCGATGTCCAGGGAATGGGTATGATCGGGCCGGACCTTGGGAATGCCGCGGACCTCTGTGGCCAAAAAGACGATGTGCAGGGTCTGGGGATGCCGTTTCGTCCCCGGCGCCTCGCCGATGAGGATGATGTCCCCTACCTCCACCTTTACCCCCAGCTCGTTTTTCCATTCACTGGCGATGGCCTCCTGGAGGGGAACATCCCGGTCCACGCCCCCTCCCGGCAGGGCATAGACCTCCTTGCCGCCGTAGATGTACTTCATGCATAGGATCTCTTCCGCCTGTTCAAAAACCGCTGATACCCGGACTCTCATAGGCTCTCCTTTCCTTGTCTGTGGCAACTTCAGGCGCTGCGGCGGCCGACCGTCCACTGCCGCCGCATATGGCCGCGCTGGGAGTAAAACTGTCTACAGAGCAATTTTACCGGGATAAAGAGGGGAATGCAAACGATCTTTTTCCACCCGCCGGCGAGGGGTTGTGATGCCGGGCCGGGACCCATTGCCACGCCATACTCCCTTCAGGAACAAACGTCAGGAAAAATCCGCGGCCGGTTACGGCCGGTGGCCGAAAAGGCGGGAAAGGTCCTTCAAGGCATGGCGATCTTCAGGGTGCCGCCCCGGCCGAGGATGTCATGCAGATGGATGTAGCCCTGGAGCTTTTTCTTGCCGTTGACGACCACCAGGGTGGTGATCTCGTCCTTTTGCATGGTCTCGATGGTCGCGGCGAGGGAGGCGTTTTCATCAATCGTCTTGGGGGTGCGGGTCATGATCTCGTCGATGGGAGCGTTCAAGGCGATAAGACCCCGTTTCACAAGGCGCCGTAGGTCGCCATCGGTGAAGATGCCCAAAAGCGTATTGCCGCGGTCCGTGATGAGGACAAAACCCTTGTTGTTGATGTCCATCTCCTCGATAGCACGGATGGTGGAATCACCGGTAAAAACCTTTGGTGTTTTGTCGCTGCCGATCATCACCTCCCGGACCCGGGCGCGGAGGCGGGCACCGAGGTTGCCGCCGGGATGGAATTTGTAGAAGTCCGCTTCATTGAATTTACGCTTTTCGATAAGGGCCACCGCCAGGGCGTCGCCCATGGCCAGAGCGGCCGTGGAACTGGAGGTCGGTGCCAGCCCGAAAGGACAGGCCTCCCTTTCCACACCGACATCGATAACGAGATCGCAGGCACGGGCCAGGGTGGACGTGGTGTTACCCGTCAGGGCGATGAGGGTGGCGCCGATCTCCCGGACGCTGGACACGATGACATTGAGTTCATGGGTCTCGCCGCTGTTGGAAATGGCGAGGACAACGTCGCGTTTGGTGACGATGCCCAGATCGCCGTGAACGCCCTCCACGGGATGAAGAAAGATGGCCTGGGTGCCCGTGCTGGTAAGGGTGGCGACGATCTTCTTGCCGATCAGTCCGGATTTGCCGATACCCGTAACGATAACCCGGCCGGTGGAACGGTAAATGGTATCGACGGCCCGGGTGAAATTTTCGTTCAGTTTTTCGATGAGACCGGCAATGCTCTCCGCTTCGATCTTGAGCACATCTTTGGCAAGCTGGATAGATAAGTCTTTTTTCATCGGTCAATTCGCAAGTAATTGCTGTAAACCCCAAAGGGGAAAAATATCGCCGACGGCAGCGGATCGTTGCGGTGCGGCGATCCCGGCCGTCGGGAGAGGGACGCTATCAGAAAATCCCTCCGCTGACAAGGAGGTTTTTCCGTCCGCGCCGGTCTTTTCGTTGACAGGGACAGGCGGGGTACTTATACTTCCCCGAAAGAGGAGGAATGATGATGACCCGTGGAATTTACCGGACGCGAATCATCGGCGGGGTAGTTATCTTTTTGTTTCTGGGCCTGTTGGCTCTCCGGATGGAAATTATCGAGCTGCCCGGCGGTCAGATTCGTACCGCGGGGGAGCGGACTGCCGGCCCGCCGCTGCCGGTGCCGCCGCCGGAGCGGGAGACGTGGATGAATATTTACCAGCAGGGGCGAAAGATAGGTTATACCCATCGTATCACCGACCGCCGGGAAAAGGGGGTCCGCATCCGGGAGGAGGTATTTATGAAGGTGCGGACGATGGGTGTCGTCCAGGGGATTGTCGTGGAGACCGAGAACGACCTCGATGCGGAATATAGACTGGCCGCCTTCTCCTTCCGGTTGAAGTCCAATCTCTTTGCCTTCCAGGCCCGGGGTCGGGTGTCGGGGGACCGTTTGTTGATGAGCACCGGGACGGGAGGTGAGGAAAGACGTTATGATCTGCCTCTCAAGGAACCTGTCCATCTCGCCCAGGGGATGTTTACCCGGGTGGCGGCGGCGGCGCTTACGGAGGGGCAGGAACTGACGCTTCCTGTTTTCGATCCGATGACCATGGGTTCCCGACCGGTCAAGCTGTCCTATATCGGGGAGGAGAGACGAGAAATTATGGGGAAGAACCTTTCCCTGCGGAAGTATGCCGTCGATTTTATGGGTGCCCGGCAATATGCCTGGCTCGATCGGGACGGCGGCGTTGTCCGGGAGGAAGGGATGCTCGGTCTGGCCATGGAGAAGACCACCCGGGAAGATGCCCGCGCGGGGCCGGCGGGGGGAGACGAGATAGATTTGACCGATCTGGCGGCCGTGGATGCCGGCAGGACCATCAGTGCCCCGGAGACTTTGCAATCCCTGACGGTGAAGCTGGCGAACATCGATGCCGGTCACCTGATGATTTCCGGGGGACGCCAGCAATATGACCCCGCGGGTCTGTTGGTGATTCGCAAAGAGCGGCGGGGTAGCGGCAAAGCCGATAGCGCCGGGCAACTGCCGGACCGGGAGGCGTACCTGCAGGCGACGCCTTTCATTCAATCAGCGGCGCCCGCCGTCCGTGACCGGGCGGAAGCGATTGTCGCCGGCAGCGCCGGGGACGAGGACAAAGCGCGCCGAATAGTGGCCTGGGTATTCCGGAACATCGAGAAACGTCCCGTGTTGTCGGTTTCCAATGCCGTGGAGACCCTGAAGAACCGCGCGGGCGACTGTACGGAACATTCCGTGCTTACCGCCGCTCTGGCCCGGGCGGCCGGTATCCCGGCCCTTGTGGAGGCGGGGCTCGTCTATCAGCGGGGAAAATTTTACTACCATGCCTGGAACGCCTTCTGGCTGCCCGCCTGGGGCGGCTGGGTAACCGGCGATGCGGCGCTGAATCAGTTTCCCGCCGACGTGACCCACCTGCGCCTGGTACGGGGAGAGGCGGAAAAGCAACTCGACCTGATGGGGGTCGTCGGGTCGATAAAACTGGAGATCAAGGATATGTCACGATGATCGAACTTAAAGATCTGACCAAATATTATGACCGGACCCTGGCGGTGAACGCCCTGAATCTTACCGTCGCCAAAGGGGAGATCTTTGGCTTCATCGGTCCGAACGGCGCGGGGAAGACGACAACGATCCGCATGATGGGGGGCATCCTGGCCCCTTCGTCGGGGGCGGTGCTGATCGACGGGCAGTCTCTGGCGGAACATCCTGTGGCGGTCAAGAAGAAGATCGGTTTTATCCCCGACCGGCCGTTTCTGTACGAAAAACTGACGGGTTGGGAATTCATGCGTTTTTCCGCCGATCTTTTCGAGGTGCCCCGGGATGGCTTTGCTTCCCGGGCGGAAGAGTTGCTGACCACCTTCGCCCTTTTCAACTGGCGGCACGAATTGATCGAGGCCTATTCCCACGGGATGAAACAAAGGCTCATCATCGCCGCCGCCCTGCTGCACGACCCGGCGGTCATTATCGTCGATGAACCCATGGTGGGTCTCGATCCCGGTGCCATCCGCATGGTCAAGGATATTCTCCGAACCCTGGCCCGCCGGGGGACGACGATTTTCATGTCCACCCATACCCTGGCCGTGGCGGAGGATCTCTGCGATCGGATCGGGGTCATCCACAAAGGTGTTCTCATCGCCCTGGGGACTATGGCGGAACTGAAGAAATCAGCCCGTTTGCGGGAAGGGGATCTGGAGGAGATTTTCCTGCGCCTGACGGACAAGGAGATCTCATCGTGAACAATGTCCTTACCTTGCTGCAGCCGCGGTTGTGGTCCTTCCGGAACGGCAGCCTTTCCCGGGGGGCCTGGGACAGCCGCGCCCGCCTCTATTTCTTCAGTTTCATCGGCCTGATCTTCTGGCTGGGGATCTTCATGCTCTTTTACCGGGTTTTGAGCTATTTCAAGGGGATCGAGGGATTCGGCGACATTCTGGCGGCCAAGCTCCTCTCCATGGTGGTCATGACCTTTTTTGTCCTTCTGCTCTTCAGCAGCGTCATTGTTACCCTCACCAAACTGTACATCAGCCGGGATCTGCCGCTTATCCATTCCCTACCCGTGGCTCCCGGAGAAATTTTCCTCGCCCGCTGGCTGGAAAGTCTGGTGGACAGCTCGTGGATGGTAGTGCTGTTCAGCTTTCCCGTCTTTTTGTCCTATGGCCTGGTCTTCAAGACGGGAATCGTCTTTTATGTCCTGTCACTCCTGGCGGTTCTTTTCCTTTGCCTGGCAGCGTCGGGATTGAGCTCCCTCACTGTCATCGGCGCGGCAACCATCCTCCCGGCAGGGCGGATTCGCACCCTGGCCGTCTTTTTCGGTGTCGTGTTGATCCTGTTCGTCGTGATCGCCGTGCGGTTTATGAGGCCTGAGCAACTGGTCAATCCCGAAACATTCCATTCCGTGGCCTTTTATCTCCAGTCTCTGGAGACCCCCGGCTCGCCCCTCCTGCCCACCACCTGGACCAACGACAGCATCCAGGCCGCCCTCGCCGGCCGGTGGGGCCCGGCACTATTCAATCTCGCCCTGTCTATCTCCGGTGGTATCTCCTTTCTCATGATGAGCCTGTGGGCGGCGGAGAAGTGGTATTTCCGGGGTTATTCCCAGGCCCAGACGGCACCGGCGCGGCTTTTCGCTGTTGCCGATTCCGGCCAAGGATGGATGGAGCTATTGTCCTTCCTTCCGCCGCCGGTCCAGGCCCTCGCCATAAAGGAAATCAAGAGCTTTTTCCGCGATCAGACCCAGTGGCCCCAGTTGTTTCTCCTTTTGGCCCTGATCGTCGTTTATCTCTACAATTTTTCAGTTTTGCCCCTGGACCGGACGCCCATCAAGACCGTCTATCTCCAGAATCTCTTCTCGTTTCTAAACATGGGGTTGGCGTCTTTTGTCCTGACGGCCGTGGCGGCGCGCTTCGTCTTTCCCGCCGTAAGCATGGAGGGTCAGGCGTTCTGGATCATCCGTTCTTCACCCGTTACCCTGCGCACCTTCCTGTGGATAAAATTCTTCGTCTATTATTTGCCCCTGCTGCTCTTGAGCGAGCTGCTGATTACGGTCTCCAATCTGCTCCTGGGGGTGACGCCTTTCATGATGGTTCTTTCCACGGCGACCGTCTTTTTCATGACGCCGGGGATCGTGGCACTGGGGATCGGCTTCGGGGCGTCCTATCCCGATTTCGCCTCGGAGAATCCAAACCAGTCCGTAACGAGCTTCGGCGGGCTTCTCTATATGACGATCTGTGCCGGTTTTATCGCCCTGATCATCGTTCTGGAGGCAGGGCCGGTCTATGCCGTCTTCATGACGGGAATCAGGGGACAGGCTCTGAACACCTGGCAGTGGTTCTGGCTGATCGGTTCCTTCGGCCTGGCCCTCTTGATTTGCGTCCTCGCCGTGGCGGTACCGATGCGCATCGGGGAAAAGCGCCTGGAGAGCTGACGGCCCCGGACGGTTGGAGAACGCGGATGGCCCCGCAACTTCCCGGGGGCTTTATGAAATAGGATTTGTCGGATGTCTCCGGGAATTTCCGAGACGCAAGGCGGCTTTTTTAAACGACCCGCTGCGGGATCGGACACGGTGACGGCGAAAGCGACTTTCAGGACGATCTTCGGCGCCGGGGCGCTGTTTCTATGAATGCCGTGTTACTGGTAGGCGTGGAGTCCGGGCAGGTAATTTACCCCCAGATACGTTATCAGGACACTGATGAACCCGATGACGGCCATGACGGCCATGGGCCTTTCCCGCCAGTCCCGTATGTAGCGTGCGTGCAGCATCACGGCATAGACGAGCCAGGTGATCAGCGACCAGGTTTCTTTGGGGTCCCAGCTCCAGTATGAACCCCAGGCGTAGTGGGCCCATATGGAACCGGTCATGATGCCGACGGCCAGAAGGACGAATCCCAGTACCACACTTTGATAGATAAGTTCGTCCAGGGCGGCGGGGGAGGGGATGAGCGACGTGAAACGGCGACGCAGGGAAATATCCTGCCAAGAAGAGAGTTTGTCATTCCTCTTTTCCCCTGTCTTCGCGACGGATGGTCCTCCGGGAATATCACCCCTTTCCAGGAAACCGCGTAAAAGCAACATCCCTCCGGCGGCGAAGGCCACGGTGAAAGCGGCATAACCCAGAAAACAGGTCACGACATGTGATACCAGCCAATTGCTCTGGAGGGCCGGGATCAGAGGCTGAATGCGGCTGTCGATGTTTGGCGACAGGGAGGCGTAGGCCATGCAGAGAAAAGCGATAGGGACGACGAAGATGCCCAGACTTCCGTTTCGTGTGCGCCGCTCGAAGAAGAGATAAACAGCCGTGATGGACCATGAAAAAAATATCAATGATTCATAAAGGTTGGATAGTGGCGCGTGTCCGATGCCCAGCCGGTAGGAGGTGATCCAGCGCATAATCAGTGCCGCGGTCTGGGCGCTGAGACCGGTCAGAGCCATGGCGGAACCCCAGGTTCCCCACCGGTCACGGCTGCTGACCATGCGGAGCAGATACAAGACAAAGGCGGCTAAATAAATGAAAGTCGTGACACTGAGGATCTTGGCGTCGATCATGATGCCTCCTTCCGGTCGAAGCCCATGGCCTTGATCAGGTTATGAAGCTCCCGGTCCATTGCCGGTTGGTTACGGCTGCTTTTGCCGGCGATACGGATCATCGTTTTGCCTGCTCTTGCCTCCAGGCGGATCCAGATCTGCCGGTGGGAACGGAAAAAGACGAGGTAAAGACCTGCCATCAAAAAGGCTGCGCCCAGGGCGACAACGGGAACCCCGGGGTCCCGTACCGCCTGGAGTCCCGTATAAGGTCGGATTTCCGGCTTGGTCAGGGAAAATACATAAGGGGCGAAGGAAGCGGGATTGAACAGCGGTACCTGTTCAAGGAGTCCGGGATTGGCGGCCGCGATCCGGTCGATCGCCGCGAACACCCAGAACTGGACAACACCCCCGGGCGCATCGATATTCAGCTTCACCGCCGGGCCCATATCCATGAAGTTGTCCTCCACCCGGAGGACCTGAACGAGCGCCTTGCTTTCCGGCAGGGGAAATGTCTTACCGGCGGCGATTTTTACTTCCATTACTTTCCGATCTCCCCGGATGACCTCGAGGGACGGGTCGCCGGTGGGCATGGTGCCGTAAGAGGCCTGGTAGAAGCGGATGCCACCGAAGGATACGGGGTGGTTCACCAGGACGGTCGCGGTCTGCACCTCCCGTCCTTGCTCGAGAAAGGTCAGATCGGAGCGGTAGGTTTTCGGGGTCCCGTCGTCATAGAAATCCATGATGAAGCGATCGCAGCGAACCGCGAAATCGAGGTTCTTGAAGCCCCGTTTGCCCTTGAGGGCGACCACCGCCGAAGACTCCCCTTCCGGGATATTCATATGACCCTCGAATCCAAGAAAGGGACCGGCCATAACACCGGCCATCATGATCAAAACGCCGGCATGGACGATGAAAACCCCGAGGTGGGAAAAGGCGCCCTTCTGGGCAAAGAGACAGGTCTGACCGCCTGTCTCCCGGCGTTTGATGGAACCGACCCTTTTCTTCAACAGTGTTTCTATCCGGTGCGCCGCTGCTGCCGGGGATGCATCGACGGCCAGGATCAGGTCGGCGGGGAGATTCTCGAAGACATCCCGCCGTTCCGGGTCTCCCTGCTGCCGGAAGCGGCGCCAGGCGCGGGGAAAACGGTCCAGGGAACAGACAATGAGATTCAGGGCCAGAAGCGCCATGAGGATCGCGAACCAGGCGGAGTGAAAGACATCGTCAAGCTGGAGAATAAGCAGCACGGAGGCAATCCCGGGGTTCATGCGGGCAAGGAAGGGACCGGAAGCATCCTGTTGGGGGATCAGCGTTCCCAGGATGGACACCGCGGCGACGACAATCAAGAGGGCGACGGCAAGCTTTACCGATGCCAGGAATGAAAGGAGGGAATTTTTTTTCGCCAAAGATAAACCCCTTGCTTATTGATGACTCCTGAACTGCTGCCCGACATCATACCATCCCCGTATCAAATAGAAAAGAGAAACGCTCATAACGGTCTCCGTTGCAAAGCACGGTAAAAATTGTCCGTACTCACAAGACGATAAGGTTGCATTTTCAGGCGAAACCCGTAAAAATCCTTTGGAACGGAGGGGGACTTTTCTATTGAATTCGGAGGTGCTTTGTGGTTCAATATACAGCCAACAGGGGTATCGTAGGGGGGAGAGGTTAAGGAACCACATGCCTTATTCCCCGAACTGTCCATTGGCAAGATACGGCGCTATCTGGGAGGCCTTTATGGATCGCAGGCGGAACTTAAACCGACTTCCTGACGATTGGGGCGGATTGCCATGAAAAAAGGCGTCTTTCTACCTGCTGCCCTCATTGTCCTGCTGATTTTTACCGTCTCCGGCCTTGCCGCTTCTGGCAAAGGCTGTATCACCTGCCATACCGACGGTGAACTCCTCAAGTCTTTGTACAAGCCCCCGGTCATAGATGCCGGAGCGGGGGAGGGGTGAGCGGGAGCTCCTCCGCCTGTTAAGGCGGAGCAGATGTATCTGGGATACCTGATCGACAAGAGACTGATCGGTAAGGATATACATCTTGCCATGGGTTGTGCGTCCTGCCATAAGGGCAACGATGTGGCCGCGACCAGAGAGGAGGCCCATAAGGGGCTTGTCAAGAGGCCTTCGGACAACATCGCACTCTGTGCACGCTGCCATGGAAAAATAGCCGATAAATACTCGAAATCTCTTCATTATACTACCTACGGGCAGCGCCACGGCATCATGAAGAGGCTTGGCGCGGAAGAACTGAAACGCTTCGACGACATGGTGTTCGAGCAATCCTGCCGGAGCTGCCACGCCTCCTGCGGCAGTTGTCATGTCAAGGCCCCGCCGGTAGGCGGCATCGGGATCGGACTCATCAAAGGACACAAGTTCATCCGGAAAGATGAAGGCAAGACCTGCGCCTTCTGCCACGGCGGCCGGGTTTATACCGAATACACGGGGGAATACGGGGGGCGTGCGGATGTCCATTACCAGAAGGGAAAGATGTGTATCGATTGCCACAGCAAAGAGGAAATGCACGGTGACGGTACCCGTTATCTTTCCAAAAACGATGTAAAAACAAGACCTGCGTGTAAGAATTGTCATAAAACAGGCCGGGAGACCAAGCTCACCGCCCGGCTTTCCCACCGGAACCACGAGGGTAAAGTCTCCTGTTATGGGTGTCACTCCGGGGGTGAATACAGAAACTGCCGTGACTGTCACGTAGAGAGCCATTCCCAGGCCCAACCCGGTTTCGCGCTGGGTTTGAATCCGCGTGACGGGAAAACGCTCACGACCCTGCGCCTGATACCCACTGCAAGAGACACATTCAAAGCGGTGGGCATCAAGATGGAGCGCTATGACGCCGTTCCGAATTACTGGGATACGCCGGCCCACAACATCCGGAAGCGAACGCCCAGAACCCGTTCGTGTGATGCCTGTCATGTGGAAGGTAAAGGTTTCCTTACAAAGGAGCAATTGATAAAGAACGGCTCAAAGATGAATGACAAGTTGATCGTAAAACCAAAACCATTAAACAGGTGAAGGAGGAGACGTTATGAAAAAATTGAGAATTTTCGCTTTGATATCGATCGTTTTTCTGTTTTTGCCCATGGCGGCTGCGGCGAGGGATGTAGCTCCCCTCGTTACGACGGACTGGCTCCAGCAGAATCTGACCAATCCCCGTCTTGTCGTTCTCGACGTACGAAAGGTGGAGGAATACAAGGCCGGGCATATTCCCGGAGCGGTCAACATGTTTTACGGTTCCTGGGCCGTCAAGCGGGGGGATCTGTTGAATGAGCTGCCCGCCAACGACGATCTGTTCGATACGATCGGGTCCGCCGGCATAGATGGTAATTCCATCGTGGTTATCGTCGGAAAGAACGATTCCATCGGCGACCGTTTTGATATGACCAGGGTGGCCTGGACACTCAAATATGCCGGCATCGATAATGTGGCGATCCTCGACGGTGGACAGAACAAGTGGGTAAAGGATGGCAAGGCGGTAGCGACGGAGGCGGTACGGGTAAAAGCCAAAGCCTATCGGGGAAAGATCAACCGGGGACTGTTCGTGACCAAGGATTATGTAACCAGCCGGCTGGGTAAAGCGGTTCTCCTGGATGTCCGCGCCCCCGCGTACTTCGCCGGGAAGGAAAAACTGCCCTTTGTTCCAAAGACCGGACGTATCAAGGGGGCCGTAAATCTGCCGGTGGGGCAGCTTTATACGCCCGAAGGGCTCTACAAGGACAAGGCGGCGCTGGCGGCGCTGGCCACGGCAGCCGTGGGAGCCGACAAAACGAAGGAAATCATCGCCTATTGCGATACGGGAAAGACCTGCACCTCCTGGGCTTTTGTACTGGCTGACCTGCTCGGTTATCAAGACGTTAAGGTTTACGACGGATCGACGATGGAATGGTTCAAGGACCCCAACGCTCCTTCCGAACCGTAAAGTACGTCCAAGGGTTTCATAAAGATTTTGAATTCGCTTCCCGACAACCGGGGATATGGGGGCCGGGAAGGGTTTGTTGCCGGACCGCAAAAGATCCGTTCCGAAACCGATCTTTCCCGGCAGTGAAAGGAAGATTTGAATCGGCAATGCCGGAGGGAAGGTGTTTCTGGCTTGACGCGATGTCGCCGCGACCGTTTTCCCGGCTGCAAATTGCCGGATCTTGAAAGCACACGGTGTTAGGAAACAGCTCGGCATGAGAAAAATATTTCCAGCCCGCTCGGTTTTCATCTATGTGGTCGGTATTTTTTTGCTGTTCGCCGGTCCGGCTGCCGGACCGGCGCCGGCAAAGACCCATGCCGACGTGGTGTTGAAGAATGAGATCGGGGAAACGATCTCCCCCTCCCGGAACCGGACCGATCCATACAGCCCCCGTCGCACCTGCGGAGGGTGTCACGGTTACGCGACCATCACCTCCGGTTATCATTTCCAGCAGGGCTTCGATGAAATGAGCGACCGTTACTCACGCCGGCAGCCCTGGATTCTTTCCCCCGGCATGTTTGGAAAGTGGCAACCGGCAGCGGCGGCGGCCTTGCTGGCGCCGAAGAAAAATACCCATGGGCGGTGGATAGACCTATCTACTTATGATTGGATCGGGGGCGGCAAATTCGATGGGCGGGGCCGGGTGAAAGCCACCGCCTGCGGGTGGTGTCATCCGGGAGGCGGGCCGCTCGAGTATGGCCGAAAGCAAGATGGACGGTGTGATCTCACCCGGAATCATATCCAGGCGGAAAGTCGCGGCAGTTCATCCCGAGACGGTGATTACAGCTCCCGGTTCACACCGGACAGACGCAGCCGCTTTCGGGAGAGCGGGGTGGTAGAGGCGGACTGTCTGATCTGCCACCAGCCGGGTTATCGCCTGAAGGAACGTAACCGCCAGTTGAGCATGAGGAATTACCGTTGGGCCGCCACCGTCGGGGCGGGTCTGGGAACGGTTTCCGGGGCGGTCTTCACTTACCGTAACGCCGAGGCCGGACCGGAGGACCCGGAATTTACGGCCGGTAACTGGAATTCTGCCCGGAGGCCGGTAGTGAGGTACAACTGGAGAGACAGGAAACTATTCACCTCCGATGGACGCCTCCGGGGAGCCGTCTTCGGTAAACCGGTCAGTTCCGCAAACTGTCTGCAGTGCCATGGGGAAGCGGAAGCGAAAAACACCGGGACGATCCATGCCGGTCGCTTTGATGTCCACCTGTCGGCGGGATTTCGGTGTACGGACTGCCACGGCCTTGTGGGCCGGAACGGGGAGGAGCGACGGCGCCATCAGATCGCCAAGGGGTGGTCGCCCCATAATACCGTCCGGAGCGATCTGAACGGTGCCGGTATGAAGACCTGCGTAACCTGTCATGTCGCGGGCGGATATGGCGCCGCGCGTCCGGGCATGCCCGCGGCGGCGGGGAATCCGGCGGCGGCCCATGCCGAGAAATTTGCCGGGGCGACCTTTCATACCTTTATCATCCAATGTGCGGGTTGTCATGCCGGGGAACGGCAGGCCCGGGGGATGTATCTCCTCGACATGAGTGCCGGCGGTGAAGTGGGTTATACGGCGGACAATCTGGCCCGGGCCATAGGACCGGAAGCTTATGCCGCCCCGGCTGTGAAGGCCTGGCGGCCCTGGCTTGCCAGGACGCTGACCGGCAGGGACCGGCAGGAGCGCTATGTCCCCTATGTCCCCAAATCGTTCCAATGGTTTGGGGAAAGAGAGAGTGACGGCGCCATCAGGCCCATCGCCCTCCACGAGGTAAGGGCGGCGATGCGGACGATCCGGGGGGGAACGGTGATCGAGGTGCAGGGAACGGATGGGCGGGTCATGAAGCAGCCCTCGGTTCTTGCGGATGAGGATATCAAGATGATGATCGTGTCCCTGAAAAAAAGGGGCTTCAAAAACGTCGTCTATGTCGCCGACCGGGTTTACGAGGTGGATAAGGGTAAGATAGTCGCCTCCGCGCGTCCGCCGATGGATCACGAAAAACCTTATCCGGTAGTTCACGGCATGACCCCGGTGTCTTATGGAACCACTTACGGAAGTAAAGGAAATCCGGACGGGTGCCTTAATTGCCATGCCGATGACGCGGTCTTTTTTTCGAAGATGAAGATAAAGGACATCCGGGGATTTCTGAAAAACGATTATCCCGTCCTCAAGGAGCCGGCCTCCGAGCCGCAGATGTACGACTGGGGGATGTCGCTGGTGCCGGCATTCGAATGATTCGGAGAACAAAGGCCATGCTTAAGAGCGGTCGTTTATGCCTGTTTCTGTTGCTTGTGGCTTGTCTGGCATGGGGGACGCCGCTCTGGGGTCAACAAACGACGGTGCCGGAGCTCCGTCCCGAGCAACTACAGGAGATGTTGTCGCAAGGCGCCGATTTCCTGCTGATCAACACCATGAGCCCTATCGAGTGCCGGGATCATGCCATCCCGAAGTCCGTCTGTATTCCCTGTGAGGCCTTCGGGGGCCATATAGGCGAACTCCCTGACGATAAGGGAAAGAAACTGGTTTATTACTGTGAAAGCGATTTGTGCCTGAGAAGTTACAAGTCCGCCGGCAAGGCGAAGGAACTTGGTTACCGGAGAGTATATGTCCTGAAGGGTGGGTTGCCCGGCTGGAAACAGGCGGGCTTCCGGACTGTGGCCCAGGAGAGGATCCCGCGTCGGGCTGTGCCGTCCGTGAAGGCGGCAATGTTGAAAAAGTGGCTGGCGGACAAAGAACCCGTCTACCTTCTCGATATCAGTTCCGAGGACGCCTTCCGCCAGGCACATATCGACGGGGCCGTCAATATCCCGTTCTATCTGCTGGACCAGCGATATCATGAGCTGCCTTCGGATCGGAAGATCGTGCTTGTGGACGAGCGTGGTTTCCGGTCTTTTCTGGCGGCCTGCTATTTAGCCAGGAAGGGATACCAAACGACAAGGCTGTTCGGCGGCATGGATAGCTGGGAGAAAATGCTCAAGAATGAGAAACGTGCCCCAACCGGGAAGGGGAAGTGAAGCTTCATCTTCATATCAGGCGAAGCGCGATGAATTAGCAAAAGCCACGTTGTTGCCCGCGCCTGTAGGATTGAGGGAAATCATGACGGTCTGCCGGAGAATATCTGACGGTGCGAAAATGTTGAGACAATATGGGAAGTCCGTTGCCGTCCGTTTTGCCTGCGCGCCCAAGGCGAACCGCATGTTCCCGGCAATTATCGCTGCCTGCTGCTTCCTGTTTGTCCTGACCGGCAACGCCCGGACCGAGAATACGACAGCCCTTGACCGGCGGTCCGTAGCGTCCGGTCAATGTCTGCAATGCCACGACGAATATAAATTCCGCGACGCCTTTCCCCGGTCGGTGCACGGCAATATCGGCTGCGGGGGCTGCCACCGGGGGATCGCCGATTTAAGACGTCACAGCCGCGGTGAGGAAAAACCGCAGCCGGTCTCCTGTGGAAGCTGTCATGAACGGATCGCGGCGGAATACCTCGCCAATTTTCACTACATTCAAGAGGATTTCCGCTGTTATGATTGTCACCGCGGCATTCACGCCTTGACGGCCGTTCCCCGCCGGGACTTCAAGCGGACCATCGTCGAGAGATGTACCGAGTGCCACAGCAATGAAGAATATGTCGCCTCCGGACACAGCGAGGCGTTGCTGAAGGGTAACCAGGACGCGGCGGACTGTTCCGATTGCCACGGCCTCCACAACACCCGGGTCTATCATACCGCTCTGGATAAATACCCGGCCGAGGCGCGGGAGTTCTACACGGCAAAGTGCAAACGCTGCCATTCCGACCCGGTGATGATGAAACGCAACAACCTCTCCCCCGAACTCGTCCGGTATTATGAGGAAACCTATCACGGCAAGATACAGAGTGTCGGCTACGCTTCCCGCGTCGCCGGGTGCGGGGATTGCCATACGACCCACAACATCCTCCCCAAGAGCGATCCGCGTTCCAGCATCCATCCCGGTAATCTCGTTGAGAACTGCGGACGTTGCCACAGGAGCTTCCACCCGCGCTTTGTGGACTACAAAGCCCATCCGAACTATCGGGATCGAAAGAATTACCCCTCGCTCTTCTGGACCTTCGTTTTCATGTCCGCTTTGCTGGCCGGCACATTCCTGTTTTTTTGGACTCACACATTCCTGTGGTGGCGCAAGACCTATTGGGAAACCCACCGGTTGGAAAAACTGGGCCTCCAGGCCCATTGCTCCCTGTCTCCTCAGGACCGGATCCAGCATGTCCAGAGGTTTTCCCCGGGGGAAAGAATCATGCATGTCCTGCTAATCCTTTCCTTTTTCATCCTGGTGATGACCGGTTTCCCGGTGAAGTATCCGGAGGCGGTATGGGCCGGGATATTGATGGACCTCTGGGGCGGCGCCGCTAATGCGGCGCTATTCCACCGCGGGGCAGCGCTGGTGCTCATCGGTATCGTTGTTTATGTCGGCTGGCTGTCTTACCGGTTCCTCTTCCCTAAAGGGCAGGGCACCCGCGGCTGGGTAGGACGGCTTCTCGGTCCCGATTCGCTGTTCCCGAACCTCAAAGACTGGGACGATCTAAAAGGGATGATCCGCTGGTTCTTCGACCGGGGCGAAATGCCGAAGTTCGACCGCTGGACGTACTGGGAAAAGTTCGATTTTCTCGCGGTCTTCTGGGGGATGTTCGCCATCGGCGGTTCCGGGTTGCTGCTGTGGAAACCGGAATGGTCGTCCTATCTTGTCCCGGGCTGGGTGCTGAATATCGCGGCCATGGTCCATTCCGAGGAGGCCCTGCTGGCGGCACTGTTCATCTTTACCGTCCACTTCTTCAATACGCATTTCATCCCGACGAAGTTCCCCATGGACCGGATCGTCTTCACCGGCACCTATTCCCTGGAAGACCTGCATGAGCAAAGACCCCTGGAATACAGGCGGCTTGTTGATACCGGCCGCCTGGACGCCGTCAAGCGCGCCCATCCGGGGATTCCCCTCAAGCTCGTGGCGGCGGCCTTCGGCCTGGCGAGCCTGGCTTTGGGGCTGCTGCTGACCATCCTGATCTTCTGGGCGATTCTCTTCTGATCGCGACGGTGAACAGTGTCTCTATTTGCCCTTGCCCTTGGCCATGGATTTCATGAAGGCATCCTGGATCTCCTTGGTATTGAAGAAGGCGGAATTCCAGGCGGCGACATATTTCAAACCGTCCTCCACACTGTGGTCTTCCATGTAATTGAGGATCTGCTTTGATCCCCTCACGGCCGCCGCCGAGTTGGCGGCGATCTCCTCCGCCAGCTTCAGAGCTCCGGCCATGAGGCTTTCCTGGGAGTCGTATATTTCGTTGATCAGACCCATACGCAGGCATTCCTCGGCGGTGAAATCCCGACCCGTATAGGCCATCATGCGGGTGTTCCCCTGGCCGATGATCCGGGGCAGCCGGTTCAGGCTTCCCATGTCGGCCACAATGGCGATCTTCGTCTCCCGGAGGGAGATGACCGTATCTCTTGTTGCCAGTCTGATATCACAAGCGGACATGAGATCCAGACCAGCGCCGATGCAGTGGCGATGAGCGGCGCCGATATAGATGTTGTTCCCCTGGGCCATACGGGTGAATCCCGTTTGCATGTTCAGGATAAGCTGATAAAATTCCTCTCGCTTTTCCGGCGTTGCTCCCTGGATGGTCTCCGAAAAGGCGGTGAAGAAATCGAAAACGTCAATGCCGACACTAAAGGACTTGCCTTTTCCGGCCACAATGACCACCCGGACATCGGCTTCCTTTTCCAGATCTTCAACTACCGGGGCCAGATCCCGCCAAAAGGGCCAGCTCATGGCATTGAGCTTTTCCGGACGGTTCAGGTACAGAACCGCCGTCTGCTGGGCAGGTATTTTTTCAATTTCGAAAAAGGGGTAGCTGTTCATTGCTGGTTGACTCCTTTCAACTGTGAATTGCCTTTGCATAGCATGTTTTTAACCGGAGCGATAGGGTTCGTTTGTTGCCGGTTGAACATCGGGGATTTCTTTGGTAAGGGAATATCCATGATCCCCCTGCAGAAGCTAATTTCCCGGAATCCCGGAACTGCCGTGAGCTGCATCTTTATGGCCGACGCCCATTTACGGGACCCCCATGAGGCACACTATCAGGTTGTGAAGGAATTTCTTTCCCGCTTGAAGGGACCGGATACGATGAGATCGGGAACGACCGCGTCCCCGCTCGCCTTTCCCGATCATCTTTTCATTGCCGGGGATTTTTTCGATTTCTGGTTCAGTCGCCGGGGGAAAATCTATCCGGGATTCAGGGATGTCGTCAGCATATTGACGCGCCTCCAAAGAGAGGGCGTCACCGTTCATTTCTGTGAGGGCAACCACGATTTTTTCATGAAATCGTACTTCGCCGATTTTCTCGGCATGAACGTGTATGAGGACTGGGCCGGGTTCGTTCTGGAAGATCGAAAAGTGCTCCTGAGCCATGGCGATCTGGTGGATGTAGATAATCATCATTACCTCCGGTTGCGGAGATTCCTCCGGAGCAGAGGCTTTGTCCGGTTGCAACGGTTGCTGCCCCTGCAACTTCTCTGGATGCTGGCCCGGAAGAGTTCCCAGACCAGCCAGGAATATATGGGGGGGGCCAAGGACGCCATCGCCGCCAAGATGGAGGCCTTCGCCGGGGAGCGGTACCGGGAGGGCTATGATACCGTGATCCTCGGTCACTGCCATAAGGCGCAGCTGAAGGAGATAGATGGGGGAGGACGAGTGCGGACCTTCGCTACTCTAGGAGATTGGCTTACGGAATGTACCTATCTGCATTACCAAAGCCGCCGCTTCCGACTCTGCCGTTATGAAGGGGCGGGAGCCGGGATAAATCTGGACACGCAAGCCGGGGTATGTTAATCACCACGATCATAATTATAAGGAGAAACTCATGAATTTCGGAGCCATCGAGCCGGAATACGCGGCATACGAAAGGGCAGCCTTTGCCGTTATTCCCGTCCCCTACGATCTGACCTCTACTTATCAGTCCGGATCCCGTCAAGGTCCGGCGGCGATCCTGGCGGCCTCCGCCAATATGGAACTCTACGATGAAGAACTCGGAAAAACTACTTATCAGCATGGCATCTATACCGCCGGCCCTGTGGAGGTGGAGGCCCGTGGTCCGGAGCTTATGGTGTCCGTGATCCGCCGGGCCGTTGCCGACGTATTGATCGACCGCAAGATACCGGTGCTGCTCGGCGGGGAACACAGCGTGACGCTGGGGGCTGTAAAGGCGGTAAAGGAGGCTTTTCCCGATTTGCAGGTGCTGCAACTGGATGCCCATGCGGATCTCCGTGATACCTATCAGGGGACTCCATACAGTCATGCCTGCATCGCCCGGCGGATCCAGGAGATTTGCCCCCTTGTCCAGGCGGGGATCAGGAGCATGAGCGAGGAGGAGGCCATTTTTCTGCGTGATGGGAACGTCAAGAGCTTTTCCGCCGACTTCATACTCGACGAGAGCGACTGGGCCGACAAGATTTCCGCCCATCTTGACGGGGATGTGTATGTGACCATCGATCTCGATGTGCTGGATCCGGCCTGCATGCCCGCCACGGGGACCCCGGAGCCGGGGGGGATCACCTGGCGGGACGTGCTTACCCTCCTGAGGACCGTAGCGAAAAAATGCCGCATCCGGGGATTCGACGTGGTGGAACTTTCACCGCTTCCAGGGCAGGTGGCGCCAGAATTTCTGGCCGCGAAGCTGGTGTACCGAATCATGGGCTATATTGTTCGCTGATCGGCCGTTCATGAACAAAGGGTTTCCAGCGCCGGGAGATTGCCCGGGTGTGATTCCGGCTTTGGTTGTAAAGCAATACCATATACGGACTGCCGCGTTGTAACGGTCGCTTACGACATGTAGGGAACGAAACGCCGGGTTAACAGGGACATGGACACAGCCAGCCTGCAGGTCTCTTACATTTCCGTCATCCCGCCGGTACTTGGATTTTTTGTCCTGACCGGCCTGTCGCTCCTGTCCATCCTCCGGGGCGGAAAAAAACCCACCAATCTCCTGTTCGCGGCGATCTGCTTCATGGGGGCCCTGATCAATGCCGATGTCGCCCTGGTGAATCTGATTGCCGACAAAGAGCTGGCCATCAGGCTGGACCGCTTTACCTATATCGTTTTTGTCTTCAGCCTCCCCATCTATATCCAATTTGTTCATTATTTCATGGGGATCAGGAAACGCCGCTGGCTCGAATATCTGGCCTACGGCTGCAGCCTGATTTTTCTCGTCTTGACGCCGACGGACCTTTTTATCAAAGGTTTCGCCGTTTTCGACTTCGGGATCATTGCCCAGGCGGGGCACGCGTTTCATTTCTTTTCCATTCTCGTCACCCTCACGGTCGGTTACTGCCTCTATACCCTTTTCATGGGGATGAAAAAGACCCGGGACAATCAGAAACGCAATCGCATCAAATATATCCTGTGGGGTCTGGGTCTCAGTTCCTTCCTGATTTCCCTGAACATCCTGCCCGTAAGCGGTTTCAACATCTATCCCATGGGTAATTTCAGCTTCATTCCGGCGATTATCCTGGCCTTCGGCGTCTTGAAATACGATCTTTTGGACATGGGAGCGGTGATCCGCCGTTGGACGATATATTCCCTCCTCACCGTGGTTTTGACCATCTTTTATGTCGTCATCATCGCCTTTTTCAATGCCCTGTTCATCCGGACCGGTAAGAGTCATCCTGTTCTCCTGCCTTTTTTGCTTGCCTTGTTCATGGTCGTTCTTTTCAACCCGATCCGGGAAAAGGTCCGATTTTTTATCGACAGACTTTTTTTCCGGGGGAAGTATGATTACCAGCGCCTCCTGAAGGAGATGAGCGGCCAGATGACCAGACTGCTGCGGGTTGAGGAATTGACGGGCCTTTTGTTGGACACGGTGGCGGCAAGCCTCAATCCCAGTCACGTCCGGCTTCTGATCGTCGATGAAAACGGTTCTTTCGTCCCGGCACGGCAGCACGGCGCAGGTCCGGAGACAGAAGCCCGTCCGGGCCTCCCCGGTGACCATCCCCTGGTTCGTTATCTGGAAGAGATAAAAAGGCCTCTGACGGATACCATGCTGATCGGTTCGCAGTTGCGTCCGGAAGAAAGAAGCACCGTTGCCGAACTGATCGGAGGCTGGGAAGCAGCGGTGATCCTGCCTATGTACTCCAAGGAAAGGCTCATCGGCCTCATCGATCTGGGGCAGAAAAAGTCCGGTGAGCTTTACGTTCACGAAGACCTGGAACTTCTTGCCACCCTGGCCAACCAGAGCGCGACGGCACTGGAAAACGCCCGTATGTATGACGAACTGGAAAAATTGAACCGGGAGTTGGAAAAAAAGGTCGAAGAAAGGACCGCCGATCTCCGTGAGGCGCTGGCGGAAAAGGAGAGAACGCAGCAGCAGCTCATCCAGTCGGAGAGTCTGGCGGCCATCGGCCAGCTCGTTGCCGGCACGGCCCACGAACTCAACAATCCTCTGGCCGGCGCTTCCTCTCTCCTGCAGAGCAGCGCCGAGACCATCCGCACCTGGCCGGAGGACATCCGGGAGCGTGATGAGGTTATAGACGATCTCCTGTTTTCGCTGAAAGAGTTGAAAAGGGCAGGGGATATCGTCAAGAGCCTCCTGGGTTTGTCCCGGCAGACCCAGACCTATGTGGAACCGGTCAACATCAATACCGTCGTCGATGATGCCTTGCGCGTCCTCTTCAATCAGTTCAAGCATCAGCCGGTTGACATCGAGAAGGATTACGGAGCGGCGCTGCCGCCGGTGGAGGGTAATTTTGCCAATCTCGGACAGGTCTTCATAAATATTATAAAAAACGCCCTGCAGGCCTTGCCCGAGGGAAAAGGTACGGTCCGCCTCAAGACCGGATATCTGCCGGATCGCGACGCCGTCTTTTTTGAATGCCGGGATACGGGGGAGGGCATGGAAGCGGAGCGTCTCAACAACATCTTCAAGCCCTTTTTTACCACCAAACCGGTGGGCAGGGGAACAGGGCTGGGGCTCTATATATCCCATGAGATCGTCAAGCGCCATGGCGGCGATATCTCTGTCGCCAGTGATCCGGGGAAGGGATCGGTATTCACGATCGTCCTTCCCTGTACGAGGAGGAAACCATGAATGTCCTGATAGTCGATGATGAAGAAGGTGTGCGGAGATCTTTACGGAAGGTTCTGGAACGGGATCGGTACATAATCTTCGCGGCGGAAAACGGTCAGGAGGCCATCGAGATCGTGAGAGGAAACAAACGCGATATCGAAACGGTGATCTCCGATTTCAAGATGCCGGGGCTCAACGGTCTGGAGACGCTGATCGAAATCGGCCGTCTCAACCCGGAAATTACGAGGATCATCCTGACAGGTTACGCCACGATGGAAAGCGCCATCGAGTCTGTAAATGCCGGGATTGACGGTTTTTTGACCAAACCCTTCGACAATGAAGAACTGCGGGCCAAGGTGAAGGAGTACAATATCAAGAAAAGGCTGAAACAATTTGTTTCCGAGCCGATCCTTCAAGAGCTGCAACGGGATGTAGCCGAAATGTATCCAAAGAAGCATACCGTCAGCGTCATGTTCACGGATATCCGCGGTTTTACCGGCATGGCGGAGGGCATGAATCCCAAGGAGTTGTCCGATCTGATCAATTACTATTACTTCGCCCCTTTGGATCAGATCATCTATGAGTACCGCGGGACCCTGGACAAACATATCGGGGACGGCATCATGGGCATTTTCGGGGCCCCCAAGGCCGCTGCCGACGATGCCGGTCGGGCCGTGCTGGCCGCCTTGAGGATGCAGGAGGAGATCGGGGCGATAAACAGAGACCTCGCGGAACAGGGAAAGAAGATTGCCGTGGGAATCGGTATCAGCACCGGGGAAGCGATGGCGGGCATCTTCGGATCGCCGCAGAAGAAAGAGTACACCGCCTTTGGTTTGCCGGTGAATATCGCCGCCCGTCTGGAACACCTGGCTTTGGAAGGGCAGATCCTCATCTGCGAACAAACTTACGAACGGGTTCAGGACCTTGTTACAGTGGAACCCATGGGTTCCTTTGCCCTCAAAGGCATGCAGCGACGGGTGGACATCTTCAACATAACCGGAAGGAAATGACCCTGCCGGTATCGGGAATGCACCCGGAAGGGGTGTAAAAGGAGAAATGCCGCAGCATCGAAGACGGCTTTTACCGCCCCGGCGGCGACCGGGGCATGGAAAAATGCTTGACTTATTAGGGATAGTGATCTAAGGAAGTTGCCGAATCAACCGGTGTCAATGACGCGGGGTGGAGCAGTCCGGTAGCTCGTTGGGCTCATAACCCAAAGGTCAGAGGTTCGAATCCTCTCCCCGCTACCAAGGAATTACAAGGGGTTAGCCGAAACGGCTAATCCCTTTTCTGCATTTTGGGGGGATTTTTCTAACGGATTTCTAACGGACGAGACAAAATCCGTTTCAAATTCCGTTTTTGGCGAGGTTTCTTCTAACGGATTTCTAACGGACGCGCTGAAAACGGTTTCCAAAAGACCCACCTGCTGCCGGTTGAAATCCTGATCGTCGAACAGGTGGCCGTAGGTGTCCAGGGTGATCTTCACGGAGGCGTGACCGAGCTGCGTTGAGATGTACTTGATGTTCTGCCCGGCCTGGATCCGCATGGACGCGTTCGTGTGCCTTAAGCTGTGAAATGAGACGTGCCTGAGTTTTGCCCTGCGCAGGGCCGAATTGAAATGCCTGTTTCGGGCATTGTCGTGGTCCGTGATCTTCCCTTCCGCGGCGGGAAACATCAGATCCTCTTCGCTGACGGGACACTGCAACTTCCATTTCATCAGTTCCGGAATCAAACTGTCCGGCAGGTCGATCTTCCGGACGGCCTTCTGTGATTTCGGCGACTGGAAATCGCCTTTCCAGACGGAACGCCGGATGAAGAGGCGCTTCGAATTCCAGGTGTCAATGATCGGCATAATGGAGCCACCGATTTTCGCCGTAATGGAGCCAGTGTAAAGGGTTGAAAAAGGGTCTTCGGACCCCCCTTTCAATCAGGCGATTTGTCCTCCTTTTTTAGG
>Ga0209407_1000296_pt1 | contig 68965 bp, 71 predicted proteins | sample AD_JPNHG3_MetaG_FD_184410 | JGI IMG/M metagenome (GOLD analysis project Ga0209407, IMG submission 184410) | Active sludge microbial communities of municipal wastewater-treating anaerobic digesters from Japan - AD_JPNHG3_MetaG (SPAdes) (version 2) | ecosystem: Engineered > Bioreactor > Anaerobic...
ATTAATAGTCTATTTCAATGTTGCATATCTTATATTAAAAGGATCACTGTTATAAAATCGATAAAAAAACTTCTAATAATTTGATTTTTATGGTGACTATACTATTATGGAGTTTGCATTATGGCACACATAACGTGGAAACCAGGTACAATGTTATATCCTGTGCCTGCTGTGTTGATAACATCCAGTTTTCAAGGCAGAGATAATGTATGTACAGTATCGTGGGTTGGTACGGTATGTACAGAGCCACCAATGATAGGGATATCGTTACGTCCGGAACGTTATACATATGAACTGATTAAAAAATCAAAGGAATTTGTTGTTAACATTCCTGATAAAAAACTGGTGAAAGCAGTAGATTTTTGCGGTGTGCGTTCTGGAAAAAAATATGATAAATTTGCGATAGCTCATCTTACCAGGATTCCAGCAGAAAAAGTAGAAGCACCACTCATTGCTGAATGCCCTCTATCAATTGAATGTAAAGTAATAAAAATTTTAAATTTAGGAAGTCACCATCAGTTTATTGGGAAAGTTTTGCTGGTACATGTAGATGATGCATTATTAGATAAGCGAGGTGCTCTGCACTTAGAAAGGGCAGGGCTACTTTGTTATAATCATGGTTTTTATTGTGCAGTCGATAAACAAATAGGAAAATTTGGGTTTTCAGTTAAAAAAAGAAAAAAAGAAAAAACAAAATCCACGCTACGGTAAGCAGCGTGGAATATAAAAGATTATTCTTTGACCTGTGTTGTTAAAAATATCTGTAATGACATCTGATTTATCTGATCCTGCAGTTCTTCGATTGCATCAATATGCATATCTTCATCGTTCAATATTTTTTCCAGTACCTCACGTGTTGCAAAATCCTTTACATCACCTGCCAGTGCAATTGCATTATTATACGCTTTAATAGCATCTTCTTCGGCAGCATGATCATTTGCCAGTTGTTTTGGGACATCAGCTCCAATTAAGATTTTTTTTAAATTTGTAACAATTGGTATTCCTTCAAGGAACAATATCCTGCCGATGAGTTTTTCAGCATGTTTCATCTCATCAATGGCTCTTTTTTCAAAGTGTTTGTGGAGCTTTTCATATCCCCAGTTATCGCACATTTCTGAGTGAACCATATATTGATTGATTGCTGTTAATTCATCAGCAAGCAATGCATTCAATGTCTCAATCAATTTTGGATCGCCTTTCATAATTATTCTCCTTTTATAAAAAAATTTTAAGTATTTTATATATATATACAGGTAATACTATTTATTCAAGCATAAAATAGGTTAACTAATGATTAAAATTTACGTTATGAAATATATACATTATTAGAGTTCAATTCTGATTCCAATCAGATGATGTTTTTCGGAAATACCGCCTACGGTATCGATATTAATTATTTTCTGAAAACGATAGTAAACTGACAGCATTACATAGGTTGGGAAATAAACCCCACTTTCAACAGCGTAAAAGGTATCGTTTTTGTTATTAACCAATATGTTATAACTGGATGAAATGTATGGAGTTATATAGTTGAGGTTAATGATATTATATTGTAATCCTATTCTAATGTCACAAATATATGGGTAGTTTTTTTTATTGAACAAATAAAATATTGTAGTATACCACTCAGATTGTTTATGATAGTTTCTTTTCAATGATTGTCTATTAGCTATCGTGCCGGTACTATTTCCTTTGCTTGCTAAAATAAATCCAGGTAAATGATATGTTTCACTAATGCCATTATAAAAATCACCCTCATAATTACCACTATAACCATAGATAAATCCGGTAAATAAATAATCTGTAAAATAAATATCAGCTCCTAATTGCAGATTATAATTTATAAATCTGGGATAAAGGGCATTTTCTTCATTTATTGTTGAATGAACAATATCAGAGATAAAAAAACTGAATTACTGTCAAAACATAATATTTTAAAAATCATTGAAAAATCGGTTCTGTATCCCAGATAGTTACTTCCAAAATATTTACCATAACCTCCTTTAAAATTGAGCTGTGGTGCTTTACACTTTTTTGGAGTATCATCCGTCGGAGTTACTATCTGTGAAAAAAGGCTTTCAGCTCTTTCCATTGGATTCCCATTTAATGCCGATGCCGTACCATCGAAATTCTATATTGCCCGTATTATCAGTTTTATCAAAAGTGTTGTAACACTTATGATCTATTGCAATACCTATAGATGATGAGTTAAAATGTTTAGAAAAATAAAAATAATCCATCTGATATTCAATTCTATAAGGATAAAAGTAATTGGAAAAGCGCTCAGTAGTATAGATTCCTTCTTTAACAGTAAAAGAACACTGATAATCATTAAATGTAAAGATAGTCAAATCTATCATTTTTTGATGCAAGCTGGTAAAACCAGCATCACTTTTTGCAAAAATCCTCCCTTCAATAAGAAGACCAGCGTCTGAAAGAAATTGTACGGTATTTTTATTTCCAGTTAAATTATTATTTACATTGCTTATACCATGATTGGTATGAATACATACTATTGTAAAAATACATGAAATTAATACAATATATCTGACAAATAATGTGATGTTATTACCTTCGCTCATTTTAAAGCGTGATATTTTTATAAAAAAATAATAATGCTCTATTATGGAAACTAATTGCAAAAAATGTAAAGATAATAAAATACCATATTCACAAAATGGTGATTTTTTATGAAGTATAATTTTCATTAAAATAAAATAAATTATGATATAATTGACTTGACATATTAAATATACCAATTAATAATAATGACAAAATTTACCATTTAATAATTATTATGAAGGGGGATATTATATGAAGTCTTTAAAAAGTTCGCCAACAATTATTGTATTAATTATTGTTGCACTTTGTCTGGGTGTAGCGGTTGCTTATGCTTTAACAGTAGGGCAGACGGTACAGAATGTTGAGTTGCGAGATGCTGAAAATAACCCAAAGATGATACCAGCTTTAGGAACAAAATTGGTATCGCTATTTTACAATGATGCAGATGCATCAGATCTTAATGATCCGCTTGCAGATGCCTTGAAAGCAAAAAACTTCCCTAAAGATAAGTATGAAGGGTTTGGCATTGCTAATCTTAAAGATTCGAAGGCACCTAATTTCTTAATCAGAAAAATTATACAGGGGAAGATCAAAAAGTATAATACCACTATCTTAACCGATCCTGATCTAATTTTAGCAAAAGCATGGGATCTGGGTGATTGCAACAATACTTCGGTTGTTATGTTTATTGGTAAAGACATGAAGGTTAAATATGTGTACAAAGGTGCAGTAAGGGGCGAAGAAATTAATAAAGTAGTTAAGATGGTAGAGGATTTAATTAAATAGTTTTTACAATAGTATAGTAAGTCAAAAAAAGGGATGTTGTAGAAACATCCCTTTTTATTTATGTCAACTGGTTATAACCCCACTATCTCTTTTATTAACTATATAAACAAGAAAAAAGAAATATAGTATGCAGCTCGAGGATGGTTATAAAGCATTATCTTCATCCTGAGGCAAAGCCAAAGAATCTCATCGTTAAAAAGGAATATTAGCAGGTTGCTAATGCTCCATCAGAATAATTTTTCTTAATTCGGGGCGACTGGATTTGAACCAGCGGCCCCTAGACCCCCAGTCTAGTGCGCTAACCGGACTGCGCCACGCCCCGTAAATGTATGGTATAACTATACCGTATATGTGTTAAAAAAATTCAATCATTTTTTTGATTTACGCTGTTTTTGATTAAGCATTCATTAATATATAATGGTATCGTAAAACATAAATGTAATAGGCAATAGATATTGCTACTGATTATAAATTTGTTTCAACAAGTTAGCCTTTGGTATTATAATTTGCCATCAATAGTGTTTGCAATCTGTAATAAACTTTCAATACGATGCATAAGCGAATCTAAAAAAATGCTTTGTGGATATTTTGAATACAACATCATGATTTCACTGTAATACTTGCGAAGAACGGTATTGAGCTCGTTGCAATCACTTGAATCAGCTATCGCTGAATCAAGCGCTTCCTTAAGCTTTTTATTAAGGTTCGATAGCTCCGGTAAATCTGATACATCCTGTAAAAAAGTACGGGATAGTTCAATGAGCATTGACACTAAAGCGTCCATAACAGTAGCACTTATTCTTCTTTAATGTTTTGTATAAAATGGTAGCCTCTATGGGTGAGGAAAAGCTTTCCGGGAAATTTTGACTCAATCATCTCGACAAATTCTAATGAATTGATTAATTCATCAAGTACCAAATGACGCTGAGATAGAGGGATATCATTTAACACATCAATTGAAACAGTAACACCAGCTTTTATATCTTTGCCGTAACGTTCTTTAAATGCCTGCATTACCATCTTTGCATCATAACTAACTGTCATATATAACCCCTCCCTCGAATATAAAATTATCCCATCAATACCATTCTGGGCTTAACACGGAATAAAAATAATTAACTTTAAAACCTGAAATTTTCAGGATGGCATTCCACACATTGTCATTCTGATGGACGCAGTCTTGAAGAATCTATTCTTTCATAAAACTACAAGATTTTCACTTTGTTCAGAATATCACATCATAGCAAGATTCATTACTTTGGATTTGCTTAGCACAGGCGCTATCGCTCAGGATGACTTCGACTATAGCTCAGACTGACATTTTTGCTTCATCCTCTATAAATGGTAGAAATATACTCTTTCATTAGCATTATGATAAATAGTACGTAGTGATAAAATCCAATAAAAATAATTATACAGCCTCTTCATTGCAATTGCAACATACAATACTCTATGCAGAAAAAAATATTGTGATATTAGTATAACCATAACATATTTCTTCAAGCAATTTTCTCAATTCTTGACTGGCAATTATTTCTCATTTTTTTGTAGGTCAACAAAAGCATATTTGCTAAATCAATATAATTCTTCTGAAAAAATACCAGAGTGCCATGCATAGTATGAAGCAAATTGATATATATTAATTTATTGTAATTATTTTCAATAAACAAACTGGAATAGTTTTTCATTTGACAGTGCGAGCATGAAATTAATTGTTGTGTTGCAAAATATAATATTTAATAGAATTACATATAAAAAATATTTTATCATGAGTGATAGTTATATGTAAATTAAAATTTTATTTATTATTTCAAATAGTCGAGAAATAATTGAATGTCATTGATAAATAATACTATGTTAGGGTAATTCATTCCGTAAACAATATTGTTATTAATTGTATATATACTTTGAGAAGACAGGATGTCGTAATGCTGCTAAATTTACAATATAGCTTGCCATTGCACCATACGACATGCCGGCAATTTCACCTGCATATATTGAGGAAGTATCTGGGCTAAAATCAGGATTAGGATTGACATCTATGACATAAAACATATCATTTTTTTCACGGATATCTATTCGTGCATAATCTCTGCAACCCAATGCTTTATATGCTTCTATGGCTATAGCATTTAATGTATCAAGTTGCGATTGATTAAGTTTAGCAGGGATTGTGACGCTTATATTTTCATAATGAGATGACCCTGGTACAAATTTAGAACTATATGTGCAGATATGTTGTTTAATATCTGTAAAAGAACTAAAGTCAAATTCTGCTACAGGAAGAGTTTGTATTGTGCCGTTACCCCATACTGTAACATGGAATTCACGACCGTCAAGAAAATCCTCTACTATCACGGGTTGAGTATAGGTTTCCTTCATATAGTTATAACGCTGGTTCAACTCATTTTTATTGGTTACTACAGCATCTTCATTGATGCCAACGCTACAGTGCTCAAATGCAAGTTTAACAATTGCAGGAAATTTATTCCATGAATCCAGATTATTATCATTTATGATACAGCCCGTAGGTGTAGGAATGTTTTTATACATAAGAATATTTTTAGTTAAAGCCTTATCCCAGCTTAAAGCTATAACGTTTGAAGAAGAACCTGTAAAAGTGAAATGGTATTCCTCAAGAATTTGTGCAACTTTGCTTTCGCTATGATTTTGACCGGGCAATTCTTCACACCAGTTAAATACAACATAATTATTATGATTAAATTTTATAAGGAGTTCGCATAGTGATTTATTAAATACTGGTATATGGATAACGGGATGACCTTCATGCTGTAATTCATTTGTTAGTTTTTCAGCACCCATACTAGCGTATTGCTGTTCAGCCAGTTCCCAGCAGGGATCTATATTATAGAGCAGTAATACCGGTATATTTGTTTTTCTATCTTTGTAGTTCATTATAACATTATGTAAGTTGTTGTTTCATTTTATTATTGCTGCTACTCTATTTATTATATCGAAAAGATAGAGTCGCTATAAAATAAATTTTTACTAACCAATTGATATGCATGTTACAATGAAAAAATTAATTGGCATAATGTCAATAAAAATAGTTTCAAAACTGCTCTAAAAAAGAGTGACTGACATGTTAATGTATTCAATAAAAAACGTAGTTATATCAATAGTGCATAGATGGTGAATATATTCAAAATCATTGTATTACATAAATAGTTATTGTATAAATAATAATATTATGTCACAAAAAATGTAATAAAGGAATTTTATAGTATGCCGATACATCTAATAGTAAATAATGTCAAGAGGATAAACCCAGAGTATGTTTGAATATAGTAAAATGATGCAAACCAACTATCTTTTAGAACAGGCAATGGATGTTGAATCAATACGCCGCAAGATTATTGCAAATAATATTGCCAATGTTGATGTTCCTCATTTTAAGCGAAGTGAAGTTAATTTTGAAAGTGAATTGAAAAGGGCAATAGAACATAATAAGGATTCCATGCAAAAGGTGAAAGCATTGAAAACGGATCCTCGTCATTTTGATTTTTTTGAACCAAAAAACATTCAAAGCGTAAAACCAAGAATTAATGTAGATTATACCACTACGTATAGAAATGATGGGAACAATGTGGATGTAGAAAAAGAGATGGTTGATGCTGCAAAAAATCAGATGAGATACAATGCATATATTTCAAGCTTAAATGAAAATTATAAAATTTTAAAGATGGTAATGAGAACTGTTTAGTGAGGGTTTGATATGGGTATGTTTGATAGTTTTAACATAGCATCAACAGGCTTGACTGCACAGCGCCTGCGCATGGATGTTATAAGCAATAATATTGCAAATGCAACAACAACTCGTACCCCGGAGGGTGGTCCATTTAAACGTAAACGGGTGATATTTGCTCCTGTCAATATAAGGCCATTTTACAAATCGCCACTTGTTCCTAAAAGAATTGATCATGGAGAACCTAAAGGTGTGCGAGTTGTGAAAATTGAAGAAGATAATGCTGAATTCAGACTGATATATGATCCAGCACATCCCGATGCAATTAAGACCGGTCCAAAACAGGGATATGTTGAAATGCCAAATGTTAATGTGGTCATGGAGATGACTGATTTAATCTCTGCATCGCGTTCATATGAAGCAAATGTCATGATGATTAATAATGCAAAATCCATGTTTTCAAAGGCGCTGGAAATTGGCAAGGGTGGTGTATAATTTTTACGGAAGGAGTTTAAGATATGTATTTTGAAAAAGGGCATATAAATGAAATTTGTTGTTCACATGAACTATCGACTCCCATTACGTTAAGCAGACGAAAAAAGGAATGGCTGCAGTTTGGTATTGGTGAGCGACAAATTGTTGAATCAAGAATAATTTCAGGGAGCGTTAATTATGGTACAGGAAAGTAATTTTATAAGTAAATCAAATATTTTTACAATGAAGACAACGCATCCTCTCCATTATGACAATAAACCAGAAAAAATTCAGGACGATGATGTTGCAGGTTCTTTTATGGATGCGCTGAAATCAACATTGGGGAAGGTAAATGATTTACAGGTTGATGCAGAAGATTTGACACAACAGATGATTTATGAGCCTGAGTCAGTAGACATACATACAGTGATGATTGCTCAACAGAAAGCTGAGATTGCATTAAGCTTAACAAAAGCTGTCCGGGATGAAGCGATCAGGGCATACAGGGAACTCATTAATCTCAGATAATATGTGATTGCTGTGAATATAATAAAAAAAGTAGCAAATTTTAGTAAATTAATTGACTTTTTAATACTGATGTTTTATTATGTGTGAATGCTATATGTATTATGTCACTTTGCAGTCAATTGATATGTTGATGATGTTATTGCAGTAATAATCATTTTGTAATGTGAAGCATGGTTATTGTGGAGCAAGGTGATGATATTTAATTAGTTGTGGGAGGGAAGAAGATATGGATTTATTTACCAAGATATTTCAACAATTGAAAGAGATTTATGCTAAATTAGATACAACAAAAAAAATTATTATTGGTGTGGTAACAGGGGTTCTTGTTATTGCATTTATTGTTTTATTCTCGGTGTCGTCACAGAAAGCAAATATAGTTTTATTCTCTGATCTTCCTTCTGATGAATTTGGGCAGGTAACAAAAAAATTGGAAGAAATGGGTTTCCACTATACAACATCAGGAACAACCACTATTCTGGTAGATCCCAATCAGCGTGAAGTTATTTTAACCCGTCTTGCACAGGAGAATATGATACCAAGAGGGATACCTGGCTGGAAACTTTTTGATATATCAAAATGGACCGAGACTGATAAAGAGCTGAATGTTAAATATATGAGGGCATTGCGGGATGAAATTAAACGTCACATTGAATCATTAAAAAATATTGAAAAGGCTGACGTTGAAATAGCTATTACGGAAGATGAGCTTTTTACAGAAAAAGAAAATGCCTATACGGCTGCTGTTACAGTTTACCTTGCACCCGGGTATGATACTCTGTCTAAAAAAGAAATCAAAGGTATACAGTATTTAGTATCAAGAGCAGTTGGTACTAAATTAAAGCCGGAAAATGTATCTATAACAGATGAATATGGAAAAATAATCTCGGATTTTGATGACCAATTTGATAAGGCAAAAGAGGAATTTACCCTTCTTGAATATAGAAAAAAAATAGAAGAAAAAGCACGTGTCCAGATGTTAAAGGATATACGTCTGGGACTGGAAAAGATTTTTTCTTCTGATCGTATACAGATAGTAAGGCTTAACATGGATTTTAACTGGGATAAAATTCAGGAAGAACAGGAAGAATATACTCCTATTGAGATGGAAAAGGATAATCCACTAACGCCGTATTCTGAACGAAAGGTTAAAGATGCTTTGACTATTTCAAAAAAGAGTACTAAAGAACATTTTCAAGGACATGGTTGGAATCCGGAAGGTCCTGCTGGAACGGAAGGTAATAAACCACCAGGATATAAAGCAAGTGATGACCAATTTTCGCAATACGATAAAGAAGAAAATGTTGAAAATAATGCGATCAATAAAACTATTCGTAAAATAGAGAGAGATCCTTTTGACATTTCAGCAGTATCAGTTGCAATAGCTATTGATGGTTATCAGGATTTACCACGTCTCCCTGATGGCAGCTATGATCTTGATCCTGCTAAAAAACCTGTTCAGCTACCGTTGAGCGAGGATGAGCTACGGCAGGCTGAAAATATTGTAAAGAAAGCTATTAATTTTAATGCTGCACGTGGTGATCAGGTGGCTGTTGAAAATATTATGTTTGATAGAACAAAACAATGGGATATTGCTCGTGAGGAATTTAGGAAAAAAGAGCAGTTTAAACGCATGCTTTTGGCAGCGCTGGTTGGTATAATGGCGTTGTTTTTAGGCGTGATACTTTTCAGGGCTATATCCCGTGAACTTGCACGCAGACGCCGTATACGCGAGGAACAATTAGCATTAGAGCAGCAGCGTATGCGGGAAGCTGCCCTACGTGCTGCTGAAGAAGAAGGAATTGATGTTGAATTGTCATTAGAAGAAAAGGCAAGGTTAGAGTTGCAGCAGAATGCCGTTAATTTAGCCCGTGAACGACCGGATGATGTGGCGCAGCTGTTGAGGACATGGCTTGCAGAAGAATAATGTTGTTATTGGTTAATAGCCATAGGCCGATATACTAAAAAGCGTGTATTGACTTTTGAAAGAATGGGGTATATACTATAATCAGACAGATAGGTAATGATTTGGGAACAGTATATCGGCAAAATTCGGAGATAGAATATGTTACAGCAAAAGAAGTCACAGCTAACAGGCAGACAAAAGGCTGCGATATTTCTGGTGTCGTTAGGATCAGATGTATCATCTGAAATATTTAAGCACCTCAGAGAAGATGAAATAGAGCAGTTAACCTTTGAGATAGCACGTTTAGATAAAGTAGAGCCTGAAGATAGAGATAAAGTTTTAATGGAATTCCAGGAGCTTATGATGGCTCAGGAATTCATTGCTACAGGTGGAATTGATTATGCTCGCGAGGTTCTTGAGCGTGCGTTAGGAACTCAGAAAGCTATTGATATTGTTAATCGTTTGACTTCCTCATTGCAGGTTAGGCCTTTTGATTTTATACGCAGGACCGACCCAAGTCATCTCTTAAACTTTATTCAGGGTGAACATCCACAAACTATTGCTTTGATACTGGCATATTTGGATCCGCAAAAAGCTGCAACTATTTTATCTGGATTAAATCATCAAATTCAAGCAGATGTAGCGCGGCGGATAGCAACTATGGATAGAACTTCACCTGATGTTCTCCGTGAAGTTGAAAGAGTGCTGGAGCGAAAACTGTCTACATTAGCCAGCGAGGATTATACCTCTGCAGGTGGGATTGATTCAATAGTTGAGGTGTTGACTCATGTTGATCGTGGTACTGAAAAGATTATTATTGAGGCACTGGAAGAAGAGGATCCAGAATTAGCTGAAGAAATTAAAAAGAGGATGTTTGTATTTGAAGATATTGTTCTTCTTGATGATAGAGCAATTCAGAAAGTATTGCGTGAAGTTGATACTCAGGATCTGGCAAAAGCATTAAAAGGTGTGGATGCTGAAGTACAGGAAAAGATATTCAGAAATATGTCAAAGCGTGCTTCTGCTCTTCTAAGAGAAGATATGGACTTTATGGGTCCTATTAGATTACGTGATGTTGAAGAGGCTCAGCAAAAAATAGTCAATATAATAAGAAAATTAGAAGAAGCTGGCGATATTGTTGTAGCACGAGCTGGCGAGGAGGAACTCGTTGTCTAAGCTTGTATTTAAACCTGCTGAAATTCAAATTACTGCAACCCCCAAACAGATTGAATTGCCCGATAAATATCAGAAAAATATACTAACTGATGAAGAATATGCTGAATTTGAAGTAGATGAGCAAGGAAATCCCGTGGAAGTTTATCAGGGTCCATCTATTGAAGAGATGGAAGCAGAATTAGAGCGTTATAGACGTGAAACAGAAGAAGAAGTGCGTCGAATGCTTGATGAAGCTAAAGCCAGAGCTGCCCAAATTGAAGAGGATGGTAAAAAAGCGGCCTTCTTAGAGTTACAGCAGGCACGTGAACAGATAAAAATTGAAATGGAGCGCTTAAAGATTGAATCTGAGCGAGAAGTTGAGCGTGGCAAATTTGAAGCTGAAAAAATGATAAAAGAGGCAGAATTAAAGGTATCTGAGATAGAGCATGAAGCATATAAACGTGGTTATGACGCAGGAAGAGAAGAAGGATACAAAGAAGGGCAGGCTGAAGTAATGCGCCTTATTGACAGGCTGGGAACTATTGTATCTACTGCGGTTGATATTAGGGATGATATTATACGATCATCTGAAAAATTAATGACAGAGATGATCTTGATGATAGCACGCAAAGTCATCAAAGATGAGATAGTGGAAAGAAGAGAGGTTGTTATTAATAATATTAAAGAAGCATTGCAACGAGTTAAAGATAGGGATAGAATAGATATACGTGTTAACTTTGCTGACCTTGATATGACAACCGCTCATAAAGATGAATTAATCAAGATGATGGAATCGCTTAAAAAGGTAAATATATATGAGGACTCGCGTGTTGAACGGGGTGGGTGTATCATTGAAACTGATGTAGGTGCGATAGATGCACGGATATCAACCCAGCTTGAAGCTATTGAAGAAGCAATTAGAAATGCACGACCATTATAATGGTATGTTTAATTATAGATTAACGAGGCAATAATGATTCAGATACTACCACATGAAAAGGTGGACATATTTACAAAGTACAAAGAAGTTATTGAAGAAGTAGAAACAATCAGGGCAACAGGGCGAGTTGAAAAAATTACCGGTTTAACGATTGAATCACATGGACCGGATGTGCAATATGGAGAATTATGTCGCATAAGATTAAAAGACGGCGGATATTTAAATGCTGAGGTAGTTGGTTTTAATAAAAATAAAATAATACTAATGCCGATTGGTGATATGAAAGGTGTCGTTCCTGGTGCAGATGTGTATGCAGTGGGATCACAACTTATTGTTCCTGTTGGTGATGAACTTGTTGGCCGGGTTATTGATGGGATGGGGAATCCTATAGACGGTAAAGGGAATATTTATTTAAAAGAAGGTTATCCTGTAGACAATAAACCGTTAAGACCGTTAGAAAGGGAAATTATTGATTCTCCGCTGTCTACCGGGATACGTGCTATCGATGGACTTATAACTGTTGGGAAAGGTCAGCGAATTGGCATTTTTTCTGGTTCAGGGGTAGGGAAGTCAACATTAATTTCAATGATTGCACGAAATACAGCGGCAGATATAAGTGTTATTGCGTTGATAGGGGAACGTGGAAGAGAAGCAAAAGATTTTGTTGAAAAAGAATTGCAGAATGAAGGATTAAAACGATCAGTTGTCATTATTTCAACATCTGATCAACCTCCAATGTTGCGTTTACGAGCCGGGTTTCTTGCTCATTCAGTTGCGGAATATTTCAGGGATAAGGGGTTGCATGTTAATTTATTGATGGACTCCATTACTCGATTTGCTATGGCACAGCGTGAGGTTGGTTTAGCTGCCGGGCAACCTGCAGCAACAAGAGGATATCCACCATCAGTGTTTTCATTACTTCCGCGCTTACTTGAACGAGCAGGTAATAAAAAGTGTGCAGGAAGTATAACTGGTTTTTATTCTATATTAGTTGAGGCTGATGACATGAATGAACCCATTGCAGATGCCGTTCGTGGTATTCTTGATGGGCATATTGTGCTTGATAGAAAATTAGCTCATAAGAATCATTATCCAGCAATTGATGTATTGGGCTCAATTTCCCGATGTATGAATGATGTTATAGATGAAGAGCATAAAAAGGCGGCAAACAAATTCAGGACACTTTTAGCTGCTTATCATGAAGCTGAAGATTTAATAATGCTGGGTGCCTATGCAAGAGGTTCAGATCCAGATGTTGATGCAGCTATAGATATGAAGCCGTCAATGGATGAATTTCTTAAACAGGGAATTTATGAAAAGGATATATACGAAAATATTAAAACGAAATTAATAGAATTAATGTTTGGTTCAAAAGTTAAACAGGAGCAAAAAAGAGATTTTGTATCGAGAGAGCCGTATTTTGTACAAAGGAATCGTTAAATTAATAAAATAGATTATACGTTATGAAAAAATTTCAGTTCAGATTGCAAACATTATTGGACATTCGTATTTCAAAGGAACATGCAATTAAAGCTGAGCTAGCCATGCTTATAGCAAAACAAAACGAAGAGATAGTAATGCAGGAAGAGTATAGAAAAAAAATAAAAGAATATTATAATAAACTTTCAAAAAAAATGAGGGACGGTACCTTTTCATATAATGAAGCATTAATGTGCGAACGATTTGCTTATAACGCTCAAAAAGCTATAGACTTATCAAAAAAAAGAGTGGAACAGATGCAGCCTGAAATTGACAGGGTACGTCAAAAATTAATGCAAGCTTCAAAGGAAAGAAAGGTGGTTGAACGTTTAAAAGAAAAAAAATATGAAGAATATATGTATCAGTTTAATAGAGAAATGGGAAAAGAACTTGATGATCTAAATCAACGAATATACAATGCAATGTGAGGCATATATGGACATAAACAGTATACAACAGATGCAGAAAAGAATAGCTGAAATAAAAAGCAGGTTTGCTGCGATACAAAAGACATATAATAGAATATCACCATCTGAAAAAACAACAGTGCAGAATACTCCCAATGCAATGCAGCAAAATACTAACCAACAACCTGATATAAAAGGAACTATCGAACAAAAAAATAATACGTTTGATAATAAAATTACAGAAGAAATACTGAAAAGTGTTTTGTATAATAAAGCGGATAGTAAGGCATCCTCTGATATGCAACAAATTCAGAATTTGCTGAAAAAAGCTATATCACAATATACCAGCAAGGGGGATTTATTTAATATTGAGGAGTAACAGTGTTGATAGCAATTCACGAGGAGTAGAACATGAAATTAGTATCTGATTCCACAAAAGTTGTTTATTTAATATTGATGATAGTTTTCATTGTTATTGTTGGATTATTCTGGATGGATTATATTGGCTTGATAAATCTTGGGAAAATATATCACCACTATATTGTTACAGAGGCTCCATCTGTTGTTGATGCTGCAGATGATGAACCATCGCTGATAGAACGTGAAGAGTTTGAAAAAGAAAAGGATAAATTATTGCAACGAATAGAGGAATTGGATAAGCGCGAAGCAAAGATAACAGAGGCAGAAAAAGTAATATCAAAAGAAAAGGAAAAATTAGAACAACTACAGAAAGGGCTTGATCAGGAAAAGAAAGCTCTGGAATTAGAAAAAAAGAAGTATTCCGGGTATAAAAAGAATGTTATGGATTTAGCAAAAAAGATTGAAAGCATTCCCCCGCAGGATGCTGTTGATATTATGGTTCAATGGGAAGAAACGCTCATAATAGATGTATTGCGCCAGATTGACCAGAATGCTGCAAAAGAAGGAAGGATGAGTATTTCAACGTACCTGCTTTCGTTAATGCCAAAAGAAAAAGCAAGCAGGGTCATGTACTTGATGACACAGCTATGAGCATCACATTATTGACAATGCTTGCTAATAACTGATAAAATAATATTTTTACCCATGCCTGTTTTTGAAGAAGGTATAACCGATTCCGGATGCAAATTTAAGCTGGTACAGATCCTTTTGATACCCGCATTAATTTCGTTTTTTGAAACTTTATCGCATTTAGTTGCTACAATCATAACATTGATATTTTTATGTAACGATTTGTTTATAATATTAATCTCATGTTCGTCAGGTTCACGCCGTATATCTATTAAAAGAAAAACTAATTTCAACGACGATCGTATATTAATATAGTTATCTATCATTGTTATAAATTCACGGCGCTTTGATTGTGAAATTTTAGCATAGCCAAATCCCGGGCAGTCTGCCAGGCTTATGGCATCATTGATGCAATAAAAATTTATTGTTTGTGTTACACCTGGTTTACTACCCGTTTTTGCTATGTTTTTCCTGCCTAAAATAGTATTTAATAAAGATGATTTACCCACATTGGAACGTCCTATAAATGCAAATTCGGGAAACGAATATTTTGGATAGTGATTCGGAGTTGTAGCACTTGTTATAAATTGTACTGTATTAATCTTCATGATCAATAATCTTTTCCATTAAAATAGCGCTATTTAAATGATAATAATTTTTTCTAACGCCTACTCTGTAAAAACCTAATGATGTATAAAATGCTATGGCTTGTGTATTATTGTCTGCAACCTCTAAAACAATTTTGCTCTGGTTTTGAGCATAATGAGTTATATGTTGAATAAGTGTTGAACCAATTTTGTTACGCTGGAAGACAGGATTTACAGCAATACGCATCAGTTGAATTTCATCGGCAATATACCACGCTAACGCAAATCCTGCAAATGTAGTATCTAATTCAGCTATTAATAATTTTGAAAAATGAAGCTGCAATTCATTGACAAAACTATTAAATGGCCACGCATTTTGACCAAAAACAAGTGCATCTAAACGAGCAATTGCTTCTAACTCATCATAATGAGCATGACGAATGATAAGGTTGTCCATCCCTCTATTTGTCTTTAAATTGAGGCTCGCGTTTTTCAAGGAATGCGGCAATGCCTTCTTTTTTATCTTCGGTCTCACAAAGTTTACCAAAAAGCTCACGTTCAAAGGTTAGTGCTGTATAAAATTCCATGGTATATCCCTGCGCTATTGCCTGCATGGCTGCTTTAACGGCAAGCCTGCTGCGAGCAGCAATTGCTTTTGCTAATTCTTGAGCTTCTTTAAGAACTGTTCCTTTTTGGGTAGCCCTGTTCACAATACGATATGTTTCGGCCTGTTTTCCTGAAATAAAATTACCTGAAAGGATTAATTCATATGCTGCTGCTTTACCAAATAAACGAGGACTTCGTTGAGTACCACCGTATCCAGGAATAATACCTAATTTAATTTCAGGAAGACCTACTTGTGCAGATTCATCAGCAAGACGAATATGGCAGGCTAACGCTAATTCTAAACCACCACCCAGACAATATCCGTTAATGGCAGCAATAAATGGCTTATCGGCATTTTCAATTATGTTGTAGATTTCCTGACCGTTTTTAAGGAAGTTTGCACCATCTTCTTTTGTGTTTTGCACTTTGATTTCATTTATGTCAGCACCTGCAACAAATGCTTTACCAGCACCAGTTATGATTATTACCCGGACGGCGGCATCATCAATAAGTGCATTAACTGAATTACGTAAATCCTTTAAAACGATATGGTTTAATGCATTCATTGGTGGATTATCAATTGTAATAATTGCGATTCCATTTTCAATGATATAATGACATTTGTTTTGTGTAGTATCTCCCATAGCTTACCTCTTTTATATTAATTGTTTTTATGACTGCATCCATAAATAGTGATTTTAATTATTTAACATGAAATTTAAAATCGTTTTGGATTGCAGTTATGCATGAACTTATTTAATTATTAATAATTATAAGTTCTTTATATATACCAGATTTTGTTCGATAGTTTGTCAATATTAAATTTATATGGAAATTATATTATTCAACAATAGCAACAACCCGTGCAGGAGCAGCACTCGCACGTTTGATGTTTAATGGAAAGCATGCAACCTTAAATCCTTTTGCTGGCAATAAACCTAAATTAACAAGCCTTTCCATATGCGAGTATATTAAATCAGCTTGATGAGCTGACCAGAAAATGCCCGGTTTATTTTCCTGTAATGCCTTTTGTGCCTGAAGATTTAGTGGCATATCCCAACCCCATGCATCAATGCCCATAACACGAACACCAGCATTATACAGCATGACAGTAGCTTCATAGGTAACACCACACCCCCTGAAAATATAATCAGGCTGTCCATAAAATTTGTCCATCCCTGTATACATTAAAACAATGTCATTGGGTTGAATAGTATAGTTAATACGTTTCAATTCTTTTTCAATATCTTGAGGTGTTACAGGGTCACCTTCTGCTTTATGGGTCATATCAAGCTTTACACCATTGCCATAAAACCATTCAAGTGGAAGTTCGTCAATGGTAGGGGCAGGTTTACCCTGGATGGTTGAGTTATAGTGCCATGGAGCGTCAACGTGGGTGCTATCATGGGTGCCTAATTGGGTAATTGTTTCGGTTGCCCAGCCTTCACCATTACGCATTAGGTGGGCTGGTACCTTTAAAAGTGCCTCAACCTGTTTTGCTCCATCACCATGCGAATGATATTTGATATCAATCTTTAAAAAATCGGGTGTTCCTGATGGTGATGGTTCAATGATGGATGAAAGATCAATGATTTTCATGACTAACCTCCAATAGAATATAGATATTGCGATTTTTATTGTAAATAGTACATCAAACTGATAGTTACTAAAAGGCAAATGTTGTTGTGATTGTAATTGGTAATTTAAAATAATCAATAAAAAATTATAATAAATTTGATGTATCAAACGTATGCTATTTATAGCAATAAATACATTGACAGCAGTATTATTACACAGTAAGATTATTTGAATAGGTTGTTCTGAACATCTGAAAGGTGCATTATCGTATACTTTTTTCATTTGTAAACTTTTACAAATATATATAAAAAATGGAGGGCGCTATATGAATACCCCTTTTACGTTTGAGGCAATGATTGCATTTGGCTGGATGTCAGTAATGCTTTTGCTTGGCATTATCCTCAGAGCAAAGGTTAAGGCATTCCAGAGATTTTTAATTCCAAGCTGTTTAATCGGGGGCGCAATAGGTTTAATTCTTCGGAGTTACGAAATTATACCTTTATCAGCCGATATTTTAGAAACGCTTGCATTTCATCTTTTTAATATTTCTTTTATATCAATTGGGCTTACCTATAATAAGGAAAAGGCTGATGATAAAGGTGTTGGCGAAGTACTGCATGGCTCATTATGGATGGCAAATATTGAGGGAGTTTCATTTTCTATACAGGCAATTATAGGCGGTTTGTGTGTTATGGTGTTGAATTATTTAGGATATAATCTTTTTAATTCATTTGGTTTTTTAACTCCGATAGGATTTGAAGAAGGTCCCGGGCAGGCGCTTTCGGTTGGGAAAGTGTGGGAAAATCTGGGATATGCTCATTCTGCTACATTAGGGTTAACCTTCGCCGTTGCTGGTTATATGTTTTCATTTTTTATAGGTGTTCCACTTGCTTATTTAGGTATACGCAAAGGTAAGGCAGTGTACACTCCCAAAGAGTTATCAATGGAATTACGAAGAGGTGTTATGGCTCAGCAATCTGAAAAGGAGGTGGCAGGTGAATTAACCACGCATTCATCAAATGTAGATGCGCTTGCTTTCCAGGCATCACTTGTTGGTGTTGTTTATATGATCACCTACGTCGTTATTTATGGGATAAGCAGTTTATTAAGCCCTGAGATGGGGCAAATGATGTGGGGTTTTTTCTTTTTTATCGGGCTTTTGATAGCTTTCATTGTAAGATTTATTATTACAAAATTAGGGGGATTGTATCTTATTGATCCCGGTATTCAGCATCGTATCACCGGGTTTTCAGTGGATTATCTGTTAGTTGCAACAGTTATGGCTATTCAGGTCGTAGTGGTGTGGCAATATATTGTTCCAATAGTAGTGATTTGTGTTTTAGCAGGAATAATAACAACGATTGTATGTTACTATTATGGACGCAGGTTATGGAGCGTAAATCTGGAAAGGATGCTGTTGATCTATGGTACGGTGACAGGTACAGTTTCAACAGGTTTGTTACTTTTAAGAATAGCTGATCCAGAATTTAAAACCACCACAGCTATAGAAGCTGGTATAATGAGTATATTTGGTGCACCATATGTACTTTTGGGGACACTTCTGGTGAGTGCACCAATACTGTGGGGATGGAGCATCGTGAAAACAATCCTTGTTTTTGCAGGGATGCTCATTGTTGCTGCTGCCATAATCGAGTTGCAGCGATATCTATTGTTAAAAAAGATGAAACAATAGCATTCATAAAGTGCCATTTTAAAAACAGATATTGAGTTGTTAGGTATGCAATGTAATATGCAAAATGTACAGTGTACAATGTAAGGTGTTAGATGTGAGGTGAGCAATGTTACAGGTGACATCGTCAGTGGATTTGCTAAGGTGTTCATTTTTTTTGTATGCCCTGTCCGACTATAATCTTCATAAATTCCCTGAATTTGTTGTCGGTGATTCCTGCGGCATCCATTACACCCAGCTTTTTAAATTGCAACATACCTTCAGCAACCGCTGAAAGAAAAAATGCCACCATCTTTGGGTCAAGGTCTTTAAACACACCCTGATCGATGCCCTCTTTAAATACATCTGCCATTAAATTTTGTATACTAAGATTTTGTTTCTGAATTTCATCTTTATAGGGGTCAGGCTCATCGTCATATTCGGCTCTGTATTCGGTAAGGACATTGTAATAATCATGAAATTCATAGTAAAATTTTAAATACGAGTCGTATGTTGATATAAGCTTTTGTGCTGGAGTTTTACGCAGTTTTATGCCATCACTAAAAAGCCTGTGCAATGTGTTGATAGCTTCTAAACATATAGTGCTATATATCTCTTTTTTATTTTTAAAATGAAAATAAATTGCACCTGTTGTAAGCTTTGCCCGTTTTGCAATGTTGCGTATTGATATGCCATTATATCCATATTCAAGGAAAAGTTTACGGGCAGTATCAAGAATATGCTGGCGGTTATTTTTTCTCATGGCACTATCAAATGTAATGATAGAAAAAGGGTCAAGATATTTTCTTTCAGAACATTGAAAAATATTGTTTATATATTGCAATGAGTGTGTAATATTATACATCAATAGGGTAACAATGGTAATAAGGAATTCATTAAAGTATTTTTTTTGTTTGATAGTTACTGTTAATAAATTTTTTTCATAAAGATTATTTTTTATAGTATAATGAATTAGGGTGCAATGCCGTGTGATTAAGGAACAAAAGGTAACTATACATGAAGAAAACATTATCAGCCATTGATCAGGCAGTTTTAATACGAGCCATAGAACAAAGCCCGGCTTCAATTGTCATAACTGACACCAGGGGGATCATTCAATATGTAAATCCAAAATTTGAATCTATTACCGGATATAGTTTTACTGAAGCTATCGGCCAAAATCCGCGTATTTTAAAATCAGGTCATCAGCCAAAGGAATTTTATCAAAATATGTGGGAAACAATATTACGTGGGGAGGTATGGGATGGAATTTTCCATAATAAACAAAAAAATGGAAGCTATTTCTGGGAACATTGTATCATTGCACCAGTTGCGGATGAGCATGGCAACGTTACTCATTTTGTAGCTATCAAAGAAGATATCACCGAGAAGAAAGAGCAGGAGGAGGCATTGCGTAAAAGCGAAGAGGAACTTCGCAAAAGAAATGATATTATAAACAAGGACTTAGAATATGCAAAAAGGGTGCAGCAATCAATAATTAATACCCCCATCCCAGAATATCCTGGAATAAAAATTGTTACCTGCTATCGTCCGTATGATTTTGTTGGAGGCGATTTTTATACTATAAAAAAGATTAACCATGATTTAGCCGTATTCATGGCTGATATAACAGGTCATGGCGTTCCTGCCGCATTGTTTTCATCGGTTTTGAAATATGCTACTGAAAATTTATGGAATAATGGAATTATCCAACCAGATGAATTTATACATCAGCTCAATGAAAAATTATTTCCTATTCTTGGGGGATATTATTTTACTGCATTGTATGGATTAATAACCCCACTTTTAGATGGCGGATTTAAGCTAACCTATACACGGAGCGGACATCCCTATCCTGTAGTGTTATCAGGTGATGCTATTGCTATGCTGGATAGTTCAGGTATCCCGCTGGGTATAGAGAAAAATGTTAAACTTTTAGTAAAAAATATTGAATTGAAAAAAGGGGATAGATTATTTTTATATACTGACGGTCTAATTGAAATAGATATCAATAATCAAAAAGATTTACGGTTTGACATACTCACTAAAGAAATCATTGCAACAAAACAAATTGCACTGCATGATGCAGTGCCAAAAATAATTGAAGTGGTAACATCACAAAACAAAACCCTTGATGATGATATTGCAGTTATAGCTCTTGAGATTTGTTGATGGTTTTTTTATTTTTTTTTAAGATAGCAAATTCAAATCCATCAAGCAAAACCCTGAATGAAGCTGCATTGATATTTTCTGAAAGTGCATATACCTTCCACACATGTTCACCATCAGTAAAGATAATGGTTACTTCAACATTGCTGCTGGTACCGCGCTTGGCATCCAGTATATTGGCACGATAGTCAATAAGCTTTACATTTTCTATTTCGGGGAAAAGTGGTATGAGTGCTTTTTTCAATACGGTTGCCAGTGCATCTACCGGTCCGTCACCGGTGGAAGCTTCATGGATATATCGTCCATTGGCTTCTATCTGTACGGTTGCTTCAGGATTAGATCCATCATCAATTAACCGGTAGCTATCGATTACCTTAAAGGGGGGCTCGTATTTTTTTAATGCACGCGCTATTGAAAGTTCACGTGTTGCATCATGTATTTCAAAGTTTAACATAGCACATCCTGCCTTTGAATTAATTTAGCTGGAGGTTTTTTCTTCATCTTCTTCGCCAATTGAATATTCAAGATTAAGTATTGTGGGTTCAAAAGGGTCTTCAATGTTTGTCTGACTGCTTTTAACCTTTTTATCATCACGGTATACCTTGATTTCAATAGATGTTGCATCCCGACGAGTTGTTGCGCTGACCTCAAGATACTCCACATCATCTATTTCTTTCTCATACATTGCAATGCCATAGGCATTTTCAGTAGCACTAAAATATCCAACAGAATCACCGTCAACAATATAGTAACCATCAAATCCTTTAACGGTTGATACAACCATGAACTTTATGGTAATACCTTCATCCGAGCATGAAAGCATCAGTACTGGTAAAAGAAATAGACATGCAACAAAATGTTTTAAACTCTGAAGTTTCACGTTGTTACCTTTATTCTGATTAGTACCGAGCATAAAGAAATATTACAAAAATATGGTATATATAAAAAATATAATGAATTCATTGAAAATTCATGATTACCTTAATTGCTCATGAATTTAAATAGTTATATAATGGTTTTGTCAATAATTTTAAAGCAAAAAATTGTACTAGTTATTTTAATGTTGCTAAAATTGCAATAGCATAGCACAATACTGTTTGTTGCAATGAATTTATGTATACGCAATACCACGGCAACATGAACATCCATTTTATATAAAAACTCTATAGAGGTATAATTCTTGATAGCAATGTATTTAAATTTTTAAAATTTGATATATACAAAATTTGTAACGATGTTTATACTATGCTATTTACTATATAGAGGAAAATAGAGGAACAATATGCATCAGATAATTGATATAATAAAAGAATCATTGTTTATTACTATGTTTGTTGTCGTTATAATGCTTCTGGTTGAGTATATAAACGTTGTAACTCAAGGAAAAATTACTAATTTAAAATCAAAAAAATTACAGCAATACTGTATAGCAATTGTACTGGGAATTATCCCTGGTTGTCTGGGTGGTTTTGCGGCAACAGCCATGTATGCGCATGGGGCAATATCATTAGGTGCTATTGTTGCCACAATGCTTGCCACCAGTGGCGACGAAGCCTTTGTTATGTTTGCAATGTTTCCAAAAACTGCATTGCTGATGAATATAGGGCTTGCAATCATTGCTATAGCAGCAGGATATATCGTTGATATTATTTTTAAACAGCACAGTAATAGTGAACAATGCTGTGATGGACTTGTTATACATAATGAAGTATCTTTTTCTTCTTATACGCTGCACAACATTGCTGCATTGTGGAAAAACCTATCATTGTCAAGGGCTTCGTTGATGTCAGTATTAGTAATAATATTTTTTATGATAGTAACCGGTGTATTCCATGAAGAAGAAGGTTTTGTAAAGGTTGCTGTACCGATAATAGTAGTAATTGCAATGATTATAGTGGCGATAGTTCCCGAGCATTTTTTACAGGAGCATTTATGGGAACATGTTTTTAAACGTCATCTTCCCAGAATATTTCTATGGACAGTATCGGCGCTATTTGTTATCCATGTATTGGTGAATATTTTACATATTGATGCTTCAATTCATCATGCAAAATGGATGGTAATGATTATTGCCGGATTAGTAGGGATAATACCTGAGTCGGGTCCCCATCTTTTATTTGTTATGATGTTTGCGAAAGGGTTGGTGCCGCTATCTGTGCTGGTTACAAGCTCCATTGTTCAGGATGGCCATGCAATGTTGCCGTTATTAGCACAATCAAGGAAATATTTTGTATTGATTAAATTTATTAATCTTATTATTGGATTGTTTATTGGATCGGTTATGATGGCATTGGGATATTAATATGTATACCTATCTTTTTGGCCCTGTACCTTCACGGCGGTTAGGAATTTCGCTGGGAGTTGATCTTATCCCGCATAAAACATGTACGCTTAATTGTATCTATTGTGAATGCGGTAAAACCACCAAACTGACAATAGAGCGAAAAGAATGGGTACCAATAAATGATGTCATTGATGAGTTGAAGCGTTACTTAAACGAAAATCCCTGCCCGGAATATATTACCTTTTCAGGATCGGGCGAACCCACATTGCATACTGGCATTGGCATCATACTTGATTTTTTAAAAGAACAGCATGGAACGTTTAAAACAGCCGTATTAACCAATGGCACATTGTTATATATGCCACAGGTACGTGAAGAGCTCTTGGGTGCGGATGTTGTTATCCCATCTCTGGATGCTGCAACACAGGAAACTTTTAAAAAAATTAACATGCCGCATCCTTCATTGAATATACAAACCATTATTAATGGAATTACTGAATTTAAAAAGATATTTAAAGGGAAGCTTATACTGGAAATTTTCATTATTCCAGAGATAAATGATAACAATAATGATCTTGATGCATTGAAACATGCAATACTGACTATACATCCTGATGAGGTACAGCTTAATACGCTGGATAGACCGGGTATTTTGTCCAGCATTCGAGCAGCAACGATGGATGAATTGGAGCATATTATACAATACTGGCAGCTACCCAATGTTAGCATTATATCTTCTCCATCTTCACATATTGATAAAGTTCATACTGCCTATCGATATGATATTGAATCTGCAATATTAGAGACTATAGCTCGAAGGCCATGTACGGTAAATGATATTGCCCAGATTATTAATATCAATAGCGATGAACTAAATAAATATCTTGATGATTTAGAAGCACAACGTAAAATTACAAGGGTTGTGCAAAACAGAGGCATTTTTTATAAAAAGGTTTAACCAGTATAATGTTTCTATTTTCGGAGGAGTTACCCATGGACGGCTTGCGGTTATCCATAATTTGGCAGGATAACCAACTATGAGATGAAGTCGGATTGCAGTTGTCATCATCAAATGCAGGATGTCGTCCTGAATTTATTTCAGAATCTGATGTTACCTATCTGGATTCCGGGTTTAGCCCGGGATGACGTTGCGTGCATAATTCTATTTTGGAGGAATTGTAATGAAAAGCATTTTAGTAACCGGTGGAGCCGGGTATATTGGCAGTCATGTTTTACGGCTACTGGCAAAGAATGGATTTAATCCTGTTGTCTATGATAATCTCAGCGGCGGATTTAAAGATTTTGTTTCAGGTTTTGATTTTATTGAAGGTGATATTGGCGATTTTGATAAAGTGATGTTTGTATTAAAAAAGTATGATATACAGTGTGTTATGAATTTTGCGTCCTTTATTGCAGTTGGCGAATCAGTGCAGAATCCATTAAAATACTATGAAAATAATGTTGCTAAAACGCTGACCCTGTTCAAGGCAATGTTGCAATCCAACATCAAACAATTTATATTCTCTTCATCTGCTGCTGTATATGGAAATCCAGATGTTGTTCCTATTCCTGAAGAAAGTCCTATGAAGCCGGAAAGCCCCTATGGAAAAACAAAATATTGTATTGAAGAGGTGTTAAAGGATTTAACTGCATCAGATTCATTCCATGCAATGAGTTTACGCTATTTTAATGCAGCAGGAGCTGATGAAAGCGGGCAAATTGGTGAAAGTCATATCCCCGAAACACATTTAATACCGCTGGTAATCCGTGCTGTGCTTGATCCAGGATATACTGTAACAATTTATGGAACTGACTATGATACCCCGGATGGAACATGCATACGGGATTATATCCATGTCAATGATCTGGGTGATGCACATGTTTTAGCATTGAAAAAGCTTATTGAAACAAATCAAAGTGACGTTTTTAATTTAGGCAATGGTAAAGGTTTTAGTGTAAAAGAGGTTATTGCATCAGTAAGGCGTGTCACCGGTAGGGATTTTAAAGTACAGGAAGGTCAACGCAGAAAAGGGGACCCTGCAATTTTGGTGGCTTCATCAAAAAAAGTGAAACTACAGTTGCAATGGCAACCTCACTATACCCATATTGATTCAATTGTTGCAACAGCCTGGAAATGGGAATCACAGCAAAAGAGAAAAGGCTATTGAAATATATCTAACAAAATTGTTGACATACAAATATAATATTCATTCATTGATAGTAAACAAATTATATATTAATGTCCATGAGGTAAACTATGATTGAAAGTTTGTTTAATCCAGGCTCAGTTGCTGTTGTTGGTGCTTCTGAAGTTCCATTGAAATGGGGAACATATATTGCAAGCAATATTTTGGATGGAAAATTTAATGGAAGGTTTTATCCTGTTAATCCTAATGTTCCTGAGGTTTTTGGATATAAAACATATCCTTCATTATTGGATATACCAGAACCGGTAGATCTTGTATTTATAACAACGCCTTCTAAAACAATTATGCACATATTACAGGATTGCATAGAGAAGGGTATAACCAATATTGTTATGATAACATCAGGTTTTAGTGAAACTGGCAAAGAAGGGGCAATGTTAGAAAATGATATTGTTGCATTAGCTCAATCACGGGGATTGCATATTGTTGGACCTAATACTATGGGTATTGTCAATACACACTGCTCATTGTATGCTACAGGAACTATCACCCGGCCAAAACCTGGCGGAATTTCAATTATTGCACAAAGCGGCAATCTGGGATTCCAGATTTTGGAATGGGCAAGAAGTCAGAATATTGGAATATCTAAATTTGTTGGTTCAGGTAATGAGGCAGTATTAAAGATTGAAGATTATCTTGAATATTATAAAAGCGATAGTGAAACAAAAGTAATACTGATGTATATTGAAGGAATTGACGATGGCAAGAGTTTTGTTGAGATTGCAAAAAATACTTCATTAAAAAAGCCAATAATAGCGCTGAAAGCAGGGAGAACTGAAATAGGAAGCAAAGCAGCAGCATCACATACAGGAGCACTGGCTGGTTCATATTCTGTATTTAAAGGTGTTGTACAACAAACAGGAATTGTTTTAGCTGAATCACCTAAAGAGCTTTTGAGCCTTTCAGCAGCTTTTGACTCATTCCCTTTACCAAAAGGGAATAGAATTGGTATTGTTACATTGGGTGGTGGCTGGGGAGTGATAACAGCAGATGAATGTGTTGAACGTGGACTTTTAATTCCTGAGTTGCCACAATCAATTGTAGAAGAGCTTGATAAACGGTTACCTCCGTTCTGGAGCAGAGGTAATCCTGTTGATCTGGTTGGGCAACCTGATTTTCAGATTTTTAAAGATGCTGTTGAATTGATGGTTGCTAATGATGCATTTGATGTAGTGATAGTATTGGGAATAATTGGCGCAAAAGTTTTTGCTTTGCGTGCTGCAGAGTCAATTTTAAATCTGGGAAAAATGGAAAAAAGTATTTATGATGATTTTATGAAATCATTAAACGTATTAGAAAAGGAATTTCTTGACAGATTAACAGAATTAATGGCAATTTACAACAAGCCTATAGTAACGGTATCATTTTCAAAATCTTTTGAAGATGAAACAATTCATGATTGCGGTGGCAGGTTTAAGTGTGTCATTTATGATACACCCGAAGAGGCTGTGTTGTGTGTTGCAAAGATGTATAACTATTATAATTACGTCACCAAAAGGAGTATGGTATATGCGTGAAATTTTAAATCAGGCAATAGCTAAACGACAAAAAGCATTATCAGAGTTTGATTCAAAACAATTAATGAAAATGGCAGGGATACCTGTTTCAAGGAACTATCTGGCAAAAAGCAAAGAGGAAGCTCTTGATTATGCACAGAAGTTGGGTTTCCCTGTGGTTTTGAAAGGATGTTCTGATACGCTAACTCATAAAACTGAATTAGGAATGGTAAAGTTAAAACTGAAGACAAAAGAAGATGTAGCCAATGCCTATGATGAAATTACTGGTAAAGGTATACCGCTTGATGGTGTTCTGGTACAGGAGTGGCTTGACGGTGATAACAGGGAATTTGTATTAGGTTCTATTAAAGATCCACAGTTTGGTCCATGTGTTATGTTTGGGTTGGGTGGTGTATTCACCGAGGCATTGCAGGATGTTTCATTCAGGGTTGCTCCCATAACCAGTATAGACGCATATGAAATGATGGATGAATTGAGGACAAAAAAACTATTAGGACCGTTTAGAGGTTCGCCTGCTGTTGATAAAGAAATGCTTGCCAGAGCTTTAGTTGGTTTAAGTGAACTTATCAATACATATGAAGAAATAGCTGAGATTGATATAAATCCAATTATCATTAATGGTGATAAACCGGTGGCAGTTGATGCACTGGTTATCTTAAAACAATAAAAATTTTAATTGCTATAAAACATATATAAAAGTATTATTTAACCGGGATTGCTTATTATAGAATTTTAAAAAACGAGGATTGTATATGAAATTACGGCCTGCTTACAAAAGGGTTGGGATGCTTTTTTCTGGTGGTCCTGCGCCCAGTGCAAATACCGTTATATCATCTGTTGCTTTAAACTTTTTAGACAATGGTATACCCGTTATTGGCTTTTACAGGGGATATGAATTTTTACAGGACTTTAATATTAACTATCCTAAAATCAAAAAGGGTGTCCATTTTGAAGAGATAGACTATTCAATAACTCATGTCCGCAATGAGCGTGGAATATATCTAAAAACATCACGAGCAAATCCAGGAAAAGATATAAAAACAATTCAGGACATCAAAGATTCTGAAAAAGTAAAAAAGCTTAACAACATATTAGATGCATTTGAATATCTAAAAATTGGGGCTTTGATATCGATTGGAGGTGATGATACATTAAAAACTGCAAATTACCTAAACCTGTTAGGGTTCCCTGTTATCCACATCCCCAAAACAATTGATAATGATTACTATGGTATTCCATGGACTTTTGGTTATTGGACGGCTGTCGATACAGCACAAAAATCAATACTTAATCTCAAGGCAGATGCTCAGTCAACAGATAGTTTTTTTATTGTTGAGCTTATGGGGCGCAAAGCAGGGTGGATTACCTATGCAGCAGGAATAGCGGCTGAGGCAATAATGATGATTGCTGCTGAAGATATTGAAGAGGATATGCTTGATTTAGAAGTGTTAGTTGATAAAATTACCAATGTTATACTGGCACGCGAAAACAACAGACGTCCCTATGGGGTTATAGCTGTTTCAGAAGGTATTGTTGATAAGCTTTCTGATGAGTACAAACCAAAGCATACTGATAAACATGGAAATGTCCTGTATAGGGAAGCTAAAATTGGGGAGATACTTGCAGAGCGTGTAAAGAAACGATATCAGGAAAAAACTGGCATGGAGGTTAAAATTATTGCCAAACAGATTGGCTACGAAACGCGTTCGGCACCACCTATTAGCTTTGACGTGGTATTAGGTGCGATGCTGGGCTATGGAGCGTACAAATTTTACAATGAAACCATGTTTGGAATAATGGTTTCAGTAACTGACAATTTTGATCTGAAGGCAGTGCCATTCAGTGAGTTGATTGATCAGGATACTCTTAAAACACGATTGCGTGATGTTCCCAAGGGGAGTGACTTCTATACCTTGAAAGAACGTTTATCCTATCGCAAATCATGGGAATAATATTATGTGCGATAGTAACTGGTGAAAGAGTTTTGCTGCTATAATTGTCTCTTTGATGTAAAGCCAATCATTATTTTAAACGAAGTACCTGTGCTGAGTAAAGTCAAAGCAATGGATTGTATTACAGAGTTGCCATATCATCATGAACACAGTGAAAAATCGCATCGTTTTGATAATGTCTTTCATTCTGAACGAAGTGAAGAATCTCATCATTTTATGAAAGAAGAGATTCTTTGGGACTATGTTCCTCAGAATGACAAAAAGTGATGTGTTTTTCAGAATAATGTATTTGTGGTGTGCCATCCAGAATTCATTTCAGGATATTTGACGATGATTGATATTCCGTATTAAGCTCATAGTGATAAATGTTAATAATTCTATTTTTGGAGGATGCTATTTGAAAAATCTATCATATACCATAAAAAAATATTTACTGTTTCTTTTGATAATAATGCTATCATGCAGCAAAGCTCCTGTTGATGATGCAGCTAATGTTGTTATTAACTATCTTGCAACTACTGATGAAAAGAAATTGCATGGCTATCTGGATAGAGATTCAATACAATATATTGAAACATTAAAGAAAGATGCCGGAACAATGTATCCTTATGTATGGGTGCATCATGATAACAATGCTATATGGGATGTTGTTGCAGTGTCCAGAACAGCCAACGAAGCATGGGTAACCGTACAATGCGTTAAACATAAAAAACTAAATGCTATAGGCATGACAATTAAACACAAATTGATAAAAGAAAATGGGGAATGGAAGATTAGTTTAAAAGGTGAACTGCCAAAAAACGATTAAACCAGTGACAAACCCATATTAATAATGATATCGTCACATAATTCTTGAGCTTCAAAATTATCAGGATGTTTTTTTAAAAGGTTAAGGCAGGCTATGTATGCCATAAAGATATCACCACGCTCACAATAGACATTAACAAGATTTATATGGGCTTCAATAAAAAAAGGATCAATGGAAATTGCTTTTGTATAATAAAAGATTGCCTTATCATAATTATATTCATCAAAGTATACAGTTGCAAGATTTGTTAATAATAATACGTTATCAGGAAATTTTTTTAGTGCAAATAACAAAATACTTTTAGAAAATTTTAATCTACCAAGCTCGCATAATGAAAGTGCCATACCATTAAGGATTTCAGCATTATTCCCTATTAAACGATAACCTAACATAAACAATCTGAATGCTTTTATGAAGTTTCCTTTTTCAATAGCATCATATCCATATTCAATTAATGTTTTACAATCAATGGGAGCGTCATGGTGTATCAACGAAAACAATCTATTTTTATAAAAAGCTTTGTCACGCATAAGGTAACTATCACTTATAAAATTATTGTAAAATCTTAATCTAGAGCTAATGTGAGCACAATAATTAAATATTCAATTCTGTCAATAGCAATTAAAATAATTTTTTTTAAAAAGTTAATTGCAAAAAATATTGGTTTTTGCCATATAGATTTTCAGAAAATATAAAATTGAATGAATAAAGATATATTTTATTCCATGATATTGTTTAACAAACATGATTCTTTTCTTAATTTACCATTTTATTTCCGGAGGATTATATCATGAAAAAACTTATTGCTGCATCGTTTGTAATAATTATTATATTTGCTTATATTGGGTGTAAATGTAATTCTGATATCCTTGCACGCTATGGTGACACTACTATTACACGGGGCCAGTTTAAACAATGGTTGAAAGATAAACAATATCCAATTGAAACAATTTTAAAAAATAAAAAACAGCAAAGAGATAAACTGGAGCTTATGGCAATTGAATCTATAGCTCTGAAAGAGATGCAAAAAGATAATTTGCAAGCATCTGAAAAGCTTAAATTTTTAGAAGATATGGCTTTTGAATCGGTTTTGTTGAAAGCATTATACGATAAAAAAATCAAGAAAAACACAGATTTCAATGAACCAGCATTCCACATTAAACAAATATTTTTGCGAGTAAGAGACTTTAAAATTGTTAACAATAAGCGTGTAAATTTAACAAAATCCGAACTGGAAAAGGCTTATGGCGATGTTGAGAATAAAGCCAGAGAAATAATTGGCAGATTAAAAAATGGTGAAAAATTTGAAGAACTGGCAAAGCAGTTTTCTGATGACTTTTCAAAGAAAAATGGCGGGGATATTGGATATATAGTTAAAGACATGATACAATCTTCGCTATACCAGGCTATCAATGAATCTAATATTGGATTGTTAGAAACGCCAATCCGGGCAGAGAATGGTATATATATAATTCAAATTGTTGAGAAACAGAACATTACAAAGAAGAATTTGAATAAAATAATTAAAGATGAGATGCAAGCTAAACGCCTTGAACAGATTTTACTCAGGAAAGCATCAAACAATTATATTGATAATTTAATGTCTGCACAGGATGTCCAATTTAACGAACAAAAATGTAAAAGTAAAAATCCCAAAGATATTATTTTTAAAGTTGGGGACACTATTTTTACCGTTGGGGATCTGGAAAAAAAGATTTCATATTTTAAACATGATCAACCAGTGTTTCATAAATCTGTGATGGAAGATACAAAAAAAGTTGATATAGCAAAGAATGCATTTAAAGTAGCATTGCTGAGAAGAGCAGCTATAAAGGAAAATATGCATAATGATGAAGAATTCAAAAAGGAAGTAGAAAAACGAAAGCAAATGTTATTCGCTAAAGAATATATGGATTATATTGCCGATAGGGATGTAATCGTAACCCCTAAAGAAGTACGTGATGAATATGAAAAATACAAAGATACACGCTTTACAACCTATACAAATCAGAAAGGTAAAACTGAAAAGCAGATTATATCTTTTGACAAAGTAAAAGATCAAATAGCAATGATGATTTATAGAAAAAAAAGAGCTGATAATTTAGCAAAATGGAAACGGGATATGTTGCATATCTATAAATTTAGTGTCAATGAGGCTGAGCTTGAGGGAAAATAAAAATATATTGTTAAAAAATTTCAATGATTAACATGGATAGGATGTGTTAAGATAAGCATGGCAAGGAGGAATCATGTTGTCAAAAAAATTATTTTTTCCCTGAAAATAGAATTATTTATAAACATCATTCTGAGCTTAACCTGGAATTTCAATAATTAGATCCTGAATCAAAGTTCAGGAGGATTGCTACAAAATATTTCCATCCAGCATAGGTGGCTGCAGGCCGGTCATGGGTAAACTCCTCGCCATTTATTATTCCTTTGCATCGTATTATCGGTAATCGGGACAGTGTATATTATGTATATTAATTGTATAAAACAATTTCTTGATTTTACTTAATGGAGAGTTGAATTGGTTGTCGGACAGATATCATATCTAAGGAGATAATGTTTGCCATCAACATCAATTGTTTCAAAATTTTCTACGCTAAATCCTAATTCTTGAGCTGATTGCATATAAAAAAATAATATATTCTGTATTCTTTTTATTGCTTCATGTTTGCTTGTTGCATAACAACTAATATCAAGTTCAGGGCAGGTTGCGATAAATTCATTATTATTTTCGATTAGCTTAATAGATAATTTCATATGTAAACCTCAGCATAAGCGATTACATTCTAATTATTTATTGTATCGACTATATAAAAGAAAAAGATAATATCAAAAAGTAATTCTAATTTTTATTGTTACATCAAAATAAATAGGATAATTATATTTGACATATAAAATTGCATATGATAACAATAATATTTTTTAAAAAAAATAAGACTTATTTTGTTGACAAAAAAAGCTATGGTGTTTGTATGGAATCCAACGCTGATATTTGAGGTGTAAGTGAAAAAGGATGTTACAAGAATCATACTTGGATATTCAGTTATAGGAATCCAGCTTGCAATTACGATTCTTGTTTTTCTTTATGGTGGTTTTTTTCTTGATCAACATTTCAATAGCAGTCCTCTGTTTGTGGTTATAGGTACTGTACTTGGAATGGGAATAGGTTTTTACAATTTGATGAAAAGTTTATCCGAGTTGGATCGATTGCTGAAACGATCCCAACAGGCAGATGATAGTAACAGTAGCGGTTCTAAAAGGCGTAAATGGTTGTAACAATGACGTTGCATCAATACAATAACAAAAAAAGTTGATGAGGTATGTAAAGTTATGATTCAGCTGCTACAAAGTTTACCAGTTATTATTCAATCTTCAAAAAGCGGTGAAGAAGAGTCGATGTATGATATAGTCATGCACCATCTTACTGATCACCCTATTCATGATGGTTTCATTGGTAAAATCAATAATCTTTTTTTTCATGAAAAACTTTTTGGTATTTTCGATATGACTATCACCAGATGGGTTATAATGCTGTGGATAGCTGCTTTGCTCTGCTTACTTATTTTTATTCCTGTAGCCCGTAAAATAAAAAATTCTGTTTATGGTTCCAGGTCCCGCTGGGTTAATCTATGGGAAGTGTTAATTGCATTTATACATGATGAGGTTGTGGAGCCAAATTTTGATCATCATTATGTTAAAAAGGCAATGCCTTATTTCCTTACTGTTTTTTTCTTTATTCTTTTTTGTAATTTGATAGGACTTGTTCCAGGTATGTCTACTGCAACTGGCAACCTGGCTGTTACGGGTGGATTGGCGCTTTGTACACTAATTGGAATGCTGGGAGTTGGAATGGTCAAGCAGGGTATTTTTGGGTATTGGGTAGGGCTTGTACCACATGGGGTGCCTGCGTTTGTTTTGCCGCTAATGTATCCCATTGAAATTATTGGATTATTAATTAAGCCATTTGCTTTAACAGTCCGACTTTTTGCAAATATGACAGCAGGACATGTTGTAATAATAATATTTATTTATCTGGTAATGATGTTTCAGAGTTACTGGGTTGGCATAGGTTCAGTAGCAGGTTCATTGATGATATATTTGCTTGAGTTGTTGGTTGCTTTTATACAGGCATATATATTTGCAGTACTTTCGGCAATGTTTATTGGTACCTCAATGCATGCACATTAAGCAATGCATTATTAAGAGGTAATCAATATATTTCTTAGCAATAACATAATTGTTAGAATTTAATATTCAAAATTTTCGAGGAGGAGTCAATGGAATATTTAGGCCTTTCTTACCTCGCAGCAGGTTTCGGAGCTGGTTTGATAGTTTTTGGTGCGGCACTCGGTATTGGTAAATTAGCTACTGGTGCTTTAGAGGGTATGGCTCGTCAGCCAGAATTAAGTGGTGACTTAAGAACAGCAATGATTATTGCTGCTGCTCTTATCGAAGGTTTCACTTTTTTTGCTCTCGTTGTAACTTTTATGCTTGCAACAAAAGCTCCAATTGCTACAACGCCGGTTGAGAAACCTCAAGCAGAGCAAACTGAAGTTAAGTAAATTTTATTGTAGGTAGTTCGCTATGGAAGTTTTAAAAGAAGGCTTGCTAAAGGTTGAACCCGGCCTCCTGTTATGGACAATAATAACCTTTATAGTGTTGTTATTGATATTATGGAAAGCCGCATGGAAGCCAATTGTAGAGGCGCTTGATGCCAGGGCTGAGAAGATTCGAGGTGATATCGAATCAGCGGAAAAGTCCCGTCTTGAGGCCGAAAGGCTATTTGCTGAGCATAAAGCAATGATGGATAAGGCAAAAGAGGAGGCTGCAAGTATCATCGCTGAAGGTAAGGCTGATGCGGAAAGGTTAAGAAATTCCATAGTTGAAAAAGCAAATCAGGAAGCCAAAGATCTTATTGAAAGAGCGCGTCGGGAGATAAATCTTGCAAAAGATAAAGCGCTGGCAGAGATTCAATCTGAGGTTGTTACAATATCAACGGATATTGCAGCGAAGATTATAGCTAAGAATCTCAAAGTTGAAGATCAGAAAGCCCTTGTAGAAGAGGCATTACAAAAAATAAGGACAGTTCAGTAGTACTGAACTGTCCTTAAATTTTAATTAATAGGGTTATCGGTGTGGCAACAAGTGAAGTAGCGAAAGTTTATGCAGGTGCTTTATTAGAGATTGCGCATGAGAAAAACGCTATAGCAAAAGTTGAAGAAGAGTTAAGTTTTCTTGCAGAATTATTAAAAAATGATCCTGATCTTTTGCGTTATTTTAATGCGCCTGGAATTAATAATGATTCAAAAAAACAATTCGTTGATAAGGTGTTTGGTGGTAAATTATCTGATCTCATGGTTAACTTTTTAAAGGTACTAATTGATAATGGACGTCAACAAGATATACCAGATATTAATGTCGCCTTTGGTGAATTACTTGATATAATCAATAATCGACAGAAAATTAAACTAATTAGCAGTATAAAGCTTGATGCTGATATTATAAATAGAATTAAAAAGAGTTTAGAAGATCGTTTTAACAAGAATATAATTATAGAAGAAGAAGTTATACCATCAATTTTAGGTGGAATTATTGTGCAAGTAGATGATTTAATTATAGATGCATCCTTAAAGAAAGATCTAATAAAGTTACGTGAAAAATTAATACAAAGTAAGATCAGAGGTGAAGTGGCTTATGAAGATTAAAACTGAAGAAATAAAATCGATTATTAAGAAGGAGATTGAAGGGTATAAGTCACAGTTGGATGTTAGTGAAGTTGGTACTGTTATCCAGGTTGGTGACGGAATTGCACGAATTTATGGTTTAGATAATGCAATGGCTGGTGAAATGCTTGAATTTGAAAATGGTGCATATGGTCTGGTTTTTAACCTGGAAGAGAATTCAATCGGTGCTGTTATTTTAGGTGACTATCTTTCAATTGAAGAAGGCGATACGGTTAAGAGATTGAACAGGGTTTTGGCAGTACCTGTTGGTCCAGAGCTGTTAGGTAGAGTAGTTAATCCTCTGGGTATACCATTGGATAATAAAGGACCAATTAATACAACAAAGATGCGGCCTGTTGAATTTTTAGCTCCTGGTATTGCCGATAGACAGCCAGTAAAAGAACCATTACAAACTGGTATAAAAGCTATCGACTCAATGACACCGATAGGTCGCGGACAGCGAGAATTGATAATTGGTGACCGTAAGACCGGGAAAACTGCAATAGCGATTGATACAATTATCAATCAGAAAGGTAAAGGAGTATATTGCATTTATGTGGCTATCGGGCAGAAAGCTTCTACTGTTGCATCTGTTGTTGAAAAATTAGAGCAGTATGGTGCGATGGATTATACTATCGTTGTTACTGCCAGTGCTTCTGACCCAGCACCACTACAATATATTGCACCTTATGCGGGTTGTGCAATGGGTGAATATTTTATGTATGAGAAGAATGGCCATTCCCTTTGTATATATGATGACCTTTCAAAACAGGCGAATGGTTATCGTCAGCTTTCTTTGTTGCTTAGAAGGCCTCCAGGACGAGAAGCGTATCCAGGTGACATTTTTTACTGCCATTCACGACTTCTTGAACGTGCTGCAAAACTTTCGGATGACCTTGGTGGTGGTTCTTTGACTGCATTACCAATTATAGAAACACAGGAAGGTGAGGTTTCAGCATATATTCCTACCAACGTTATTTCAATTACCGATGGGCAAATTTATCTTGTACCTGGTTTATTTGCATCTGGCGTGCGGCCTGCGGTTGATGTTGGTATATCTGTATCACGAGTAGGCGGGAATGCTCAGATTAAAGCTATGAAAAAGTATGCTGGTTCATTACGACTTGATTTAGCACAGTTTCGTGAACTTGAAGCTTTTGCTCAATTGGGAACTGAGCTTGATCCTGCAACACAGCGTCAGCTCGATAGAGGTCAAAGACTTGTTGAGGTATTAAAACAGGTTCAATATGAGCCAATGCCTGTTGCTGAGCAGGTTGCTATTATATATGCAGGAACTCAGGGGTATCTTGATAAAGTTCCAGTACCCGAAGTGAAAAGATTTGAGAAAGAATTTTTAAAATTTTTGCGCGATGCGCATCCTGAATTATTAGATGGAATTTCATCAACTGGCGAACTTAAAGATCCGGATAAATTTGGGAAAGTAGCGGGTGATTTTGTCGAAAGCTATCTAGCCGGAAAAAAAGCAGATGTAAGAGCGTAATAAACTAAAAAAGAGGAATAGCTGTGGCAACACAACGAGAAATATTAAAGCGAATTAATTCTGTTAAGAATACACAGAAGATTACCAGAACGATGGAAATGGTTTCTACTGCTAAGATGAAAAAAATGCAGGATAGAATTGTAATGTCGAAACCTTATTCAGAAAAGTTAGAAACCATTATAGAACATCTGCGACAAACCGGCGTTGAAGATGTATTTGACCCGCTAATGCAGGAAAGACCGGATCCCAATAGAATATTAATACTTATGATTACTGGTAACAGAGGGCTATGTGGTGGTTTTAATACACGAATTATTGAAAATACTATTGGTTTTAAAAGTAAACTAACAATTGAGGAAGGCAAAGAAGTTTTAGTCTATTCAATAGGGAAAAAAGGAACAAATTATTTAAGATTTATTAAGGAGCCAATGTTTAAGTCGGTATTAAATCCTGAAGATAAATTTAAATTTGATGATGCATCAAAATTAGGTGAGGAACTTATAAATCTTTTTGTTACCGGTGAAGTTGATGAAGTATATGTTTCATATACCAAGATTATGACTCGATCAACACAAAAAGCTACAATTTCACGTTTGTTACCATTAAAACCTGAAGGTGGTGCAATACAGGAAAGTGTTGAAGAGTTCCATGTAGAATATATTTTTGAACCTAATCCTTATAAGATATTTTCTTCGTTGTTACCATTATATATTAAAATGAAGCTTTATACTGCTGTTTTGGAGACTGGATTCTCAGAAAACTTTGCCAGGCGAGTAGCAATGAAGAATGCAACTGATGCAGCTAAAGAAATGGTAAGAGATTTAACGATTACTTATAATAGAGCTCGTCAGGCTAAGATTACGAAGGAAATCTCTGAAATAGTAGGTGGTGCTGCAGCCCTTGAATAAGGGTAGATGATATATAATATTTTATTCATGAATTAAGGAGTTAAATATGGCTGAGAATATAGGTAAGGTTGTTCAGGTTATTGGATCTACATTAGATGCTGAGTTTCAGGAAAACAAGTTACCTGCTATTTATAATGCATTAAAATTAGAAGTAGAGGTTATGGATGAAAGAAAAACCCTTGTTTGTGAAGTTGCTCAGCATTTAGGTGGCAATAGGGTTAGAGCTGTTGCATTAGGTTCAACTGATGGTGTAAAACGAGGTGCTTCAATCATTGATACTGGTGCTCCAATTACAGTACCAGTTGGTGAAGAAACATTAGGGAGGGTATTTAACCTCCTGGGTGATGTAGTTGATAAAGGTGTACCAATAACTGTCAAGGAAAGAAGGTCAATCCACCAGGAACCCCCAAAATTTGATCAGCTGGAACCAAAAGCTGAGATTTTCGAAACTGGTATTAAAGTGGTCGATTTAATAGAGCCTTATATCAAGGGCGGTAAAACTGGATTATTTGGTGGTGCTGGTGTTGGAAAAACTGTCGTTATTATGGAGCTTATTAACAACGTTGCTATGCAACATGGCGGTTATTCAGTTTTTGCTGGTGTAGGCGAAAGAACTCGTGAAGGGAATGACCTGTGGTTGGAAATGAAGGAATCTGGTGTTATAAACAAAGCCTGTCTTGTTTATGGTCAGATGAATGAACCGCCTGGGGCACGATTACGAGTAGCATTGAGTGCCTTGACTATGTGTGAGTATTTTAGGGATTTGTCAGGTAGGGATGTTCTTTTGTTTATAGATAATATATTCAGATTTTCACAGGCTGGTTCAGAGGTGTCAGCGTTGTTAGGACGTATGCCTTCAGCCGTAGGTTACCAGCCAACGTTAGCAACAGAAATGGGTGAATTGCAGGAAAGAATTACTTCCACTAAACGTGGTTCTATTACGTCTGTACAGGCTATCTATGTTCCTGCTGACGACTTAACCGACCCTGCTCCGGCAACCGCATTTATACACCTTGATGCAAGTACTGTTCTTTCGCGTCAGATAGCGGAAAAGGGGATTTATCCAGCAGTTGATCCACTGGAATCTTCTTCACGAATACTATCGCCTGAAATAGTTGGTGAAGAACACTATTCAGTTGCAACTGAAGTAAAGCGAATATTACAGCGATATAAAGATTTACAGGATATTATAGCAATATTAGGTATGGACGAGTTATCTGAAGAAGATAAGCTGTTAGTACAGCGAGCAAGGAAAATCGAGCGATTTTTATCACAGCCATTTTTTGTTGCTGAACAGTTTACTGGTATGGCAGGTAAATATGTAAAATTGGAAGAGACAATAAAAAGCTTCAAAGGATTGATAAATGGTGAATACGACCATTTACCTGAACAGGCTTTTTATATGGTTGGGACAATTGAAGAAGCAGTTGAAAAGGCAAAGAAGCTTGCTGGTAACTAATATCGTTTAGAGGATACTGTTATGGCATTGAAATTAAATTGCAATGTATTGACACCAGAACGTCAGATATATGAAGGGCAGATTGATTTTGCGGTTGTTCAGGCTTATGATGGTGAGATGGGATTTCTGTATAATCATGCACCATTAATATCTGAATTAGGTACTGGTGAAATTAGATTGCGTAATGGTGACGCTACTGAATATTTTTATGTTGATGGTGGATTTGTCGAAATTAAAAATAATTCACTGATCATTTTAGCTCAAGAAGCCGCAATGAAAGGGGAGTTAAGGGCTGATCTGTTAGAAGCAAAGATTAAAGAAATATCAGCGTTGCCAAGACCAGAAAGATATGCAGAACGTTTAACAATTGATATAGAATTAAAAAAGTTAAAAGCGCGTTTACAGATTGCAAAAAAGTAAGTAAAAATTATTGATGAAATATTATATAGAATTAAAAAACGGGCAGGTTGACCTGCCCGTTGCATTTTATACAAGTGAATAAAATGCCTTTTTATCATTATCAGTTGCCAATAAATAGTGATCGGTATATTCTAATAATTTATTATACAATTCATTCCTTTGCTTAATAAGAAGTTTCCCGGTATAAGTATCCTTTACCTGTAATGGTGTTTCAAAGTTATCTATTGTTTCAACTTGTAAATTAACTGGCTCTTTTTTTTGGCGAGCATTGATTATTTCTTCAGGAGTAGGTAAAATTATTGCATATAATGAATAAGGTGTCTGGATAAGAGCATGCCCTCTATTTAAGTATGCATCTGAAAAACCACCATCTATATTGATAGCTCTGCCATCTGGTGAAGCAATTTTCTCACCTTTACGAATATCAATTGGTGTATGTCCATATACTATTCGTTCAACGCCAAATTCATGCATTATTTTATCCATAAATTCATTTTTTAATAGATTTTCACCCCAATATAATAATTTTTCTTTATGTGTTGTTTTATCAACAAGATAATAACGTTCAAAGGTTTTCATTGCATTTTTACCAAAAAATGGTGATTTTGACCCACACCATAAATAGAACATCAGAGCTAAATCTCCTGGATCCTGTAATTTGCCTTCTAAATAATTCTTTCCTATTGTTTTAATCCGATGTTGTAAATAGTCTAATAATTCTTTCCCTTTGTACCCTGAGAATTCTTCAAAATCACCATCTTCTGTGCTGGGTATCAATGCGTGAATATTGAGTATATAATTATGGATATGATATAGTTTTCCATGTTCAAATAAAAATTCCATGAGATAACGGATTTTTTTACTGATTGCAAATTGATATGATAGATCATTGATAATATCTTCTTCTTCTGGTGAAAGTTTTGTGGGATCGTTTAAATCAATTGTTGGGAAATGTGTATCGGTAAGTCCATCAGTATTGTTGTTTTTTAACATCTCAGCTAATTTATTAAGCCATAGCCTTGATTCCATATTGAATTCAGGATTGTTGTGTATAGTTTGCTCTTCAAGTTTAAACTGGATGATGGATAATGCCTTTTCCATTCTACGAGATACATCTTGTTTTGCTTTAAAATTACCAGTAATTTCACCAGTATATGTAGATAGTGCGAAATTTTTTAATTTGTCAATATTTATACCAATACGTTCAAGAAAAGCAAGATTGTCATAACGAGTAGTGATACGTAAAGCTTCAGCAATAAGTGATTGATTTCCGGCAGATGCTCCCATCCATAATATATCATGATTGCCCCAGATGAATGTAAGATATCGCTTTATGTCTTTTTGATTAAGAATTCTTATTATTTTATCAGGTTCATCTCCCCTGTCAAATACATCGCCAAGTACAATTAAATGCCCTAATATAACCTGTTTTACAATTTTACACAGTGAACTGATGATTTTATCTGCTATTAATTCATTTTCATAAATTATATCTGGAACAGGATAGTTTAATATAAGGTTCTCAAGAACATGTTTAAGGTCTTTATTTATATTAATACGGATTTCATCAAAATCACGAACATTTTGTACGCGGTATTGGATGATTCTTATAAGTGAGGAGATTATATCCTGACGGTCTAACCTATAAACATCATCTTCAAAATAACGTTCTTTGCGAATAATCCTGCCTAAATAGTATATCTTTTCTTTTGAAAATGTTTTGGGTAATGCTTCATAACATATGCGCCATACCAGGCCAAAGCGTCCTTTTAATATTGACACAAATCTATCTCCCGCACCGTGGGGGTCGCTTATCCACATGGTTGTATCAATATATTCGTTCAGGCGGGAGTCTATTTCAGTAAGGTCGCGGATAATATTATGCAATGCTGATATGTTTTTTTCGGTGTACATAGATCCTCCGCTAATAAAAAAATTTACATGATTTTACCGCCAACATCGTCTATGTCAATATCTTCAAGGACTTCTTTCATTGTTTCTTTATCTATCTGTGAAAGATTATCTAATCCCTGAGCTATTGCAAATACTTTCTTTTTGACATAAATTGGTGCTTTTGCTCGTAATGCAATTGCCATAGCATCACTGGGGCGACAATCAATGATCATTTCAGAACTATCTGGAGCAACTAAATTAAGCTTTGCAAAATAAATGTTATCTTTTAAATCATCAATTACTACTGATTCAAGAGAATAATGAAATGTGTGAAGCATTGCTATAATTAAGTCGTGTGTTAAAGGACGTATTGGTTTTTTGCCTTCAAGCTCAATGGCAATAAGGCTTGCTTCTAAAGGAGCAATCATGATGGGCAGAATGTTTCCCGTTTCATTGTCTTGCAGAACAACTATAGGTGTATTGCTTTCTTCATCCAGAACAATAGTAACTATGTCAACTTTGCATAATGACATCTCAATTCCTTTTTTGCGTTATTTGTATTCAATATAAAATGAATATATAAAAAAATCAAGTAAAGTTAAGGCTTTTTGGCTTTTATTTTTTTATACAGCTTGTTTTTAAGGATATTTATGAAATATAGAGCAACAATTGCACTGTGGGTTTCTTTATTGCTCTCACATTCTATGTAATCAGCACGATTTAGTTCCTGCAGCAATCGTTTTATGTCTTCAGTAGCATGCAATGTGTCTGTTTTTGCACCAAATATATAACATGGCGTTTCAATAAAAGCAAGTTTATCCCATAGACTATAATTTTTTAATGATAGTGCATTGGGTTTGAGCTTATAAGGATCAGCAGCATTGATGGTATTGGTATATTTGATAAGCTGTTCTTTTTCTTTTCTGGTATTTAATCTGAAAGTTTTTAAATACCATATAACTAATTTTTTTAACACGTTATACCATGATGGGGGCAAATTGGGAACGATATCTCCTAATATGGGAGGAAATCTGAATACAGGGATTGGCCCAATGAGAAGTGCACATTCAGGTTCACGTGTTCGCATGGCTAAATATTCTAAAATTACAGAAGAACCCAGTGAACTGCCTGCCATAACGAATGTTCTTTTTTTAGGTATTATCTGTTGTATTACTTCATGAAGATCAAGAACCATTCTCATGACGTTGAAAGAAAAATCTGTGCATGATTTGCCATCAGGTATTTTAGAAGAAATTTTTTCCCTGGTTTCAATATATATTACATGGTATTCATCGGTCAATGAACGTAAAACATCTTTCCAGCCGGATATATGGGAAAGCCATCCTGCAACAAAAAAAATTATTGGTTTTGATACATTGTCATGTTTTGGAATAAAATCTATGCAATAGAGTTGTATTCCATCAGATACATGAATATAGAAGTCATTGATTCTTGTTGATTGCCCGGCATATTCAGAAAGTTCCATAGTCATCCTCATTAAAAAGTTTTACCATTTCCACACTGTTAATCAATCATAAACAATTAAGAATTGCAACTATTTTGTCATTGGGAAAAATAAATTTTTTAGCAACTTGATTTATGGTCAGTAACTATCGCCAAAAATAATAAACTAAAAAGGAACCACAGTATATCCTTTGAACGAAGTGCAGGGCACCAAACTTTTTGATACATATATTTTCATTGTTGAGTCAATAATAATACATTGGAGTTGTAACGATGCATTGTGCAACAAAAACGACATTGCTTGCTCTGACCCCATTATAAATAAAGCAGTTGCATATCCATCGCATACAGTAGCATTGCTGGCAATCACCGAAACAGAGATGACATCACTTGTGGCAGGATACCCTGTTTTAGGATTGAGTATATGGTGGTAGCGTTTACCCTTGTAAATAACAAAGCGTTCGTAGTCGCCGCTTGTAGTAATGGACTGTCCATTGAACAGCAGTACGGTTCCGCAAATTCCTTCTTTACGCGGGTGCTTTATTGCAATGGTGTAGCCATGACCGTAATTGTTACCAATAACCTTAAGATCACCACCAGCTTCAACAATAGCTTCTTTGATACCCATATTTTTCAATGTTACTATTGCATGGTCTATTGCATATCCTTTTGCTATGCCGCCAAGACCAATCTGTATACAGGGTTTTTCTTTGATGACCTCAAGATTTTCCGGATGGAGATGAATACGTTGATATCCTATACACGGCTTATAGGTATTGATGGTTTGTGGTGATGGAGGAATGAAGTTTGGCGATTGTATGTTCCATAATTTGCCTATTGATGCAAAGGTTATGTCAAAAAGCCCATTTGTTTTGTGCGATAGTTCCAGGGATTGTTCAATGACGGTAAAGGTGTCTTTGCTTACATGAGTTTTGCTATTTGCATTTATTTTTGACACATCACTGTCCTGCTTGTAAAGGCTCATCAACGCTTCAATCTGCTTGATTTTGTCAAATGCTGCTTGTATTGCATTGTGTGCTTTTTCATGCGATGGAGCGTCAACAGTGATGGTTACTATTGTACCCATAGCCATTTGTGACAGACTATAGCGTTGTGGATGTGAGCATGACAGTAATAACTGCGCACCAAACATTGCTACTATAACCATCGGTGAATAAATCTTTTTCATTCGCTAATCCATGATATTATTTACAATAAATTTTCTCTGAGATTCGTTGAAAATAATAATATACGATAGTATCATTTTAAAGAAAAAACGCAACTGAAAAATAATCTTCACTCATTATCATTCTGATGGCACACAGTGTCAAAGAAAATCTCCTCACACTAATGAGATTCTTTGCTAACGCTCAGAATAACACTCAACACATTGTCATTTCGGACCTGACTCAGAATCCAGGAATGTAACGTTAAATACTGAAACACGATTTCAGGATAACTATCGCCAGATAGTTTTGTCTTTTTGGCGAGGTCATAAGCCACCCATCGTGATCTTCTTTATACACTATAGCATTATATCGATATAGAAAAAAATAAAACACTGGTGGTATTAATGGTGCTCATCATAACGATTAATTAAATTAAAACCTCAAAGCTAAATGACTTGACAACAATGATAGTATGATTATAAGAAATAAAGGTATTACAATAGTTATTGCTATTAATACTGCACCGAACAATGGTATAACGTTATCATGCAGTGTTAATAAAATTGAATACATATACTTTTAAATGCAATAAAAATATTTTTTTCATTACAAGGAATGCATTATGAAAATGAAATTTCATGGTATAACAGTTTGTGTCATTATTTTGTGTGCGATAGTTACTGTTGATGCAAAAAACACAATCAAAAAAACACAGCAAGGAACATCGATTGCTGATTTAAATACATTCAATGAGCAATTGGTGACCATAACCAATAAAGCAATTCCTACTGTTGTGAGTATATCTGCCGAGAAAAAAATGGGTTCACCGCGTGATGCCAGAAAGATGCCAATGCCGTTTCCTATGCCAAAAGAGGCTAAAGCTGTTGGTTCAGGTGTTATTGTTGATAAACGAGGATATATAGTAACCAATAATCATGTTGTAAAAAACACAAAATCAATAACCGTTACTTTATTTGATAAGCGTACATTCCCATGTGAGCTCATAGGCTCTGACCCTGCTACTGACATTGCAGTAATAAAAATACAGGGAGATGTTCCCAAAGACATTCCTGTTGCTGAAATGGCCGATTCAGACACATTAAAGGTTGGAGAGATTGCCATAGCTATAGGAAACCCTTTTGGATTTGGGCATACGGTAACGATGGGAATTATCAGCGCAACAGGCAGAGAAGGTTTTGGGCTTGCTGATTATGAATATTTTATTCAAACTGATGCGGCAATAAATCCGGGAAATTCTGGCGGGGCCCTTATTAATGTTACAGGAAAACTCGTAGGTATAAATACAGCAATATTTAGCCGAAATGGCGGTTATATGGGTATAGGGTTTGCCATACCTTCAAACATGGTAAAGCAGGTTGTAGACGAACTGATACAAAAAGGTAAGGTAACGCGAGGCTGGTTGGGTGTGTATATTCAAAACATTACTCCTGAAATTGCTAAAAATTTTAAATATGACGGTAAGCAAGGGGTTGTCGTTGCCGATGTTATGAACAATTCACCTGCGAAAAACGCTAATCTTGAAATTGGCGATATTATTGTTTCTGTCAATGGCACAACAGTTTCGGATATAAATCAATTACGCCGTAATGTTGCCGCTTTAAAGCCTGGCTCTACTGCAAAAGTTAAAATCTTTAGAGCAGGCAAAGAGATGGATGTTGATGTCATCATTGCAGAACTCCCTCAACAGCAAGCTATGGAAGAAAAAGCAGTAGAACTTGACATAATTGGGCTGCGTGTTGGCGATATAACCGAGGAAAATGCATATAAATTCAGGATAACCGATACAACAGGTGTTATAGTCATGGAGGTTAGTGAAGACGGGCCTGCATATCAGGCGGGGATGATGGTTGGTGACATTATCAAAGAGATTGAAAACACGCCGGTAGAAAATGTATCACGCTATAATGAGCTATTAGCACACTATCAAAAGAAAGAGACGCTGCTTTTACTGGTAAAGCGTGGAGGGATCCATAAATTTGTAGTTATAAAAAAGAGTGAAAAATAATAGCATATAAGGGATTAATATTTTTATTTTAAATATTTTAATCCTGTGGCTTCTTTAACCCGTTGAATGGTTTCTATAGCCAGTGGCCGGGTTTTTTCTGCCCCTTTTTTTAGTATGGATGCTATGTCATGTTTGTTATTTTCAAGCGCTTTTCGTTTAGCTCTAAATGGTGCAAAATATTCCCATATCATTGCAAAAAGCTCTTTTTTTACTTCACCATATCCTATGCCACCCTTTAAGTATCGGTCTTTAAGTATTTGTGTTTTTTCAGGTTCAGCAAATAGCCTGTACAAAGCAAATAGATTACAGCTATCAGGATTTTTAGGTGCTTCTACTGGCTGCGAGTCGGTAACTATTCGCATTACCTTCTTTTTAAGGCTGGCTTCATCTTCAAATATATTGATGGTATTGTTGTAGCTTTTTGACATCTTCTGTCCATCAATACCCGGTATTACAGCAATATCCTCAGGAATCATTGCTTCGGGTATAACAAAGATTTCACCATACATCTGATTAAAGTGCTGTGCAATATCTCGTGTTATCTCAAGGTGTTGTTTTTGATCCTTGCCAACCGGGACTAACTCTGCATTAAATAAAAGAATATCAGCAGCCATCAGTACAGGATAGGTAAAAAGTCCGGCATTGGGGATAATCCCTTTTGCAATCTTATCCTTATAGCTGTGACTTCGTTCAAGAAGCCCCATGCTGGTGTGGCACGATAGTATCCATGATAATTCGGTAACCTCAGGGATATCGGCCTGTACCCAGAAATGTGCTTTATCAGGGTCCAGCCCCAGTGCAATAAAATCCATAGCAGCATCTACTGTATTTTGTGCCAGCAGACGGGGATCGTGAATGCTGGTTAAAGCATGGTAATTAACAATAAAGCAGAAAAGTTCATTGTTATATTGCAATTCGATCATGGGTTTCATCATGGCAAAATAATTACCTATATGCAATGTACCCGATGGTTGTATTCCTGAAAGTATCCTTGACATTTTTGCTACCTTTTTTAAGTATGGTTAATTTTGTGTATTGCATGCAATGTTGATATAAACAGATGTAACTGTCTGCATTATATCGTCAATATTAATTTTAATAACCTGCTTATAAAAAATATTATATTTTTGGTTTATTTCATCAAAAACGATTATTTTACGTATGGTGAGTAATGAGGTGTAATGTATGGCTATTGCAAGTTTTTTACAATATACTACTATGAAAATGAAAAAGGTAACAGTGTTACTCTATTGCATATTACTGTCTGCGATAGTTACTATAACTGTTCTTTTCCTGTTATTTAATCATTTTATTTTAAATCAGTATCATCTGTCATTATTGCTTAAAAGTGTATTCTTCATTGCGGTTATTATTGTTATTTTCAACATATCATTTATTATTATAGCAAAAGTTTTGCATAAACAATATTACGGTGTTGCTCGAAGTATGCTGAAGGTTCTGAAACAGTATGAAAAGGGCAATTATACCTATTTATTTTCCATAGATAATAATGGTTTCGATAGTATTTTAAAATATATGCAGAAATTGTTAGCCGGATCAAATAATCCAGAAGTATCACTTGATAAACAATTAGATGAAAAGGTATTCGCAATCATTAGTGTGCTCATAAGCGCCATGGAAGATAAAGATCCCTATACCAGCGGTCATACTGCACGGGTGGCACAGTACTCGCTTGCAATTGGTAAACATCTTGGCTTACCAAAAGAAAAGATGCGATTGCTCAATCATGCTGCCGCTGCGCATGATATTGGAAAAATTGGCATACCAATTGAAATTATCGAGAAGAATGGGAAATTAACTGATAGGGAAAAGTTGCTTTTACAAAGTCATCCCATACGCGGCATGAAAATATTATCAACGCTTGATTATTTAAAGGATATTGCAACAATTGTGATGTACCATCATGAACGAATTGATGGGCAGGGATATTATGAATTGTCAGGCAATAAAATCCCTGTTGAAGCTAAGATCATTGCTGTTGCCGATGCCCTTGATGCCATGTTGAGCGACAGACCATATAGAAAGGGACTATCGCTCCATGAAGCTAAACAAGAGTTGGAAAAAAATAAAGGCACGCAATTTGACCCGCTTATAGTTGATGCACTAATACAACTATTAGAAGAAAAAGGCACACTAAAAGAACTTATTGCTTTTTAATATATTTTTTTATAAACTCGTCATGGGTTAATATGGATATAAATTGATCAAGTTTTGCTATTTTAAAAATGCTTTCAACATTTTCATTGATGTCATAACAAATAAATTCAATATTGTTTTTCAATGCAAGGTTCATACAGCGTACCAATGAACCAATACCGGATGAGTCAATATATTTTAGATCCCGTAAATTAAGTGCAATGATTTTTGGATTATCTTCTAAATTTTGTCGGTATATAGTTTCAAAATTATGAATCTTTGAGATATCATAGCGTCCGTTTAAGGTAAGTATTAATAGTGGACCTTCTTTATGAACATCAATTTGCATGCAATTACTCATCAATTAAAATATTAATAGTGTATCCTGATATACAATAATGTGTTGTGAAAGGTAATAACAAATTATTGTATAATTATTCATAAGAATAATTTATTTATTGAAAGATGTCAACAAATAATTAAAATAATTATGTACCACTTACCTTTGCATATATTTATAGGTAGCTATCAATAGTGTTTTTTTCATTTTTTTATATGCTTGAAAGCAAAAGATAAAAAGCAGCTTATCAAATATTTTGTAATCACACGGGTATTTACAATTTTGTTTTGATTTTCCTGTATGATATAAACGTGGTAGTTGATACTATGAAATTTATAGCAACTGAAAGTTCAGTTGAAGATATAATAGCACAATTGACATTAACAAGGTTATTATTGTAACCATTAATCCAGGTTTTAAAAATTCTATAAAGCTTATTTTGATACCTGCTCTTGCTGCTGATTCCAGAACAATAAGATTAGCCATGGCACCAATTATTGTGGCATTACCTGCCAGGGTTGATGATGAAGCCAATGCCAGCCATAGCAGTTTGCTGTTGTTTTGTTTCAGTATTGGAACGAGAAGAATGACAAAGGGCACATTGCTGATTATCTGGGAAGAGATAAGACTTATTCCATGTAATACAATAGTACTATAAAAAGTATTATTAAGCTGTGAGTAATGCATCACTATATTCAATATCCCTGCTTTTTCAGCACCTTTTACGACAATAAATAGTGAAGCAAAAAATAACAGTAACACCCAATCAATTTCTTTTATAATTTTTGAAGGCTTTATTTTCCCTAATAAAAGAATAAAAGAACTTCCAATCAGAGCAATAAGAGGTATTGACAAATGAAGCATATGATGAAAAAGGAAAAGTATAGTCATAATCAAAAAAATTGGTACAGAAAAGATCATAGAACTAAGGTTGTAATCATATTCATTTTCTTCATTTTCATCGTAATGTAATAGTGATGGTGCTTCAAAGGTTTGCGAATATATCCGTTTAATAACAATAATAATAATTATCATGCCGAGTATAGCAATAGGGAACAGATGCAGTATAAAATATATATAGGGAATCTTTGAATAAATACCAATCAGCATATTTTGCGGGTTACCGGTAATGGTCATTGAACTTCCAATGTTAGATGCTAAAATTTCAGCTATTAAATAAGGTTTAGGATCTAATTGTGCATGGCGGCATATTGAGATAATAACAGGGGTAAACATTAAAACAACAGCGTCATTAACCAGAAATGCACTGGCAATACCGGTAGTAAATGTTATTATCCACAATAATTGTGATGGCGTTTTGGAAAAAGCAATTGTTTTATGAGCAACAAAAGCAAAAAATCCATCCAGTTCAAGAGTTGCAATAACAATCATCATTCCTAAAAGCAGTGCTATTGTATTGAAATCTATAGCGGCAATTGCCTCTTCAAAAGATAAAACACCTGCAGCAATCATTGCAATTGCTCCAAAATAAGCTGCTGATGGCCTGTCAATGTTAATGCCTGGCAGGCGGGTTACCATTATCCCTGAATATGTAATAATGAAGATAATAAGAGCAACAGTATACATGGCAATTGATATGCTGGGGAAATTGTAACTTATATGACTTATAATTGAAGTATCTTTATAATGGACATCTGCCCGGCCAGGGCTCGAACCTGGACTTCTCTGATCCAGAGTCAGATGTGTTGCCAATTACACCACCGGGCAAAACAACACCATAACACCTTTATAGCACAATGTTTATTCTGATAAAAATTTTGTCAATACTTTTGAAACAATCACCCTTCTTTTTGTACTATTTTTGCCCATGTATCCTTTAATGTAACTGTTCTGCTAAATATTACATTGTTATCATGTGAATCAGGGTCAACGGTAAAATAACCCAGGCGTTCAAACTGAAAATTGGTAAATGCTTTAGCATTAGCAACCGATGGTTCTATAAATCCATGAACAGTCTTCAATGAATCAGGATTAATATAATCAGTAAAGTCGCTGCCATCATCAACCTGTGAAGGATCCTCTCTGGTAAACAATCTATCGTACAGGCGCACTTCAACCGGCAGTGAATGGTGAGCGCTTACCCAGTGTATGGTTCCTTTTACCTTCCTGCCATCGGGAGCATAGCCATCCTTTGTTTGTGGGTCATAGGTGCAATGCAGTTCAATGATATTGCCGCTGGCATCCTTTATGACGTCAGTACATTGTATAAAATAGGTGTATCGCAAGCGAACTTCGCTTCCCGGTGATAATCTAAAATATTTCTTTGGAGGATTTTCCATAAAATCATCGCGCTCAATATAGATAATCCGTGAAAATGGAATTTTTCGTGTACCTGCAACCTGGTTTTCGGGATTATTGATGCCTTCAACATATTCAACCTGGTTTTCAGGATAGTTTGTAATAATGACCTTCAACGGATTAAGCACACACATTACACGGTTTGCTTTTGTATTAAGGTCTTCACGGATACAGTGTTCTAAAAGGGCTATATCAACCATGCTATCTTTCTTTGCAACACCAACTGTCCTTGCAAAAATTTTTATAGAATCAGGCGTATAACCCCGCCGGCGCAACCCAGCAATGGTTGGCATGCGGGGATCATCCCATCCTGAAACGTACCCTTGCTGTACTAATTTTAGCAACATACGCTTGCTCATGACAGTATAGCTTAAATTAAGACGTGCAAACTCAATCTGTCGGGGACGCTGACCGGATGCTATCTGATCTAAAAACCAATCATATAATGGACGATGAACTTCAAATTCTAATGTACATATTGAATGAGTGATGCCTTCAATGTAATCCGATTGCCCATGAGCCCAGTCATACGTGGGGTATATGCACCATGTATCACCGGTGCGATGATGGGTTGCGTGTTTTATACGGTACATCACCGGGTCGCGCATGTGCATGTTGGGTGAAGACATATCTATCTTTGCGCGCAGCGTCTTTGATCCATCTGGAAATTCACCATTTTTCATGCGCTCAAATAAATCAAGATTTTCCTCAACACTGCGATTGCGGTAAGGGCTTTCTTTTCCCGGCTGCGAAGGTGTTCCCCGTGTGGCTGCAATCTCTTCGGCACTCATATCACAAACATACGCTTTATTATTTTTTATTAAAACTATTGCCCACAGGTACAGCTGTTGAAAATAATCTGAAGCATGGCGCACCTCGCCATACCAGTTAAATCCCAACCACTGAATATCATGCTTAATAGATTCAACAAATTCAACATCTTCCTTCTCGGGGTTGGTATCATCAAGACGCAGGTTGCATCTGCCATTGTACTTTATAGCAATACCAAAGTTAAGGCATATTGATTTTGCATGTCCAATGTGCAAATAGCCATTAGGCTCTGGTGGGAAGCGTGTAATAACACCTGTGCAGACATTATTTTTAAGGTCTTCGTTGATAATCTCTTCAATAAAATTTGTTGCCGGTGGAATTTCCATATCAGTATCGCAATGTATAAAGATTTTACATACTGTAATGAGCAGTATATCCATTTTGTCAAGACATTATAGTGCCAGTATTGATATAAGCCATTATAGTACTATAGCATGTGCGATAGTTACTGGTAAGGTACCTGTTGCCTGTGACAATGTATTGTTGTATTGAATATTTCCTGCGTGCAACGAAGCTGCCGATAACAGATTTTACTGTCACTATGTTTCGTAGCTTCGAATGAGAATGTCATTGGATACCACTGTCATTCTGAGGGAGCGCCAGCGACTGAAGAATCTATGTTTTAACAAAACAGAGAGATTCTTCGCTGCATTTAGAATGTCATTGGATACTACTGTCATTCTGAAGGTCGCAGTCCTGAAGAATCTATTATTTCACTTTTGCAAAAAGGGCAAGATCCTTCGCTCAGAATGACAGTTTTTCACCATACGCCGTGCCTCCGTGCACAACTATTTATTATCGTGATAATAATATACCCCTCTCTGTATTCCCCCCTTTATAAAAGGTGGAAATTGTGTGGAGGAGTTTATTAGCAAAAAGTACGTTTGTGTTCTTCATAACAGTTTTTGCAGTTTAATCCTGTAGGAGTGACATAAAAAATGGGGTCAGAGCCCTGATAACCCCCCTTATTCCCCCATTTGAACGAAAGGGGGGGGAATTGTATGGAATTTTGTTGAATAATCCATGACATTGTATACACTATTTTTGCTTTATAGATTATAGTATCAATAGTTTGATGTTTTTTAAAGGGCAATTGCGCAATGATAACAGAGAACAAACAATATTACATCGGTTGCTCGGGGTGGAACTATAAGCACTGGAAGGGATTGTTTTATCCTGAAACTGTTCCACAATACAGGTGGCTACAATATTATGCATCCATCTTTACCACTGTTGAGATCAATGCCACCTTCTATCGGCAATTTAAGGATGCAACCTATACCAGCTGGTATAACAGGGTGCCCAATGAATTTTGCTATAGCCTTAAATTGTCGCGATATATTACTCATATAAAAAGGCTTTTGCATGTTGACGATGCAATACAGCGCTGTGTTACTTCAGCATCATTGTTGAGGGATAAATTGGGTGTTATTGTTATACAATTACCACCATCGCTGAAGTTTGATGAACAACTTGTTGGTGATTTTCTATTGCTTCTTCCCCATAACTATCGCTATGCTATTGAAGCACGCCACAGTTCATGGTTGTGCGATAGTTGTTTTTCATTATTACAGCAGCATAATATTGCATGGTGCATTGCAGATACTGCCTCGCGATACCCTTATCATGAGGTGGTTACAGCCAATTTTGTCTATATACGTTTGCATGGTTCAAAAAAATTATATGCATCAGAATACACCATGCGGGAGCTTGAAGAGTGGGCAAACAAGATTATTGCATGGAATAAAAATACCTATTGTTATTTTGATAATGATGTCAATGCGTATGCGGTGTTTAATGCTCTATCTCTTAAACGGTTATTGCATATAACATCTCCGCTGCCATGCTCTGAGTTTACAGTGTAACTATTTGTGATAAACAATAATGATTGCAATTTTTTTCTTCTGTGCTATTATATACCATTACACCTATAAAAGGATATGATGAATGGAGCTTATTGATCTGCATTGTCACACTACTGCAAGCGATGGCATATATAAACCCTGTGCAATTATTGATTATGCTATTGAGCATGGTGTCAAAATCCTTGCAATAACTGATCATGATACCATTGATGGACTTGATGAGGCGCTTTGTTATGCACGTCAAAAATCGTTTACATTAGTACCAGGGATCGAATTCAGCATTGAGTATCCTCATGGATCATTTCATCTTGTTGGGATGGGGATTGATCATAGCAATGAAGAGTTAAAAAGGGAACTGTCGCACCTGCAAAAGTTACGAAAAGACAGGATATACAAAATAATAAACGACTTACAGGTACATGGGATAGATATTTCTGATAAAGAGGTGGAACAGGAAGCCGTTGGCAACTCACCGGGACGACCGCATGTGGCACGTGTACTGGTAAAGAAAGGATACGCTTCAGATGTAAAAGATGTTTTTGTTAATTTCATGGTGAAAGGAAAGCCTGGTTATGTTAAAAAAGATAAGATAACATTTTATAAAGCAATACAACTTATAAAAGATAGTGGTGGCATCCCTATTGTTGCGCATCCCATTTCGTTAGGTTTTGGTTCATGGGCTGAAGGCGAAAGCCTGATAAAAGATTTATTTGATGGGGGTATTCAGGGGATAGAGGTATATTCAGCAATGCATAGCCTTGAGGATGTGGAGCAATTTTTAGCAATTGCAAAAAAATATTCTTTGCTTATTTCAGGTGGCAGTGATTTCCATGGCGATAAACAGGAAGTAATGGGATACTATGCAGATGGTAAGCCCATACCATTTGAAATTGGTCAGCAATTTTTAAAGGTATTACGTTAAGGTACTATATGAAGACAGATAGAGGTTATCAAAAGTCGTTTTTAATTGATATTGACGGTGTTATTGTACGAGGTAATTCCTTAATTTCAGGAGCAAAAGATTTTATTGGCAATCTTCAAAAAGGTAATTTTCCGTTTTTATTCCTCACCAATAATTCATATTATACACCTAAAGAGTTATCTGAAAGATTTTTTACATTGGGTCTTGATGTTGATGAATCACGATTCTATACCTCAGCTATGGCTACAGCAAGCTTTCTGGTATATCAAAAGCCTGGCTGCTCAGCATATGTTATTGGTGGCAGAGGATTAATACAGGAATTGGAAAAAAATGGTATTGTCATTTCGTATAAAAACCCTGATTATGTTATTATTGGCGAAACAGAAGAATATGATTATTCCCGTATTATTGAAGCAACCTATCTTATTCAGGAGGGAGCAAAGTTTATTGCAACCAATCCGGATTTGACCGGGCCAACTGACAGGGGTCCTGTACCGGCATGTGGAGCTCTTGTTGCACCAGTAGAAAAAGTAACTGCTGTAACGCCATACTTTTTAGGGAAGCCTAATCCTGCAATGATGTACTGGGCACGTAAAAAGTTAAATGTTCACTCAGCAAACTGTTTCATGATTGGAGATAGAATGGATACTGATATTTTAGGCGGATCTGAGGCTGGTATGACATGTGTGCTTGTGCTGTCGGGTGTTACAACACTGGCAATGGTAGATAGGTTCCCATACCAGCCGGACTATATTGTAGAGCATGTTGGTGAAATAGACCCCGATACAATACTTTCACGCAGGGAAAGAATTAAAGAATGATAGTATCATAAAATGATGAATATATATAAACATATAGATATATAAATATATATAAACAAATATACTGATAATTACATATAATAAAAGATAACATAAATTCCTGATGTTATAAATTATACTATGACATACATATTACAATTATATATCAATATTTTATGCACAAAACTATTGACAAAAATTATATAAAATAATAAGTACAAAATAATATATAGTAAATAACAATAATGAATAACATATAATTATTTAATGAATAGAAAATTTTGTAATATATAAAATTGTATGTTATAATTATTGATATATAATGGATTTTTGAAATACTTTATATTTGCAGGAGGATGTAAATGGGAAAATTCAGCTTTAATGAAGAAGCAGTTAAAAATCTCAAAATTACAGATACCTCTGTTCTTGAGAGGTTGATAGATTTTGAGCATGCTCGAAAGTGGCATCTAAGCAAGGATCGATCACGTAAAGATAAGCGGATGTCACTGAAAGAGGCTGTTGCAGAGTATGTACATGATAATGATATCATGACTGATGGTGGTTTTTGTTATGTACGAACCTCAATCCAATCATATTTTGAGGTTATACGACAGCAAAAGAAGAATTTGCAGTTTTGTAGTTCACCCAATACCAATCATTCGTACATGATTAATGCAGGATGCGCGCGATATTCGCACAATTCGTACCTTGGCGCTGAGATGAGGGGGATTGACAGAAATTACACACGGCAGTTAAAGGCAGGTAAGGTAACAATTTTATCTGAATGGAGTCATGGCACAATGGCTCAAGGGTTTAAAGCAGCGCAGTTAGGATTGCCGGGCGTTTTCAGCAAGCAGCTTTTAGGCTCTGATATGATAAAATATAATCCCTATGTAAAGGTAATGCAAAATCCAATGCGCAGTGATCCTGACCCTGTTGCGTATATTCCCGCAATATACCCTGATGTATCTATTATACATGTACATGCGGCAGATAAAAAAGGGAATGCACGGTTTTTTGGTCCGGCAATAAACGACATTGCAATGGCAGCTGCTACTCGCAAGCTTATAATTACCGCTGAAGAGATAGTTCCAGAAAGTGATATCAGGAATAATAATAAAGGCGTATCTATTCCTGCTATGTATGTTGATGCAGTGGTTGAACTTCCGTATGGTGCTGTCCCCGGGCAGATGCCTGGATGTTATTACTGGTCACGACAGTGGTGGGAAATGGCTTTCAGGTTTGGAATGAAGTCAGATGAAAATTTCCAGAAATTTCTTGATTACTGGGTATTCGGCGTTAAAGATCAATACGAATTCATTGAAAAGTTAGGTGGATCAAAGTGGATTGCTGAATCACGAAGATTAACCAAAGCCGAAGAATATGATAATGAAGATGAAGGTGTTGATTTCAATTATGAAGAATTTCAGGGTGATTGGCCAGAAGATATCACCAAGATGAAATTTTATTAAAATGTATAATAACTATAAACTATTACTATTTGAACATAAGGAGGAATTATGGGTAATAGATCAGATAAACCAATGAATCCGCTGGAATTGTTAGCATATGTATTAGCAAAAGAGATTAAGGATCATGAAGTTGTGTATATTGGAACTGGATTACCAATGGTAGCGGGTATTCTGGCTCGCAAAACTCATGCTCCCAATATAGTACTTGTTTATGAATCAGGTGCTCAGGACCCCATGGAAGGTGGCATGCCATGGTCGGTGGGTGGTCCTGCAACATGGCGCAAATCACCGTTAATATTGGAGATGTCGTATTCATTTGGTCAGATTTATAATGGTTATGTTGACAAGGCATTTTTAGGCTTTGCACAGATAGATATGTATGGGAATGTTAACACTCACATGATTGGGAAAGATTTTTTAAAACCTGATCATAGATTAACAGGTTCAGGCGGCAATAATGATCTTTCTTCGCTTGCTGAAAACATGATCCTTGTTGGATTGCAGTCACCTCAAAAGTTTGTTCCAAGGGTTGATTTTATTACTTCGCCAGGATTTATTGACGGTGGTGATAGCAGGCAGAAAGCAGGTTTACTGGGCAAAGGTCCTGTAACAGTAATTACGCAGGCTGCAGTGTTTGATTTTGAACCAGAAACCAAGCGAATGCGTGTAAAATCATTGCATCCTGGTGTATCTTTTGATTTATGTCAGCTTGCATGTGGATTTGAGCTTGTTAAACCAGCAGGTGACATACCGGTAACTGAAGTTCCATCAAAAGAAATTCTGGAAATAATACGAAATGATGTAGACCCCCGGGGAGTATTTACCTCTATTCCCGGTATGTAATTACCATAACAGTTGCAGGATTAGTTTACAATCCTGCAACTGTACTCTATTTTTATTATATTGCCTATTTTCCAAAAGCCAATTTGATTACCTCGTAAGCGCCATTGTAAATACCAATACTTTTTGCTTTGATAATATTATTGCAATACAGTGTCAGTAAATCATCATCATAGATTAATAAATCCATTGCTTGCAATGTATGCTGTACGGTTTCACATTCCACAGTACTATCGCCAATCTCAGCGCCTCGTATTGCTCCCCACATTTCATGCCCACCTACATGGGCAACAAACAGCTTGGGAACTGGATAAAATGCCAGCTCACTTGGCTTGGTTATAAGACAATCGCATACTCTCATGAGTATATTGGTGGCATAAACGGCTGAAAAAATATCTTCATTATATACAATGTGCAATCCGGGTACATCCCTTGTGGTTAAAGTGTTGACCAGTTTTTCAGTTTCCGCCCATTGTGTATAGGAAGTCTTTGGAACTCTGGGACTAAATCCGGTATTAAGTATCATATCAAAAATAGCTTTGTGATCACCGGTGTTGATGATGAGTGTTAATTTTTCATTTTCAAGAAGTGGGATGCAGTGCATGATAATATCCATGCATAACTTTTGCTGAGCGCCAGCCCCTCCAATGCTTAATAAAAATCGTCGCGGCTTTTTATTTTTAAGCCTGGTTAAACGAGCATTGCAATCCTTTTCAACATTGGCAACCAGTTCATGATCAACGTAGTGACCGGTGTAATAAATATCATCTTTTGGCATTGGATTGAGTATTTGGTTTTTTTTACCCATATTTTTGAGGGTGCGATAACCAAAGTATGCTGATGGAGTTTGTACTGTATGGATGGCACCTTCGGAAAGATGAAGTGCAAGAGGCCAGTTATCGGGGATCATATTAATGACTTTTTTTGTACCGGCATGGACAGCAGCCTGCGATGCCCATGCATGCGTTGCAACAAATGGTACAGATTGCGGCAAATTTTGGTATATATTGGCAAATAGCTGAGTCATTGCCTGGTCAGTAGCATTATATGTTAGCTTTTTAAATCCAATGGCAGTAAGATGCTCCCAGTATAACTTGTTAAAAAGATAAAATTGCTGTGACAAGCGTGAACCAAATGAATACAGGTTATCCATATGTTTGATGATTTTTGCACCGGCTGTATCAAATGATAAAAGATCAAACCAGTATGGGACAATCCCCATTGAATGAGCTGCTGAAGCAATTGCCATAGCAATACGATAATGACCATATCCCATGCGTATGGTACCAATAATAATAGATTTTGATTTTGCTATTTCAGAACCTTCTTCCTGTGAAACAGTGTATAGATTACAATATTTTTTTAAGATAGGATTGGGTAGTGCCGACAATTCATAGCGATCATTGGGGTTAAAGCCAAATTTTTTTGCAAAGCGTGCTTTTTGTTTCATTGCTTTATTATAGGTGTGTTTGGGGATGGGATTTCCAAAGATGGAAAGTGACCTATCGTTGTTATCCATATATGTTCCCTCCTGAAAAGGTGATGTTGGGTATACTTTACTGCTGTTATGAAATGATAAGTTTTTAGTTACACGGCTAAAATATTTCAAGCAGAAAAATGTTTTGCTATAAATTTATTGACAGGGTTATGCACTGTATCGCTCAAAACCTTTGTATTCATATCAGGATATTCTAAAAGGGTGAGTGGGTTACTGTGACTATATTATTAAGCAGATACAGGGTTGCCATCGCATTTTAAAAAAAATTGTGTTGTTTTATAAAATAGAAGTTATTGCATTAAAAAAGGTTCATTAAGAGTAACTATCGCCACCAGTATTGTTGTTAAAATGCCATACAGGTTGGTAATTTTATAAAAATGGTAAGTTTTATTAAAAAATATAAAAAAAATTTTTAAAATGTTGACATGTTTGCTATCTTTATAACCATGACCAACCATAGTGTAGTGGTACTTCCTCTGGTTAAATAAAAAGCTATCAATTTATTTACTACTGGTTTTCATGGTCAGCTTAAAATTATTTTGCTGACAGATATTTTATAGTTTATAAGGAGTAAAATATGCCGTTGCGTAATATTAGAAATATTGGAATTGCTGCTCATATAGATGCAGGTAAAACAACCGTCACCGAGCGTATTTTATATTTTACGGGTGTTACCAGAAAATTGGGCGAGGTTCATGATGGGCAGGCTGTAATGGATTTTATGAAGCAGGAGCAGGAGCGTGGTATTACCATTTCTTCAGCTTCCATATCATGTCAATGGAACGATCATAACATAAATATTATTGATACCCCCGGACACGTTGATTTTACGGTTGAGGTTGAACGTTCATTGCGTGTTATTGATGGGCTTATTGCTGTATTTTGCGCTGTTGGCGGTGTAGAACCTCAGAGTGAAACTGTATGGAATCAAGCTGATAGATATAAAGTTCCGCGAATTGCTTTTATCAATAAAATGGATAGAGTTGGTGCTGACTTTTATGAAGTTGTTTCTCAGATGGATAGATATCTTGATGCAAACCCTGTTCCATTCCAGATTCCCATTGGTGTCGAAGACAGCTTTGAAGGCTGCATTGATCTTGTTGAGCAACGGGCGATAGTTTTCAGGGAAAACGAGCGGTTGATTGTGGATATACCGGATGATTATAAAGGAAAAGCAAAGGAAGCGCGTAAACATATTATTGAAAAGCTGGCTGATTTTGATGATGAGATTATGGAGCTTTATCTTGCAGAAAAAGAGATGCCATCTGAACTGATAAAAAAGACAGCCCGAGAAGCTACATTAAAGATGCTTATCACGCCTGTATTTTGTGGTGCTGCATATAAAAATAAAGGTATTCAACTTTTGCTTGATGCAGTTGTTGATTATCTTCCATCTCCTGTTGATAGTGGAGCGATAGTTGGTATTGATGTTGATTATCCTGAAAAAACTCATACGCGTCACCCTTCGACACATGAACCATTTGCTGCATTGGCATTTAAACTAATCAACGATCTCTATGTTGGTCAGCAAACATTCATACGTATATATTCTGGAAAATTACAAAGTGGCATGCAGGTATATAACTCTACCAAGGGTAAATATGAGCGTATTGGGCGTATCATGCGAATACATGCAAAAGAACGAGAAGAAATTTCAGAAGCGGGAGCGGGTGAGATAGTAGCATTAATTGGGCTTAAATTTACCAAAACAGGCGATACCCTCTGTGATACAAATAATCCGCTATTGCTTGAATCGATATATGTTCCACCATCAGTTATTGATTTACAGGTTATGCCTGCTTCAAAAAAAGAAGAAGAGAAGCTGGGGATAGCTCTCCATAAATTAGCCACTGAAGATCCATCATTTAATGTGCGCGTTGACGAAGAAACAGGTGAAACGATAATATCAGGGATGGGTGAACTCCATTTAGAGATTATGGTTGATAGGCTCAAAGAAGAATTTGGACTTAATGTACAGGTTGGCGAGCCTTCCGTTGCATTCCGAGAAACAATAACTGCTGAAGCAGAACAGGAAACAAAATTTGTTAAGCAAACCGGTGGTAAGGGTCAGTATGCACATTGTGTTATGCGAATAGAACCAAATCCCGGGAAAGGATATGAATTTATAGATCATATAAAAGGTGGAGCAATACCCAATGAATTTATTCCTTCAATTCAGAAGGGAATACATGCAGCAATGGAAGAAGGTATATTGGCTGATTTTCCTGTTGTTGATGTCCGGGTTGTGTTGCTTGATGGTAGTTTCCACCCGGTTGATTCATCTGATATGGCATTTAGAACATGTGCATCGATATGTTTTAAAGAAGCATTTATGAAAGCTAAACCTATATTGCTTGAACCACAGATGAAAATAGAGGTTAACACCCCTGATGAATATATTGGCGATGTTATTGGTGATTTGAATAGGCGAAGGGGTAAAGTAGAGTCAATGCGTCGTTTTAGAAAGGGTGCCCAAAAGGTCAATGGTTTTGTTCCACTCATGGAGATGTTTGGGTATGCAACAACATTGCGAAGCCTTTCAAGTGGAAGGGCAAATTATGCAATGGAATTTGATAAATATGTTGCGCTGCCTAAAGAGATGCAGGAGAAGGTGCTTGCAAAAATCAAAGAAAAAAAGCGAAGACAATCAGCATAAGATACATAACACAGGGCATCCTCATGGGATGCCCTGTGAATAATAGGCTATGAATGTTCATATCCCTTGATAAGAAAATAGCTAATCTTATCATAAAACAAAATAATCCTGTTATTAATCTCCAGCATTGTGTACACTTCCAGTGGTGAATGCAATATATTTTTTTCAATTGCCTGAATCCAGATACATTTTCTGCTAAGAGCTATGGCACTCAATATATCCTTTAAGGATATATTTTCTTTTTTTAACTGTTTTCCCATGATATAAAATTCCCTGAAATTTTTCCATATCCTATTGCCGGTTAGCCATAGTTTTATTGTATGCAACGCCATCTGATGGATAAAAATCAAAAAATGAAAAATATTATTATTAACATTGGGCATCTCACGTTTCCACTGCTGGGTAAACAATTCAATTTCATCATCAATCATTGATGCAATGATGTTGGCAATAAATGTATATTGTTTTGATTTTTCTCTGGGGATATCATGATGGGTGGTTATATCAGGTTGGATAGTTTTTAATGAATCAATCATTGTCCATATATCTTTATATAAATCAATAAATTTATGCAAAGCTTTTTCGTTGGATTCCCATGCCAGTTGCGGGTAATTATCAAGGGAAAAAAATTTTGCATCAGCAGCATCATCACCCGGTTTATATGTTTCAGAAAGTTGTTGTACTTCAAATGTTATGATTGCTAAATCACCATAAAAGTAGTTTGAAACAGTATCAACATCAATAATACGAACTATCTCACCATTAACACCTGCTTCTTCTTGTAGTTCGCGCAGAGCTGCCTGTTCAATTGATTCTCCGGATTCAGCAAACCCAATTGGTAAACACCACATATCTTTATATGGTTCGTTTTTCCTTAGCACAAGAAGTACTTCACGGTTTTTATTAATGACAATACATGATGCAACGGGAAGCGGATTTTCATAGAATGTAGTGTTGCAATTATCGCAGTGATCGCGATATTTTTCATCAATAAAACGGGCCGTTATGGGTGCACCGCAAAAGCTGCAGTAGATGCGTTTTTTCTTCATAATTGAGTTCCTTATAAAACAACAAAATATACTTCACCATGGTATAATACCTATTTTATTGCTTTTTATTCACTATCAATTTTACACGTATTGTACCATCAATAAAATTATTCATTAATGTGCTTAACGGGATTGCGAGCAATAAATATTGCATCATCCTTGTTGACAATAAAATCCTTATATGATGATACATGCCATCGTAAACGATTATAAAAATCATTGATTAATGCATCATATTCATCCCTATCTAACAAAGCAATATCCTTGAAAAATAAATATTGTTTTTTGTGTATATAGCTTATACAGTGGTCAATGTCTGAAGATTTAAATATAAGATTATTGGGATATCGCAGATACATAATATAATCAAAGTATGGCTGAAGCTGCACAAAACCATTTTCAGCAGAGAATGATTTAAATAATTTTGCTATATGGAGAGAGCTATCGCTTAGCGGTATAACATGGTGAATACTTTCAATAAAAATAGATGTGATTTGTGAAAGGGTTAATTCACTATGGGTAAGTGCTATAAATGTTCCATCATTTGTAAGGATACGTGCGATGTGGTTTATTAAATCAGGGAAAAAGTACAGTGAATAACTTGCTATAATGCAATCGTATGTTTTATCAGGAATATTGCAGATTATATGTGCAGAATCTTCTATAAATTGTGCATTGTATCCGCTTTGTACACAGGTTGATAAAAACATGCGTTTGTTTTCACCGCCAATGACATCAACACCTGTTATGCAAGCGCCTGAAGCTATGCGGTTGTTGAGCGCTTCGGTAAAAAAGCCGTAACCACACCCTAAATCTAAAATATTGTTGTAGTGTGATAGGTTACATAGTTCAAGCGATAGTAACCGTATATCATTTTTGTTTTGTGAAAATTTACGGATAATCTGTCGTGTCGAGAGATGGTCATCTATATTTTCATAGGTTTTTGTAATTTCATCCAGTGTATAAATATTAATATGCATAACATTATGAAAGATTGTTAAGATGTCAATAATTATACAGTAAAACAATAAATATGTCAATGTATTTATAATGATTTATACTGTATCAGGATATCTGGTATTTTTATAATAAAAAAGCCCCTGCGTGCACAGGAGCTTTTTTAAAGATGATTTAATCTTTATACATCTGTTCAATGATATCTTTGTAATGCTCATTGATTACTTTTCTGCGTATCTTCTGTGTTGGGGTTATTTCGCCTTTTTCCTGAGTAAATTCATTGGGAAGTAAAGTAAACTTCTTAATTTTTTCAACCTGACCCAAATTTTTTGTTAATTCATCAATCCTTTCCCGATAAAATTGTATAACTGCGGGATGTTTGATAAGGTCTTCGTGTGATGTGAATGGAATATTATTACTTTTAGCCCAATTTTTAAGTGGCTCAAAGGCAGGAACAATTAATGCAGATACAAATTTTCTGCCATCACCAATTGCAGCAACCTGTTCAAAATAAAAATCTTCATTGAGTAAGGTTTCAATTTGCTGAGGAGCTATGTATTTACCACCTGATGTTTTGAATAGGTCTTTAAGTCGGTCGGTTACGGTAATGAATCCGTCGCTGTCAATAAATCCAACATCTCCAGTTTTTACCCATCCATCCGGTGTAAAAAGGGCTTTTGTGAGTTCTGGTTTATTCCAATATCCCTGTGTCATGCTGGGGCCCTTAGCCTGTATTTCACCTTCGTCTGAGATTCGTACCTGCATCAGGGGAACAACCGGGCCGCAGGTGCCAAATTTATTGCGATGTGGATTGGATACACATATCACAAAACATTCGGTTAAACCATATCCCTGTAAAATGAATACACCCGCTTTAAAGAAAAATTCGCTGATTTCACCAGAAAAGGCAGAACCACCGCAATTAAATACTTTATTCCTTCCACCAAAAATATCTCTGATTTTATGCAGTACCAGTTTGGTGGCTATGGCATGTTTTAGCCTTAATCCCAGTGGGATGGATTTATTATCTTTTTTTAAATACTGATAGTTGCCGCCAACCTCAAGAGCCCAGTTGAATATCTTTTGTTTAGCAGGTGGTGAATTCTTAATACCATCCATGATGGTAGCATGAATTTTTTCCCACATTCGTGGAACGCTGCACATGAAATGGGGACGAGATTCTTTCAGAAAATCCAGTAATGCTTTTGTATCGTGGCAGTAATCAACCTGCGCATTGTTGCACAATATAAAATAACTCCATGCACGCTCAAAAACATGTGATAAAGGTAAAAATGCAAGGTTTACATCAGTGGGTTCAACGGTAATATGGTATCCTGTACCAAACAGCATTGCAAACCAATTTTTATGGGTAAGCATAACCCCTTTTGGCTCGCCGGTAGTTCCTGATGTATAAATCAGGGTGGAAAGATCATCGCTCTGTACTTTTGATAATCGCTCCTGTAGCTGAGCATCCAATCCAGAATTTTTCCCTAATTGAATAAAATCATCAAAGAGCATTACTTTATCACTGTTGACTATGTTAGTATTTCTATCAAACACTATAATCTTTTCCAGCGTTTTGCAATTGTCAAATACACTCATTGCCTTGTCATAGTGTTCCTGTTTTTCAACAAAAAGAATCCGGATGCCGCAATCGTTGACAATATATTCCAATTCTTTGGCTGAGTTGGTAGCATACACCGGTACAGAACATGCCCTGATGGTAAAGCATGCATAATCTACAACAGCCCATTCAACTCTGTTGTTTGAAAAAATACCAACAAACTCAAACTCCTTAACGCCCAGAGATAGCAAACCTTTTGCAGCAGCTTTTATTAAATCACCAAACTGCTTCCATGTAAATGCTTCCCATGTGCCATACGCTTTATGACGCACTGCAATCTTTGAATCACCAAACTTTTCAGCACGATCAAGTGCCATGAGTCCAAGGTGCTTCTGGCGTTTTAAATATTCTTCAAATTCTTTTTCATAATTGACATTTTCATGCTGAGCCATATAATTACCTCCGATAGTTTCATCTCATCCATATCAATTATTTCGACTGGATGGTATTCAATAACTGTTATGATTATATCAAATATTATGCCTGAAATCTTTCAAGTGTATACAATTGAAAGTTCGCTATATTTCAATGTTATAACTATAAAATTTTGAGTAATATATGGCTGAGTCTATTTTACATTTTTTTATGTTTTATGGCGCTGCGTTTTCGGTGATTATTGCTATAGGTCAGCTTTTACAAAAGAAAAGTGAAACCATCAACAGGATTTATGCATTTTCATTTTTAGGGCTGGGGATTTGGTTGTTACAGATTTCCATATTTTCTTCAGGGTTATTTGATGGCACTGCCGTTGGTTACTATGTGTGTATCTTTTCCATACCCATTGTATTTACCGTTCCGCCGCTTATGGTAATACGCTATACATGGATAATGTCAAGTTTGTTTAACTTTCAAAAAAAATATTACCTCTTATTTTCACCAGTAGTGGTTTCGTTACTATATATAATGATCCAATTTTTTATCGATAGTGACTGTGGATATACCTGTTTTCCTGCATTGCCCATTCTTAGCCATACATTTAATGAACTATCGCTCTATGATACAATATTGTACCTGTTTTTTATCTTCCCCAATATCTATCTCATTTCATTTATGTCGCAGAACCTTTTTATGACGTCGTATATATGGAAAAAGAGCAATTGGAACAAAGTACCAGGCGTTTCACGCTGGGGATACATCTTTGCGATGTCAATAGTTATTTCAAATATTGTATATGTTATAGGAGTGTTTATATCGTTAAGGGTGGTTGAGTGGGCAGTAATTTTAGCCAATACAGCCATGACGTTTGTATATCTGGTAACACAGCGTCTTCCCGATTATAATAAGTTGCTAAAGAATGAAGCCTTAAAAGCACGTTATGAGCGTTCACGAATCAAAGGATTGGATGTTGATAGTGTTATACAACGGCTTTATGAGATAATGGTAGATGAAAAGGCATTTGCTGATGAAGAGCTTAGCCTGCCTGACCTGGCACGAGATTTAGGTATAACAGTACATCAGCTTTCTGAAATTTTAAATGAGCATATTAAGAAGAATTTTAATACATTTGTGAATGAATTCAGGGTAAAAGAAGCTCAAAAGCTTTTAGTTGATGAACCAGATCGTTCAATCATTTCGATTGGTTTTGCAGTTGGGTTTAATTCCAATACAACTTTTTGTACGGTTTTTTCTAAGATGACAGGTGTTTCGCCAAATCAATTCAGAAAGGATAATATAAAAAAAGATGAATAATAGTATACCTTTTCATGTTCATTTGTTTCCTGACAAGATGTTTTATGCTGTTTGGAAAAAAATTTTCTAAGATTATAACCGGGATGTATTACAACTTTTATAATCCTAAAAACTGAATGCCAATGCCACACAGTAAAATGGTGAAACCAGCTATAATGTCTTCAAAAACAAAATATTTATTGACTTCTGTAATATTATTTATTACACTGAACTATAAATTATTTAAACTGGTGAAGTATATGAGAGAAATATTGACAATAAGTATTGACTCAAAATTAAAAGAAAAAGTCGAAAAAGCTGCTGAAAAATTTAATGTTTCAAAGAGTGAATTAGTCAAAAAAGCAATTGAAAAGTATATCTTACATGAGGAATTTCAAGAAATTAGATCAATGTTGATACCCTTTGGCGAAAAGGCAGGTTATTTTACTGATGAAGACATATTTAAAGATTTTTCATGAAAATTGTATTAGATACTAATGTCATTTTATCTGCTTTTATTACTCAAGGATTATCTTCTCGAGTTATAGATATTTGTATTGATAAGCATCAACTTTTCATCTCCCAATGGATAGTTAATGAAGTAATTGAAAAATTAAATACGAAATTTAAAACTCCTAAAAAAGAACTTAAGCGAGTAAAGGATTTTTTATTAACTGCATTTCGTTTTATTCAACCTGAAGGTGAAATGCCAGATTTATGTAAAGATAAAGATGATAACAATATTTTATATCTTGCTCAATATATTGATGCTGATTTAATTATAACAGGTGATAAAGATTTGTTGGAATTAAAAATCATTAAAAAGTCCAGGATAATTAATCCTCGGACATTTATGGAAAAGTATCATAACATGCATTAATTATGATGATGGGCGCTCAAATTGCTTGACATCAGCTTTTTAATGCAGGGGAATCATAAATGATTTTCATTTCAAACAGAAGAATTGATGTTATACCTGCTGTTTACAATTGAGACCTCTGAACAAATCTTTAAAAAAATGCTTGCAATAGAAAAATAAGAGACATAATACGAACAGGTAATCTTATACGGGAGGGGGAGACCAATGCAAC
>Ga0209407_1000297_pt1 | contig 68914 bp, 82 predicted proteins | sample AD_JPNHG3_MetaG_FD_184410 | JGI IMG/M metagenome (GOLD analysis project Ga0209407, IMG submission 184410) | Active sludge microbial communities of municipal wastewater-treating anaerobic digesters from Japan - AD_JPNHG3_MetaG (SPAdes) (version 2) | ecosystem: Engineered > Bioreactor > Anaerobic...
TCAAGCGGTTCGTCCGGCACGTCTGGTTCTTCCGGTACGAGCGGTTCCTCTGGTAGCTCAGGAAGCTCTGGCACATCGGGTAGTTCTGGTTCATCAGGCTCCTCTGGTACGAGTGGAAGCTCTGGTAGCTCCGGTACGTCAGGCACTTCCGGTTCAAGTGGCACTTCAGGTTCCTCTGGTACGTCTGGTTTGTCTGGAACATCAGGTACGAGTGGAAGCTCCGGCACATCCGGTTCTTCTGGAACTTCTGGCTTGTCTGGCACGTCAGGAACCTCTGGCTCTTCTGGAACGTCTGGCACGTCATCTATTACAAGCACACTTACCGGCCAGTATGCTTCCAACGATGGTGAAAGCACGACAACCAGCACAACATATCGGACAAAACTCACGATGAGTTATAGTTGTACGGCAACTGGAACATATATATTATGGTGGACTTGTGAAGGAACAAACTCACAGACCAATAAGCTGACGCAGATAAAAGTTGATATTGATGATACGGATGTTGTGGACGAGTCTTATGCACCATCGTGGACATCCAACGTATATGGCCCAATAGGATCGTTCAAGGAACTTAGCTTGACCAGCGGAACTACATATTCTATCAAGATAAAATGGAGAGTTGATCCTACATCCTCTGGAACAGCGAAGATAAAGAATGCAAGACTTTTGATAGTTAGGAGAACATAAAAATGATGACGACATACACTTACGGATTATCAGCATTTGCGAATGAGAAGGTGAACAGCGATTTGCTTGTTCTCGAAATTCGTAACAGCGCCATTGTCACTGCTCTGGACGGTGTGGGACAGACGGGTGACCAATGCTTCATCACGTTCAAGGACGAGTTGAGTGTCGGTGACAAAGAAATTCTTGACAATATTGTGGCTGCGCATACGGGAGAGGAAACGGATATGAACCTGATTGTTCGTGGTGCATATGTCCGACAGGGGTTCTATCCAGATTTTCGTGGATATGCTGACTACGGTAACGTAAAGGGTATTCAACTTGACCCGCTCTATAATTTGGCTGTTCGTGGCGCAGTGACTACAGACGAAGGTTCCTACAGAGATGACTTTGATATTGATCTTGTTCGAGAGCTTACCGGAAAAGTCCAGTTTGTCAAGGGCAGTTCAAGAATTACCGGAACCGGAACGAAGTTTATGTCGGAGCTTCAGTCCTATCGTATGGTTCGTCTGAAAGGTGACACGTCAGATGATTGGACAGAAATCGTGGATGTTTTCTCTGATACAGAGGCAGAGATTGATCCTCCATACACAGGAACAACTGCATTTGGTGACGCTGAGTATTGTGATTGGATAATTTATGAAGAGAACGATGCAACTGTCACTCAAACGTCTACGGAAGTCGTTCTTTCCGGTGGCACCAGTGCAGGCGGATTTGCTTCTGTTGTAAGGTCTGGTGACTATCTGCCAATGTCCTTTGGTTTCCATATAAAGATTTTGGACAGGCTAGAAAATCAGACCATCACCTTTGGTGCTCTTGAGGCTGATGGGAATGCATTTGCACTCTTCGAATTTACAGGAACAGATGACAGTAAAGTCACATTGAGAACATCGAATAACGGTATTGAGGTTGAGGAGGCTACAGTAAGTCTTCCCGGTGGAAGGAAGACAGACAGTTATAACTACTATCAGGTGGACATTTCATTGACGAAAGTTACTTTCTATTGTGAAGAAGCACAGCTTTACACATTCAATGTCCACATTCCCGGTCCATATCAGGGAATGGACTGTGTTGTAAATATTGAAAACTCCGGCACGGTGGAAAAGAACAATGCTGTTGTAGTTGACGTTGCTCTTCTTTCCAACTATAATAAGGTTGATGTAAGAAATATGACCCGTGGCGAGCCAATGCCGGTGATGGTTCGTGAGGACAACCACACTGTTTATGGAACTCTTACGACAACAACGACAGCTGCAGACCAGACAATCGTTGAGTATCAGGTTCCAGAATCGAAAACTTGTTACATTGTAGGGTATTTTGTTTCCAGCGATGGTGATGCTTCCGGTATCATAAAAGTTGGTATGAACGATATGTCAGAGGAACCCGCAGCGCCCGGGGAAACAGACTGTAATCTTTGCAGAGTGTTCAAGCTGAAGGCTGATAATGTAATACAGGAGGAGTGGGGTTCTCTTCCAAGATTTGTCGGTCTTGGTGGCGATATTATCAAGATTGCTGTTACTCCTCGTTCCGATGCATCGACCAGTTGGAGAGCATCGTTGGATGTTATTTTGAGATAAATGTCTTGTGAGGTGTGTTGTGGAAAACAGTAGAAAAAGAGAAATACTGAACAAGTTTCCAAATACAAAAATTCTGGTGATCGGTGACGTGATGGTAGACCATTTCATCTACGGCACCGTCACCAGAATTTCTCCTGAAGCTCCCGTCCCTGTAGTTTCTGTAACCAATGAAAGATATCATCTTGGTGGTTCTGCAAATGTATTGAATAATATACATTCAATAGGCGGAAAGCCATTGATTGCTACCGTCATAGGTAATGACGAACCGGGAAGTTGGCTGATAAATCAAATAAAGGGTATTTCTGTCGATTCTAAAGGTATTCTGATAGATAGTCGTCCTACCACATTGAAGACGAGAGTTATGGCTCACAGCCAACAAATCGTAAGATTTGACAGGGAATCGAAGGATGATATATCGGAAGAGATTGAAAACCGCATTGTCTCGTATGTCGAGTCACACATAAATAATATAAAGGTGATTATCATATCGGACTATAACAAGGGTGTTATCACCAAGTCCCTTATGCACAAAATCAAGAGGGCTGCTTACGGCAGGGTTCCGATTTGTGTAGACCCGAAGAAGCAGGACTTTGATTTTTACCGGAATGTGGATATGATAACACCAAACACAACGGAAGCCGAAAGAGTTGTCGGATTCGAGATAAAGAATGGGGACGATGCGGTCAGGGCCGCCAACCTCATTATGAACAGGTATAACATATCATCCGTTCTTCTGACGAGGGGCGAACACGGGATGTTACTTGTTCAACAGGGTAGAATGCCCGTTCACATTCCAGCGTCTGCACGGGAAGTATATGATGTAACCGGGGCGGGTGATACCGCAATTGCAATATTCACATTATGTGTGGCATCAGGAGCAACCTATCCTGAAGCAGCGTTCTTGGCCAATAGAGCCTCTGGTGTCGTGGTAGGTAAGATTGGAACTTCAACTGTAACGAAAGAGGAATTGTTGTAGGAGGATTTATGAAGATGACAGAATTTTTCAGTAATTTTTGGTGGAACTTGAAAAGGGTATACATTGACATCTGTGTATTGTTGGCTATTATCGCAGCCATCTTTTTCCTTCCATCTCCTGAAACCGGACTTGTCAGTCTTGCGATTGCAAAGCTGATGTTTGTCTCTGCGGGTATTCTTCACGCACACATTACACGAAAAGTGATGTGGCCTTATATTGACTTCAACGGGAAGGATACCGATGTCTGGCAGAAGGCGATGATCGTTGTCTGGTATGCCGTAATTATCTGGGCTTGGGCAAGAGGGGGTTGACAAACGATATAAATATATGTAAATTATATATGAGGTTTGTGGGTAGAACCTTATGGGGTATCTGATGAGTCCCGATATAAACCATCTAAAGGAGGTTTGACTATGAACTACCTAACTACTCGTAACAACGCAATCTCTTCTTTTTTCAACGATGTCTTTTTCAGAGATTTCTTTGGGGATGATTTCTTTGCCCCGTTACCAATCTTGAAAAAGATAGATTATCCGGTGGATATCTATGAAACCGACGACGGCTTGTTTATAGATATCGCGGCTATTGGTTTGGACAAAGACGACATAAAGGTCAACGTGAAGGATGATGTGATTTCCGTATCCTATCAAAAGGATGAGGAGGTTGCATCGGATAAGGAAATAAAACGATATGCTTATAGGGGTATAACCCGTAAGTCATTCAATCTCGCTTGGAGAATTAGTGATACTCAATTCGATATCGCTAATACCAAGGCGACTTTTGACAGAGGACTATTGAAAATTTTTATTCCAATAGCCCCCGAAAAGAAGCCGAAAGAGATTGAAATAAAAGTTGAATAAATTTTTACTGGTTCTACCCACAAACCTTTTCTATTTGGTGATGTATGAAGGTTCTCGCTATAAATGGAAGTCCACGAAAAAATGGAAACACTTCCATCATAATAAAGGCTGTTTGTGAAGAATTGAATAAAGAGAATATTGAAACGGAAATCATTAGTCTGTCGGATAAGAAGATAGATGGATGCATTTCCTGTTATATGTGTAGGACGGTGAGAAATGGTAAGTGTGCTGTTGACCTAGACGATTTTATGAACATCTATGAAAAGATGTTGGTTGCAGACGGTATACTTCTTGGTTCTCCGACATATTTTAGTGATGTAACTTCGGAAATGAAGGCCCTGATTGACAGGGCAGGATTTGTAAATAAGAATAACGACTATCCATTGAAGTATAAAGTGGGTGCAGCCATAGTTTCTGCTAGAAGAGCAGGTGCAATACATACTTTCGATACACTGTTACATTTCTTTTCTGGTTGTCAGATGATTATACCGACAACGCCCGGCTGGGGAATGGTCATCGGAGAGCCCAAGACTGATGAAGAAGGAATGAGGAATATGTCTTTATTGGGCAAGAATATGGCTTGGTTGTTGAAGAGGATACAATGAAATATTTCCTGACAATTCTAATCCTTCTTTTTATTTCTCCTGTCTATGCTCTGGACAGATGCGCAGACTATATTCCAGATGTTCGTTCTGCACATGCAAGGTATTGGGGATATGATTATCCTTGGTGGTATGGTGTCGGTCAGCTAAAACAAGAATCCGCTTGTCGTGCAAATGTTACGGCATTTGACGCAGGGATGGGCATCGCACAATTTATGCCGGCCACCGCCAAGGAAATCAAAAGACTGATGGGACAGCCAAATCTTGACCCCTACAATCCAGAGCATGCAACCCGTATGCAGGCTTTTTATATGTATCGGTTGCATAAACAGAACTGGTCGGGGGAACTCTGGTTGGACTATCAGGCATATAACGGTGGTTGGGGGAACCTGAAAGCGGAGTATAACCGTGCAGGAGAAACGGATTGGGATAAGATGAGGGATCAATGTAGAAGAAAAACCATCACTCTCAAGAACGGTTCCAAGCTGGACTTCTGCGAAGTAAACTACGATTACTCCGTGAAAGTCTACAAATATGGGAAGGTTTACCGTCAGGGTGTGGATAAGATGAAATTTTGGTAGCTTTTGGTTGATAGAGAACAATTTTATCCTGAACGCCAATGAAAACCCTCTCCTTTAGGTGAGGGATGAATTTGGCATAATTTTGTAACTTTGCACTTGACTTTTCTACATATATTTGTTATACTTTTAAAGAGGTTATTGTAATTAAAATTACTAATATAATATGAGAAAGATTTACAAAACATATAAGTTTCGGATTTACCCCAATAAAACTCAAGAGATTCTTTTGAATAAGACTTTTGGTTGTACTCGTTTTGTATTCAATCGTATGCTCGCTGAAAGAAAAGAAACATATGAGAAATTAAAAGATGACAAAGTTGCTCTAAAGTCTCATAAATATACTACTGAAAAACAATATAAGAAAGAGTTCGAGTGGTTATCTGAAGTTGACTCCATTGCAATACAGCAAGCAAGGGTTGATCTCGAAACTGCTTATAAGAATTTTTTTGATTCTATTTCTGGTAAACGAAAAGGTAGAAAAGTTTCTTATCCTAAGTTCAAATCAAAAAGAGAAACAAGACAGTCGTTTAGAACAATCAACGTAAATAATAATATTGATATTGTTTTTGAAAATAAAAGAATTAAACTTCCAAAATTAAAATGGTTGAGGTATTCAGATGATAGAACATTTGAAGGAATAATTAAAAATGTAACAGTAAAGAAAACTTCTACTGGAAAGTATTTTGCATGTATATTAGTTGAAGAAACTATCGAAACTAAAATTCATCAAGTTTCTTCACAGTCGAAATGTGTCGGTTTAGACTATGATTCAAAGAATCTTTTCACAGATAACGAAAACAAAGTATCTGGGTATCCAAGATTCTACAGAAAATATGAAAAGAAATTAGCAAAAGAGTCAAGACGACTAACGAGAAAAGCGAAAGGGTCAAAAAACAGAAACAAGCAGAGAATAAAAGTTGCAAGAGTTCATGAAAAGATAGTAAATTCAAGAAAGGATTTTCATCAAAAACTTTCTACTCATCTTGTAGAAAGTTATGATGTAATCGGAATTGAAACCCTTAACATGCAAGCAATGAGTCAATGTTTGAATCTTGCTAAAAGTACTCTTGACAATTCTTGGGGTTCATTCACAAACATGCTTGAATATAAATGTGATTGGTACGGAAAACATTTAGTATTTGCTGATAAATATTATGCTTCTTCAAAAATGTGTAATGTTTGCGGATATAAGAATGTTGAACTTACTCTTTCTGATCGTGAATGGAATTGTCCTATTTGTGGAACACATCATCTTAGAGATCAAAATGCTGGAATCAACTTGATGAATTTTGCTAAAGAAAAATTAGAAATTAGTAACGCAGTCAGTACCGTAGGAACTACGGGAATTTACGCTTCTGGAGAGTGTTCGGCACAAGCAACCTCAATGAAAGAAGAATCCTCTGCCTTTAGGCAGAGGTAGTTCAAATTGATATAGAAAATCCAAAATATAATATTCGTAAAATTGCACATAGTAATTTGGGACTGAAACTTTCAGAGGAAGCAAAAAGAAAGATTGGTGAAGCCGCAAAAAATATGTCACAGGAGACAAGAAGAAAAATAGGAGATGCTAGAAAAGGAAAAACAGTATCCAAAGAAACAAAAGAAAAGATGAGACTGTCTGCTTTGAAGATGACAGAAGAACATAAGAAAAAACTATCAGTCTCAAGAACTGGAAAGAAACATCCAGAAGAAGTAAAGGAAAAAATAAAAACTTCTATACAAAAATGTCTTGAAGAAAAAAGAATGAAAGTCTGGCACGGTAAGACTTTCAGAAAACTTTCTCCGAAAACATAAATATTTGTAGATGTTTATGTTTTGGAGGAAGAAGAATGGATAAAGTATGGAATATATTGAAAGATAATGTGAAAGTGATTATAGCCATTGTGACCATTGTTTCAATGATTGTTGGTGGTGCATTTGCATACAACCACTTTTATCCGAAGGGGTTGATAGCAAGTCTCATAGAAAGAGAAACCAATATTATGAAACAGCAATATGAACAGGACTTGGCTGCAAAGGATAAGGAGATAGATATCATTCAAGAAAGATTGAAGAAGTCTCAAACGCAGATATCCAAGCTGAATAACAAGATAAAAACTTTGGAAGGTAAATTACAGAATGTCCAAATTCCAGTTACCGCTCAAGAAACTAGGGATCGTTTCAAGTCTCTTGGTTATACTCCTTCTCGTTAGTGTTCCGGTCTTTGCTGAAGAGGAAATATGTTTTCCTGTAGACACAGCAAAGAATATGGTTGTTGAGCTTGAGAAGGGAAGGATTATAAAAGAGCAAGTTGAACTCTTGAAACAGAAGAACGAGGAACTTGAGAGGCAAATCAAGCTCTTGAACGAGATAAATACCATTCAGGAGAAACAGATACAGACACTCAAACAGGCGACAGAGAATTATCAAGACCTTCTCAAGGCACAGAGTGAAGCCTATGAGAAACAGCTCAAACAGGCTAAACCAAATATTTGGAGAGAAATTCTCGAAGGCGCAGCGTTTGTCGGTGTCGGTATACTCGTAGGTCTACTATTATAAGTCGGAGGATGTTTTATGTGCCCAATTGTTCGGGATAGCAGTATCCCTTTTGATTTGGTCTATGGTCACACCAGTTTTATTCCCCACACAGGTTACGCATCACACGCAAGAGAGTTTTTTACAAGGCTGAACAAGTTTGTTCCGGTTCGGATAAGAAACTTTGCACATACTCCTGACCTGTCTCATCTGACACAGGAACAGAAGGATATGTGTATTTTACAGGAATGGGCGGAACCACCTTGGAAGGTCGGAACTCCTTTCAACATCGAGAATTATAAGAACATCATCAACATCATCTTGATGGAGACTAACCATTATTATTTTTATGACCCGTATGTCGGCCCGAAGATTGCATACAATGTTTGGGAGTCAACCCGTCAGCCAAGGCATTTCTTCAAGAAACTTCTTGAGTTCGACCAGTTTTGGGTTCCGACGAAGTGGCAGAGGGACGTGTCCATAGAGCAGGGATATCCGAAGGACAAGATATTTGTGGTTCCAGAGGGTGTCGATGGAGAGAAGTTTCATCCCGGCGAACCACCGATGAAAATTCCCGGTTGGGATAATGGACGCTTCAAGTTTCTCCTTTGTGGAAGATGGGATTATCGAAAGGGGACAACGGAAATCATTCGTGCGTTTCTGAACGAGTTCAAGCCCGATGAACCCGTTGACCTGATTTGTCAGGTAGAAAATCAGTTCCCTGTAGATGGATACAAGAACACACAGGAACGGTTGGTCGGATATGAACTGGTAGACCCCCGTGTTATCATTGTTACTGGTCTTCCAGAGAGTGATGACCTCTATAATTCCTACCTGCGCACCTGTGACTGTCTGGTCACTTGTGCCCGCTCAGAGGGATGGAACCTTCCCCTGATACAGGGTATTGCAACAGGTATTCCAACCATTTGTTCTAATTGGGGCGCACAGTTGGAGTTTGCAGAAGGTGTGTCTGCGATGGTCAATATTGCAGAGCTTCGTAAACCGATGAATGTTTTTATGCAGGACAATACACCGGGATTGTGGGCGGAGCCTGATTGGGAACATCTACAGTCGGTGATGAGAGATGTCTATACGAGACATTCATACTGGAAAGAACATGCGATGAAGATGTCTCCGATTATTCGTGAGAAATTCACTTGGGACAATGCTGTGAAGATTGCTGTTGATCTTCTCAAGGAGTTTGGTAGTGGAAAGATGAAAGGTGAAAAGATTTCTGTCAGAGAGTTGGAAGTGAAGAAAAGAGAAGACCAAGTTGTCGAGGTAACGAAGATGCCTCCGAAGAAAGAAGTAAAAGCAGAGAAGGCAAATGTAAATGTTATTGACCTTCTGCGGGAAGAAGGGTATATCGTAAAGGTCAAGAAGGAAGGCGGAGAAATTCGTGTAGAGGCTGTGAAGCAGGACTTGGATACAGAACCACGACAGGTCTTTATTGTTGACACTTATCCAAATGTTCCAGAGAAGGTTCAAATTACGAAGGACACTATTGAAAAGATAAAGAAGAGAGGTTATCCGGTTGCTCTGGTTTCTCATTATCCGATTTCTGAAGAACTGCAGAAGATAGTGGACTATGTTTTTTATGACAGCAACAATATTCTGAGCAAGGGATGGTATCTTGACAGATGGTTTGCAGACAATGAGGTAAAGATTACTACAAGATGTGAAAAATCGTATCATGCAGCTGCCTGCTATTCCTCTCTCTATAACTCTGTGGTCGGTCTGGTCGATAGGTATCATTGGGCACACTTTGTGGAATTTGATATTGACTTTGATATTGATGCTTACTTGAGTGAGGTCAATCGTCAGAGGAAGAACGGGAAGAAGTTCTGTGGGTTTCTGTATGACATTGAACAGAACAAGCCCGGAGATGACAAGAAAGACCCCAAAAAGAAAGATGGCGTCATCACGAACATTTTTTCATTTGACCTGAAATGGATGAAGGATAAACTGTTGCTTGTTGAAAGTTGGGATGATTATGTAAGGATTCTTCGTGACACACATCAAAAAGTGGGAAGAGAGTATAACCTGATATTTGAACATTGGTTTATGGTTTATATGGACGCACAGAAGATGCTTCCTGCCAGTTTCTTCTTCTCCCTTGATGCAAAGAAAAACGTCATCAAGAATAGAAATATGTTCGACTTGGGTGAACAAGAGTCGAAGTGCAGAAGACTTCTTTCTGAAACCATAGACGGCAAAGCTGTGGAGTTTATGGTTTATATGTCAAACGACCTTTATACGACGAAAATCGAGTATAAGGTTCGTGATAAGGTGGAAGGTGAGGATTACAGTCAAACATTCTTCTATTTCAGGGATGGAAGAATAAAATGTAAGAACTGGAATGATGCAGATACGCCAGAAGATTGGAAAAATGAGGAAAAGAAGGATAGTGAAGAACCAACACTAGATGATGAAATTCACGTTTCCTTTGCTGATGGATGCAAGATAGAAATTCTTGGTGACACAAAAGATGATTATCGTGTTCGATTCATCGACAAGGATACACAGATGATTATTCATCAGGGGGTCATCAAGCCGAACCATTGGATTTCACCTTCTCCACGATATTATGTCAATTGGAGAATTGAAATTGACAGAAATGACAAACCTTGGGCAGAGTATGAACTCGACCTTGAAAACAGTCGGGTGGTTGTTCATCTTGACAGTAAGGCTCTTGGTGATACTATTGCTTGGTTCCCATATGTGCAGGAGTTCAAGGAGAAGCATAACTGCAAACACTTCTATGTTTCGACATTCTGGAATAAACTGTTCAAGCCTGAATATCCAGACTTGAGATTTGTTGACCCCGGCACATTCGGTGGAGAAGTCTTCTATAGTGTCGGATGTCGTGACAATGACTATAACTGTAACAAGAACAATTGGAGACTTATTCCTCTCCAACAGGTTGCGACAGACTATCTTGGTCTGGAATTTCACGAAGTTCGTCCAAGAATACATGTAACGGAACCGGATGCGGTTCCTGAAAGACCGTATGTTGCTATTTCCGAACATTCAACTCTCCTTTGTAAGAGATGGCATTATCCTCATGCATGGGAGAGAATTATAGAATACATCAAGAGCAAAGGTTTGGACGTGATGGTTGTTAGCAGGGAAAAGACCAATCTCAAGGGTGTCATCGACAAGACCGACTCGACCATCAACCAGACCATCAACAACATTTATCATTCCAAGTTCTTCATCGGAGTAGGTTCAGGCTTGTCTTGGTTGGCTTGGGCATTGAACAAGCCCGTCATCCTGATTTCCGGCTTCTCTGATCCCATTTCTGAAATGACCGATTGTATCCGCATCACCCCACCGGAAGGTGTTTGCCACGGTTGTTATAATGACATCAAGCACGTCTATGACCGTGGAAACTGGATGTGGTGCCCAAGGAACAAGAAGTTCGAGTGTTCACGAATGATAAAACCGGAAGTTGTGATGAAAGAAATAGATAAACTTTTGTCCTGATTATTATAAATATATCGAGAAAGGAGTGTGATGTTGTAACTTCCTACGGGAGAAAACGATATAAATGAAATTTCACGGCATAGATTCGCAGGGTGTTTTCTATGATGAGAGGGTGACTTCCCTTCCCCCTTGGTTACCAGAATACGAAGGGCGAATAGTATACAATATGGCGGATGATACCATCTATTTTGCCTCTTCTACAGGATGGGAAACACTCTGGTCTAATCTTTCTATATTCAAATATATTTTGGTAGGAACAAGTGTAATTGAAGCCAATACAACAGCGGATTCATTTAGAATCGAGGCTGGTAATGGCATTTATATAGAAGCAGACCCTCTAACAAAAAAGATTATAATTTCTCTTGCTGGTCCTTCTTCTGAAGGAACATATCTACATACACAATCGACGCCTGCGACGGCTTGGTATGTCAATCATAATCTGAATAATAAGTATGCTGCAGTTTCAGTATTCAACGAGTCTGACCAGAGAATTATTCCTAATACTATAACTTTTATTGATGCAAGCAATCTTCTCATCACTTTTAGCGATCCACAGGCAGGAAAGGCTCGTATCATTTGTGGTGTAATGAGAAATGGTGTTGAATATAGTGGATATACTTATTCCCAACTTTCTGCATCAACCACTTGGAATATTTCACATAATCTCGACCAGATTTATACTATTTTTTCATTTATCAATGAGAGTGACCAATTCATCATTCCAGACAGTATAACATTTACAGATGCAAACAATATGGTAGCAACCTTTTCTGATGCACAGGCTGGCCGTGCTCGTATTGTTTGTGCTATTGATAAAAACCCAATGGAACTTGGTTCGTATACTCACACACAGGCGGTTGCTTCTACCACTTGGAATGTCACACATAATTTGAACAATAAATATGCAGCCGTTACCGTCATTGATGATACTGGATATGTTATCATTCCAGATGGTATATCATTTACAGATGCAAATAATCTGACTATTACTTTGTCTGATGCTATCTCTGGATACGCCAGAGTTATTTCATAAGGATGTGTTTATATGGCTTGGAAAGATTTCTTTTTACCAAAGACAGGAAGACAGGAAAAGATTGATGAGTCGATGAAGGTGTTTGCCGGGAAGGGTGACGATGCTCTTACCGATCTTCAACGTGCTGCGGTTCGTGGTGAAGGTGTTGATGACCTGTTGATGATTACGGGTTATGGAAACCTTGGTCTTGGAACCTTTTCAAATTTCTATAACCGATATATCAGTCAGATATTCGAAAGTGAGGTTCAGAAGATATTCGAGTATCGTAAGATGGCTGAATATCCAGAGATTGCGGATGTTATCGAAGATGCGGTCAATGAGTCTACGCAGCAGGACGCAGAGGGAAGAGTTTTCTCACTTGAAATCACGGATAGAAAGTTATCAGAGAGTAAAAACGCAGTCAAAAATTTGTATAGAGAATTTGACGAGCTGTTTTACAATAGACTTGCTATCAATGAAAAGATTGATGACTTGTTGAGAACCTACTATGTGGATGGTAGGGTATACTTTGAAAGAGTCATCAACAAGAATAGACCCAGCTATGGTATCGTGGCTATCAAGAGACTGCCATCGGAGTCTATGGATTTTTCATATGATCCCCGTGATGGTCACATTCTGAATTTCTATCAGTATCTTGTTCCGAACACGAAAAGACCTCTCAATCGTGCAGAGGCGGAAAAGAACAACAAGATAATCATCTTTGAACCCGAACAAATCAGTTATATCAACTACGGTATATATGGAAGAACCAAGGCAGAGATTTTTGGTTATCTCGAAAAAGCAAGAGTTCCATATAACCAGTTGAAACTTCTGGAAACCTCCGTTATCATCTATCGTATTGTCAGGGCGCCCGAGCGATTTGTTTTCAAAATTGATACGGGAAATATGCCTAAAGACAAGGCTATGAAGTTCGTTGAAAAGATTAAGACGAAATTTATCAAGAAGCAGACATACGATCCGACTACGGGCGCCCTGACACACGAACCAGAGGTTCTTTCCATCCTTGAGAACTTCTTCCTTCCACAGTCTGCGGATGGTAGAGGTTCTTCGATTGAAACTGTTGGTGGAAATCCCGCTGGATTTACAGAGCTGGACGACATTTACTACTTCGCACGAAAATTGTTCCGTGCGTTGAAATATCCCGCATCCCGTGTCACCGCAGGACAGGAAAAGGGTGACGCAGAAATCGTCATCGGTGGTGCACATACGGGAGAAATCAGTAGAGATGAAGTGAAGTGGGCCAAGTTCCTTGAGAAACATCAGGTGAGGTTCTGTAATGAGTTTCGTGACCTGTTCCTTCTTCACCTTGAGTTCAAGGGATTGAAGCAACAGTATGGACTTACCAAGGATTCTTTCAAATTGAACATGGTTGCGCCTTCTCACTACAAGGAATCTATGGAACAGGGATTCATCGAGGCAAGGTTCAATAATTACAATGCACTTGCAAATAATCCAGAGTTTTCTAAATACTATCTGATAAAGAGATATCTACGATGGACAGACGAGGAAATCGAAGCGAACATAAAGGGATTTGAAAAGGACGCTCTTCTTGTGAATCCGAATGCAGAGGGTGCAGGCGGAGAAATGGGTGGAGAAATGGGCGGTGATATGGAAGGAATGGAGGAAATGGGCGGTGAAATGCCACCTGAAGAGGAAGCAACTGAAGAACTTCCAGAACCGGAGTTAGTAGACTGATGAAGATAAGAGAACATCTATTAAACACTAAAGATAAATTTTTAGATGAACTTTTTGAGGCGGCCAAGGTTAAACCTGCTGGAACAAAAAGCGATGGTGGGGGAAATCCTTCTGCGAAGAAATCTCCACAACAGAAACAAATAGGAAAGAAACAACCGAGTAAGGAAACAATTGAGTGGTGGAACACTCATAGTGAGGAAAAACAGAGGGAACATGTTCAGAAATATAAAGATGGTGAGATAGCACAACTTGTCAAGTCTGGTGTTCTTCAGTATGGAAAAAAGTTTGGTGGTGGTCAGTCGGGTGAATCGGATGAAATTGACGTTCATGGTGAACATGCAAAGCTGATCGGTAATAAAGATTTTACAAATATTGTAACATCGCCACACGACGATAAAGTAAAAGAAGCACATTTTGATAATCTACTAAAAAGTCTGAATACAAAGCCGGACGAAAAGAAGGCTTTGCTTGATAAGATTAGGGCCAGTTATAACAAAAAAGCGCCGAAGTGGATGAAGAATGTTTTTCAGAAACATTATAAGGTAAGTCAGTCTGGTCAAGAAATAAAACCGGAAGAAAAGAAAAAACCAGAAATAAAGGTAGAAACAGAAGATATTATTAAACATATCAAAAATATTGTTGATAAATCACCCCTTATCAGGGATGGCGGCGATGCTGGTAAGAAAGTAAAAGGTGTCTATGATAACTTGATAAAAGACTTAAAAGAACTTGATGGATTGAAGGGCAAAGAAAAGAAAGAAAAAGCAGAAAGAATCAAAGAAACATATAAGCTGAGAGTTGGTTCCGATGGTGTATTGAACATTGATTCGATTCAAGATTTAGGGTTTGGAAAGATTAGCCATAGTGGTAAAAAGTTAATTGGTTCTGGTGCAAATGCGAGAGCAATTATTAATCAATTTGAGGATATTGGTGTTTCGTTGACACCGACAGTGGTAGAAAAGGATGCATCGAAGGTCTTGAGCGCTGCATCTAAACCAAACTTGGGAATGAAAGGTATCGACCATAAAGAAAGCACCTATGTTGCAGAAATTTTCTCCGAAGGTCCCCTTGCAGACTTGGATGATGGATTTAAGAAGGTTTATTTACCAACAGACGCGAATGGAAAACCAATTGATAACAAAAAAGGAAAGAATGCACAGGAATATTTCAGACATTCTGTTTTCAACAATAAAGCGTTAGATAGAACAATCGCTGATGTTGAGAAATTGGTAAAAGAGGGAAAGATAAAGAAAGAATTTCTTTCAGAGTTGAAGGCACATAAAGAGAGAATGATAGAACTTGCAGACAGTAACGATGTTCCGTCGAAAAGTATGTCAGAAAAGGTTGGCAATTCCTATGCTACTTTGGCATGTAAACTGTCTGAAATTGATAAAAAGTCAGCAGATTCGATTATGAAGAATTTTGCTGAAATGGCGCTGTATGATACTGAAATCGCCAGAGGGGATGAATGTTATCTACCATCACACGGCTCCTTCCCATCTGGTGATAAAATAAGAATTACCAGAAGCGGAACAAAGATAACGAAAATTCAGTCTATTAGTGTCAAGTACGGTTCTTCTGGCGAGTTTAATTCTTATGGATTTCCTGGCGAAGCATCAAAATACACTCTATACCATCCAGATAAAAAGAAGAGATATCTGATTCATTCTGTGCCAGGTACAAAGGGATATGCTATTGGCGTAAAAGATTCAATTATTGATGACAAGAAAGAATTTGATTCAATAATGAAAAATTCCGGTGGTATACATAAAACAATCAAGGATATGGATGGTTTCTATAAGATGCTTGTTGAATACAAAATGAAGACAGAAGCAGCTATTGCAAAGTCTAGTGCCTTGGGAGCATCAGAAAAAGAAAGAGAAGCATTGGATAAGGAATATGCGGAAAAATTGAAAAAGTTTGTTGATTATGATTCCTTGGTTGATATGGTTGGTCAGGATAACGCAAAAGTAATGATAAATAAGGGTCCAAACTGCTTTATGTCAGCTGTAACATTCTCTCACGTTCTTGTATCATCCAAGGGGTTGCCAATGCTTGTGCATAATCATCAGGAGTATGTAGATGGGCAATATCGTTCTGAAATAGATACAGCAGAGGACGGGACAGACAAGTTGAAACTGTGGAAACTGGATTGGAGGCCATATGGAGCAAGGATTCAGGGATTGAACGCGGGGTTTAATTCACGAAGAAAGAATATGTGGACTTCAAAACAGATTAAACAGGAGATTGCTCGAAGAGAAGGGGACAACAAGGCAGGGGAAAAGAAGAAGGTTAAGAAAGAGGGTTATGTTTACCGATGGATAGAGAATGTTGATGTTTTGGTGGAAAATTACTTGGAGTAACATAAATAATATAAGGATTATCTGAAGTGAGAATAAATGATATTGTAGAAAATTACATATCAAAAAGAATAAAGAAGGATGCGCAAATAGAGGCATTCAATAAACAGATTCAATCTGCTCAAAAGGAAAAACAAAGAGCAGAAACGAAAGATGAAAAAGATGTTATCAGGAAAAGGATTGATTCACTTCAGAGTAAAAAAAAGACATATCTAATAAATAAGAGAAAGAACAAGGATTTGAATAGGATTACAGAGGCAGCGGAAGACACGACTCTTGAACGATACAGGAAGGAAATAGAAAATGAAAAGAAGTCGTCCAAAAGACGAATACAAATGACGGATGACCCTTTACAGAAAGAGAAAATAAAAGACGCTGCTGAAAAGAAAATACGGGACAGGGAGAAGAAAATAGAAACTCTCAAGAATAAAAAGATTATAACTCCACTTCCATATAAGAAGCCGGAGAAGAAAAATCTTATGAGAGGCAAGCCAGAGGCTACTATAAAAGGAGAAGGTGTTATGATTGACGAGAAGGAAATTAAAGCGGCATTGGATGCCTTTGAGAATGATGATTTCATTACTGCAAAGGAAAAGCTGAAAACTCAGATTGTGCAGGCCAAGAATGATTACTTGAAGAACAAACTGGGTTTGAGTGGCGATTTGTCGAAAGATGAAAAGAATTGACGAAATAGTGTCGAGATACTTGACAGAATTTGGTTCTATTCATCCTGCTGCAGACCCTACGAGCAAGGCTCACAAGGAAGGATATAGACCGAAAGAGGCAGAGGGCGCTGAGAAGCACAATGCCAGTATTTCATCGTTGAGAAACAAGGGGTATGAAAAACATACCAAACAGGAAAGGAATGGTTACACGACTATGATAAACCGTAAGGATAAAATGCGAAGAGCATGGGTTCATCATAGGACAGGAAAAATAGAATACGAAAACGTAGATTGATTGGAGGAACGAAAATGAGTGTTGACAAGAAAATCGAGAAGTATCTGAAAGAGGCGGAAGTTTTCGCAGAACCAGATCCACAGGAATTTGCTGGCGGGCAGAAGACATATGATGTTCCCGGTGGCGGTATTCCGGGCACATATGACCCCACGAAGGACACATCTTCCTTTGGAACGGGATTGAAGAGACTTGCTTACTATCTTGGTATGGCAAATACTCCCGTGAAGTTTATGAAGGCGATGGACTTGGCAAATGCACTTGTCAAGAGATATCCACAGAACCTTCGTATTATTCAGGTTCTTGACGTTATCAAGAGAACGCCTATCAAGGTTGCGAGGGGGCCGCAAGACGGTAACGCATAACAGAGGTGAACAATATGAAGCTGATTACAGAACTTTCCCACGATGTTGAGTTCATCGTGGAAGAGTCCGAGCAGAAGGATAAATCCCTGTATATCACGGGAATTTATAGTTCTGCGGACATTGAGAACAACAACAAACGAGTTTACTCAAGAAGTGTTCTTGAAAGAGAGATCAACAAGCTCGAAGAGAAAATCAAGAACCGCTGTCTTTGGGGTGAACTTGGACATCCACCAAATCCCGAAATCAATCCAGACAAGATTGCTATCATTACGGAAAAGCTGGAGTGGAAGGGAAATCACGTCTATGGTCGTTCCAAGGTTCTCGATACTCCTATGGGCAACATCGCCAAGACGCTTATCAAGGAAGGAAGGATGGGTATCTCAAGCCGTGGACTTGGTTCTGTAAACGAGAATGGAATGGTAAACGAGGATTTCTGCCTCATCACTTGGGATATGGTTACAGACCCCTCCAATCATCCTTCTTGGGTCAATGGAATTTATGAGGGACAGGAGTTCGAACTTCCCGGTAGGAAGAAGGAAGAGGTGAAGGAAGAGCCAAAGATGACATTGGAACAAGCTCGAAAAGAGTATTACAAGAAAATTTGGCAGGTATTGACCGACATTGAAAAAAGTATCAAATAGGAGATTATGTGGGAAGAAAGAGAAACTATTTGGTAGAGGACAGATAATGAAAAACATAAATGAAAAAATTGACAAATATCTCAAGGAAGCCAACGTAGAAGATTATGATATATCTGAAGAGACAACGCAATTCCTGTAGAAATGTTGGCTTCTTGTCCGAATTTCAAGAAAGCCTAGTGTAACTCAAAACCCTTGTCCCATCTGTGTTTCCCACCAATCTGTAATAATCCTGTAACATACGATAAATATATTCGAGAGGATAACTATGTCTATCATTGATAAAATTGACGATTTTTTGAGGAAAGACACGACCAAGAAAATAACGGTGAACGAGTCTACCCGTTGGGAACTCAACGAGGAGTATGACCTTGATGACGTTCTCAACAAGATGGTCAATTTTATTGCAACGTTAGACAGGGATGTCTTGAGTGCGGAAGGCCGTGCGATGGCCGATGAAATAATGGCGGCTTGGAATAGTGGAAATTGGGCGCCTGCAAGAAACAAGGCGGTATACAATCATCAGTCCGAGGTTCAACCGATAAATCTGAATCCAAACGCCACGATGGATGTTCCCGATACGGAAAGTGAAGAAGAAATTATGGATGAGCCATTCGTGGCCGTCGATGATTTTGGCAACGAGATCGTAGAGGAAGGAAAATCCTCTAAAAAAAGGAAGTTCAAGAGACTTACAGAGTCTAGGAAAACCAAAAAGTCATAGGAGGATCGAAATAAATGTTTGAAGAAATCACAAAACTTTTGGGTATCGACAAACTCGATGAGTCACAGATTGCCTCCGCCAAGAAGAAGATCGAAGAAATGATTGATGTCAAGGCAAGGGAGAGAGCCGACTCTCTTCTGAAAGAGCAGTCAGAGAGACTGATTGAGGAGTACGAGGCAAAGTTTGAGGAGTACAAGAATGACGTGACATCGAAGTTCTCCAACTTCGTTGACACAGTTCTTGAGGAAGAACTCAAGCTGCCTGAGAAGATTGTTGAGTATGCAAGAAAGGGCGAACTCTATGATGATGTCATCCAGACCTTGAAGGTGAGACTCGCCATTGATGAAGGACTTCTCAATGACGAAGTAAAGAGCTTGCTGAGAGAGGCCAAGGACGAGATTATCAGACTCAAGGGAGAACTCAACGAGGCGATTGGAAAGTCGATGAAGGTTGAGGAAGACGCCAGAGCGATGGCAGCTCATCTCTACTTGAGAAAGAAGTGTGACGGTTTGACAGAGGGACAGAGAAAGAAGGTGGTTGACCTTCTCGGCGACCTTACGGAGAAGGAAGAGATTGACAGGAAGTTTGACCTTGTTGTCAACAACATTCTTTCCGAACTGGATACGCCGGATGCAACAACAGGTCTTGCTCCGGGCACGACAGAGCCCGATGCAGAGGCAAAGACCTTCGATTGTATCTGCCCTAGCTGTGGTGCCCATGCAACATCAAAGACCGCATGCTCCACAACGGCATGTCCATCTTGCTCTGCGATGATGAAGGATGCCGATGACGCAACACCTGCTGCTCAGATGGGACAGGGTTCCATCGAAGTTCCTACACAAACTGGTGAACCAGCAGTAAAGGAATCCGATGATCCATTCAAGAAGTATGTTCAGGGTGTTGTCAGAATGCTGAAGGAAGGAAAGTAATTTTTGAAAAAGACGTTTTAGGAGGAATATTCTAAAGATGGAAACAAAGAAACTGATTGAGAAATGGAATGACGTTCTCAATGAAGGCAACAAGATTAAGTCCCGCAAGGTTCTGAAGTCTACTGCCGTCATGCTCGAAAACGAGTATAAGTACCTTACGGAAGCTGGAAACTACACACAGACAGGACTTACCAGAAGCGCTGGTTACTCCGGTTCTGGTGACTTCTTCCAGATCGCAGTTCCGATGGTTAGACGTACATTCCCTGAGCTGATTGCCCACGAAATCGTTGGTGTTCAGCCATTGACAGGCCCCGTTGGTCTGGCATTTGCATTGAGATTTAGAGCTGGTGGCCCATCCACCTACACAGGTGTTGGTCCTGACAGCGCAACCCCCGGTGCAGCCAATGAACTTGGATACAACAAGATTGACACATCATACTCTGGAACCTATCTCACCTCAGCGGGTGAACAGCTTGGTTCCAATGAGTTCAACAATCCTGGTCAATATATTGGTCTAGCCGGTGATGATGTCGGTCTTGGTATCGGCGTCGGTAACATTATCAACGAAGTCAATATGACAGTTGAGAAGGCACAGGTCGAGGCAAAGACCCGTAAGCTAAGAAGCCGCTGGTCGCTCGAAGTCGCTCAGGACTTGAAGGCTATGCACGGTCTTGACCTTGAGGAAGAGATGATGGACATTCTCGCCTATGAAATCACGGCAGAAATTGACCGTGAAATCGTGAACAAGGTCAATTCGGTCGCTGAGGTATCGACTTGGGATATGTCATCGACAACACAGGTTGATGGTCGTTGGGAATCTGAAAAGTATCGTAACCTCTACAACGTCGTTGTTCGTAGAGCCAACAAGATCGCCATCGACACAAGAAGAGGTGCGGGTAACTTCGTTCTCGCTTCTCCATATGTTTGTGCCGCTTTTGAAGGTCTTTCCAGTTTCGTTATTCACCCAACAGACGGTGAGATTAACACGCTGGTGGCCGGAATTTCGAAGATGGGTTCTCTCGACGGCCGTATCACGGTTTTCAGAGACACATTCGCCATCACACAGACATATCAGAGCGTCGGTTATCCTGATTATCTGACAGTTGGTTACAAGGGACCATCGGAGTATGATGCAGGTGTCATTTATCTGCCATACATTCAGTTGATGGTATCGAAGACAATCTTCGAGCAGTCCTTCCAGCCAACAGTAGGTTTGATGTCAAGATATGCTATCTATGAGCACATCTTTGGCTCCAACCTCTACTACAAGAAGGTTCTTGTAAAGGGTATTCCAAGCTAATTAGCTGGAATTATTGAGTGAAAGGAACCCCCCTCTCTTGTAGAGGGGGGTTTTTTTATTGTTTACATTTCATGTAAATAATGATATAATTACCATAACATTGGAGGTTTGTATGCCGGAGTTAGATAGACGGGGGATTGCGGAGATACTGGACATTGATGTAGCGGACGTGCCCGTGCTGCCCGCTAATAATAATGAACCAGCTCCTACAGGAGATGATCCCCGAACCACATTACAAGTGAATATTGTCAAGGCGAACTCCATTCTCAACATCATCGAACAGGAGATGGTGAATGGAAATTTCTCCGCACGATTAGCGGAAGTCGCCAGTTTGATTATCAATTCAATAACTACCGCAGCTTCGCAGATAATGGTAAATGATACGAATAAAGAATCTTTACAAATCAAGCGAAGTGTGTTACAATTGAAATCAAAAGAGTTGGAAATCAAGGAACGGTTGTTACTTGGTAGACAACAACAAGAAGCGGGAAGTCGTGACAGGTTGGTCATAACTGACCGTGAAACTGTTTTGAAGTTTCTCAAAGATGAAAGAGAAAAAAATGTAAAACAAATTGTATCAGGAGGCCATGATGATGAATAACGATTTCCGAAGCATTATTCTTGACCAGAGGAAGGAAAAGAAGCTGGCCACTTGGACTGGCACAGTTCTCGAATACCTTCAAATTGTCAAGGAAAATCCAGACGTTGCAAATTTTGCTCCGGGCAGAATTTACAACATGATTATGAAACACGGTGTTGAGGAAGTGGACTCTTCTCTCAAGACCAGAGGTTATGAAGACCTTGTTCGTTACAAGTTCTTTGACAACAAGATTTACGGAACGTTGGAGCCAATCCACGATATCATGAGGTTCTTGAAGGCTTCCGCTCGTAGAACGGAAACCGGAAAGAGAATCATGATTATGGTAGGCCCCGTTGCTTCCGGTAAGTCCACCATCGCATCCCTTATCAAGAAGGGTCTGGAAAAGGATGACACGCCGGCTTATGCCATCACGGGTTGTCCTATCAACGAAGACCCTCTACACTTGATTCCTACCGAAGACCGTCCGTTTTGGGAAGAACATCTTGGTGTCAAGATTGAAGGTTCCCTGTGTCCCGTCTGTCAGCAGATGGTCGATGAGAAGTATACTGACGCAGAAACCGGACACATCAAGTGGGAAGAAGTTCCCGTGACATCGTTCCAGTTCTCCGAGCAGAAACGCTGTGGTATTGGAACGTTCCAGCCATCCGACCCGAAGTCTCAAGACATTTCGGAGTTGATTGGACGTGTCAATCTTTCCAAGATGACCCGTTTCGGTGATACAGACCCCCGTGCTTACCAGTTCAACGGTGAGTTACAGGTCGCCAACCGTGGTGTCGTGGAATACATCGAAATCCTGAAAGCGGATGTGAAGTTCCACTATGTTCTTCTCACCGCCGCACAGGAACAGCTCATCAAGGCTCCGGGCTTCCCGCAGATGTATATCGACACTCTCATTCTGGCTCATACGAACCAGACAGAGTTCGATGCCTTCAAGGCGGAGAAGAAGAACGAGGCTCTCCACGACAGAATGTATCCTATCGTGGTTCCTTGGAACCTTCGTGTGGACGATGAAGTCAAGATTTACGAAAAGATGATTCGTGAGTCTGATTTCCGTGGCGTCCATATCGCTCCAAACACGTTGAAGGTCGCCGCACAGTTTGCTGTTCTGTCCCGACTTACGGAGTCGAACAAGGTTTCTTCGCTCGTCCAGAAGATGAAAATCTACAACGGTGAAATCACCGAAGAGCTGAAGAAACAGGAGATTGATGTCAAGGCCCTTCGCATGGAAGGTCGAGAGAAGGGTGAGGGAATGAAGGGCATTTCGCCCCGATTCATCATCAACGCTCTCAACATCGCGCTGGGTATGAAGGAAGACAAGAAGTGTGTCAACCCGATTGACATTATTCGCGCCTTGCGCTCCAACTTTGACCACACTCTCGGCATTACAGAGGAAGATGTCAAGAGGTATCTGACCCTGCTCCTTGGTGAGAAGGAATCGGTATCTGCCGAGTATAAGGATATCGCCAAGAAGGAAGTCAACATGGCCTTCTTGAGCGCCTATGAGGAACAGGCTCAAAGCCTATTCGAGAATTACATCCGTAATGCCACCGCCTTCTGCCAGAAAGAGAAGGTGATGGACTCCATCACGGGTGAGTTCAGCGACCCTGACGAGAAGCTGATGAGGACGATTGAGGAATACATCAATATTCCTGTCAATTCCAAGACAGAGTTCCGAAACGGCATTTTCGTCTACAAGGCTTCGTGCCTTGAGAAGGGTGAGCCGTTTACCTTCAAGAGTTATGACCCTCTTCGTGTCGCAATTGAGAAGAAACTCATGAGTGACTTGAAGAACGTCGTGTCTCTCACCATCGCTGACAAGTCCGCTACGGACAAGAAGTCTCAAGCAAAAAGGAAGTCGGCGGTTGAGCGGTTGAAGACCCGTGGTTATTGTGAACATTGTGCCAATATACTACTTTCCTTCGTGGGAGAAATTCTCAGAAAAGAGGAGTGAAATCAATAACATAGACCATACGGATTTCCCCCACGAAATCTTATATAAATATAATAAGAAAGTAGTGGGGGAATAATATGAAATATGATGTTGGTATAAAAATTCTTCGATATAATGAACGAACAAAGAAGTGGTATAAAGACAATAATAAAAACATGACTGTTTATTTGTTGAATGAAAACGGTTGTGGTATTTGTGGCGAAAGGTTCTTTTATTGCAGTGGTAATGATGGTAGGTTTTGTTCTTTATCCTGTAATACCAAATATAGAAACTCTGTTTATGGTATAAGTCCAGAAACGGCCAAAAAGATTGGTGATGGAAATAGGGGAAAGAAAAGAACATCAGAACAAAAACAAAAAATGATGGGACGGCCACAAGTTTTCAACCCAATGTCAATACCCGAATTTGTTGAAAAAAGGCGACAAGCTGTAATAAAAAACGGTTCTTATAAAGGGAACAAAAATCCAAATTGGAAAGGTGGTTGTATAAAACATAATGGATATATTTGGTTATTCAATAAAGACTTGAAAGAAAAAATCAAAAAGAGAGATAATTTTCAATGTCAAAATCCATTATGTAAGCATGAATACATCATAGGTAATTTACAGGTTCATCATATAGATTATGATAAGATGAATAATGAGGAAACAAATTTGATAACATTGTGTAGGTCATGTAATATGAAAGCAAATACAAAAAGAGATTATTATACGAATTTGTATGATAATATTATAATGACAAAGTATATAAAAGAATAATCTTTTCCCTAATGCTTCGGGAACGGTAAGGGGGATTATTCTTACAAGGATATCCCCCTTACCACTATAACAACAAAAAGGTGTAACGTATGGCTATTATTGACCATGATGATTGGGACCTATCGGGCAAAGGTAGAAAAGACGCAGCCCGTCACCGTGAGAAGGTGGAAGATACCATCAAGAAAAACATTCGTGATGTTATTGGTGAAGAGTCCATCATCACCAATAAACAGGGAAAGACTGTTCGTGTTCCTATCAAGGGACTGAAAGACTATCGGTTCGTTTATGGTTCCGGTGGGGGACAGGCCGGTGGTGTCGGCCAAGGTGAAGGGAAGCCGGGTGATGTTATTGCCCGAAGGAACAAGAAGGGTTCTCAAGGAAATAAGCCCGGAAACGTGAAGGGCGAAGACTATATGGAAACGGAAGTCGATATTGATTACCTTATCAATATCATGTTCGCCGATTTGGGGCTTCCGTATATAGAAGAGAAAACCAAGGCAGAACAGCTGGTTCCATCCGGTTGGAAATTCGAAACCATCTCCAAAATCGGTATTCAGCCGAGATTGCACAAACATCGAACCATCAAGGAAACGATGAAGAGGATGGCAACCTTTGTCGGAGAGATTATCGAAGAGACAGGTTGTGATGAGGAAGTCGCTTACCGTGCTCTGGTAATGTCGAAGGGTGAATTGGCAGAGGCCATCGAAATCGTCAAGTCTGGCAAGGTTGATATGGATATTGACCCTAACAGTATCTTTATTGACGATGAAGACCTTCGTTTCAAACAGATGGAACAGGACTATGAAATTCATAGTAATGCCGTCGTCATCGCGATGATGGACACTTCCGGTTCGATGACCCCGCAGAAAAAGTATCTTGCCCGTTCCATGTTGTTCTGGATGGTCGAGTTCTTGAAGAAGTCATACACAAATGTCCGTATCCGTTTTATTACTCATACAACGGATGCACAGATTGTGGATGAAGAAACCTTTTTCAAGAAGGGTGAAAGTGGTGGAACTGCATGTCACACCGCATTTGACTTGGCAGACAATCTGATTGAGATTGAATATCCGGTTGATGAGTGGAATGTCTATGTGGTCTATATCTCTGACGGTGAGGATTTCTATCCCGACAGGACGATGGCGTCCACAAAGAAACTACTCAAGAGACAGATTAGCATGCTCGGCTATTGTGAGATTGACATAGAGAGGATGCCTTATGGTGGTTCGAACCTGATGGAACACTATAAGAAGAACTTCAAGTTCAAGATTTCTACAGAGGCAGGAACGAATTTCTACAAAGACGATAAAAACGGATATCACTTCCTTGCCTGCACCATCAAGGGAAAGGAACATATCTATCCGGCTCTGAAACATATGTTGTTCCAGAAACAGGAGAAAAAGTAAAAAGGGGAAAACGATGGAAAAGAGTGATTTGAGAAGACTAATCAAGATTGAAGACCGTATCAAGGAGTTATGTGAAGAATACGGTTTGAGGTGTCTTCCCGTGGAGTTTGATATCGTTCCACCGGAGAAGATGATTGAGATTATGGCCTATCACAATCCTACCAATATTTCCAACTGGAAGTATGGAAGGGATTATGAAAGGCTGAAAACCATATTTGACACCGTTGACCCAAATCTTCCGTATGAGATGGTTATCAACGATGACCCTGCCCGGGCCTTCCTTATGAGGTCGAACACTCTGGCGGTTCAGGCATTGGTTATTGCACACGTCTATGCACACGTCAATTTCTTTACTGAAAACAAGTGGTTCCAGAGGTCACGCCGTGACATTATTGAGATGATGGCGGAGGCCGCAAAGAGGTTCAACGAATATGAAAGGATTTACGGCATTGATGAGGTCGAACAGGTAGTCGATGCCGGCCATGCTCTTCAATGGCACTCTTCTCCGTTTGAATTGGAAACGGAGATGGAGAAGAAGAAAAGGGTTTTCGAACAGCTCAAGAAACAGTATGCACCCGTCTATTCGGAGTTTGGTGACTTGGTTGAAACGAAAGACCGTGCAAAGATGATTGTTACGGATACAGAGCTGTATAATAACCGTCTATGGAGAAAAATCCTCAATACGACCCCGATTGAACCGACAGAGGACATTTTGAGGTTCATCATCGACAATTCCCGTATACTTGAGGATTGGCAGAAGGATATTCTGGAAACATTGAGAACGGAAGGTCAATACTACTGGCCGAACTGGGAGACCAAGTATATGAATGAAGGATGGGCAACCTTCTGGCATGAGAAGATTATGAACCGCCTGTTCGAAGAAGGTCTTCTTACAGGTAGTGAACACGGTCAGTATAACATCAGTAATGCTCTGGTGAAGGCCCGTGCCAGAATGAGTATGAACCCATATCTGATTGGTTCCGAAATGTGGAAGGAGATAGAAGACCGATGGAACAAAGGTCGTTTCGGGACAGAGTATGACAATTGCACGGACTTTCAGGAGAAAGAAAATTGGGATACCAAGGCGATGAAGGGCCGTGAGAAGATTTTCGAAGTGATGAGGTCTTATACGGATTGGTTCTTCATGCAGGACTTCCTCACTCCCGATATGATAGACAAACTCGACCTTTACATTTACAAGATTGTGGAGACTGTGGCGTCCGTTGATTACATTCGGACAGAGCATACCGCAGAACAAATTCGTGAACTCATTATTGCAAGTTTTGCCAATAGTGGTATTCCGAAGATAGAGATTGTCGAAGGAAACCTGATGAGTGACGGCACGATGGTTCTGGAACATCGGTTCAACGGTCTTCCTCTGGACAAGAAGTATACGGAAGAAACTCTGAAACACATTTATCGTGTTTGGGGTTGCCCGGTCATTCTCAAAACCGCTGTTGCTGATAACAAGGGTAATATCAAGGAAATCGTTTACAAGGAATATGGAAGCGATAAATTGAACAGCGAGGAAGAGGATGATTCTGACCAACTCTATCGGCCTTTCAGTCTCCGATATGACTTTGATAACTTTACTTTACGGATAAAGTGACATAGAATCCCCTTTTTATTGTTCCGTCCCCCATAAATAATATAGAAATATATTGTTTATGGGGGTTCCCTTTTATGCCTGTAAGGTATGACGACCTTGTAAAAAAACCATTAGCAGAACATCCTTATACAGAAGAAGAAATAAGAGAATTGGCTAAATGTTCGGAAGATATATGGCATTTTCTGAATTACATAAAAATTGTTCATCCAGACAAAGGAAGAATCAATCTTGTTCCCTACAAGTATCAGAAAAAAATTCTCAAACTGCTACAGAACAATAGATTTGTTGTAGGTTTGTGGTCAAGACAGTCTGGCAAAACAACGACGGTCTGTGCATATGCACTCTGGTATGCGATTTTCAATCCAGACAAAACCATTGGTATTGCTTCTAACAAACAATCTTCTGCTATAGATATTCTTGGACGATTGAAAATTATGTATGAGGAGCTTCCGAACTGGTTGAAACCGGGAGTTACTGAATATTCCAAGACATTCGTTTTGTTTGACAATGGTTCAAAGATTATGGTTTCTGCTACTTCACCAGACTCATTCCGAGGTAGAACCATCAACCTTCTCATTCTTGACGAGTTTGCGTTTGTTCAGAAAAGCAAAGCCGAAGAGTTTTGGGCATCCAACTTGCCCACGGTTACTGCATCACAGGAATCCCGTGTAGTCATCATTTCAACGCCAAATGGAACTTTCAATCTGTTTCACCGTATTTACACGGGAGCGGAGAATGGTGAGAATACTTTTGTTGCAATTCGGTCAACTTGGAGGGATGTTCCAGGCAGAGATAAAAAATGGGCCGATGAACAGCGTAGAAACCTTGGTAGACAGAGATTTGCACAGGAATATGAGTGTGACTTTTTAGGGTCAACAAACACTGTTATTGAACCCTCTGTTATTGCCCATTTATACGGGAAAACATTAGAGCCCATCAGGCTTGATTTTAGAGGTAAATTCAGAATGTATGAGTTGCCACAGAAGGATGCTGTATATGTTTTAGGTGTCGATACTGCAAAAGGAACTGGTGAAAACTATTCTTGTGTTCAGGTCTTGAAAATTACACAACATAAGCCTGTTATGATGGAGCAGGTAGCCGTCTTTCACGATAATATGGTTGATGTCTATACTTTTGCTGATATTGTCAATCGTATATCAATTTATTATAATAACGCATATATCATGGCAGAGAATAATGCAGAAGGTTCTACGGTTGTCAACAGATTGTGGTGGGAATATGAGAATCCTCGACTTGTCAATGCAGGAAGTAGGATAAAAGATTTGGGTATTCGTGCTGACCGTAAAACTAAACCACAGGCTGTTCTTCTTTGGAAGAAACTGGTGGAAGACGGTTCTCTCAAGATTGTTGATTATAGAACGGTCGATGAGATGTCAACGTTTGTTGATGAAAACGGCAAGTTCTTTGGAAAGGAAATGCCAGACGATTGTGTCACAGCGATGTATTGGGGAACCTACTTTGCAACAACGGAATTGATGGAAGAGTCTTTTGAAATCAAGAAGCCAGAGGTTGTTGACGATGTTTGGGGTGTGCTAAGCGACATAGATCCCTATCAGGAAGAGGATTGGAAATGGCTGACACAATCAGGTAATTTTAGAGAATAATTATAAATAATAGAGAAACCTTTTATAAGGAGTGAAGAAATGGGAGAACTGTTTGGAACTAAACCTTTTGGTCGAGTGGATGAAATTTTCACTGATGCAGAAAGGCAGGTAGTTGCAACTCTGACGATACCAGAACTTCAACGGGCAAAAGACAAGTATATGGAACTTATCCAACAGACGGAAAATGTGTTGAAGGACACGAATTTGACCGCCGCTGCTCTGATGGACCAAAAGGAGGCAAATGAGATTTTTGATAATCTGAAAGACAGTCTTGCCTCACTAAAGGAAGTCGTCAAGGAACTGGATAGAGCAATAAAAGAAAAAAAGATAAAAATGAGCAAGAAGGGATGGTAATTTACAAATGACAATAAAGAAAGTGGTAATTGAGGTGAATCCCGAAGGGCCGCCATTTGATGACACTTTCTATGTCGTGGGTAAGATAAAGGTTGTAACCGAAAAAGTAGAAAAGACTGTAAACATAGAAAGGAAGTTCAAGCTGGATGACCTGAAATCACGGTTTGACGATATTTGGCAGGGTCTTGGAGAAGATATAAAGTTTAGTTTGAGAGACAGTAGATGAAGAAATCTGACCTTGTAGAAAAAATAAAAAGAAATCTTGGATATCCTGTAGTCAAGGTTGAGCTGGACGATGCCCAAATCAACGATGCTATCGACTATACAAGACAGAAGTATATTCGATGGGCAATTGGAAACGCAACACAGGAAAGATACTGGACCCTTCGGCTTTCTGCAGGTGTTCGATACTACGATTGCCCTTCCAACTGTGTGGAAGTTTTGGGATATGATACGAAAACAGCCGGGTCTATTCATACTCTGTTTACGATAGAAAATTTCTTGTATAGTCAGGGAATGTATGATATGTTGTTCAGGACAAGTGGTTCTGGATACAATCTTATCTCATATCATATTGCAAGGGATTTCTTGGATACTGTAAAAAGGTATATTGTCGATGCGTATACCTTCAAGTATCATAGGTATACAAACCAGTTGGAAATCATACCGACGCCTACTTCTGGAGCAACCGTGTATACAAACTCCGGTGCTTTTGTCACTCCCGGTTACATTCTTGTGAGAGGACTGTTGATAGAAGGTCTGGATGAAGACATCTACGATAATTATTGGGTTATCTTCTACGCGACCGCATATGCCAAGAAAACGCTAGGTCTTATCCGCTCCAAGTTTGCAAACTTCACCAGTATAGGCCAGACGGGAATTGCGTTGGACGGCGATAGTCTCATATCGCAGGCAGACGCAGAAATGGAAAAACTTGAGGAAACCCTCAAGCTGGAAGAGGCTTGGGAAGGGTATGACATCTCAATTGGATAAGGGAAGATGAGAAGACCGAAATGGGGCATAGCCAAGCCAACTTGGTCACTATATGATATAGAAGATAATCCAGAACATCAGCTCTTTGAAAGCCTGATTATGGAGTTTACGGATATATCTGGCATTGAGGTTTACTATGCCCAGAGGGATACGTCCCTGACTCACGATGTTCTTTATGGAGAACACACGAAAACCCGATATTCGTCTCCGAAGAAGACAAAAATCATCTATGAAGTTGCTGACGAGCCGAACCTCTGGTCTTCATTTGGTATGTATGCGGGGGATATTATTACCGCCCACATACCACAGGCGACATTTGCCAGAGATATCAATTCTACACAACCGCCGAATATCGGCGATGTTGTTCACATCAAATGGTATGGAAAAGTTGACCGTTCATTTGAGGTTGCACACGTCGATGACGACGATAAGGCTTTCCAGTTGAAGAAGATGATTTGGGTTCTCGTATTGAGGCCATACAGGTATTCGGAACAGAGCAAGAGTGCAGAAGACATCTCATTCTCAAGTCATCCGATTTCTGCGTATGGCGATAACACTTGGATTGAAGAAGCGTCCTCTGCCATTGATGACTATGAGGATGTGGATACAAAAATTTATGGATATTAGGTAGGATTATGGACAAGAAATTCAAGAACTATCTCAATGAGGGCAGTGTTCCTATCCGTTTTATGAACTATGAAAGTGACCTGAAAAGGTTCAAGGAAACGATAAGTGACATTCAGAAAGACCTGATTTCACTTGTTGCGAGAAGTGACAATCCAAATGAGATTAACAGGTTGTTCAATGACTTTGATATCGTTGACATCAAGATGTCTTCCATTATCGTGGCATTGAGGGAGTTGAGGAAGAAATATGAAAAGCTTTAGAAAGTATCTATCAGAAGATGCGATGCAGTTACACAAACAGTATAATAAACTCGACCTGAAAGTTATTGGTTATCGGGAAACAAACGCAAAGTGCTGTGGAACCTGTGCTTTCTGGTTACAGGAGCTTTGTAAAAACCAAGAAAATCTTTCCAAGATATTTGCTGAAACAGAGGTTGAGGTTCGTGGAAAGAAGGTCAGCAGTTTATTTGGAAAGAACTTGCCTCCCGGCGCAGGAATTTGGGTTTCTCCGTTTGGAATATGTCCGAATTATGAAGAGACAAGTTAGGAGGGTATAAATGAGTCTTCGTAAACACTTGACAGAAGTGACAGCAAAGAAAAATCTTCTTCTTCTCTCCAAGAAAATCAATGATTTTATGCAGGAAACAATGGTTGAAATCGACGATGAAATTCTTGAGTATGAAAGAAATGGTGGAGGAAAGGAAGATGTCCGCAGAATGAAAATTGCCTCTGATGAAGCACACGAACATCTCAAGTATTTGAGAGGAATGTTCAGAGAAATTTCCGAGGCGTGATGAGACTGAAATTTTATATAACAGAATCAGATAGAAATATTATTGAGGATATAAAAAACTATCTAATTTGGGATGGTGGATATGATAGTTGGAAAGAAGTAGTTGATAATCAGGAAGTAGGAGATTGTCAATATATTGCTGTAGAGATAGAAAGAGTGTTCAAGAACAGAGGAGTAAAAAGAGTTTTTGGTCGAATAGAAACAGATGATGGTGAAAAAATAACACATCATTGGGTTACTATTAAAGGTGTACCTTATGATTTTTCAAAAGGAACATTAAAATATTATATTGATTTTAGAGGAAATGAATTATACGATCCAGAAATTTCAGATGAAAGTATTTATCATAAGTTAAGATAATGAGACTAAATAAGTATCTAACAGAAGCAGGAGAGAAGCCCATAGCCATCTTCATTGGTCGAATGTCTCCACCAACGATAGCCCATCAAAAAATTATAGAGGATGCCGTTAGGAAATACTCTACTGTCTATATCTTTATCGTTGAAGGAGAAAAATCTTCCCAGTTGAGTAAAAATTTTCTCACCTTCGCTCAGAGAAAGGAGATATTGAAAATCACCAATCCAAAGGCAGAGCCCATTTTGTCGAGAATAGGATATATTCCAGACATCATCGAGAAGGAGAAAATAGATACCAGTAACGGCGTAGTCGTTATTGCCGGTTCTGACCGCATAGACGGATACAGAAGACAATTCAAGGGTGTTTCCTATCCGGTAATATTCGATGAAATCAAGAGAACCGATGAAGATGTCTCTGCGTCCAAGGTTCGACAGTCATTGGCAGATAAGGATTTTTCTTCATATCGAAGAATGGTCGCAAAAGGTCTTGACAACGAGAAGTGGTTCAATACATTTCGAGAATTGATGGCAAAGAGAGGTAACGAGATAAAAGAAGGGTTTACCTATGACTTTCTGGATATTCTCAATGAAGAAGTGAATAAACATATAGAGCATTTTGAGGACAATATGTTTAACCGTGGGGTTGAGGGTATAAAACAAAATTTGGACGTTGCCAAGTCAATTCTGTCCACTTTATCGGGCAATTCTAAAGGGAGTGTAAAGCTCTCTGTCAAGTGGGACGGCACCCCCGCGATATTTTTTGGTAGACTTCCAGAAACGGGAAAATTCTTTGTCTCGACAAAATCCATCTTCAACAAAACACCGAAGATTGCCACATCTCTGGATGAGATAGATAAAAATTTTAGTGGTGGTGTAGTGGAGAAACTTCGATATGTCTTTCCTCTTCTGAAAGACCTCAATGTCGATACCATTTATCAAGGAGACTTGCTTTTTACTAACGATAAGAAGACAGAAAGTATAAATGGCGTGTCTTATATTACATTTACTCCAAACACGATTACCTATGCTATTCCGAATGATGATTCCGACCTTGCTTCTGCCATAAGAAAGGCAAAGATGGGCATCGTGGTTCATACGGAATATAAGGGACAATCCTTGGATTCACTCTCTGCGAACTTCAATGTCAATATTGACAGGTATAAAAACAATCCAGATGTCTGGATACAGGACGCTTTCATAGAAGACGAGTCTGGAATTGTCAACTTCAGTATGTCAGAAGTTTCAATGATTAGTAAGTGGATTGAGGACATAGAAAAGAGAGTGAAATATGTCAATGACGAACTTTTTGAGAAGATGAAGGACATTGGCATTTATAACTACTTTAGAACCTTTGTCAATAAGAATGTCAGAGAAGGTAGACCTATTGAGGTTCCTTCAAAGTATCTTGAAGATTTCAAAAATTACCTACAAGACGTATATTCTGCTGACATTTTGAAAGTGAAGAGAAGTGAGACACAGGAGAAAAAGGCAAGAGAGATGGAGTCTCTTCAAATGTTTCTCACCAAGTATCAGAGAGACATTATGTTCTTTTTCTGGATTTACCGTGTGTTTGTCCGTATGAAGACAATGTTCGTGGAAAAATTGTCTCAAATCAAAAGTGTCGGAACCTTCATCCGTTCCGGTGATGAATATAAAGTCACTAATCCAGAGGGCTTCTGTGCAATCGACAGTAGTGGTAATGTATTGAAACTGGTTGACCGTCTTGAGTTCTCAAGGTCTAACTTTACTCTTGAGAAAAATTGGAAATAAATGAAAGGATTTTACTACTATCAAATTTTAAGAAAAACCATCATACAGTTCCTTGATATGTTCAATGACATATGGGTGGCTCACTATGATCCAGACACGGGAGCTGTCACGACCCGAACATTGGTTCCACTCAAGTATGGCCCGAAGGAGAAAGCCTACTACTGGTTGAAGGAATACAGCACGGAAGAGAAACTTCCCATCCTGATGGTCAACCTGATGGGAATTGATTTTGCTCCTGAAAGATTGGTCAACAAGACACAGGATATCGTGGTTTCTGTCAATCCAGAGACAGGGAAGGCCACGACGGTTCAGAACCCCGTTCCCTACAATCTCACATTCAACCTGAATATCTGGTCGTTACATATGGTGGACATTGATCAGATACTTGAGCAGATTCTACCGTTCTTTGCGCCACACGTTATGATGAGGGTGTATATTCCAGAAATCGACGCTCACGTCGAGGTCAAGGTCGTATTCAATTCTGCAAACCCTGATATCGCTGATGATATGGCGGAAGAGGATTGGAGAGTTCTCAAGTGGACGTTGACTTTCACCGTCCAAGCGTGGCTGTTCAAGCCTGTCACGACAGATAAACCTACTGTCGGAGAAACCTTTATTCGAGAGGGTGACAGCACTCTGTCGTCTGCCTCGTCTGGTGCTACAGGTTCTGCAGAAGGTCTTGGTGCTTTCAAGATATTGGAGGCTATGGATATGAAAGAGGTGGACGGCGATGCATGGATTATGTATCAGTATGAACAATGGGATGGTTCTACGGAAACTCTGCCGGTGACAGGATGGTTCAACAAAACAAGAGGAAGTGGTAAATATGGCTCTATCAACCGCCTTAAATAAATCGGTTCCTTCTAACTTTCAGTTGGTTTTTCCGGTTCTTCCATCTGAATTAGGTCTTGAGAAGTCCCGTGAATTGACCCTGAATATCTATGGAACGATTGTTCCTTCCTTGACTCTGGAAGACCTAGAAGTCAGTTGGCAGGGTGGAAAAATCAAGATACAGTCTGGAAAACTGAATTTTGACCCATTATCCATCAATTTTGTCGTGGATTCGGAACTGAGTAACTGGACAACTCTGGTTCGATGGATGATGTTCATAAATAATAATAAAGACAAGTTTGGAGAAATTCCGAAGGAAATGGTGATTGATGCGGCCCTGAAAATATCCGATAACTTCAACAAGGAGATTTTGAGGGTTATGTTTCGAAACGTGTGGATTCAACAGGTCGGGGAAATCACCCTGTCTATGAGAGAAGGGGAGAATACTCTGGAAAGCTCCGCCACATTCCTGTATGACAGGTATGAAATAGTATAGGTTTTTGAAGAAAATTTATAAATATAACTGAAGTCTATATAAATAAGATATAGAATAACAGTTTGGAGGAAACACAAATGGCTTTTTATCTGTCACCTCTGGTAGATGTCAATGAAATTGACTTGACAACCACGATACCGGCTGTCGCTACGTCCATTGGTGTTATCGTTCTGAGAAATACATATAAGGGCCCACAGAACAAGAAGACCCTTATTACTTCCACAAATGAACTGATAAACACTTTCGGAAAACCAACAAATGTTGCGGCCTGTTACAAGGACATCCTTTCAGCCACAGGTTTCTTGAAATATGGCAATATGTTGTATTGCACAAGGGTAATGCCTGCCGATGCAAAGTTTGCCGGAACCTCGGCACCCGCTGTATCAGGAAGTGCTTCATGGGAAGACTGCAATCCTGTCTGGTCGCTTAGCGACTTTGCTTCCGGTGACCCCGATGATTTCGCAGAGGAAACACCGCAGGGCGACTTTGCAGATTTTATCGCAGCGTCCGTAGGAGCATGGGGAAACAATATCCGAATTGCTCTCGTAAACAAGACGTGGTATGACTACATCAATACTCATACTTGGGCACAGGCACAGACCGTGGGATTTACAGATGAGACAATGTTCAATGACATAAAGTCGATTGACAGTGCTCTCTCTGACGCATATGATTTTCTGGTTGTTGTTTCCGCCAAAGCACAGGGTAGCACCAGTTGGAATGTAGTCGAGTATTTCAACGTTTCTACAGACCAGAATAAGGTTGATGACCAAGGCAAGAAGAAATTCGCCGAGATGAACATCAACGGCCCATCAAACTACATCCGTATCTGCCTACACGAAGATGCAAAGGATCAACCTGTTCTTACCACAACCACAGCGTATGTTGAACTTGGTGGTGGAGATGATGGAACATTCGGGTCTGGCGAGGAAGACACAGCGGTCATCGCTGGGTATAACCTCTACGCCAATCCAGAGGACATTGACATAAACATCGTCATTGACAGCGACAAGTCTATGACTGTAAAGAGTGCTCTCATTGAACTTTGTGAGACAAGAAAGGACGCTATGGCAGTTCTGGACTGTATCTCTACAGACGTTATCAACAACGCAGATCCGACAGAGGCGTTGAGAGTCTGGAGGCGTGAGACATTCAATGAGAATACGAGCTACGCATCCTTCTATGGTAACTGGCTTGAGGTCTATGACAAGTGGAACGGAAAGTATAGATGGGTTCCTGCTTCTGGTTTCGTTGCTGGAATCTATGCCAATACTGATGATGTGAGTGACCCTTGGTGGGCGCCCGCTGGTCTGAACCGAGCACTTCTCACGAATATTCGCAGACTTGCTTGGAATCCGACACTTGGGCAGAGAAACATTCTCTACAAGAACGGTATCAACCCAATCGTATCCTTTGCCGGACAGGGAAAGGTCGTTTGGGGTCAGAAAACACTTCTGGACAAGGAATCGGCGTTCAACCGTGTCAACGTCAGAAGACTGTTTATCGTTCTTGAGAAGGCAATCTCTACCGCAGCGAAATATTTCCTCTTTGAACCAAATGACGACCTCACAAGACTTCTTCTGGTCAACATGATTGACCCATTCTTGAGAGATGTTCGTTCAAGAAGAGGTATTTATGACTTTATGATTGTTTGTGATGAAACGAACAATACACCGGAAAGAATTGACAGGAACGAACTCTGGTGTGACATTTATATCAAACCAACGAGAGCTGCTGAGTTTATTGTCCTGAACTTCATCGCAACGAAGACAGGTGCATCGTTCACAGAAATCGCTGGGGCGACAGCAGCATAATTTGGAGGAATAAACATGCCAAGATTTGATATCGACAGCTTTCGTGCACAATTTCAGGGCGGAGCAAGACAGTATTTGTTCTACTATAAACCGAGCTTTCCGGCAGGTGTGGCAGCAGGGTCAGATGTTGAAAAGATGACATATCTTGTAAGATCAACCGTTCTTCCTTCTACCAACGTCGATGACATTATGTTGAACTGGCAGGGATTCGACTACAAGATTCCCGGCAAGTATACATATGATGATTTTACATGCACCTTCAACGTTGACCTTGATGCGAAGATTTTGGAAATCTTCAACACATGGCAGAGACTCATTCACGACCCAACGACAAACATTTACAATCTTCCTGCGACTGTTTTGGCTGACCAGCAGCTGGAACTCTTGGGTTTGGATGGAAAGCCTCTTACGAAGTATAAATTGGTCGGTGCTTGGCCAAAGTATATTGCACAGGTAACCTTGGACTACACGGCGAACGAAACAGCCACATTCGACATCACGTTTGCTTATGTTTATCACGTTCAGGACAAGGTTCAGTATGGTGTGGCACCGAATTTCGCTGGATAACATAGACTTTGCCTACATAAATATAGGTATAGTCCACGCTTAGTCTTGAACTAATGGATTCCGAAAGGGTCTAAAGGGACACATCCCGATAGACCCTTTTTTATTGAGGTAGAAAATATGCCAAATTTTAGAGCCCGATTCGATATAGACACATATAAAACACGTTTCTTGGGTGGTATGAGGCAGTATCACTTCTTTGTTCTATTCCAGTTTCCGAATCAAAAGGATATGGATTCGTTGAAGGGATTTGGAAATTTGGCGGCAAGTATCGGAACAGGTGTCAATCAGATTGCTGGTAACTTTATGGACATTGAAAAGGTCGAAGGGCCGGGCGCAGAGGTCACAAATGTCCTGAACAAGTATGGGCCGGGAGCGACAAAAAACTTTCTCAATGTCTTTGGATTAGGTGCAGATCAAGACCTTATACCTTATCTTGTCAAGTCAACACAAATTCCCAGCTCATCTCTCAATGAGATTGTAATCGACTATCAGGTTATGCCGATAAAGATTCCCGGCAGGAGAGAATTTGGCGATTGGACAGTTTCTTTCAACATAGACAACAACGGAGAAATTCTGAAAAAATTTTATGACTGGCAACGATTCATTGTTGACCCGATGTCTGGAAAACATACATCTTGGACAAAAACCGTCAGGGATCAAGAAATATATCTTTTGGACTACTCTGGAAACGCAGTCAAGTCTTACAAACTGATTGGTGCGTGGCCGAAAAATATTAGTGAGGTGTTCCTTGACTACGGTGGAGAGGAAGTTGCGGGTCTTGAGGTCACATTCGCATACCAGTTCTATGAGATGATGGAAGCACCGTCAACATTTGCTGCTGACATTCTCAAGAGAGGAATCAATAACATTATAGGGAAGATACCAACATGAAAGCGCCATTTAGTGTAGACGAGTATCGAGCGAATTTTGCTAACGGACATCGTGCATATCATTTCTACATCCAGATTCAATGGCCGGGATTTGGTAATATGTTAGCTGCTGGTGTGAGAGAGGGTCTGGCTGGTGGAGTGGATGTGTCTTCGTTGGAGACTCTGAAATCCTCCGGCGAAAGGGCCTTGATGGGAGCCGCAACCGCAGGGGTTGACATTCTTCCGACGATGTTCCCGAAAAACAAGAGAACGGATTTTGCATACTATGTGAAGGCCACAACCTTACCAGAAACAACTATCGGAGAGACAACAACGAACTGGATGGGAGCACAATTCAAGTTTGGTGGTAAACATACTTTCAATGATTGGTCTGTTACCTTCAATGTGGATAATAATGCAAATATCATCAAGAAGTTTCGTGACTGGCAAAATATGATATTGAACCCACAAACGAATGTTGCATCGAAACCGTCTACCTATATGACAGACCAACAGGCACATCTTCTTGGTCTTGACGGGAAGACGGTATGTGTATACAAGTTTTATAGTGCTTGGCCGAAGTCCATCGGAAACATCTCCTTGGATTACAGTAATAATGAGGTGACTTCTTTTGATGTCACGTTTTCGTATTTGTATTATATGATTTATGATAGTGAAGAGTCCGCAGCGATGAACGTCCTCAAGACAGGTCTTCGTTCTACTGCTATGGGTTCTATCAACGATTATTTTGCAGACAAACTGCGTAAAGTCGAGTAGGAGGTTAGAATATGTCAGATTTCAAAATGTATCTCAATATGTATCAATTCGATACAAAATTGCCGGGTTCCGGTAGGGAACTCAAAATCAAGCCCATTACGACGGGACAGCTCAAGAGAATGTTGATGTATGAGAACGTCATGGATATGGGTAAGATTGAGGAAGCTCTGGATGCACTCATTACAGAGTGTGTCTTGAGTAAGGATTTCGACGTGAATGAACTCTATCTACAGGACAGATTTTTCCTGTTGACAGAGTTGAGGAAGGTTACGAGAGGAAATATGTATACGTTTACCGCCTTTTGTAATAATCCGATGTGCGGTTCTCAATATGTCCACACGATTGACCTGAGCAAACTTCCGATGAGGCCCTTCTCTCTTCCCCCAAAGAAGAAGATTGAAGAGGTAGTGGAAGAGGAGCCGAAGAAGGAAGAGAAGCCGGTTCCAATCAAGGTGGAGAGAAAGAGAAAGGGTGTGGTCGAAGAGGTTCCTGCTCCACCACGGCCCGTGGTTATCGTGGAAGAAGAGAAAGACCCTTATGTCGTGGAACTCAGTAACGGACTGAAAGTCGAGCTTTCGTTGATTACGAGAGGTATGCAGGCAGAGGCTTTCAGAATTATCTCCACTCGTCAGGGAGCGAAGGAAATAACGGAGACACAGAAAAAAATTGAAGCCATCACCATCACCACAGCGATGGGTATCAAGGCGATTATTACTCCTGACGGTGAAAGGAATGACAAAGTTTCACTACAGGACAGGATTTATCTGCTGGACAATATCACTCAAACGGATATGGAGAAAATTCAGAAGTGGTATGACAAGACAGATTTTGGTATCGACTTCAAGTTTGAAGTGAAGTGTCCTCATTGTAGCCATGTGGAAGTGAGAGAGGTTCCTCTTGAGGATTTTTTCTTCTAATCTACCTGATATGTTCAGGTGTTACTCTACAGGGTATCACCGAAGACCAATACTACCTTGCCAGTAGAGCACATATCAGTGTAGCGGAGAGTAATGAAATGGCTGATTTTGAAAGAGAGGCCTATGTCAATCTGGTCATTCGTGACCTACGGGAACAGAATGAGCAGAAAAAGCAACAGCTGAATGTCGGAATAGGAGCTAAGAGAAAGTAAAATGGCTGATGAAGTAAGAGTTTCCAGAGAACAGTTGAGAGAGCTTTCGAGAGTCACCGAAAGGTTGAACATCTCTATGAATGATATTGTCAAAGCTCAGGAAAAGGCAGAGAAGGCTCTCTATAAAATTATTCACAATACTAGCGTAGAAATCGGAAAAATCATTGACCAACTTGGCGAAGACGAGGCAAAAAAGACAGAAAAGTATAAACAACTTATTGAGGAGCAGAAAAAGGCATCAAGAGATTTACGAGCAATTCAATTCAAGTATGGTGAGGAGTTTGCAGGTAAGCTCGAACTTTTGGCACATAAGTTTTTCAGGTTTAGTCAGGACTATTCCAAGAAACATTTTGGCAAAGAATGGAAGTGGACAATTGATTGGGAGAAGAAGTGGTATGGAAAGCTCCTGATAAAAGTCGGCGGTCTATGGTCAAAATTCGTTGACACAAAATACTACAGAATTGTAAGTGGTGCATATGAAAAAATAAAATCACATATCGCCAGTTTATGGTCAGAGTTACTTGGCCCACTTGAACAATGGGTAAACTCTGCATGGCAGGGTGTAAAAATGATATACACCGGCGCTATAGGTATGTATAAACTGGGCAAGAAAATGTGGACAGGCGTTAGCGGATATTTCAAGAAGAAAAAGGAGCAGAAGGAACAAGAAAAACTAGCACAGATGATGGCTGGGACTGCCGCGGCCGCCGAAACTGGAAACACTTATTTAGCGGAGATAGACCAGACATTACATCATATTTTCGATGGTATCAAAACAAATACGGAAGTGCAGGAGAGAAGCTTCAAAGAGGGTGTAAAAGAGAAACTTCGCCAAGTCAAAGACAAGGGGAAGAGCATATTTTCTTCTGCTTTTGGCGGAATAAAGGATATGTTTGGTGGTGTCGGCAATATGTTTGGTGGTTTGTTGAAACTTGCTCCGAAGCTTCTCAAGTTTCTCGGTCCTCTTGCCTTGGGATTTAGTGCCTTCACGGGTGTAATGAAGGGTTGGGATGATAAAGAGGCTGAGAGACTGTTTGGTGATAGTGGTCTTCTTTCCAAGATTGGTGCCTCTGTCTCCCATATGATTAGTGACCTGACACTTGGTCTTATTGACCCCGAAACCGTAGCAGGTTGGATAAAAAATATAGGAAAAATTCTAGGAAGTGTCGGTGAGTGGATAGGAAACGGAATAACTGCTTTGAGAGAGAAAATCATAGATGTCCTTCCTGACTTTGTGAAAAAATGGTTGGGAATTGAGAAAGGCGGAGAGAATCAGGCTGCTGGAAAAAAAGAAGTGGAAGAAATGGGAGAAACCTTTGCCGAAAAATTCACCAAGGCCATGCAAACGGGCGTTGGTACTGTCGGAAAAGGACTTCAGAAGGGAACACAGATGGTTGCTCCCTATGTGGAAAAGGCGGGTAAAGCGGCTGGTGCAGCTATTGAATGGGCAGGGGAGAAGCTCGGATTTATTTCTGCCAAGGAAGAGTCTGGTGGTAGAGGGGCTGGAACCATAAGTTCCGGTAAGGGTGATCTTGGTGGAGTATCATATGGAACCCACCAGTTATCATCAAAAACAGGCACACTTCAAAAGTTTTTAGAATCCTCTGGATATGCAGCACAGTTTGCTGGATTGACACCGGGAACGAAAGAGTTCAATGAAAAATGGAAAGCACTTGCGGCATCCGATAAGAACTTTGGAGCGGCTCAGCACGACTACATAACGAAAACACATTTTGCACCTGTTGCGCAGGCTGCAAAAGGAAAGGGTATTGATGTAGGAAACAAAGGAATACAGGAAGCTCTCTATTCTCTAGGTGTTCAGCACGGACCAGAGGGAGCCAAAAAAATTCTGGATAGGGCTCTTGCCGGAAAAGAAATTTCCAAGATGACATCAACGGAAATTCTCGATGCCATCTATAAAGAGAGAGGGAAGACAACCGCAGCAGGCGAGCTTGCATATTTTAAGTCGAGTTCCAAAGATGTTCAACAATCAATTATGAAAAGGTATGAACGGGAACTTGATGCAGTGAAGAAATTGTCTGCACAGGAAATGGCAAAGGCACCCGCAGAGCCCGGTTCGGAGGCAGTAAGAAATGCAGAGAAGGAGAAGGCAAGACTTGATACAGAACTTGCACAACAACAAACAAAAGAGTTGAAGGAAGCTATGGAAGAGTCTGCAAAACAGAATGCTGGGGATATTGTTGTTGGTCAGCAGGGTGGTGGTGCTACGTTAGCTTCACAAAGGCAGTTACAGGAACCGCCAACGACCATCGCTGGAAATCAGACTGTAACTTGGATTATGTCAAATAACTACGCATAAGAGGAAATTATGGCTGATATAGATGAAGTCAAAACGAGTAACACCGTAAGGGAAAAACCAAGAAAGATATTCAAGAACCCCGGTGGGTCTGCTTACATCGGTCATGGTGGAGAAGGGTTCAGACAAAACGCAACTTGGCTGATTATGAGGCCCTACAAAATGACCGCACAGCCAGCAATTGCAAGAAACAACCCAACTCTGGAAGATACCGGCATAGAGTTTCAGTTCTTGATGCCAAATGAGTTGATGGAAACAATCACCCATCAATGGCAGGAGTATGAATGTCTGGCTGGCAGGGCTTCTCAAATGATTGGTGAGTTCAATAAAGCCATAACAGAAATTGGAGGAGCAGCTCGTGCAGGTTGGACGGCCGTGAAGGGGTTTGGTATTGGCTACGATATGAGGACACAATTGAATAAAAGTGTGGAAGAGTTCAAAGGAATTAATGTTGTGAATTACCGTATTGATACTGCTCTCCATTACAAGTCATCAGAAAGAAGAAATTATCAGCTCAACCTGACATTGGTTGAAACTGGTGACCCTTGGAAGGATATCATAGAAATCGTGAAGGCACTACAACAACTGTCTGCACCTAGTCAGGTAACAGGAACAATGGTTGATATTCAGGTTCCATATGTTTTTACGATTCAGTCGAGTCCTAGACCTTGGTTCTACATACAATATGCTGTTATCAATAACATTCAGCCGACCTACAAGGGACCATATCTGGCTGGTGTTCCTTGTCAATGTGAGTTATTTTTAGGTATTACGGATTTGAGTCCTCTTTATGATGAACTGTTTATGGCCGATGATGTCATCAAAATCAAGTCTGTAGGTGGATAAAATGCCGACAAGAAGAGTTGAAGAAGATTATCTTGAGTTGACGGGATATAGATTGAGTTCCGTATCGTTGTTGAAGATGTTTCCTATTATGGAAGAAGACGACGGGACGAAGTTTATGAACATATTCCGGTCATATACTGTTTTCACTGATACATTGGTCGATACTGCATATTTCCAGACCTATGAAATGGAGAATGAGGATTGGTGGGAAACGGTTGCGTGGAAACTCTATCAGACGGTTGCTCTCTGGTGGGTTGTCTGTATGTCGAACAATGTTATCAATCCGTTTGAGGAGAGTGAGCCGGGTAAGAACATTCTGGTTTTGAACCCCGTCTATGTCGGACAGTTGATAAAGGAAATTAGGAACATTTCGGAGCTGTAATGTCAGAAGAGAATTCCAATTATACTGGTTCACAAGGGAAGTTTAGTGTTTTTATTTTCGTCCCGAAAGTCAAGGGTGGCGATCTTGTACCTGTCCGATTGGACAACAGGGATATTGTTGAGTTGTATTTTATCGAGGACATCTATGCAATCTCAATGGTGGGCAAGCTGACCTTTATCGACACAATGGGCATGGTTGAGTTTCTGCCGTTTACAGGAAATGAATATATTGCGATAAAATTCGGAGAAGAAAAAGAAGAAGAAGTCATTTTCGATATTTTTAGTGTAGAAAACATCGAACAGTTTTCACAGGCAGTGTCTTCCGGTCAGAACATCATCGAAATGTATATTTCAGACCCCACTTTCAGAAAACACTCCCAGTTCCGATACAGTAAGGGATGGAAAAATACTCTTATCTCTGATATTGTGAAAGATATTGCGACTCATATGATGGGAGTCAAGAGTTTTGTCCAGTTCGAACCTTCGAATGAAAAGATAGACTTCTACATGCCATACTGGACACCGGGAGAGGCGATTCGATGGTTGTCACAAAGAGCATCCGGTGCGGAGACAAACAGGCCGGGATATGTGTTTTATATGAATCGGGATGGATGTAACTTCGTAACTCTGGAAAAATTGTTCCAGAATACAAAGATAGAAATGAGTGACAAGAAGAAGCCTCTCTACTACCGTTTCACTTCGATAGATGAACCGGGATACATCAATACTTTTCTGAATTGGCAAATCAGTTCCGTTGACAGTCAGGCTCTACAGACCTTGAGAGGCGGAACCCGTATGGGATTTGACTTCTTCACGAAGAGTCTCATCAAGAAAACATATACCTATGCGGATACCATTCAGAAATTCACTCTGGTGGGAAACAGAACATTGTTTCCAGACATCAGTTCCAATACGACAAAGTTCATCTATACCGGAGAGGAAGATGAAAAGATGATGGACAACATCTTTTACAGCGAGTTCATCAAACGGTATTCGGTTCAGATGGCTCTGATATCTCTATTGCAGGGTCACGAAAGAAGACAGTGTGGTGGTATGGTAGAAGTTCAATGGTTGAGTTCTGAAAGGTCTGAATATATAAACAAGTCGATGGAAGGAAAATATCTGATAAAACAGATAACACATCAATTCAGTAGTAAGTCTTCTCCGACATATCGGCAGAAAGTCGTGTTTATGAGAAATGCTTACTCTGAAAGTGATGCAAGAAACTTGGTGAAAGCTACAAAGTTCAGTAGAGAAACGAATGTGAGGAGAATAGGAAAGTCATAATGCTGAAGTCACCAATGTCTGACATGGGGCTTCCACAGGAGAAGCTCAACGGTATTTACAGAGGAGTCGTGGAAGACAACAACGATCCCTTGAAGGCGGGTCGATGTAAGGTCAGGATATTTCAGATTCACTCACAGAGCCAAACAGTAGAAGCTACCGATGGAATATCGACAGACGGTTTACCGTGGGCACAGCCGGTGTTAGGATTGATAGAAGGTTCCACGAACAAATTCGGCCTCTGGTGTGTTCCTTTGGTTGGTTCTCACGTTTTCTGTTTTTTCGAAGCTGGAAATCCAATGCAGCCGAGATATTTTGCTTCCGCACCGGCGATACAAGGTGGAACTCCCGATTTCGATACACAATCGGGTGAATATCCACACAATATAGTTCTTCATGTTCACGGCGGACACATTATAGAGATTGACTCTACGCCTTCGAACAAAAGAATAAGAGTGTATCATAACACCGGAACGGAGATGGTTATAGACAAGGACGGAAATATCAATATCACTGGCGTGAAGAACGAAAACAAGGAACTATCGGAGAAAGAAACGATAAATATTGGTAGTGACAAATCGGAGACTGTAGGTGGAAATTCTACCTTGACAATTTCTGGAAATTATAACATCACGGTTTCCGGCTCTGCAACAATAAATGTGAGTGGAGCCTGTAATGTAAAGGGAAACCCGATAAACTTGAATACATAATATGCCAAATCTATGTAGAATGACAGACCAAGGATTCGGAACATGCACGGGACATACCACTCCCATCTCTACAGGTGGGTTGATTATATCATCAAGTGGAAATGTATTCTGTAACGGGTTAGGCGTAGCAGGAGTTGGCGATACAGTATTGTCTTTTTGTGGTCATGTTGGAATAATCGTAAGTGGTTCTGGAAATGTGTTTAGAAACGGCGTAAATGTGGCTAGGCTTGGAGATTCTTTTGTTGGAACATACACGGGAACCCTGATAATGGGTTCAAGTAATGTGTTTTCTGGATAGGAGTGGATTATGAACTTGTCAGATATGTTAGCAACATTTCCAACACAGATAGAGCAGTTGGAAAACACGGTAACACAAATGGGTGAGCAGATATCTGCTCTGACAGAGAAGAAGGAAGTATTCGACAATATCCTGTCGAAAATGAAAGATACTGCAGAAGATATATTGGATTCATTTAAGGAGTATTTCGAAACAGAAAATCCAGATTGTGTTATTGAAACCTTCGGAGGTTTTGGAACAACAAATCTGACTGACTTTCGAATCTTGGATGAACCGGGCGGAAGTGTTATTCTCGAATATCTTGGAGAGGGATGGGATGAGATAGTTACGGCTCTACCGGAAGCCGTTGATACATTGACGATGGCGATGGGACAGTTTGATTTTTCATTTGACTTTCTCAACAAGCCTCTTGGTCTTGAGGGGACATATGGTATCAACGATATGATAAGCAAGATGACACAGGGAAAGAATATCATCGAAGCAAATAAGAGTAAATTCGAGGAAGCTGTGGTAAAGTTTACAGAGCTGATAGACAAAGGATACGATTGGTAAATGGCTAAGAAATACATATATTCCGATTTCGATGGTAAATTGGAAAGACAGCAGGATGGAGATATAACTCTTGACACAGAGCTGGAAGCGGTCAAGAACTCTCTTCAGAATATTCTGACGACTCGAAAAGGAAGTCGAAGGATGCTGCCGGAGTTTGGTGGAACCATCGAAGAAATGTTGTTTGAACCGATGGATGAAATCACGGCTCGCAGAATTGCCAACGACATTCTTGCAGCCATTCAATTTTGGGATAATCGAATCGAGATTCTTGGAATTGATATGACCGTCAACTATGACGCACAGCAGTATGAAGTTGATATGGTATACCGCATCAAGGGATTCGGTCCCGGCGGACAGGATAACATAAGATTGATATTGAAACGATTGTAAGAGGTAGAATATGGCAGACAATTTGGTTCCTCAATATTTGGATATAGACTATGCAACGATGAAAAGAAGGTTGCAGGAAGAACTCCAAAAGAGCGAGATATTCAAGGACTACAATTATGAGGGAGCAAACATCACTCTTCTCATCGAATTGATTTCCTATCTCGGCGCTCTGACAACATACTATCTGAACAAGATTGCAAAGAACCAGTATATTGACACTGCGGACATTTACGAAACCGTTCATATGTTGTCGAGATTGAGAGGATACAATCCACAGGGATATCGTTCTGCAAAAACAGAGGTCACCATTTCCATCGACTCTGCCGCCGGAATTTCTGCGGGTGACCAAATTCGCCTTGATGCTTGGAAAACGATACAATGTCCGACATTGAAGGACAAGGATGGAAACGTTCTTCGATTTGCAGTCGTCACTCCACATGTCTACAATATTCCATCACCCTTTACCTCACCGTATGAGATTACGGTTCCGGTGAGACAGGGAAGGGTTGTCAACTATACATATAAGGGTTCTGACTTGGTTGATAATATTCTTTATCTTCCATTTGAGAATTTTGACTACGACGACAGTATTGACGAAAACGAATCTCCTTCCATTCGACTGGCAGTCAACGACGAGTTTTGGGAGAGAGTTGGAGACTTCTACGATGAGATTTCCGGTTTGAGAGAAAACGACAATGTTTTTATGTTGAGATACGACAAGTATCAGAAGTATATCATCGAATTTTCCCCAATGAGAAATGTTCCGGGTCCAACCGACACAATTAGTATTACTATGTTAGTATCGGAAGGACCGGATGGCGCAGCAGGTTCCAATACGATTACGAAACCGGAAGATGAGTTTATTTACAACGACACTACGGAAAGATATCTTGACAACAATTATATAACCGTGACGAACCCCAAGGCAACCACAAGCTCTTCCCTACCGGAGAATATTGATGAAATCAAGGCCGCATCGACAGGTGTTCTTCATTCCCAATATCGAAACGTTACAAAGGTTGACTACATATCACATCTTGAGTCGAGGTCTGATATCGTGGTCGCAAACGTTTGGGGCGAGCAGGACATCGCACCGTCCGGTAGTGTTCAGGAATACAACAAGGTTCATATTTCCCTTATTCCTGACGAGTGGGGAACAGGAACAATCGAGACATCTGCATCGTCTGCTGGATACTTGATTCCTATTGCCTACAGTCCAATATGGAAGGAAGACATTTCCTATTTCCTTGAGCCGAGAAAAATGTTGAGTGCATACGAACAGTATGACCTACCGGACTTGGTTTACTTCAGGTTCGACATTGGTATCAAAGTAAAAAGAACCTACTCATATACCGCTGTTGTAAATGCTGTGAGAGACAAGTTGATTTATTACTTCAGCGCCGCACAACGGGAGTTCAACGATGTCATTTCGTTCCTTGAGATTCAGGAGTACATTATGGACTCAACCAAGGTTTCCATTGATAATGAGAGCTGGCCAGCGGTGAAGGGAATACAAAATCTGATTATTCGTGATATTGATGTTCCTACACATACTGTATATGAGCCGAACAGCATCGGAAATTATCCACAATATACGGCTCCTGCATCCACATATGCAGACGACGAGAACAAGCTGAGAAAGATAGAGCTGGGATTCAATCAGTTCCCGATGTTGGATATTGAGAATACGACATTCTTTGAGGAATTTTAGAAATGGGTAAATTTTCAGATTCCCCTTATTTTATTCTGTCTGATTTTGTAAAGAAGATTGCACCTGTCAATGCTACTCGTCCAAAGAAAGGAATTTTGAGAGGGCCTTGTAGAACAATGGCTGCGAGATTCGGAAGTGGTATAGACATCTTTCTCAAGGCAGAAGACGGTTTCAAGAGAATAAGAGGCGTTCCTCTTGATGGTCAACCAGAGGGAAATTATTTCAACTTTCATATGCCCACGAACACCTATCGTCAGTCTGACATTACTTGGTATGACTTGGACGGGTATTCGGGTTATGAGTGTTACTTCCGAAAGGATGTTTTGTTTCACGAATTTGTAGACAATCATCCAGAGTGGGAACATTTCGTCAACACAAACAAAGTTTTTCTCTACTTCGGTAAAATCTATCCTACTGAATACGGCAATTTCTGTGTCGTGTTCGATGGTATGAAAGACTATGTTGTCAATGCATTACCTGCGAACAATCGAACCGATAATATGGTCGAGTTTCTCTCTGTCTTTTTTGACAGAGTTTATCAGGAACCATATAACCGTATCAAGAACGTCTGGACACAATCAGACCCAAGAGAAGTGGAAGACAATTACATTTATTACATCGCAAATATGTATAACATGATTATTCCAGAAGGTCTTGATGTCGCAAAGCAGAGACTATATGTAGACGGTCTTCCCGGTCTGTTGAAGAGAAAGGGGACTTATGCTTCTCTCTACATTATGTGGAAGAACATCATCAGCAAGACCACAAACTATCTGAACATCTACGAGAGATGGCACGATGTTATAGACCCCGAAGATATTCCTCTGCCATATTTTGAAGATGTTATTTATACGATGAATCCAGACTACGGTTCTCATTTTTCTCTGCCTACTGATGGTGCAGGAGTTGGTTTTTACTATAGCCCAGAAGTTACTGGTTCTGGTTATCCTTCCGTTTACAGTCACGATTTGCCGGATGGTAAAATACTGTCTCCTCACTATCGGATAGAGATAGACCTGTCGAATGAACCTCTTGGTGATACATACATCATTGACGAGGCCACTTGGTCATCCTTGAGAAAGGGATGGGAGTCGATGAGGCCGGTTGTAAGATATTCTCACTACTCACAAGTCTTGGCTCCGATTACAGACTTCACGGGAAGATTGGTTTCACTATACGGTGCTGGGAATCTTGCTTTCTGTCTCTCTCGAAGTCTACGACCATTTGAAACTGACCCTAGCTTGATAGGAAAGGTTTTCTTATATACAAGACAATCTGCATCAGAGTTCTGGATTGTTGACCACGATTTGAACTCTGCAAATGTTATTGTTCAATGTTATGACACCGATGGAAATATGGTATTTCCTGATAGTGTTCAATACAGAACAATGGATTCGGTGAGAATAGAATGGAAAAAACCAGTTGCGGGATATTGCACGGTTTCTCTTCCAGATTATGTTCACTCACAAGTGACCTCTGCTGCTACTCTATGGAACATGACACATAGCTTGGTAGACCAATATCCTATCGTTCATTTTACAGACGATTCCCGTTCGCAGTTTATTCCTCTCACGGTGAAGGCAGAGGATGATAATACGATGTCAGTAACATTTGCATATGATGTGATGGGATATGGTTTGGCGATTGTTGCAGAATATAGACATATCCAATCGACTGCTGCAAGCGAGTGGCACATAATTCACGGCCTTGATTCTGCAGCTGTTCAGATTCAGGTATATGATGAGAATGATGAGGTAATGTATCCAGATGAAGCTAGACCTACTGGACCATATGATGTCTATCTCAAGTTTGCATATCCAGTAACAGGAAAGGCTGTCATCAAGAAGGTAGGTAGAAGTCTATCTGATATGGAAGACCTTGCTACATCTATCACCTATGCAAAAATTGGTGACGGTGAAGACACAAGACATTTTGACCCATTCGGTCCATCAGTAGGAAAGGGAAGGAAGGGTGATATAAAGAGAGAAATCGTCACACTTCCTCTCACCAGAAGAGAAGATGCTGAATACTACTATTATCTCATAAATATAGGAAGAACTGAAGTGGACTACAATATAACAGAAATCGGTCTTTTCGGTTATACGGAAGAAGCTGGAGATGACAGTCTGGTGTTCTACACGACAAACAGTCCTCTCTATAAACCAAAAGATGTAACAATGAAGATTTTCTACAGAGCACAAAAGAGGATATAATATGGCACGTTCACATTTTTGGCACTACCTTCAAAATGAAGAAGGACAACCTGTTGCGGGGGCAGAAATTTCAGTATACTTGGCAGGAAGCTCCATTCCAGCATCTGTTTACACTGCTGAGAGTGGAGGAACGATGGTTAGCACCGCACCACAGGTCTTGACCCGTGATGATGGATTCTTCGAGTTCTGGATTGCAGACGAATCGGAACCCGGCGGATATTCAGGTTACAAGTTCAAGATAGCTTGGTCAAAGCCCGGTGTCATTGACAACGGTGAAGTGGATAATGTCGAGGTCGTCATTCCTTCAAAGGAAGTGGATGAGGACGATGCCTATGACACTTCGAAGAACAAGATGGTCAGTAATGCGCTTGCATACAGCTGGAACAACAGGGCCAAAAAATATACCTTTACAGTAAACGAAGAAGATTGGACAGAAGAGTATGGAAACTACTATTATGATTGTGCTCACGGATTCGAAAATATGTATCCTTTAGTTATGGTTTACGAGGATGATGCACTTGTAATGTCAACTTGGTCATTTTTCGCTACACCTGTAAACAACTCGACAGTCAGGATTTACAGAACAACGGATAAAAAATGCTTCATCACGGTTATTGGATAAATGAGGCTTATAAAGTATCTTTCACTTTCTTGCCCGGACAGCAAGACCAATATCTTCCGTTCCCTCTCCATCAAACTGACAGAGAAGGAAAATCCTGCAACACGGGAAATCGTGGAGGAGGTTACGGAGAAGTATAATATACCCAATGATGTCTTGACAGTTATTGATGAACTGAACAAGGAGCTGAAAAAGAACTATCGTGGAAAATATAGGTTCGACCTTTGTGTCGAAGAAGGATTGACAATAGACAAGGTAAGAATACGAGATTCAGAACATATCAGAAGAAAATTTTTCGAAGCCAATAGTTATCTCTCAAAAGTGCAATTGAACCTTGAAAAAAAGCTCACAGAAGAAACCGATAAATAAACCAACCCTTTGTAAACACTATGTTTACACTCTCACATAGAGGGTGTAAACTTGTATCATCCGTAGGAGAAAAATGAGCAAAAAAACAGAAGATACCTATTATGTAAAAAATAGCGACCTTCTCGCTGAGATTGTGCAATTCAAGATAGATGGTCGGGCATCAGAGAATTTGGGCAGGATGATTATGATGATAGCCGAGAACCTGTCTTCAAAGGGAAGTTTCTCCGGCTACACTTGGAAAAAAGATATGGTGTCGGAAGCCGTTCTTACCTGTCTCAAATACATCAAGAACTTTGATGAGACAAAATCATCCAATGCGTTTGCCTACATCACACAGATTTGTAAAAACTCGTTCCTGACCTATATCAAAGACCAGAACAAGCACAGCGACATCAAGGACGCCTGTTATCAACAATATATGTTGTTGATTGACAAAAAACCTGAAAGTGCGATAGACTACGAGTCGATAAAGGACTGATGGAAAAAAGTATACTTGTGAGTGACACACATTTGGGGTTGTATAAATCCGCTGATGTGTGGCACGATGTAACCTACAAACTATTTCAAGAGATTGTGGATGTGGCTACGAAGAGAGACATCAAGACGATTTATCATCTTGGTGATTTTTTCGATAACCGTAGACATATCAATATCAAGAGTCTCTATACTGCATACAAGATTGCAGAGCTTCTCACAAAATTCAATGTATACATCATAATCGGCAACCACGATACATTCTATCGTGATATGATTACGCCAACCAGTTTGAGTGTGTTCGAAGAACATCAAAACATCACAATCGTTGACAAGACTACAACGATTGGCGACCTGACGATGGTGCCGTGGAATACACCAATAGAGGACATTCCAGATTCCCGGTATCTGATGGGACACTTTGAGATACAGGGATTCCCTGTCGTTCAGGGCATGGATTTCTATCGGTCTGATGTTGTCGTTTCACAATTCTCACGATTCGAAAAGGTCTATTCGGGACACTTTCACATTCCCTCTCATCGAAATAACATCACTTATCTTGGCGCACCTTTTCAATCCAACTTTGGTGATGTTGGCAGTTCGAGAGGATACTATGTTTTTGAGAATGGCGAGCTTGAGTTTATCAAGTTCAGCGGAGCACCGGAGTTTGTCGTTCACTATACCGACGAACCGTTGATTCCATCGAAAATTCGGGGAAACATCGTCAAACTGGTATATCGGAAAGACTATGGAAGCAGAGAAAATAACCGATACCTTGAGGAGATTCAACTGTATCAGCCTCTTCAACTGTTTACGGACTTCGGTAGACTGTCCACTTCTACGGTGGTGCAGGACGGTTCGGAAGAAGAAGTTGTTCAGTTGAAAAGCAATCGTGTTATTCTTGAAGAGTATCTGAAAAAAATAGAAATCCCCTCACATCTACAGATGGGAACCCTGAAAGGAGTCATCAACAACCTGTTGAAGGAGGAAATTCAATAATGTTACTTACGTCAACATCTTCACCCAATTACTATACAGTAACAACCGATGTGTCGGAGTGGACTTACTGGACAGACGGTAATAGAATATACAATCATCCGCAAAGTGGTTCAAATATATCCATCACCCCCGTCGTTCTTATGGACTATTCATTTATATTCAAACTGTTGAGAGAAATGCTGGCGCACAATCCGAATAGGGGAAGTGCATATGATCTTGAGTTGTTGTTGGAAAAGATGGAAGAGATAGTCAAGATGGAAAATGGTCCAGATGGAATATCGACACAGCTGATGGAAAAGATAGCAAGATGTATGTCATTCGAAGAGATTGACAGATACAAATACACGCCAGAGGAAGAGGACTTTGAAAACGAATTCGGCCCATTCAGACTCGAAGAAGAATAGTATCCTTCAAGAGTTTTTTGGTGGTTCGGAACCAAAAGATCCGATTGATGGACAGATATGGTTTGACGAGAACCGTGTCATGCATGTCGCCATGGGCGGAAGCTGGTGGGTTGTTGTGATGTTGGATAAGTATTATGTTGATTCAAGAACATTGAAAGTCCTGCCGAGAAGCGGTTCGATGATAAAGAAAGATGATGGCGAATGGATATCATATCCAGAAGAGGACAAAGAGCTGAGCGGAATGTTTACGATTGGTGACGAAGAATGAGAGAAAAGATGCTGATATGTGATTACTGTTTACAATCACCTGATATGGCCTATATAATGCAGTATCAAGGCAAAGACACAATTCGGCATATCTGCACAGATTGTTTTATCAAGGCACTTGACAGGATACTTGGAACACCGGAACATAAAACGGATGAGATGGAAAAGATGTTCAAGATAGAATAAAGGAGTGGTGTTATGGCTGATGCTTCAATGGTTCCCGATTATCGAAGATTGGGATTGGAAGTCGGAAAACTCGTAAATGAAAAACAATTGGCTTACGGAGATTCGTTTGGAAAGTCTGGTGCGATTATGAAGATACTCTATCCAGAAGGCATTTCCGTTGACAAGATGGATGATGCTCTTTGTGTGGTTCGTATTCTCGACAAATTGTTCAGACTTGCTACACAGCCGAAGGCATTTGGTGAATCTCCTTACAGGGACATCGCAGGATATGCCCTGTTGGGACTGGCGAGGCATGTGTCATCAGATGTTAGACCGGAAGAGCCAAAAGAATGAAACTTGAAATTCAGAAAGTAAGATTCAAGAACATATTCAGTTATGGTGCAATCGAACAGGAAGTGGATTTTCTGCCCGGCCTGAATCTGGTTCTTGGTAACGACATCACGAAAGACAGAAGTAATGCTGTCGGCAAATCGTCCTTCCTTGAGACAATTCCCTTTGCTCTGTTTGGTAAGGTGAACAGGAATGTGAAGAAGGAGAGTATCGTCAACTGGAAGAACCGAAAAAATTGTGAGGTCATTCTGACATTCAGAAAGGACGGCGAGCAGTATTCCATTCTTCGTGCTCTGAAACCAGACAAGTTTGAAGTCTATCGTGGCGACAGTCGTTTGCCGATTCCTGCCCGTAAGTTGGATTATCAGAAACAGATTGAGGAAGAGATTCTTGGAATAGATTTCAAGACATTCATATCTCTTGTCTATTCGAACATCAACTCTTCTCAACCGATTCTGTCTATGCCTGCAAACAAGAAGAGGTCTTTCATCGAGACTGTCTTTGGTCTTGAGATGTTCAGTCAATTGAGCGTCAAGTGTAATGAGAAGCTGAAGTCGGTTGCTGACAAGACACTTGCACACAAGACAAAAAGAGAGTTCATCGAAAAGTCCATAGAAGAGATTCAGAGACAGATAGGAAACTTGAGAACACAGCTTTCGGAGATTACTTCGTATGAAGCAGAGTTGGCACAGGTGAGAGAGGAATATCAGGAGTTCAAGTCGGGGTCGCAGAAAAAGTTGGAGGCTCTACAGGAGAAGATAAACAAGAAACAAAATGAAATGAATGAGCTGTTGAAGCAGAAGTATAGTCTTGATTCAGGTATGTCCCTTACTCAAGGAAAGATTGATATACTGACAGAGGAGATGAACAAGATAGGTGAAATCGAAAGTCGAATGTCAGACATCAATAAGGCACAGGAGAGATATGAGAAACTGACGAGTGAATATGTCTCACCGCAAGAGATAGACAAGACGATTTCGATGTTGACAAAACAGAGAGAAGAAAGTGGTGAAGAAATCAAGTCTTTGAGAGAAAAACTTGAAAATGTGAACAAAGAGTTGATAGAATCGAATGTTTTCATCAAAACATCCACCAGTTCCCTTGAAACCCTGACTGGCACAAGTGTTTGTCCTACTTGTGGTTCCGTAATTGATAGCGACAAGATTGCGAAGGAGAAAACAAAGCACGTCAAGGAGACAAAGAAGAAGGTTGACATTCTTGAAGCCCGGAAAAAAGAGATTGAGAACGGAATCGGTTCTCATACGAGAATCAGGAATGACAACGAAAAGAAGGTGAAGGAGCTGACAGACATCAAGATAAAGATGTTACAGCTCAAGTTCTATCTGGATTCGAACAAACATCTTGATGAAAAAATAGAGAACAAGAAAGCCTTGGAAAAAGACCTGAAGGGCAAGACAAAAGAATTGGAAGGACAAAAAAAGGATTACTCAAAGATAGTCCATAAAATTGAAACTCTGGAAGATGACCTGAAAGAGCTGAAGAAAGAATTTGTCGAGCTCAAGGAAAAAGCCGGTCGTGCCTTGGAATTGAAAAACAAGATTATGTTGTTGAGAGAAAAAGTGAAGCACGAAAAGGAAACCAAGGAAAGACTCGAAAGACTTATCAATGAACACTTGCAGAAGATAGATGGGTTACAGAAGGAAAAACGGGAAGTTTCCGCCGCTATCAACCGAATGAATGGAATGAACGACTATTTGGAATTTGTCAAGTGGATATGTAGAGATGAAAATGTCAAGCAGTATGCTATCAGTTCCATCATTCCTTTCCTGAACAAGAGAATGAACCACTATCTTTCAGAGGTGGGACATTCCTTCTATGTTGTATTGAATAGCTGGTTGGAAGAGGAGATTCGTGGCCCCGGTATCAGCAATTGCTCTTACGGAAACCTGTCTGGTGGTGAAGGTAAGTCTGTTGACTTTGCCCTGCAGATGGCGTTGTTGGATATCGCCCGCATACAGGCGGGTATTTGGCCCGACATTCTTGAGCTTGACGAAATTCTCGACAGTTCGGTTGACAGTTATGGTCTGGAAAAGATTATTCAGATATTGAAAATCAAACAGGCAGAGGACAACAACAAGGTATTTCTTGTCAGTCATAGAAGAGAAGTCAACGACATAAACGTAGACCACCTTTGGATGGTAACGAAACGGGACGGGTTTAGCTATATTGAAAGACAATGTTGATTTATAAAGCAACAAATTTGATAAACGGAAAATGTTATATTGGTCAGACGAGTAAATCGTTAGAAGAAAGAATAAAAGGACGGTTTCTCTTACATAAACAAGGTAAATTGACATAAAAAGTCGAAAGTGATATAATATGTTATCTTATAAAACAGGAGTAGAAAATGGCTGAAAAAGCAAAATCGTTTTTTGAAAAGCTGAATGATAATATTCAGAAAAATGTGAAAGGCGTTCATGCCAGCATCATGGCTCACTCCGACATTGCAAAGGTGTCAGATTGGATAAAGACACCAAGTCTCGACCTGAACAGGATTCTGTCGGGTGACCTGAACAAGGGTATTCCGAACCGTTCTCTGGTCGGTATCGTGGGGCCGGAGCATACGATGAAGTCAAGTTTTATGGTTCTCTGTATGGCAGAGGCTCAGAGACAGGGATATAAACCCATCATCATTGATACAGAACGAGGCGCAGAGGCTGATTTCTGTAAGAGGTGGGGTCTGGATGTGGAGAATACCTATTATACCTATACACCGTGGGACCACGAAATCAAGTCCATTCTCGCCCAAATCAAGGAGACAGGAGAGAAGAAACTGATTATCGGAATTGACTCAATGGGCGGCATTGACCGTTACAAGGTATATGAGGATGCACTCAAAGGCGACCCCAAAGCAGACCAAGGACAGTTACAGAAGAACATCCGTTCCATACTGAAACTACTTCTCAATATCTGTATCGAACAGGAGTCCATTGGTATCGTGACGGGACATATGTATGGTTCGCCCAGCGTGGTTCCGATGCCAGACCAAGTTGGTGGCGGAAAGGCTATGAGGTTGTTCCCGACAATTCTCATCAGCCTGAAAAAGTCTCCTATCAAGGATGGTAGTAATGTCATCGGTTCAGAGATTAGTGCAACCACCATCAAGAACCGGATGTATCCACCTTTCCAGACTGCCACGGTCAGTATCGACTACAAGGCAGGTATTGACCCCTACGCAGGTCTGTTAGAGCTTCTTATGACCGCAGGTATCGTAAAGAAGGAAGGTAATACATACAGCTACAAGGAAGAGAAACTGGGCGTCGGAGAAAGCAGAGCAAGCTCGAACATTCAGAAGTTCCCTGCTCTTCTTGAAGAGTTGAACGAGTGGTTGAAGAAGACCGGATACTCTTCGTTGGATTCTGCGGTCGCAGCCGCCGTGACAGAATTGGAAACGATGTCAGAAGAGGAAGAGGAAGAGCCCCCAACAAGAAGAAGAAAAAAATCATAAATAGGTATACGATATGAAAATGGTAGACTTTCACAATATTATTGAAGACCCACCGCACGACAAACTGGAAATTGGGATGTTGTTTATGGAAGGGAAGTCAATGATAGCACAAAAGATGGCAAAGAAAGTCGGTGATTGGGTTACATACTACGAAGTAACGGGTAAAACAGGTAAAATTGTTGAATATAGACCTGTATCAGTAAAGTTAGAAGGAGAGTAAATTTATGGCAGACAGAAAAGAATTGGGAGTGTTTCGTGTAGACTACGAACTTCTTCCCTCAATGTCAACGTGGACTGCATACATCGCAGCGTTTTCACACGAAGAGGCCCTTCTCTATTTGAGGAGAAAGGTCGGCGCACATCGTATCATTTCTTCCGGTATTCAATGTAGGGTGGATGCGGTTTCCGATGAGGTGAGGAATGTAATCATCAATCAGTCTATTGGAAAGCAGGTGATTGCAGGGATGAAGGAAGACCAGGCAACGAAGATTGAACTTCCAAAACCTGAACAAAAACAACCAGTTACACCGGAAAAGAAAAAATCTTCGCTGGCTCGAAAATAATATGTTTACATTTACCATAAATAATGGTATAGTATGGTTGTCACGGTGAATCGGAGACTCCCCCTTGGACCGACCACCGATATATTATAGAGTCCCTTACAATGAGACTGGCGGGTGACGGGGGATATATCCCGCCTCCCTCTTTGACATATGACTGTTAGTGGTGAAGGCCGAGGTTACTTCATACTGGTGATATGACGGTGCCCTACGGGGGCATCAAATGTTCCTTGTCCGATTGTTCCCTAACAGAAATATACAAGACATAACGGTGGCGTAGTTCGAGGATACTTCATACCGATGCTATCTTTGACCAATGACCCAACATTGGAACTCCGTTAGAGCTTTCGGCTCTAACAACCGGCAACAAAACTTGGATAACAAATTTGGGTGTTATTCGGGGGGTTGTCGGACAAGCGCCTTGAACGCTTGTGCCCCGTTATTCTTTTGAAAATATTTTGGTGGCGCAGAATGAGGATACTTCATACATTGACTTGAAATCAATAGAGTAAAAGACCTTATTCGCTTGTTCCCCAAAATTTATAAATTACATACCGGAGGTGTTGAAATGGCGAAGACGAGACAGTTCCTTTCAAACCAGAAGACGCACGAAGGTGCTCCTGCCGTAGAGTTGACGGCTGAGCAGAAGCTCAGACGTTCCGTTCTTGCCTGCATGTTGTGGGAGAAAACGTTCTACGAGAACGGTGATTCCATCGCAAACCGAATCAAGACCCTTGTTCCTCTTGTGGAACCGGAGAAGGTGGCGACTCTTGCGGTAGAGGCCCGTGAGAAGTTCAAACTTCGCCATGCACCTCTTCTTCTCGTAAGAGAGATGGCACGGATTCCTCAGCACAAGAAGCTTGTGTCTTCCACTCTTGAGAGGGTCATCCAGAGAGCCGACGAGATTACGGAGTTTATGTCTCTGTATTGGATGGACGGCAAACAGCCTCTTTCCAAGCAGGTGAAGCTCGGTCTTGGCAGGTCTTTCTACAAGTTCAACGAGTACCATTTTGCCAAGTATAACCGTGCGGGTGAAAACATCAAGTTTCGTGATGTTCTCTTCCTGACCCATCCGAAGCCTCGTAATGAGGAAGAGGATGTCCTCTGGAAGAAAATCATCGCTAACGAGTTGGCTACGCCTGACACTTGGGAGTCCCGTGCGGCTGCTGGTATGGACAAGAGGGAGAATTTCGAATCCCTGCTTCGTGAAAACAAGCTGGGTGCTCTCGCTCTTCTCCGTAACCTTCGAAATATGACCGACGCAGGGGTTTCTGTGGCGGTGGTGATTGATGCCATCAACCGTATGAAGACGGAGAGGGTTCTTCCTTTCCGTTTCATCGCAGCGGAGAAGCACGCAAGACACTTTAGGGAAGCCCTACAGGGTGCGATGTTCCGGTGTCTGGAAAAGCACGACAAGTTGGAAGGCAAGACCGTTCTTCTTGTCGATGTTTCCGGTTCGATGGAAGGGTCTATTTCATCGAAGTCAGACCTTACGAGGTTGGATGCCGCTGCGGCTCTTGGTATTCTTCTTCGGGAGATTTGTGAGGATGTGGTCATCTACACTTTCTCTGGCCGTGCCGTGAAAGTAAAGGATACACGTGGTTTCGCTTTGGCTACCGCCATCGACGAAAGCCAGACTCACGGTTCAACGATGTTGGGCATGGCGCTCAACACGGTGAACAAGGCCGAAGAGTATGACCGAATCATCGTCATTACCGACGAGCAGTCGCATGACCGTGTGGGTGCTCCGAAGGGTGTCGGTTATATGGTCAACGTGGCATCCTACAAGAATGCTGTGGGCTACGGTAACTGGAACCGTATTGACGGCTTCTCCGAAGCTATCGTAGACTACATCATTGAATACGAAAAGGAGTTTGTGAGAAAACAGCTGGAAAATGAAGTTACTTACATACAACGCTAACTATACTGTCAACCAAAAGCTTGAAGGCGTCATCGTGAAGGATAAAACCTATCCTCAAGGTGACGCCTTCTATTTTGATTATTTGCCAATCTGGAAGGACAAAGAGAAGTTTCTATTGCAGATTGACATTCTCAAACATTATCTGAAAACCAAAATTCCCATTCTTATTTTTGACCGATACCTTTCCATAAAACCCGATGAACACGAATGGTTGATGAAATTCCGTAACGTAAAGCTGTTCGAGCCAGCACTTCACTATCGGGAAGGTTTCAAGTATTTGCCTTTGTTCTGCCCAAAAATCAAGGGTATCTCTGACCTGAAATTGAATAAAGATGAAGCTAGACCCATTACAATCGGTTATAAAGGTATTATAAACGACAGGGTAAAGTCTTTTGAGAAGTATTATGTCAAGTTTGGTGAATACTACCCACAGAGCGTCATCAAGTATGACGATAAAACAGACCTTTTGAAAGAGAAGGTTGACGAATACGCAAATCTCAATGTATTCTATGACAAGTCGATACAATACAAGGATATGAAGTGCTGTTATCTCTTGGGGTCAAACCGTGACTATCGAATCGGATATCTCAATCCTGATATGTTTACAATGTTGGACAACAATGTTATAATACTATTACCGGAAGAACATCGTTACTATCACGCTCTGTTCGCAGATACGGTCATCAGGAACATATCCGATGTTGCCCTGATTACAGAGATGTATGACCACACATATATCGGATACATCCTTCATATCTACGAGAGGATTGAACAATACTATCCAGAGATGAAGATAAATCATTTCGTGGATGTTATAAAGAGGGAATTGGGATGGAATGGATAAAGAACAACCTGAAAACAGTTATCACAACAATCGTTCTGGTTATGTCTCTCATTGGTGGCATTCTTGCCTTCGATGATAGATATGTGACGGCCAAGGAGTTCGCTCAGGCTCAACAACAACAAGTCCAAACTATGAAACAGTTTCAAATAGAGCAGGAGAGAAGATTTCTGGAACAACGATATCAGACCCTTACAGACCTGATGATGACGCAGAAACAGTTGATGCGAAAGTATCCTCAAGACCAAGAGTTGAAAGAGGATTACAACGCCATTGTCAAGGAAAGAGATGAGGTCAAACAAAAACTGAATAGGTGATATGTTATGTTATCAACGGATGAAATCAAGAAAATAAATCTCCTTGTATCAGAATTTTTTCTGGAAATCGAAAAGGAGCTGGGGAAAAAAATGAAGGACGTGTCCTATCACATTCAATTGAATGGTAAGGACGTGGGTATTGACCTGACCTTCGGAATTGAATAGGAGAATGTGTTATGGAGAAATTTGTGGATGTGACCGTTACATTGTCGAGCACTTTCAATACAGGAAACTTCGGAAATGTAAGACCGGAAGTGACCCTGACAAAGAAAGTGAAGGTTGAACATCTGTCAGAAGAGTATAAAGACCTTCTGGAATGTGCAGAGGCGATGTTTGCTCTTCAAACCATTTCGTTGATGAATGAAGTGAGAACATCCAACGGAAGCCTTCCCGGCACGGTGAATAACTACCTTCGTGCTTTAGAGGAAAGTCAGGACAGGATGTTACAAACCATCGAAGAGTATCAGGAAAAGTATAGGTGAAAAAACAACAAGACGACTACACTTGATGGAGTCGAGTGCGGAAGGATGTGGTTTGACCCTTATGAAACTGTCGTATGATGATTTAGCTGCCGGCTTTGAAGAAGATATTTTTGAATTTGAAAATGTTGACAGAGACAGTTATTGCGTTCCTATTGGAGCGTTATACTACATTTCGGGTTCTTGGTATATTCTTGGCCGGACTAATATGGGCTTTACTCTCATTGACCTGTATACGGGAAACAGATGGACTGACCCGATAAGGCAATTCACGGAGAGAAACAATAAAATAAAACTTTCTGACTTTCAAATTCTCATTGGGCGAGGAGAAGGAAAGGCGAAAGATGTTCTAAAGACGAGGAAATTTTGGAATGGAATTAGTAAGTAGAAAACAATTCAAGAAGGCAGTTATGCCAGAAGTGGGAACGGTCATTGATGACAAGTATCGTATCAAGTATGTCCATTACGGTAATTTCCGTTTTACCGCAGAAGTGAAAGGTGAGTTACCGGAAATTGGAAAACTGATAGAGTGGCAGGGAAAGGACTACCTTGTGACCCTACATCTACCGGAGAACAAAATCTCTGCAACATTCTACGGGTTCCAGAAGAACCCCGAAATGTTGTCGGCGGAAGAAGCTGCGCCGGTTGAAGAGAACGTGTCAACGGAAAGTGGAATTGTTACCTGTATGCCGTCAACAGAAGAGGAGCTTTCCTCTTGTGTTATGTCTGACAAACCCTGTGACTGCGACGGGTGAGGTAGTGAAGAAAATCAACCGTGAGTTGATAACTATCTGAAATCATTGAAAAACATTTTTTGATGTTACCTATTGACATTTCCTGTCAATTGTGGTATCATCTATAAAAATATGGAAGGGAAGAATATTCTTCCCTTTTTTCATTTTTTTATAAATAAAAACAACAATCTATAACATCGAAGGAGGCCATATGAATGAGGATAGCTGTAGTTTACTGGATGATAAAGAAAGACGGCAAGTCGATGTTATGGATAGACCGTGCTTTTCGAAGTATGGATGCTGCCCAGAAATACATCAAACTTGACGCCGAAGTTCTCAAGATGAAGAAGGATTTCCTCAAAAGAGAGGGAGTTACAGACCTGACTTTCAAGATAAGAGAAATTGACCTGATAGAAGAGTGAAAGGCGAAAAAGATGTTTGTGTTACCCGAAGACCATACTCTCGTTTTCAACACCGTTGCAGGTTCTCACCTATACGGGACAGCCGTGGAAACCTCTGACCGTGATGAGCGTGGTGTGTTCCTTGTGCCTAGGGACGTGTGGGTCGGTCTGGAACGTGGCCACGAACAGTTTGAGGACAAGACAAACGACAGGGTTCTCTACGAGTTTCGGAAGTTTCTCAAGCTGTGTCTTGACTGTAACCCGAATATGGTGGAGCTTCTTTTCGTTCCTGAAAGCATGTGGCTCCATTCTACTCCGACGTGGGAATATGTCGTATCTCACCGGAAGATGTTCCTGTCCACCAAGGCGAGGCATACTTTCTCTGGATACGCACATTCCCAGCTCAAGAGGCTGAAGAACCATAGGGAGTGGTTGAACGGTAAGGTTCCCACCAATCCCGATGAGCTGAAGGCGTGGAACCTCTGGAAGGCCAATCGGAACCCCAAGAGGTTTGCTCTTGAAGAGAAGTTTGGCTACGACACCAAACATGCCATGCACCTCTTTCGGTTGATGGATGAAGGTAAGGAGCTTCTTCTCACGGGACATATGACGCTTCCCCGTCCTAACGCAGAACTTCTTGTTCGGGTTCGCAACGGGCTTTGGACATACGAAGAGATGATGGAGAGAGTGGAAGAGTTCGACAAGATGTTTGACGAGTGGGAAAAGAAGTCCGTCCTTCCTCACACACCTGACAGGGAAGGCGTCAACAAGTTGTGTTCCGATGTATTTTGGAACACGTTCAACAAGTAGCAGAGGGGGCCGAAAGGCCCCCTTTTTTCATTCTTTCCATCCATCCGTTTACTCCCCGTTGTTCCTATGATACAATATTCCAAAAAAGGAAAATCATATGAACCGATGGGATGTCTATTTTCTCGGCATAGCAAATTCTGTCGCACAAAACAGTAAATGTCTTTCTCGTAAAATCGGCGCCATCATCGTCAAGGACAAATCCATTATCTCCACCGGATACAATGGACCTCCCCGTGGTGTTCCAGAGTGTGACCGGAGATGGAAACTGGACGAGGCGTTGATGTCCATCCATCAAACATCAGACAGAAATGGTAGATGTCCACGGCACGTCTTGGGATACGGAAGTGGGCAGGGTCTTGAGTATTGTGTTGCCGGTCACGGTGAGAGAAATGCAATCGTCAATGCAGCCCGTATGGGTATCTGTGTGAGCGGTGCCACGATGTATTGTAACTGTCCTGTCCCCTGCTCTCCCTGTCTGGTGGAAATCATCAATGCAGGCATCAAAGAGGTCGTGGTCACGCCCGGTGGACACTATGACATAACGTCCAAATATCTTATCAAAGAAAGTGGTCTATTGGTAAGAGAATATGATGTTGATTGAGATAAATATCATTGAGGATAATGATGAAAAACTACTTTACTTATTTGTTTTATAAAAACCTATACTCATCTCGACAGGCCATTGAAAAATTCTGGTTTTCGTTGGCATGGAAACTACCGAAGAAACTGGTTTACTACTGTGGCGTTCGCATGGGAGCACACGCCACTACTGGTCAATACGGTTCAGACAATGTTGATGAAGTGACGATGATTGAAACATTGAAGAGATGGAGGACATCACATGAGAAAGAGGTTCAAGGTGAAGAAGAGGTCGTGCGGACTATGCAAACCATTCAAGATGGGATGGGACATTCGATGGAAGAACAAAGAGCTTCACAAATTGAAACTCGCTGAAGAAGAAATACAAGAAGCATTGAAGAAAGGAAAAGACGATGGAGAACTGGTTGATTAATATCGAAGGGCCGGATGGAGAGCCCATTACGGAATTGGAGTTGTGTGAGGAACAAGTGAAGAAACTTGTTCATTATGCCATCATAAAAATATTGGAGGAAAAGTTAAATTTCTCAAAAAATGAATAAACTGCTTTTAACAAATTATGACGGGTATAATTATATAGTAATATATAATGGATTTTCATTTGGGTGTCATGCTATTGATGCTGACTATATGTTTGTATCAGCACATGACAATATAAAGGAACTAGAAGAAAAACTTTCAAAATATGATGTAATCTATTATTCTGCAACATCAAAAAAACAGATAGATATTGTAGAGCCTTTGTTGAAAAAATTCAATTGGGTCCTAGGTGGACCCTACTTTGACAATCGACGTGGATATAAAAGTTTTGGTGATGAAATAGGAATAGTAGAAGATGATACTTTTACACCATATTGGAATGAATGGTTAAAAACAAAAAAGGTAGACCGTCTTCAGTATATGGCATTATGTAAATGTAAATGTTACTGGGGGAAATGTTTATATTGTAAAGGAATATATTATAATAACGAAAAAACCAGAAATATTGAAAAAGTTCTTTCTCAACTTCCAGTATATACATTTCCAAGCGAAGCATATTTTATCGCTGGTTTAGCAACACCTGAAGAGTTACGGACAATTTTAGAATATAAAGGTTTGCCAGATAATTTGAAACTACGAATACAGATAAAAGCAGAAGAAAAGATTTTCGAGGTTATCAATAAAGCAGACAGTCTAAAAAATTTGAGAGTAAATGTTGGTATGGAAAACTTTTGTGAATACACAGCTCGACTCTTGAATAAAGGAGTGACAATAAGAAAAACTCTTGAGTTGGTCAAGCTCTGTATAGACAAAAAAGCGGATGTTCTGGTCAATATCATTCCTCTTATTAGTAAATATGACGAGAAAGAAATTGATGAATCTCTTTCTTGGATAATAGAAAACTTTCCAAAAAATGTTGCTTTTAGTGTTTATCCAGAAATCGAGTGGCCTGACATAAAAACAGCAGAGATTTTTGGCGAGTATCATACAGAAAAAGACGACCCTATGTCAAGAAAACCAGTTTTCTACAGTGAAAGGATAATATCTAAAATGAAGCAAGAGGATATCAGGGTCGGACAGAAAATATTGAAGACATTAAGCGATAACGGATATTCCATATCTTTTAGAGATGAAATTTTATCTTATATGAATAATCGTCTAGTAGGGGGAAAGAAGTGAAAATAATTATAACATCGGGATACTTTGACCCACTTCATGTCGGTCATATAGAATATCTTGAAATGGCAAAGAAGCTGGGCGATTTACACATTTGTATTGTGAACAACAACCATAGCTGTTTCTTGAAAAAAGGCAAGTTCTTTATGGACGAGAATGACAGAATAAAAATTATGTCAGCCTTGAAGAGTGTCGATATTGCTGTCAAACAAATCGACAAAGACCATACGGTGAGAGAAACGTTGAAAACCATCGCTGAGGTTTTGGGTGGTGATGGAAACCAAATCATCTTTGCCAAGGGCGGAGACAGGTTTACTACGGAGATACCGGAAAGACCGATTTGTGACCAATACAAAATCACGATGGTGGATGGTTTGGGCGAGAAAATCCGCTCAAGCTCGGAGATGGTGAAGAAAAATGGATAGAGTCAACTACCCACCGCCTAAAGAGGCGGGGGCTTGTAAAAGCCATAGTTGATTAGCCTAAGCTAAAAAGGGATTATTTTTTTAGCTACGTTACAGTAGAATATATAGGCACCATGGGATGCTCCACAAGTTCCATGCTCTGCGGGTAGTGGTTAAACATCTCTAAGGGGTAGGAGAAGTGCTGCTACCATTAAACCTACTGTAACATTGGCGATGTGGACCTACAGGCTTTTGCCTGACTTACCTTTAAAGGAGGTTGTTTAAATGGTATATGTACTATCTATTAATGGGAAACCTTTAATGCCTACTAATAGACATGGAAAGGTTAGACGACTTTTAAAGCAAGGACTTGCTAAAGTAGTTAAAGTCAAACCTTTTACTATTCAGTTACTATACGATACTACTACCTATACACAAGATGTTATACTTGGTATAGATAGTGGTTATAACTACATTGGTTTTTCAGCTATAACTGAAAAGAAGGAACTAATCTCTGGTGAAGTTAAACTAAGAAACGATATATCTGAACTTATCAAGGAAAGAAGGATGTATCGTAGAATTAGACGCAATAGGCTTAGATATAGAAAACCTAAGTTTAACAATAGAGTATCTTCTAAAAAAGAGGGTTGGCTTGCACCTTCTATTAAGCATAAGTTAGACTCACATATTAGGTTTATAGAATATCTTAAAAAGATACTTCCTATAACTAATATAGTTATAGAGGTAGCTAATTTTGATACACATAAAAACAAAAATCCAAATGTAGAAGGTGAAGGCTACAAGCAGGGTGAACAACAGGGTTTTTGGAATATTAGAGAATACATTCTATATAGAGATAATTACACTTGCCAACTATGTGGTAGAAAGGATACTGTGCTTGAAGTACATCATATAGGTTACTACAAACAAGACAGAACAGATAGACCAAGCAATTTACTAACACTATGTACTAAATGCCATACTCCTAAAAACCACAAAGAAGGTGGCAAACTATATGGAATGAAACCTATCCAAAAACCACTAAAGGAAGCGACATTCATGTCTACTGTAAGGTGGAAATTAGTTAATACGCTTATGTGTAGTCATACTTATGGATATATCACTAAATCTAAAAGAATAAGTCTTAACTTAGAAAAAACACATTATAACGATGCATTTTGCATAGCATGTGGTAATAACCAAGAAAGAATAGAACCTATATACTTTGAACAAATAAGAAGAAATAATCGTTCACTTGAGAAGTTCTACGATGCAAAATACACTGACATAAGAGATAATTCTACTAAAACAGGGCAAGAACTTTTCTGTGGTAGACGAACACGAAACAAAAACTTAAACGAAGAAAACCTTCGTAAGTATCGTGGAACTAAAAAGTCAAGTGGAAGAAGAAGTATCCGTAAGCAAAGATATTCTTATCAGCCTAAGGATATTGTTATATACCAAGGGAAAAAATATACTGTTAAAGGTATACAAAACAAGGGCGATTATATTAGATTAGTAGAATTAACTAAACCAGTTAAAACTAATTTAGTTAAGCCTTATATATTTAGGAAAGGATTATGTGTGCTATAGGTGCAATTCATCCCCCACCTATAGAGGTGGGGGTCTTCTTGCACTTTTTGATAAATTTTGGGGATATGGTGGTTGTTGAAAGTGACCGCCATCCCCTATATCATTTCAAGGGGAGAGTTGTCGGTATCAGAGGAACCATAGAAGAAGAAAATAATTGGATACTTGTTTATTTTCCA
>Ga0209407_1000299_pt1 | contig 68891 bp, 110 predicted proteins | sample AD_JPNHG3_MetaG_FD_184410 | JGI IMG/M metagenome (GOLD analysis project Ga0209407, IMG submission 184410) | Active sludge microbial communities of municipal wastewater-treating anaerobic digesters from Japan - AD_JPNHG3_MetaG (SPAdes) (version 2) | ecosystem: Engineered > Bioreactor > Anaerobic...
TTTTAAGGAGCGTGTTTTTATGAACGCAAATATGACAATGGCTTTTGAAGTCGCAAATACTTTCATTGAGGATTTTACTATTGACAGTAGAATCACCACACAGAAAAGAGGTAGCACAGTTATTATTGATGTTATCGAAAACGAAAAGAATCAGCACATTTTCATCTATCTTATTCAGTATCTTTCCAAACTCGGTTTCAGATTCCATGAAATGAGCAACTGGGGTTTTGCAGAGGACGGCGACTATGTTTATACCCTCGGTACACCAAACGGCATTGTGGTTGTGAGAATTGCAGATGCCACATTGTGGAACTAAGCAGTCATTTTAAGGGCGGAGAAATCCGCCCTTTGTTTTATTTATTAACTCGTTCATAATTCTGTAACAATTTTTCACCGTTATAACGGTAGAAAAATATGAACAGAATGTGAATAAGTTAAATGAAAATTTTCACACAATTTTCACATTCCTATCACACGGCTATCACAATAGTATGGTATAATGCCCCCTGCAAAAGGAATGAACTTTAGGGGGCTAAAGCGTTGAATTAGTCCTCGGCGGAGCTATGTCCTGCGACCTGTGACCTGCGGCGGAGCTGTGGGCTATCTCTCCCAGCGGAGCTGTGAGCTGCAATGAGCTGTGCAATTTGCACAAAAGGAGCTGCGAAATGAGCTGAGTTTTCTACTTGACAAGAGCTGCATTTTGTGGTATAATATAATCAGAAAAGGGAAAGGAAAATCCCAAACACCAGAAAGGAATTGATTATGGATAAAAGAGAATTTGAAGCGTGGATTGACAGCAGACTTGACAGCTTCGCTCAGGTACTTCCCGAAAAACGTAGACCGTGGGTAGATATGAGCCTTAAACTTCAGGACAAGAAAAGTTATCTGCTCACTTATCTGAACGCATATATCGGCAACTTCTTCATTCACTGCGACCTCATCACAAGAGAGACAACAATCTTCAATACCGCTTCAAAGCATTCGGCTATTGCGAAATGCCGTATGGGAGAAGTGTTCAGCGTTCGTGACGGCGTGGCTATTGCGTGGGCAAAATACAATCACGAGGTTGTGCCTGACTATTCACTTTCTATTTCGAGAGAGGAACTTGTAAACGGTGACAAGTTTATCAGTTCTATCAACAAGAATCACATTCTTGTTTTCATCGGTTGGATTCCCAATACAAGAAACGGTATGACAGGCAAGTGGGCGGTTGCTCTTGACGATAACCGCAGACCAATCAAAACACAAATCGCAAATGAAGTTGTCAAGGTAGAGTGATAGTCGGGGCGGTTCGCCGCCCCACACTTTGTTCATAATTTCTTACCGTTATAACGGCAGATAAATATGAACAAGTTAAATGAAAAAATTTTTAGAAAACACTTGACAAATCATTTCTTTTGTGGTATAATATAATTACAGTAAAGGACAGAAGTCCAATGAAAGGAATTGATTTTATGAATAATATTCACGGTTTTGTTTATGGTTACAAACTCACTTCTCAGGAATTTGAGAAACTCTATTGTGCGTGGTTAGAAGATGAACGAGATGAAGAAGTGCTTCTCAACTATGTGTGGGAGATTGATGATAACACCAAAATCGTATGTATGAACATTCTCATTATCAATGATGAAGAAGATAACAGCGTTCACTCTTTCAATGATATAAACAAAATCATTGCAGAGAAAAGAAGTGAGACAGACACATTCTTTGACTTGTTTACACCATTCTTCAATCAGTCACTTACCACTAACATCTTTAACACATTACCGCAAATCTTTTACATAAACGTATCACTGTAAGCAACGGGCGGCGAAAGCCGCCTGCTCCTCATTAAAACTTTGTTCATAATTTCTTGCCGTTGTAACGGTAGAAAGTTGTTACAAAATTATTACGGCAACCCCAGTAAATGTTTTCGTCATTTTCACCAAAACTCACCCCACTTTGTTGAAAATGTTTTGCTTGACATTTACCCCTACTTGTGATATAATATAATTACAGAAAGGAAAGGTGATACCCCGATGAAAGAGTTGAAAACTATGACCAAAAAGGAACGCAAGGCATATTACAGCCAGTTCCGCAACACTTGGTCTATCAACCCCCTTACTCGAAAGGAAAATAAGAATAAGTATAAGGAGCGTGTTTATCGTGAGAAAGAGAGATGTGACAGAGAGACGGTTTAAGTGTACTGAATGTAATGTGGTTATGACTGCATATAAATCCAGTGCAAGAAGAATGTCAGATGGACATATTAAGACAATGTATTGTCCGTGGTGTAAGAAAGAAACTAACTTTGTGCAGTTTCGTTATGAGTTTCAGTTAGAAAGGAATTGATTGTTATGTTATTTAAGAGGAAGTCAAAGGGAAAAGAAGTACAGACACAGGACGTTTTTGTTCATAAGTTTATTTTTTTTAATAGTGATGTAGTAGTCGCTATCGACAGCATTAAAGCAGTCATTCGTGACAAAAATAAGATAGAGATTATATACAAAAGCAATGCAAAAATAACAAGTACGATTGTTTTTTATGATAAGGAAGAAAGTGCAATGGAGATAATGAGACAGTTAGGATATAATTTAAATCTTGAAACAATAGTATTATAAGAAAATGGGCGGTTCGCCGCCCGTTCATATTTTGTTCATAATTTCTTATTGTTATAACGGAGAATAAAAATGAACAGAATGTGAATAAATTAAATGAAAAAATTTTTGAAAACTCCTTGACAAATTCAAATTGTTGTGGTATAATAATATCAGAGTTAAGGCAACGGACTTAACCGCCACACAAAAGGGCAGAGAAAATTAAATGAAAAAATTTTTGAAAACCCCTTGACAAAATCAAAAAAGTGTGGTATAATAAAGGTACAGTAAGGGAAACCCCTACTGAATAAATCAAAACAGTGACGAGTACAACACTTAAAAACCGGAAAGGAATACTACTATGATGAACGCAAAGGAAATCGCTATGAACGCAATCGCAAAGGCAAAGGCTGACTGGGTAAAGGCTATGACTGAGGACTTCTACGCTGACGAGAAGAAGAACCCTCTCAACATCGGCGCTATCGGTGTGGGCAACACTATCATCGTGGCATACGCTGACAGCGTGGACGAGCCGCTTATCGGTGTTGCAAAGTGCAATCCGACTGACCGCTATGACCGTGAAATCGGTATCGCAATCGCATACGCAAGGGCAATCGGCGAGGATATTCCCGACTATGTTCTTGACAGCACTATCTCTCTCGGTGAGGACGAGGACGACTGGGACGATGATGACGACTGGGACGATGATGACGACTGGGACGATGACGAGGACGACAGCGATGACGAGGACGACAGCGATGACTGGGACAGCGATGACGATGATGACGACTGGGACGATGACGATGACGACTATGACGAGGATTATGTCGAATTCGGTGAAATCGATATTGGTGGTAAGTTCGTCTACGTCGGCGACCTCTATATCAAGGTGAGCGATAGCGAGGCATACCGCTATGAGGACCAGATGACATGCGTCCTTGGCGAGGCTGGACATGGGCCTTTTAAGAAAGTCGCAAAACGCAACGCAAGGCAAGACAAGAGGTCAAGAAAGGATGATAATTATGACAGATAAGGAAATTAAACAGCGTTTAAGAGAAATCGAAACACGCAAAGTTCATCAGTGTGCAATGGCACTGAAAGCAAAAGGACTTTTCACAAGTGAGGAACTCACTCAGACACTCAGAGAATACGGCGTTGCTCGAGCATACTTTGAACAGCTTTACCACCTTGAATGGTGCTATGAGTGGATAAAAGAGGGAGAAATGACTTTTGAGGAGTTTATAAGAGACTTCATTTTCAGAACTAATGGCGACAGAATTTTCCGTGACAGCATTGATTCAGACAAATATGTAAACAAATACAGACTTAACGGCAATAAGGTTGAACACTATGAACAGTGGTACAGATACCGCATTGCTTTTCAGAAAAAAGAATTTCTTAACATCTAAAATGAATGGGCGGTTCGCCGCCCGTTCACACTTTTGTAACTATTTTCTACCGTTATAACGGAGAAAACTTATTACAAACTTTCAACACTTTCAACAACCGCCTGCTCCGTCATTATGCACAAATTCAATCCCTATTCTTTGTGCAATATTTTTCTCGAAAAGGTATTGACAAAAAAGAAAAGATGTGATATAATATAGGTACAGTAGGGGAAACGGAAACCCTACTGAATACAATCAATGAGAGCCGAACTCACCAAACGGAGAATGGAGTTAATTATGACTACAAAAGAAATGCTCAATGCCGTTATCAATGGCGAAATCACAGACGAAGTCAAGGCAAAAGCAACTGAAATGCTCGCCGCCGCAGAGAAGAAGAACACAAAGAGAGCCGAAGCAACCGCAGAAAACCGCTCCGCAAATGCCGCACTCGCCGCTGAAATCGTGGCAGTTATGGCTGACGGTACGGAGTATTCCGCCGCTGAACTGCTCCCCCTCATCTCCGCCGCTCACTCCGAAATCACAAAGAACAAAATCGCTTCCGTTATGGCAGTAGCCAAAGAGGACGGACTTGTCGAAATCAATCCCGAATACAAAGAGGGCGGCAAAGGCAGAAAGAAGAATGGTTACAAGAAGCTCACGGCGGCAACAGAGGAAGTCGAAACAGAGTAAGCCTATGGGAGCGGTAGAAATACCGCTCCACTCCCCTGTTCATTTTTTGTTCATAATTTCTCACCGTTATAACGGACGATAAATGTTACGAAATTGTGAACAAAGTATGAATAAGTTAAAAGAAAAAATTTTCAAAAACCCCTTGACAAACTTCAAAAGATGTGGTATAATATAATTGTTCCAAAGGGAACAGAAAGGAATGATTACTTATGGCAGAACATTTTATGACTGGTATTTCAAAAGAGGGAAGTGTTATTCTCATTACTCTGAATGACCGCCCTAACCCTATCAAGTATAACTGCAATACTGGTGAACTCACTTCATTCACTGGTAGAGCAGTAAAGCACTTTCCGCAGTCCTGTACTATCGATGATGTAAACGAGGGTGAACGGTGGGCAATCAATACCGTTCGTGAACGTATTAAGTGCGGTATGACTTGCGAATTTCGCAAACTTGAATTGTTTATCGCAGTCCTTGACCTTGTTCGCAATCCGTACAGTCTTCCTAGTGAGTGTCCTCAGGGATATATCAAGTGGGTGCGTGACAACGGCAAAGACATTTCCGTTGATACCCTCGGCGAATTTCGCATTGAACAGAACATCAACAAATTATCCAAAGAGGATAAAGAGGTCTATGAAAAACTCCGCACCGCTTTCAGTTTTAACGACAGACTGATTGAATGGTGGGTAAAGGAAGAAAACACCGTTCTCCGTCAGAAATTCCGTCAGATGTTTAAGGCAACAATCAAGTGCTTCACTTGGAATATGTATGATGATTTATACACTTGGTATAGATTTTTCATCGGCACCAACAGCGGTCGGCGTGTATGGGGTGACAACTGGGTTGAAAATCTTGACGGCAACAGAGATTTCCGCTATAATGTGAACACTTGCGAACAGCAGAGGGATAAAGTCAGAAATGACAAAATCCTTGCTAATGAAGAAAAAATCCGCAGTATCACGGAAATTGAGAGCAATGACTTTGTTATCATTGTACCGTCAGAAATGGACGATTTCACCAAAGAGGGGCAAATGCAGAATAACTGTGTAGGCTCACACTATCACGACAGCATTGCCGCAGGCGACAACCTCATTTACTTTATCCGCAAAAAGGCAAGTCCAAACCATTCATATATTACAAACCGTTATAGCACTTGTTGTGGTAGAACAGTCGAAACAAGAATGATTAACAACAGAGACAACACCGACAACAAAGCACTTGCATTGATTGAAATTATTGACAAGAAAATCACCGAATTGCTCAAAGCAAAGGAATAAAAATGACTGGCGGTCAGAAATGACCGCCACATTTTGTTCACAATTTGTTCACATTTATTCACCGTTATAACGGACGATATTCATTACAGAATTGTGAATTTGTTAAAAGAAAAAATTTTCAAAAAGGTATTGACAAAATGACAAAGTTGTGGTATAATATAGGTGTACCGTAGAGGTACGGAAAGGAATGATGTGCATTGTATAAAATTAAAAATCTTTTCGGTAGTGTTGCAAGCCTTATGACTTCAAAGCGTGAAAAAATTATCGTGCTTGACGTTGAGGGTTATTCAACTTGCCGTCCGTATAATGTTGGTTACATAGTCGCTGACTTATATGGAAATGTTTACCGTAAGCGTTCATTCGCTCTGCTCCCTTGTATATGGGAAAATATCGTTTCAATGGTCAATTCTCGCTCCGCTGAGGAAATGACAAAAAAGAACGTAGAGGAAATTTTGAGGGATATTGAACTCCCTAAACACAAAAGAAAATATCAGCCTATATCCCCCGAAAAATTCGCTGACATTTTCACCGCTGACGTTCAAAATTTTAAGGTCAAAAGACTTTTCGCTTATAACGTCAATTTCGATAAAGGTAGTATAAAGCGACTTTTAGGCATTGAAAAGTTTATGGCTCTCAATCTTGAATACTGCGATATTATCAGCGGTATCGTTTACACAAGACTTTTAACAAAACAGTATGTTGAATTTTGCAAGGCTCACGACTTTATCACGGAAAAAGGAAACGTAATGACAAAAGCGGAAATCGTGATAAAATATTTAACTGGAAATCTCGACTATGAAGAAGAACATACTGGACTTGCTGACGTAATGGACGAATACTTAATTCTTTTAACTGCTCTATCTGCTCACAAAAAAATTGACTGGAAACCGTGCGTAGCGTGGAGATTGTTAAAAAATTTTGCAGAGGAAAAAGGTATCGCTTTAACGGGGTAAAGTGAGGCGGCGAAAGCCGCTTCACATTTTGTTCACAATTATCCCCCGTTATAACGGAAGAAACTTATTACAAAACTATGAATAAATTAAATGAAAAAATTTTTGAAAACCCCTTGACAAATTCAAATTGTTGTGGTATAATATAGGTACAGTAAAGGTAAGGAACACCGATACTGAATAATGAATAGGTCAAGGACAGACCGAAAAACCAGAAAGGAAAATACTATGACTACAAAGGAAATGCTTACTTCTGTTATCAACGGCACTATCAATGACGAGGTTAAGGCAAAGGCAAGGGAAATGCTTGCAAGTGCCGAGAAGAAGAACGGCAAGCGTGCTGAACAATCCGCTGAAAATCGCTCCGCTAACCTTGCTATCGCCGAGGTTATCAAGTCCAAGATGAAGAAGAACGTCACCTACGCCGCAAGTGAGATTGTCACTCTCATTGCCGCTGAGTACCCCGACATTAAGACCGCCAAGATTACTCCTGTTATGGCTGTCGGTATTGAAGAGGGTATGTTCACAAAGGTCGATGATTACAAGGTCGGCGGTAAGGGCAGAAAGGTCAACGGCTACACAGCAGTTGTCGCCGAGGACACCGAGAACACCGAGAATTAAACCCACTGGGGCAGTAGGAATACTGCCCCAAACTTATTCATATTTTGTTCACAAATTCTTTCCGTTATAACGGTAGATAAATGTTACGAAAATGTGAACGAATTGTGAATTAGTTAAATGAAAAAATTTTCAAAAAGGTATTGACGAATCGTTTCAGATATGGTATAATAACAATGTAGTCAAGAGGACTACACAATAAAGTCACGAAAGACTTAAAAACGGAAAGGAATTGATTGCTATGTCAAGAGTTTTTAACATCACTGGAATTGAGAAGAACGGTCTTATTGTTACCGTAACTATCGAGGGCAAGGCTAATCCTGTCATTTTCGATATGGCACACCTCAGCTTCACTTCATACACTGGTAGAGATATTCAGCGTTTCCCTGTCGGCTCTTATTGTCTGTCTGAGGACGGCTTTTCGGGTATTATCCCGAAACTTCTTTTCAACGCTTTACTGTCTGGCAGTAAGGGCGATGTAAGAAGCAATCTCAGCAAGTTAGAGCTTTTCATCAACAACCCCGAAATTCTCGGCACTATTCGCGATTGTAGTGAACTTGCTGACGAGTGCCCGAAAGGTTTTATCAAGTGGCTGAAAGATAATAACAAAATGCCGACAAAAGAAAATCTCACCGACTATAAAAGGGGAATGGCATTAAAGAGAATGACACAAGAAGATAAAGAAGTTTATGAACTTCTTTTCGTAGGTGAAAATTCTCCCTACTCTCAGCTTGATAGAGTTTGGTATAACGACACTTACAAAGAGTGCTATTTCTCAATGAGTGCCGAACTCCGTCACAAATTCAACAAAATTCTGAAAGTATCTATCAAAGCACTTTCGTGGCAACTGAAAGACGAAATGACAACTTTTATTGATAGATTTATCAGAAATATAGGTTGGAGCAGTTGGCTTGACGAGTGGCGTGACGAGTGGCGTCGCCCCGATAACTGGGAAGAACTGTTAAACACTAACAGAACTTTCAAGTGGAATACTGAAAACATTATTGCTAATGCAAGAAAAGAAATGGAAAACAAAATCATTAAAAATGAAAACAAAATCCGTGCTATCGAGGAACTTTCAAATGACACTTTTGTTGTTGTCGTTCCGAAAACTTTACAGGACTTTACAGACGAGGGCAATATGCAACATAATTGTGTAGGACATTTCTATCACAGCAGTATTGCAAACGGCGAAAATCTTGTTTACTTTATCCGCAAAAAGTCAACTCCTGATCGTTCATACATCACAAACAGATATATGATAATGAGACACGAAACTGTTGAAACGAGAAAGTTTGCTAATGCTTACAATGACGATGATGAAGCAAAGGCATTGATTAAAGAAATTGACAAAATGATTACATCTCTCCTTTCGGAGTAATCATATCGGGGCGGTAGGAATACCGCCCCACCTTTCGTTCATAATTTGTTCACATTTATTTACCGTTATAACGGATAAAAATAGTTACAAGACTATGAATAAGTTAAATGAAAAAATTTTCAAAAACCCCTTGACAAACCGCAGAGAATATGTTATAATAAGGCATACTCTAAAGAGAGTATAGAAAGGAATGATACTATGTACGATTTCAATGAATGCAAAAAGGGATCAAACCCCACAAAAGACAAAGCAAGGGAAATTCTCTTGTCAGACCTGGAAGAATTTCTCACTGAAAAGTACGGAGCGGAGCAGAGCTCACAAGTGGACGGAAATATGTACGCTGTTTGCTTGGGTACTCGCACACTCGCAGACGGAACAGACGGAGAAGTTTGTTGTACCATTGAAGTGGTAGCAAAGGAGTTTGATGTTCGTGTGGCGGAGAGGTCCGGCAAAGTCTTTCGGCCCTATGAGAGAATAAGAGAAGAAGAAGAATACACTCGCAAGGTGGAGCAGTCAAAGGCAAAGGCAGAGGAGAACAAACGCAAAAAGGAAGAGAAAGCCGCAAAGGACAAGAAAGCAAGAGAGGAGAGAGCAAAGGCAAAAGCCGGAAAGAGACAAGAAATTCTCGGAGATGAAACATAATTAACAAAAGGGAACGGACTGAACATCCGTTCCCCTCATTTATTTTTCGTTCACAATTTCTTTCCGTTATAACGGTACAAAAATATTACAGAACTATGAACAAAGTGTGAATTGATTAAATGAAAAAATTTTCTCAAACCCCTTGACAAAATCCGCAAAGTGTGTTATAATAATAATGTCATAAGGAACAGACTAAACTAACCCCTTATACAGAAAGGAATATAATATAATGGTAACAATCAACGGAAAGTTAATCCGCAGAAAGTTATTTCTGATTGTCGATACAGAGACTTTCAACGGATTCGACGAGCCTATTGTCTATGACATTGGCTTCGCAGTCATTGACAGGACAGGACAGGTATACGCAAAGTATAGTTTTGTTGTCCATGACACATTCATCGGTATGGCAGAACAGGCGGCGACTGCCTATTATGCAAACAAGTTTCCGCAGTATCACGCAGATTTACGGGCAGGTCGGCGCAGACTTGCTACATGGGCGCAGATTATACAGATTGTAAATGCCTTGCTTGAAAAGTGGGACATTTCAGATGTAGTCGCCCATAATGCAAACTTCGATTGTAGGTCTACAAACCATACAAGCCGACTGCTTCACTACAATTCATTTTTCAAACGTCACGTTGAATGGTGGGACACTCTGCAAATGGCGGCTGACACTATCTGCAAACAGAAAACATATATCCGCTTCTGTCAAGAAAATGGTTATATGACACGCAATAGAGTTCCCAGACCGCAGATGAAAGCAGAGGTCATTTACAGGTACATTACAGGCAATAACACTTTCATCGAAAGTCATACAGGTTTAGAGGACTGTATGATAGAGAAAGAAATTTTCGCAAAGTGTTGCCGACAGCATAAGAAAATGAGACACACATTCTATGTGTTCTAAATCCGAGCGGTGAGGTAGGAATACTTCACCGCTTTTTTGTGCTAAAGTAAGTTAAATGTGTTGACTTGTTCATATTCTTGTAACAAATTTCTACCGTTATAACGGCGAAAATTTATGAACAAAGTGTGAACATTCCTACTATTCCGATAGGTTTAGTAGGATTACCGTTCCGCCCCTCGTCGTCCTTCCTTCTCCCCTCCCCTACGTCATGCATCGACGTATTCTCGGTGGAAGTTCAAATGAGCTGCAATGAGCTGCATCGACGCGTAAAGGAGCTGCACTTGTAGGAGCTGCGTCGCCACGAATTTTGGAGCTGCGTCGCAAGGAGCTGCAAATGAGCTGCATTTTCCCCTGTTTTTCCAGCGCAGCGACGTAAAATTGCACAAAAATAGCCCATTTCTGCGCAAATGAGCTGCAAAATGGACCAAACAACGCCTATATGCTATTTATATTTATATTTCCCCTCTCATTATAACATAATTTTTACAAAAAGTCAAGCAATTTGAGCCAAAAAATTTTTAAAAAGAAAAGAACTTGACACAAAAATGTCAAGAACTTGGGCGCCGCGGCGAGAAATTAACGAAAACTGCCGCGTTCTGAAAAGATTTGAGTCAATAGCTTGACAAAACACCTTATAAAAAAAACTTTATTTTTTATCGATGTGGATGCGCGAACACGACTTTGAGGTGCGGCGAGAATTCAACCGTTCAAAATCTCTTATTATATTATATAATTATAGGCTTGCCTATGATTATTTCCTTGTAAATTTGCTGTGAAATTCCGTCCAAATTTCATGCCAAAAATGCGCCAGAGATTTCCTCTATTATATACTATTGTTGTCAAGCAAATTCATTGTAATTTACATTGATGACGACGTCGCCTAGCCCAAAAATTCATAGGTGCGTTTTCGGAGAGTTTTGGGTGAGTTTGTAGGGGATTGAAACGTTATCGTTATGGCAAGGGATAGTGGGCGTCCTCACCATTTGCACTTCCGGCACCACTTAACGCCTTTACAGACTCTTGATTATAGCTCGGGTTACTGCTCGTCAGGACACAGCAAGCACTTATACCCTTCCTACCACCCCTTCCATCTAAATCCTTCCCTTCCCCTTTTACCGCAATTTGCCCTTCCCTTCCCTTCCCTTCTTATTTACTTTATTAACTTATATCTTCCCTTCCTTTTCTACTACTTCCCTTCCCCTTCCCTTATAATTCTCTTCCCTTACTTAACCCTTCCCTTCCCTTTCTTATTATTACTATTATTATTATACTATAATCCCTTCCCTCAACCCTTCCCTTTTCATTCCAATCTTCTTCCTTTCCCTTTTCATTCCAATCTTCTTCCTTTTCCTTTTTTACTCCTTCCCTTCCTTCCCAATCAAAACCTACACTACTCCTTTTGCTTCCCTTCCCTTCCCATTGCATTCCTGCTTCGCCGCCGTACTTGACCCTAATTCCCACTTATACCTCCCTTCTTTCCCTTACTTATTTATAATAAAAAAAGCACCAGTTGTTTCCAACCAGTGCTTTTCTTTTTCCTATATTCAACTGGAAAAGTTTTTTCCAGAAAAAGTTTTTCCACAATCGGGACTACCCCCACAAAGTTTTTCCAAACTTAACCCCAGTTTTCTTTACCCCGACTTAAAATTGTTTTTCCAGACCCTACCCCTTAATTTCAGAGCAGTTCCTACCCCCGTTTTTTCCTACCCAGCCCCTTTTATTTATTATTATTACTTATAATAGTTATTATATAATATATATATTATAATATACATAATATTTGTTGCTCATTTTTTGAGCACACCCCTGCTCAATTTTTGAAAATTTCTTCCCTCCCCTTAACTCGCGCTGCCGCGCTCCTTAAGGGTGTTCGCACCTTCGGTGCTCACTTATTATTTATATAAGTAGTATATATAGTATATATATAATATACATAATATTTCTTGGTCATTTTATGACCCAATCCTTGGTCATTTTTTGACTAACCCTACCCCTAATATTATAATACTTATTATATAATATATATAATAATATTATATTATTTTATTGTATAAAATCCGGACAATTCCGTCTTAAAATTGATACAAACTTTATTCGCTCTTTTCGCCGCCAAACTTACGCTCAACAAACAGATAACCAGTGAGGTTCGGATACAGTTCAACTTGTACAAGATACCCCTCGCTTATTAGAACTTGTATCGCTTTGTCATAAGTGTTACGACTCATCTTACAAACTTCGCACACTTCTTTAGAACTCAAACCGAACTCGTGTCCATTACTGTGCGCGTTGAGGTACGCCCATATCTTAAACGCCGCATTAGGAAGTTTCATCGCTTCTCGTAACGCGGCGTAATTGAAAATTGAATACGGATTGTCTGCGTTCGACTCTGTTTTAACAACCCTTATTGCTTTCTAATTATTGGAAAGTTCAGGCATCATTCCTCTCTCACCTCACGCATTACTTTCTTACAACGAAGGGATAGATAACCCCCTCTATTCTTGGAACAACTTTAGAGAAGATGATTACCGGACTGAACTCGTCTCTTGCCCAAACTTCGTAGTCCTCAAAGTACTCAAGGTGCTTATCTCTTATCCACACCTTTACGCCGTGGTCTCCTTTGAACTCAACGCAAATCTTTTTCTTCTTATCTGTTCCCACATTCAGTTCGCCGCAAGGCTCAACCTTTTTGTAGCCTACCCCCATTTCGAGGTTCTCGTGCTGGTAGATGTCATAAGCACCAAGGTCTACGTTTGGCTCCTTGATAACCATGCGGTTGATTGCCATAAAGACTTTACCGTCTCCAATCATCTGACAGGTCCAGTAGCCAAATGGAGTATTGGGTTGTTCGCCCATGGAGACCTGAAGGCAAGTGATAATCTCGCCGGTATAAAGTCCTTTCACTAATTCAAGCTGGAACTTAAGTTCGCCGTTCATCTTTTTACTCATTTGGCACCCTCCCTTTTATTCGTCGAAATTCGGAATTACCAGTTTGATAACACCTTTCTCATTTACCTTTTCGATAAGCCATTCTCTTGCCGCCCTACCAACGTTCTCCATTGAGAGGAATTCACCATTCAACTCACAGGACGCAACACCCGTATCACTAATCTTATTAACAAGAGTGAATGAGAATTGCTTCGGGTCAGGAATGTCGTTATCAAGGGTTTGCTCGGATTGTGTAATCCTTACCTGACCCAAGATGTATGTGCCGTTCTCATAGGGGCGAACCTCTGCGGTAAATATCCCCGAGTAACAAACAGGAGCCGGGTCATAGGTTTCCTGTGAGAAGCATTCATACTCAACATCATCATAGTGCTTGCGGTAATAGGTCACTGCATTATGTGCATCTTCCTCAGTGGGGCAAACAGCAAGAACTCTTGCGCCAACGCAATCATAGTTGAAACCAGTAACAACCCATACCTCAGGAAGTGAAGTAGTATCTTTTTTCATTAGTAAACCTCCAATTCTGTAACTCTTACAAGGCAATCGCACTCGAAGCTACCCCTCTTAGCAGAAGCAGCCTTGAATTCTGTCAGAGCCTTGAGACCCTCGATTGTAAGAGAACGAACAGCTTCCATATCGTTCTCTTCTGCCGCCTCAGCAATCAGAGTGTTGTAAGTGTCTCTGATGTACTCATCACCAGACTTCCAAGCCTCATATCTGCCGACACGAGCGATTCTTTCACCGTTGGAAAATTCAACCAACCAAACCTTCATTCTCTCATTCATAATCTTTTCCTCCTTTTCTCTTTACCATCAAAGTATAAGCCTTGTTGTACTCCTCTATATTCTCTTTTACCTTTCCCGCTCTCAGAAGTCTGCCGAATCTCTTCTCCGCCCTACCTCTGATGATTGGGGCTCGGTAGGAAGTTGAAAAGAAACGAAGCGCGTCCTCGATAAGAGCGTTTCCATTGTTCACATATGCAACCTGTAAGTCACACATTCTGCGAGCCTGCTGGCTCCATGATGCCGGTCTCCATGTTTTCATTTTCTTTACTTCCTTTCTCATTTTCTATAATAATTATAGCAAAAATTATAGAAAATGTAAAGAGATAAGGGGCTCAAAATTTTTATTTGATTTCTTTTACCTTAATCACAGGCATCTCAACATTTGCATACTCTTCATCAAGATGACGAAGCTGACAAAGAACTCCCCATCTCATTCTTACCGCAGGAGTAAGGCAATACTTCTTGAAATCCTCGGTATCAATGTCCTTTACAGACTTGACGTGAGGAAAAAGTAACTTCAGAAAAGCGGTGCAGTTCTTCTTGATTGCTTCGAAGTTTCTCGCATCGCAGTTACCCTCCACTTCAAGAAGTTCATCAACGATAGCTCTGTAGTAGAATTCATCTCTCATCTCGTGGAAGAGTTCTGTTAAGTAGTTGGCACTTAAGCCCCAACCCTCGAACTTTCTCTCTTCTGAGAAACGACCAACCTTCCAACCTTCAATGATACCGCTGAATCTGTCGATGAAAGCTGATTCATTGAACATCTTAGGAAGAGTTGTAAACATATTCTTATCAAGCGACATCTGTGCAATATCTATATTGCCTACGAGAGTTAAACCAGCATCAGCAGTACCACAATAGTTACCAATTCTGATTTCGCCGCTTTCCAGATAGGGCTTGAGGACACCAGTCATCTCTTCAGGATTTGCACACTTAAGAGTCTGACACTCGTCCCAGATTACGTTGTCGTACTTACCGAAGTAACCAACAGCCTTTGTTGTGTTGTTGTAGAAAGCTGTTGCTCTGGAAACTGTACCTGATGTAAGCCAGTTGTAAACTGAAAGCTGTGAGTAGCAGTAGGACTTTGCTGACCCCTTGATAGAGAGTTCAAGCTGATTCATTCTCTTCTCAACGGAAGGAAGGAATCTCTGAAGGAGAGTGAGTTTTGCTTCCTCGTCCATTGCGTCAGGATTGAAGTTTAGTCCTGCAAGAAGGACATCAATCCATTCTGCTGTTGTAAACTGCTTACGTCCATCTTGATATTCACGGAGGTTTGTGGTATAGGGGCAAAGGGGAGTAAACTCAACTAACTGGGTTCTGCCGCAGTCATAAGAAAGAACAATCTCTCCCCACGCGCCGTCTGCATTAAGTAACTGCTTTTTGTGTTCGCTTACCACAGACCAATCAAGAACTCCTTCACCCTTCTTCTTAGGGAATCCGTACTCAGGAAGAGAGAAGCAAAGTTCATCATTCGCATAGTCAAATTCAATCTTAACCTTTGTGAGGAGTTTGATTTGACCACCTGCTGTATGACGAGCCTCAAGGAGTTTTAAGTTCCAGTCGTTAGGCTTGAGTCTCATTTCCTTTACATACTCGCTAAGGTCGAATGCCTGAAGCACCCCGTCCTTATCAGTGAACTTCTGGAGAAACCAAGATTTTACATCAGCCGGGAGGTCCAAGAAGTTCATCAGAGTTGTTGCCGTTACTGTCTTATGAATTGTAGCACTTGGAAATGCTGCTCTCACCTTTGATTCGTTCATTTATTTAATCATTCCTTTCCTTACTTTCTATAATAATTATATCATAATTTTTAAGAATTGTAAAGAAAGAAAATTCTCAAAAATTATTCAGTCGTGAGTGATTGCATAGCTACCAAGATAGAGGATTTCTTCCTCGCCATCCATCCAGCAGTCAGCGAAAGCGTCCAGCATTTCTTCTGCCATTCCTTCTGCGATGTTCCAAACAAGTTCATCCCATTTGCCGTTCTGCTTTGCCCAGTCGACTGCAATCTCACCAACGGTAAGAGTCCCCCACATAAGGAACTTCGATTGAAGCATTCGGTTCATCTTCCATGCCGCGGTCGATGTGCTCGATGACTTCTTTCTCATCGTCAATCAAGATAGTCTTGACGAGGAGTTTCAAGTCACCAAAACATCTTGGGTCCATGTGTTCATTTCTGTCAGTTAAGTAATACATTAAGACTCCTCCTCTACTGCACGAAGCAAGAAAATATAAGAACCAACTTCAAGCGTAATTTCGCCGCCGCAAGCAGTCATCATTGGAACATCTTCATCATCATTGTGGTCATAGTCATTCTTCAGGAAGCCTTTCTCAAGAGGGAACTCATAGATAGGCTTGCCGCAACGAGTGTACATACGATAAGTGGTATCAGCTCCGCCGCCGTAGAGAAGCATATTCTCGCTGGTAGCAATTTCGCCATCTGTGTGGATATCCCAGATAGCATTGAAGACGAGGGTGTCTGCTACGAATGTTTTGAAAGTATTTACCGCGGCGATGTAAGTAGTAGTGACTTTGCTTGTGCTTTCATATCCGTCCACAAGACAGATTCTTTCAATAAGATAAACTGTTCTTTTCATTTACTTCTCCTCTCCGAGTGTTGCGATACACTCTTTAACTTTGTCATTGAACGCCATGAGAATCTCTTCAATCTCAACAGGCTTATTGTCGTTTGCGTCTACAGCCACATTGTACATATAAGGACGGTCCTCGTAGAACTTATCCTTGCTGTGAGTGTGACCGAAAAGATTGATTACTGCTCTGTCAGGGTCCTGCTCAAGACTTGCAGTAAGAACAGGATAGTGGCAGAGGAAGAACTCTCTCTTCTTGTACTTAATACGAAGTGCATCAGCAATCTCAACGATGTTGCTCCAGTTTGTGTATTCGATGATTTTGGAAGGTGTATCGTGATTGCCGCTTACCAGATGAATACGACCATTCAGCTTATCGAGAACCTCTTTGATGTATTCATAATCCGTGCCGAGAAAAAAGTCTCCAAGAACATAGATGTCGTCATCCTTACCGACCGTTTCATTCCAGTTACGAATGAGAGCCCCGTTCATTTCTTGAACAGTCTTAAAGCCACGAGGACCGAAGATGAACTCTCTATCGTGATTGAAGTGAAGGTCGCTTGTGAAAAAAATTTTACTCATAATCTATCCACTCTCCATTCCAATCTCTCTTGCCGCGGCTCGCACAGAAGTTAACCGCATTGTGTTCGGCAACGAGTTCGCCGCCGACCTCATTTATATCATGCTGAGAAGGATGACATGCAAAACTCTCAACACATTCTTTTGTATTTCCATCTGCAAAAAGCAGTATATATGTCACGAAGTAAGTCATTCTCTATTCCTCCCATTCCTTTAATCTGTCGTCTGCCGCCGCCCGCTCTTTTCTTAATGGTCAGTGCCGTAGCCGCTGAGGACAATCTGACCCTTACTGTCTGCGAATTCGATTAAGCAACCCGGCTGCCAACCACGGTAGAAGATTTCAACAGGCATTCCGAATTCTGTAATTTCATAGATTTTGTAGTTCTCTGTACAGATGTCCTGCATATCAATGTAGTGAATGAGTTCGCTTGAAGTCATGATTGTGTTATCACGAGAATCTTCATCCCACTTACAAATTCTCTGAACGAGGAACTGACGCTGGTCTGTCATCGGTGCTTCATAGAAGTTGTAGCTACCGTCCTCGTTACGATTGTCGAGGTCAAAAAGGTTAACGCAGTCTTGCTTTACTTCTTTCCAATCCTCTTCATCATAGCCCTCAGGACCAAAGCCATAGCACTTCCATCTGCAATTCTTATAGAGATAACGATAATCGCTGAAGATTCCTGTTTCATCATTGATAAACTCTTCAAGAGAGCAAGTATGCTGCACAGCATCTTCATAAGGCTCAACCTTGCAATCCTCATAAAGGTGACGGAACTCTCCTGCATTGATAATCTTCTTTGCAAGGAAATCACCATCATGAATGGTTCTCAGAATCGGAACCATATGTTCAGGGTAGCCATCTGTCTGGCAGTAAGCGAAGTAAACCTTATCTCCGAAAGCATAACCGATTAAGCAATGTGTACTCATAATTCTTTCCTTCCTTTCTTATCTTGCGGATGCGGTCTTGAATCTCTTCGCCGCCCGTTCTTGTCTTAACTTCTTGGCTTCAATCTTATTTGGAATGTGCGGTCTTGTCTTAAGAATCTCATAAATCCTCATTGACATTCTCCTGCGAAGCTCAATACATTCTTTTTGACACTGGCAGTTGCCCCAGTAGCAATCACAAGAGGAGTCATTATAATTGTTGTCATAGTATCTCATGAGTTCGATAAGATTTTTTGTAGCCATCGTTTCCAACTCTTTGGTCGGAATATTTCTATAACAAGGTGTCGTCATATTTCTCATTTCCTCTCTTTCTCTCATTTTCTATAATAATTATAACAAAAATTTTAGAAAAAGTAAAGGGCTAAGAACTTTAAAATTTTCTTTAAGAAAATCAGTTCTTAGCCCCATCTTGCTATCCATATTCTTTTGAGTTTGATTGACAAATCAGTTGCGCTACCTATTGCGCCACGAGAGCATACTCAAGACGGGACTTTGTGTACGGAATTGAACCGCTTTATTTCTTTGGAAGAGAAATTGTTTACCTTAAACTATCACAGTATAGATTGCTGAACCGTCTTATTGGTCTCGGAGAGGAGAGGAGAGTCGAACTCCTGACCTCACGGTTATCAGCCGTGTGCTCTAACCTACTGAGCTACCCCGAGATATACATGGTGGAGCCGTACGCTCTCCTATCGCTACCACTATAGCGTCTTAACTACTTTTACGTATAAGTTTGAATATCTACGCCAGCACTCTTCACTGGAGTCAACCACTCTTAACGTCAATTGGCACCCCGCTCTTTTGTTCAGTTCCAAGAGTAGAACACAAGTTTAGCCTATATCAAACTTGCCAAAAGGTTCGCCTTGTACTTTGGCGTCTGGTGTGGAATAAGGGAATCGAACCCTCGTCCCCTGCATTGGTGCTTCATACAAGTAATGAACTCATATCTTTTGCCATTCTTCATCTGAATATTTCTTTATTTCAGTTCGAACCGCAAATGTCTTACATTAGACGAATGAGGCGGCAAGCAGGAATCCTAACCGCTGAACGAATTCCACATTATTGAGGTTTTTGCCGAATGCTCAGGGATAAACCTCTTAACCCTTTGGCGATGACGACGGGACTCGAACCCGCATATAGCTTTCGCTCCGGAGAGACAGTCCGGTGCCTGACCAATTAGGCTACGCCACCATTAAAATCGGTTTACTTTGCTTCTTTATTTTTTTACGAGGCGTTTTCCACAAAGCCACATACCAGATGGTGCTGGTGAACTTAATCACTAACCTTTCTGTCGGTGGTAGTTTAACCGCAAAATCCATGTTAACCCCTCAAATGGTCGGCATGGTGGGACTCGAACCCACACGTCCCGAAGGACACTAGCTCCTTAGGCTAGCGCGTCTGCCAATTCCGCCACACGCCGATAAACTCAAGACGGGAAATACATTACCAAAAAATGTTTTGTTATGATTTGCTGAACCGTCTTTACTGGTGGAGGCGATGGGAATCGAACCCACAACCTCATGCGTGACAGGCATGCGTTCTAACCAACTGAACTACGCTACCATTTCAAGGCTACTTATTTTAACGAGTAGTTGCCTTAACAAACTCGGTTCTTTTAATGAGGTTATCTCCTCTATTGGCTGGAACGGAGGGACTCGAACCCACGACCTGACGGTTATGGCATCAAATGTCAGGATTGAACTGACGATATCCTTGCTCATAAAGCCTTTCATGCTCCTCTGCGTGACAATTTGAACACAACAGGATACATTTATCAACCTCTTTCTTTAACGAAGAAATATTTTTTGATAAACATCCACAGATTTCACAGGTCTTCATTTTAAATATCACTTCCACAAGTATCTGATACAGCCGCCTGCTCTACCAGCTGAGCTACGAACCAATCTGTTGTACTTTTTAAGTAACTTTCTTTTGTCTTAACTCTAAAATAATTATATCATAAATTTTAGAAAATGTCAACTTTTCAATTCTCTAAAATTTTTGAAATCGAAAGGAATCCGGTGGAGTTTACAAGCGGTGCCACCGGTCACCAGTTATTTTAGAAAGGAAGAGCAGTTTACGAAACGACTTACTCGGGTCGAGAAGATTTCTTTTTTTTCTTTTCCTCATTTTCTATAATAATTATACTATAAATTTTAGATTTTGTCAAGATTTCTTTTCTCTAAAATTTATTTATAGAAGCGTCCCTCCAAAGGAGTGATTTGTTTATTTGTGGGATTTCTGACACTGAACCTAACGCCATTATTGTAGAAAGGAGTTCCTGCACTTTTCTTCGCCGCCGTGCAGGTAGCGGAAGTAATTATTGGTTGCGGGGGAAGGATTTGAACCAACGACCTCCAGCTTCATATTCTTCTTTAGTTGTCAAACATTTTTTCAAACGTATACTCGGTTAAGTTTTAGGGTGATAAAGAAAAGGTCTTAGAACTATTAGAGAAAGAAAACAAGGAAATTGTTCGCCGCCTTGTCAATTCTGGTTTAACTTATAAAGAAGCCTCTTGCGGCATTGGACAGTGGAAGTTTGAGTACGAGGCTGAGACTTTTATTCAAACTGCTCCTAAACATTATTCTTACTGCGTTAATGGTCTTGAATAAGATTACAGTTTGATTTAGTTCCATATTTTGGAAGCTCAGTCCTAAAAATTTTACTTTGAGATTTCTCAATCATTTCTACTGGAATGAAAACCGCTTTGTCTTCAATAAAAGTAATAATGAAATCAATTTCATCTTTAGTATAAAATTTTCGTACATTTCCATTAGCTTTCATAGCTGTATTAGAAGTGTTTACTGTATAACTTCCATTATCATTTTTGTGGGCACTTTTACATTGAATTCTTACAATCTTTTTACCAGTATCAACTAAAAGGTCATATCTTCCTACATTTCCATAAGGGATTGAACATAAATAACCTTTATTAGTAAAATACAAAAGACTTCTTAATTCAGTAGAAATTCCTTTTTGAATTTGTTCACTTAATAAATTTGACATTTTACATCACCTCTCGGTGATAACTAACATTGAATATGAGGCTGGCGAGCTACCAGACTGCTCTACCCCGCAATATAAAGCGGCGACGTGCGCCGCTTAAATCGCACTTTATCTTTTTCTTATTAACCCTGAGCCTCAGCCTTAACCTGTGCTCTCTTTGCTTCATCAGCCGCAATCTGCTTTGCCTTAGCTTCTGCCTTAGCGGCATCATTTGCAGCCTTTGTTGTGATGTAACTGTCATACTGTGCAGCCGAATCATAGAAATCGAAGGGGGTGTATGTCTTCTTGTCGGAAGTGTGATTTGTAAACTCCTTAACTGCCGCACTTACTGCAACGACAATCGGGTTTGTCTCACCATCTTCGCCAGTTCCCTCGCCGACGATAACACCGATAAGATTTGTCTTGGACTTATCAGAGCCAGTTCTCATCATCTCAGCTGTACCGTACTTCTCTCTGAGACATTCAAGGATATATTCCTGAACCTCATTCTTCACATCTGCCTTAGCTTTCGCCAGTGTATACTCCTTAGTGATTGTAATATCCATTTGATACCTCTTTCCCGCCCTTTTGAGCGAATTTGTTATTTTGTTTTTCTTAACTTTCTATAAATATTATACAATATTTTTTAGAAAAAGTCAAATTTTTATTGCCTTAAATTTTTTGATTTGGGGCGGAAGTCCGCCCCTCTGACTTAGGCGAGGGTGTAACCCTTCACCTTTCTGCCGTTGGAACGAACCTCAGACTGAACGAGCTTACCTTCCTTGGTGAGGTCACCAGCAAGGCTGGAAGCCTTCATTGTGGTTACGCCGACCAGAGTGCCGAGCTCAGAAGCGACATAAGTCTTGCCTGCTTCCATTACGGAGAGCATGGTTTCACGAGCAGCGGCATCAGCTTCACGCTTAGCAACTGCGGCTTCGGAGTTCTTACGCTTGTCGTTCTTCTCGTCGAGCTTTGCAAGACGGGCAACTGCGAATGCCTTGAGGTCTTCGGAAGCGGTCTCAAGAGTTGCAACCTCTTCCCATGCGTTTCTTTCTGTGAACTTAGATGTAGTAGCCATAATAGCCTCTCTTTCTGCACTGTAAGGCGTGTGCCGCCATTCTTATTTTTTGGGGAATTCCTTCCTCATTTTCTATAATAATTATATCATAAATTTTAGAGTTTGTCAAGTTTTCTTTTCTTTAAAGTTTTTCAACTTGAGTAGAGAACTCAAAATCATCTTTCATTTTAACACCGACTTTCTGTCCATTCTTAGGTAATGTAAGTCTTATATTTAACTGTGTTAAAACTACATCATCAGGTATATATAATCCCGACCAATTATTTTCAACACAGTACAAATAAAATACATCGACTTCATTTGTTGAATAACGAGTTGTTTTCCAAGCACCTTTTGAATAGTTTGTAGTCTTAGTGCTAAAAACCATCTTGTCGTCTTTGATAGACTCAGTTGTTTTTACTTGTACTCGATATATTTTCTAACCATTATCTATGATTAAATCATAACGAGCATTGTTACTCAAAGGAGTACTTACAACAAACCCAGCTTTTGTGAAATCGGCAATCGCCATTGCTTCGCCTATATCACCTATACCAACTGTATTCATTTGCACCCCTCCTGTAAAATGGTGGGTATGACAGGACTCGAACCTGCAACCTCGAAATTAAAAGTTTCTTGCGCTACCAATTGCGCCACATACCCATATGTACCGTTGGTGACCAACCTTATTGCTGACGGCACAGCACCCCTATTATTAGTTTTTCGCTCTCTCACTCAATAGGGGGATGAACGGGCACCTATCGTTTGCCAACCGCTTTCCTTTCGAAGGTCAATCAGGGCGAAGAATATTCCCTACAGATTGAAGATATTCTGCATCTACATATTTTAGGCACGATGTCTCGCCGCCAGCCTTGTATGTTTTACTTCCCTGCCGCATCCGAGAAGAATGGTCACGCCTACGGGACTCGAACCCATATCTTCGCCTTGAGAGGGCGACTTCCTGACCAGTTAGAAGAAGGCGCGATTTCCAGAAAAGGTATTTCTCAACCTTTTCTATAATAATTATATCATAATTTTTTAATTTTGTAAAGCTCTTAACTCAATAAGAATTTATGATTTCGATTGAGAACTCATACTCTTCAAGAGTCATCAGCACATCGTGGAGATTAAATTTTGTATCGGGATAATCGCCCTCATCTTCAATATCACGAATTGCATCTGCGATAACTCCGCTGTTGAGATAACGTTCTCTGTCCTCAATATTCTCATAAGCCAGAATATCTTCGAAGCGAGCGAAAAGATTATCCCAAGCACAAAGTCTTGAAAGCTGACGAATGGTAATCTGCCGAGCAGAATGAGCACCCCAGATTGAATCTGTGAACATTTCATCATTCCTATCTGCCACGGCGGCAGAAAGAGTTTCGATGATATCCTCAAGAGCTTCAGGCTTAACCTCAAGCTGCCAGTCTTCATCATATGAGATTACGTTCTCTTCGTTTGCCATTGCAACCTGCATTGTCTTAGTGCGAAGTGTCCAACACTTACGCCAGTAAGCAATTTCAAAGTTGGCAACGACTTCATTGTCCTTTCTTCGCTTCAGCTTTATACTCATTTCATAGTCAAGTCCCATAGTTTACTCCTCTCCATCTCTCATGCCGAGAGAATCATCTGCGTCTCCTGCCGCCTTGCAGAAAATCCATGCCAAAAATGCTGTTACGAGCCAGATGACTCCACCGATGATTACCACTTTCATATCACAGCACCTCGACAGAATCAATCTCAACGTTGTACTTGAGAGCGAACTCTCTCTTAGCCTTACGGATTGCGTCAGGAGTATCAGTCATTACAACCTGCTCGGTGTAGAACTCCTTGCCGCCGAAGCCCTCTGCTGTTTTTGCTCTGAGTACGAATGTTCTTTCCATGATAATCTCTCCTTTATATCTCGTCATATATAGGGGCATATTTGCGAATATGATTATGAGTGACCGTAGCCATCAGCTTTTCATTGCCATCGACTTCCTTGATATAAATATCAGTCTTGTCTGTTGTAACAGAACCTCTACCTCTCGGAAAGGTAAATTTCTTCGCCACCTTTTCAAGATAAGGTAAGTCAATAGTATTAAGCTCCATTCTGCCGCCGCTATGACGGATAAGAATAAAAAGCGGAACACCATTAATCAGTTTGGGATTGCTGTCAAGTAATCGTCTGTGCCACTTCACAGAGTATTCTTCATACTGGTCAGTGACAATAAGATGTGTTTTTACTCTCATTCAATCTCTCCCTTTCTCATTTTCTATAATAATTATAGCAAAAATTTTGAAATTTGTCAAGATTTTCTGAGATTAAAATTTTGGTGGAGATGACCAATTCCCTCTGCCATTAAATTAAATTAAGTTTTGTTTTTAAATAATTCCAATCAAGATTACTTTTTGCTTAGAGAAGGTTCATCAAGAGAACTCTGAACGCAACTTATCTTCTGAATAGAAAACGTCGATGTAGGCTTTACATCGACGACTTTAACACGAGTACCATTACATACCGCCTTAGTGCCGTCCTCTGAAAGCATACGAATTACATCGCCCTTCTTAGGAACATCGCCTACAACTTCATAGTCATAAGTTCTGCCGCCAAAGATAAGCTGCTTATTTTTGAACTGAACTGTAACGAACATAATGTTCTCCTTTCTTATTAAAACTCGACGGTAAATACTCCGCAAAGAATGAAGCGAAATGATTTTCTCTTGATTGCTGACCCGTCATTATTGGTTACCACAGCCTCGAGTCGAACGGGCATCGTCGGGGTTAGAATCCGAAGTTCTACCATTAAACTATGTGGTAATATGGTTACGAGGGCGTGGCCATGATCCCGCACTCTCCGGGTTAGAGCCGGAGGTTCTACCAATTAAACTACCTCGTAATATTTTTCAAAACAATTTTTAGTGTTACCTTAATATAATAAATCACGATAGAGTTCTTTGCCACCGTGGCTTTTCGCAAGAAGTCGAACCCGCGTTCATATGCTTAGAATTTTTATGGATTGCTGTAACTGCCTTAGTTGGTCGGAGTGGGGAGACTCGAACTCCCAGCCTCATGGACCAAACCACGCGCTGCCAGTTGCGTCACACCCCGATAATTATTTAAGAAAACTACATTTGGAAAGGACTTTCTCTTGGGTTGCCCTACACAACACCAGACACTTGAAGTTGGTCTGTGTAGCCAACAGAACTTCTCTTTACGAGATTCTCTCCTTCATCCACTCCTCGGGCTCACCCAATGAGTGTCCTTCCCGCCTGCGGGGGAACTCTGTCTGCGCTCCCGTTGACCGCCTTACTCACTGCTTCCTTGCCAATCTTCTTCGTATTTTCCATGATGTTTCGGAAGCGAGTTAGTTATGTAAAAGAGGTGCTCTCCCAGTTGAGTTAATCGGGTATTTCCTTAACTTTCTATAATAATTATATCATAATTTTTATTGAAAGTCAAGTTTTTTAAGATAAAAAGTTTAACAAGACCGGTTGGTTCTTATAACGCGTGATAACCTTTTCACTAACCCGCCATAATGGTTGCGGGCAGAGGACTCGAACCCCTAACTCGTGCTCCTGATGCAAAAGAAATATGTATTGCTGAACGGTCTTAATGGTACGGGGTAGGGGATTCGAACCCCTAAAATCTTGCTTCTAAGGCAAGCATGTATACCTAAGTTCCATCAACCCCGCATCTTTTCGCCGCCAAATGACGGCGAATTAAATTAACAGTACCACTTAGGAACATCGTCCCAAGCTTCTGCGATATCCTCATAACCCAATGCTACAAGCACATCATACAGTACGCCATCTGCTACGCTATGAGCAGTTTCAAAGTCAGTACCATATCCAGTCTGACATTCCTTGAGTTTTGCAAGAAATTCTTCTCTTTGTTTTTCAGTCATATAAGTCTCCTTTACTTTGAAAATTTGTTTGCGATACCAGATGCCGCATAGCTATCTGGCTTAATACGTACTTTGAAATAAATATAAGTTATTTAATAAACCCTTTTAATCCTTCAGTAATTTTCTCCATTACCTTTAAATCAATAGCATTTCCCATCATTCATTGAAATTTTGTTTAGATAACTCATTATAAACTAACGTCATAATTTTATAAGCCTCAGTAAAACCTATACGTTTTCTATGCCTATCTCTATAATTAGTAAAACATAAATCATGATTTTTCTCTCTAAAAAGAGTAATGTTTTTATTTGCTTCATCAATTAATTGTCTTTCAATTTCTTCTGTTAATTTCCCATTAAATGATAAAGTTGCTATATTTCTATCTGTCTGCTTTCCGTAATAGGGCTCTTCAGAATAGTAAAAATGTAAAGGCTCATTAGTCTTGTCGATACAAACTACACTTATATGAGTTGGATTATCTCTTTTTTCTTCAGTTAGGCGAGCAAATAAAGATTTTGTATTTGATAAATTATAAAAATAATCGCCACCAATACGATAATTATATCTTTCATCGAGTGTAATATTAAAGTTTTCTAATATCTCTTTATTTTCATATGTATAAGTATTTATATTAATAGATGGACACATTTCTTTTTTCTTCTCAAAGAAAAAAGAACACACATTATAATCTGTATTATCAAACATAGAATCAAAATAAATATTTAATCGAATTATTGAATATTCAGAAAAAAATTCTTTTCGTAATGCTGCTGAGCGTTCATCTGTGAGAAAATTAAGAGGAATAATTAATATTCCACCTTTTGCCCCCTTAATTGTAGAAATTGCTATTTTATATAAATCATCATATGGATACTTATTAAATAATGTTTTATCTTTAGCTTTATTTTTAGCAAGATAAGGAGGATTTGTTATTACCCATTTATTTGTATAATCTGGAGGATTTAAAAGAGTATCTCTCCTATGAGCCTCTTCATCTGAAGCGATATCATAATATTCATTAAACTAAATATTTAATATTTTTGATAAACTCCCCTGTCCATAAAAAGGCTCAATAAAAAACCCTTTACTCGGAAGAAGTTCCTTAAAGCCATCAACAAGCAACTCTTCTTTTGAATAGTGTTGTGTTTTAATTATATCATTCAATTTGAGCCCCTCCATTTAAAATATCATCCATAGACAATATCTGAACATTATCATTTGATTTAAAATATTCCTTAAGCTCATCCCTTTTCCCCTCATTCCAATAAGAGCCGTCAACAATTGCAGCTACCTTATTTTTCTTGCTACCTTTTATAAGAAAATCAACTACATCTGCATATTGATTATCTTGTGCACCACCAGCAGAACGAGTATACTTCTGTGTTATATATGTATTATTAATATGAAAATCTACAGATTTTGAAGTATTAGGTTTTTTAACTGAACACATATCTCCATTTTCATCAAATCTTATGCAATTCTTTCCTTGCTGAGGCATAGTTTTTGTATTTAATAGCTCAGCAACAAGATGCTCAGTAAAATTTTGTTTACTTGGGTCTTTGGCAAAGAAGCTTGCTACAAGGTCATCAGATTTAATCCTATCTTTTATTTCTTCCGCTAAAAAACCAAACTTTTCTGCATATTTTTGTATTTTAAAAGTATTATCAGAAGAATCAAGATTTTCTCTTAACTCATTTAAATTTTTTGCTCTCAATTCTTTTTCTTTCTTTACAACAATATCTTCAAACATATAAAATCTCCTTTATTTAGAAAGCATATTAGCTACACCAGATGCCGCATAGCTGTCTGGTTTGATACGTGCCTCGAAGCCTGAAGCCTCAATCCAAGCACATATCTCCTTGATGAGTTCCTTTGTCTTACCACGACGACCAATGTCAGCGTGAACGGCAAAAGCAAGTCTATCCTCATCGAACATTATATCGAGGTCAATGTTATCCTCAAGAAGCTCTTCCTGAAGAGCATCAATGAAACCAGTTGCGTTCTCGATGGAACGGTTAGTCTCTTCAACAATCTTCTCCTTAAGAACTCTTATCTTAGGAATGTCCTCTCTACGGAAGAAGAATATACCACCGTCACCGATACGGCAGATACAAATGACTTCTACCATACAGCAATATTTATGAGTTTGAGAATCCGTTCCAATTGTAATATCATAAGCAGCTTCTGGATTTTTTCTTATATAATCCGCTACTATTTTTATCATTTCATTAGTTGTAATGACTTCACCATTACCTCTCTTCCACTTCTTTTCTGCTTTCATTATTAACGCCCCTTTCATAAGGCTTGCTATCCCAAATAGTAAAATCATACTCCCACTTGTATCCATAAGCAGTTTGCTATTTACCTTTAAGACATTTAGAAATAGAACTCTTCTTCATTAAGGTATTCTCTTCAATTTCGTTAAGTGATGTCCATAAATTAATAATATTATTAGTTGAATCTTTTTGAATAATTCCAAATTTAGATTTAACTCTATCTATAATATTATTTGCCTTCTTTTCAAGAGTCCATTGATAGCCACCAGCCTATAAATATTTTCCACTTAAAACCTATCCAATTAGAGAATTATCTATTCCTAATTCTCGATAAATTTCTTTAGCAGAACTCCATTCTTTAATATAATTTCCCCATAAATCATATTGATATATTGATTTAGGTTTCATATGTTCAGAGATAGTTCCATTGTTTAACATATTTACATATGCTATTTTTCCACTTCGATGACGTGACTGAGTTACGCTATAATTTTCATAATCTTTTAGTCTATTCCAAATTGTTGAACGAGTTAAATTAAGCTCATTAGAAATTTCTAATATACTTTTCCCCTCATCCCAAAGTTGAAATATCTTATCGCTATAAAAATCTTTATTACATTGTCCACCTTGAGTCATATTATATCCATCATTATAAGAATTATAATAAAAAATATAATACTACTCCTTTTCATCAAGGAAATTTTCTTCACATTCTTCAATTACTTCAAAGGAAAAATTTTCAATACCATATTTCTAAAATGCTTTATAAAGAGCTTCTTCTCTTACAAAAGCATTTGTTCTATGCTATTTCCAACGCTATTGGATATTAATTGACTATCCAATATAAACTTTTCCATTTATTTTATTGGTAATCTTATAAATTCCAATCACGGTTAATCTCTCCTTTACTATTTATTTAATGGTCGACGAAAGGGGATTTGAACCCCCAATCCTTGCGGCGCGGGATTTTAAGTCCCGAGTGTATACCAATTCCACCACTCGTCGATTTCAAGATACGTTTTTTGCATTACCTGCTCTACCGACTGAGCTACCGAGCCAAACTGAATCAGCTCAGGTGGGATTTGAACCCACGACTAGGGGATTAACAATTCCAAAGCTATTATAGATTGCTGTGCGTATCTTAATGGTGACGGGTACGGGACTCGAACCCGTGTCTTCGCCGTGTGGTGTTTGATATGAGATTTGCACTCATATTGATGACCACTCGCTATCACTCATTTTCTTTATGTCAGATTTTTTACTTGGTAGATTATAATTCTTACACCATTTCTTTATTGCATTGTCAGAAACATTATAAATTCTACCCAATTCAACAAAAGTTTTTGTACGAATTAATTTTTTTAATTCATCTCGTGTAGGTCTTATAACTATTCTTGCTGCTTTTGTAGCACAAGTTTTACATCTTTCTGCTCCTTTAGTAATTTCTTTTCCGCAATCAGAACAATAATGTTTCTTTTTAGAAAAATTCATTACCTTTCGAAGTGGATATTTTTCATTTGAAAGTTGATGTACTTCTCCTTTATTGATATAATAAACAAGACGTTTAGTAATATCATACTTTTCACTTATTTCTTGAAAAGAAAGAGAAGAATCTTTGATATCAGAAACAATTTGTAAAAATGTTTCTTTATCATAATAAGAATAAATTGTTTCACCGCCATCAACATAATCTTTTATATTATAACCATTTGGTACAATACAATTAAATTTATTTATGTAAAAGATTTCTTTTTCATCAAGTTCTTCTGAAGAACATTCTTCTAAAATCTAAAATGAAAAATTCTCTTTTCCATATTTCTTAATTGCGTCTGAGATTATGCTTTTTGTTGAAGGGAAACAATGTTCACTCCATCTTCTTTCAATATGAACTGACTATCCGACATAAATCTTATGATTAATAAGATTTTCAATTTTATAAATTCCTATCATTTCTATCACCTCATAAATAATGTATAAAAATGAACCAAAATCTACAAAATTTTGAACCTGAGTGTCATTAGTCTACTACTTGACTTAATCAAGCAAAGGGCGATGTCTTAACCTCTTGACTAACCCGCCATAATATGGTCGGAGTGACAGGACTCGAACCTGCGGCATCATGGTCCAGAAACATTTTAAATTATTCTCTTAATGACCTCCTCAATTTTATAATCAGCAGCGATATGAATACCTTGCTTTTGACCGCTTGAAGGATATTCGTATCGCCACCTAAAAGACGCGCCCGAAGCTTCTTGAATAGAAACTAAATATCCTTGACCGTTAAACCAAGTATAAAAATAATCAACATCACTTTCTGAATATTTATAATGAGTTGTTCCTTTTGTGTTAGTAGTTTGACAACGAGTTTCTATTTTAAATGCAGTTTCTTTTTGTGCTGTATCAGTAACCCAAGAAGAAGTTTTACATTGTATTTTAATAAACTTATTACCAATATCTACTACTACATCATATTTTGAACTATCATCAACAGGAGTAAGACATCTATATCCAAGTTCAGTAAAATCAAGGATACATCTTATTTCTGTTGTTAGTCCTTTTTGCTATGTAATATTCATTTTTTCTTTGAGAATAAAATCGCTGTTTCCAAACCACGCATTCTACCAACTGAATTACACCCCGATAAATCGGTGAATTTATTAAGTCCTCACCGCAGAGACTATACGCATATTGTCGTGACAACGGGCGGTTGCTATCCCGCCGTCATAGCCAACACAAGCTATGAACCTTTCTATCATCTTGTATCTTTTAACTCGCCAAGAGAAGCGAGCCGTCTTGGGTTCCCACACTATCGCAGTAAACGCGCCGCTTAACCACTCGGTTTAGGCAGAAAGAACCGAGAAATTGCCCTTTACATCGTCAGCAGTAGATGTTCGTGCGCACTTATTGAGGAGTTCCCCTACGCTCTCCTCGTACTTGCCTACAACGAAGTAGAGATAGTTGCAGGACTTTATGGGTATAAAGGGAGTTTAACAACTTCCACGTTGGGTTTTAACGTCTTTTCCTTGACATGGATGCCAGTCGTGGATTCGAACCACGTTCGTCAACCCTTTCGGGCGCCGAATCTGTTTCAGCTTTAAGATAGTTACCTTGTATTTCTAACCGGCAATATCAGTGAGGTTTTAAAATCTAAGCCAGTACAGGTACTCGCTTTTGGAAACTCCCCTCAATGTTTTGGTCTTTCATTCCGATACTATTGCACCGGAACTTCAAAGGAGGTATGACCACCGTCACCCTACTCGAAAGCTCTTTCTGAACTTTCTATAATAATTATACCAAAATTTTGGAAAATGTCAACTTTTTAATTCCTCAAATTTTTTAAATCACAAGACACACTTTTACCCAACAGCCGGACTCGAACCGGCAAATTATTCTTTTGCAGAGAATTGTCTTAACCACTTTGACTATACTGGAAAGTATGAATAGCTGTATGTGTCTTTATTTAATTAAGATAAATAATCTTCAATCGTTATACCGTCTTTTTCCTGTAAAAAATGAAATTCTCTGTGACAATTTGCACACAGTACAATACACTTTGCTATTTCCTCTTCTATTTTATCCATATGATTATTGTTTGAAGTCATTCGAGCAATAGACATATCTTTTATAGATGGGTCAATATGATGAAAATCTAATACATATGTACGAGTTTCTCCGCATTTTTGACATTCGTATTGTGATTTTATTTCATTTACTTTTTGTTTACGTTCCTAATATTTGTCTTTAACATAATTTTTATGACATTCTTTACATTCAGAACGATATTTTCCATTGCCCCTTGAGTAAAATTCAGTTAAAGGTAATAATTTCTTACATTTACTACATTGCTTTTCTTCAATTTTATTAACTTCCATATAATGAACCTCCCATATTTATGGTTGCCACTGAGAGACTCGAACTCTCGATTACGGGGTCAAAACCCGCTGTGTTAACCACTTCACTAAGCGGCATCAATTATTAGGTAAAATTTATTATATGGAAATATAATAAATTGAGTAAGAAAAAATATTTTGACTCTCTGTCATGTCACAATAAATTGGTGGGGTGAAGGAAGAGGGTCGAACTCTCTCTTGCAGAGCCACAATCTGCCGTGCTACCGTTACACCACCGACACCATCAATTTGTGGTCTTTGTACTTATAATGTGGGTTTGGAAAATGGTATCTCTACCATTTTCCACCCAAAAATTATTAATACTTAACCACGAACTCCTTAACCATCTGGTTTCTCATGTCGTCCCAGTCATAGCGAATGGTAAGAATACCCTTCACAAGCTGCATGAACTCCTTTGCCTTTACCTCGTCCAGAAAAATTCTCATAAACATAAACATTCTCCTTTCAAATTAAGAAGCCTTTCCTTAACTTTCTATAATAATTATAGCAAAATTTTTATAAAAAGTCAAGTTTTCATTTACTTAAAATTTCTTCAGTTGAAGTTTTGAAACCACAGAAGTCAAAGATGACCAGTTTGCCATCAATCCAACCGCAATTACCAGCTCTTATATCATTAATGTCATACTTCATAAGAAACTTATGAAGCCTTTGAAGTTCTGGAAAAGAATAGGATGCAAGGAAATAACGAATAACATCAAGTTTAATTCGTGATTGTAACCCTGCCAAACCATTCTTTTTACAGTAATCAAGTAGTTTGTCAGTATCTTTGATATTCAGATATGGAGCTTTGCTTTTGCCGTTGAAATAATGTTTCGGTAAATCGTCGTCATTATAGCGGTAATCATTAACTGTGGCATCAACTCTCGGCTGCTCATAGATATGGGAACTGACTTCCTCTGTTTTTGCAAAGAAATATTCAAGCCCCTCTGCTTTCGCCGCCATGTAGATTTCGTATTCCATCTTTGCGTAATCAGGAAATCCTTCTACAAGAATTTCATCGCCGTCTTCATCTTCTTCGACAATGCCGCCATAAGATGTTTTTAATACGCAATCATCTAAGATTATTACTACTTTACTTGCGCCACATTGATAACCGAAGTCTGAGTAATCAAGATAGTCCTCTTCATACACTCCCCCAGTATTATCATCATAATGAAAAGTAACATTGAGTGTATTAAGAGCTTCTTGATATAAAGTGTCTGTTATTGTCATTTAATCTCCTCTCTCAAACTCTATAATAATTATAGCACAAATTTTGAAATTTGTCAAATGTTTAAGAGAGGAGTTCAGCCTTGAATACCCTCTTGAGAACTTCCAGCTTAACAGCGTCAAGCTTTGCGTAAGTCTCTTCATTTACCGCAAGGTCAGGATGTGCAGCGAAGTATGCAACCTTCTTGTTGTGCATCTCCTTTACCTTAGCATCACCCATCGCCTTAGCCTCCTCAACAGAGAGCTAAGGTCTGTACAGCTTAAGGTCCATAAGTACCTTCAGTTCGTCCTCGTTAGGAACAAGAAGACTCTTGTAGTCTGCACCTGCCATGTACTTGTCCATCATAAAGCCAAGTCTGTATGCGTGAGAGAGCTGCTTAGAGTCGTAACCACGCTCCTTAAGTAAGTCGACCTTACCCTCGTAAGGATGACACAGAGCGTGAACCTTCTCCATTACCATACCGCACATTGCGTTCAGATGACGACCTACATCAGCTCTGGCTACAAGCGGAGCAAGAGCACGAACCTGCTCCCACTCTTCCCTGTACTCGGGTGCCGCCCAGTAAAAATCAGTGAATAGAGTCTCAAGGAACTGGCAATTCTGCTTCTTGTATTCACCGAACATCAGACGAACATCCTTAACGTCAACCTGACCGTCACCGTAAGTGTAAACCTTAGACACAGGCTTAGCCACACTTACTACGTCCTCAAAAGATGGAAATACCAGAGCCTTGAAGTCGAAGTCAGACTGCGGAGTATCCATCTTGTAGTTCTGCGAGCCGTAGAGGTTTACAGCCCACACATTATAACCAAGTGACTCAACGAACTCGAACGCGTCCTTGAGTACCTTTTCCATCTTTGCGTCCATTATTATCTCCTTTCAAAGGAATTACAGTTCTCCCATAGGTTTACCTGTCTCCTCAAATACTCTTTTTGCTTCGTAGAAATCCCATGCAGGAGTATACTTCTTCGTTCCGCAATGGTCCTGATAGTTCTTAATGACAATCTTAATTGTCGCTGCCATATCGCAAGGACAACCATCATTATCATTTACGTCACCGAAGACTACAGCCGGAGTATTCTTATCCACGAAACCGGCATTCTCTTCACCGAATCTCTCTTTAAGAAATTCATTAATGGCTTTCGCCAAATCCTCACGTCCGAGATTCTTTGCAGTTGTCTCATTCTTTGCCTGTGTGTAATCAAACTTTTCAGCCATAGTTTAACCCCTTTCAGAATCTTCATAGATTTCTTTCTCTATCGTAATAATCTACTTTTCTTTCGTATTTATATTTTTCCGCTTCCATTTTATACTTCGCCGCCAGAGCTGTACAGATATATTTTACTATGAGTACAAGCCCGCCTACGACTGTGGCAAAATATAGGAATGACATCCATACGTCCTGTTCCATAAGCCCTCCTTAATAAAGTGGTCCGCCGAACATCGCGGCGCAGTATAGACTTAGGTCGTTACAATCAACCTTGTAGTCATTTGGATTGAAATAGGTTTCCTTTGTGACTACGGCTGTCATAGAGGAATGCTCCATAGGGTCACCTATTCCATAATCGAAGTCTACGCCGCCTGTCTTCTTTTTCTTGAACTTAGATTGGTCAAGTGGTTTGATATCTGTCTTGGGTTTATTGAGATCAAGATAAGCAGAGAAATCTACTGCCATTATCTGTCCTCCTCATCTGTCGTAAAACCGAGCAAATCCATTGACATTTTGATTTCTTTGAGCTGTGCATAGAAGATGTATGTTACAAGTACGCCGCCCCACGAAAAGTCCCAGAATCCCGCGAGATAGCCGAGGGAAACGACACAGAAGGGGATACCAAATGCCGTGATGAATTTGAGGATTGATGCGAAGAATAACAGCATGAAATATGTTATTTTATCTACTTTCATAATCTCACTCCCAACTTATTCTACGTATGTCTGAATCATCCAGACAATGATATTTGAATTCGACATGATAACCACGAGAACTAAAATAATTTTTCAGTTCCCTTTTAGTAAGATATTTGTTTATCTTTTTATTAAGTTCATATTCGCTGTAAAGATTAAGATGTGTCCGACCGTCCTGTGCCGCATCGTTAACCATTTTAGTTAATTTATTAAGTAGTTTACTTTTGTTGGAGCCGTCATGAGATGAGGTTATGCCACTTATTTCTTTGTTATAGCCGGCGTCAAGAAGAATTTCTCCTGTCTGGATATAATTATTCAGACCAGCTTTCTTCCGTCCGCCGAAGACACTCCTGTAGGCATACCCAGCGCCGAAGCCCAATGCCAGACAAAAGATGAAAAGAAGCGCGCCCATATTAACCCTCCTTTAACTCAATCTTGAATAAAGAGATGAACTTCTTTGTCTCCAAAGAATCTACAGTGTTGGCAAGCTTACCATCGTACTCCGCGAAGTACAGAGGTCCCTTCTTGCCGAGGTCCTGTGCGAACCACTTACGAGCCATTCTTGCGTCTTGCTCGTAAACATCCTTATTGTTATTCTTCCATTCTACTACGTCCTGACGAACTTTTTCTAATACTACTTCAATATTGTCAATTTGTCTCTTGACGTTATCAAAAATAGAGATATTTTTGAAACTTTTCTTCACATAAATTATCAAATTCCCAATATGGAATTTCAATAAGTCTAATATGTTTTTCATTACAATAATTTCTTTTCATATTATCTTTTTTAATTCTATCCTTAAAAGCCTCTTCTCCGCCCCATTTTTCTACACTTTTATAGTGTTGTTCTCCTTGATATTCTATTAAAATATTAAATTTTGGCAAATAAAAATCGAATCTTAGTGGAGCAATATCTATTAAGTCCTCAAAAGAATATTGACATAAATACTCTATCCCCATAGAAGATAATATTTCCTTTATTTTGTTTTCTCCTTTTGAGATAAGACAGCCACAACTTTGAGTATTACCTTGTTTTAAGCGATGGGCTGTTGTTATAAAACTATTTCCACAATCACAATCGCATCTCCAATAAGTACCTTGCTTTGGATAGTTATAAAGAAGCTCTTTTGCAACAAGGCTGCCAAATCTTCTATTCGTTAAATCATCAGACAAAACCTCTTTACGTAAACAGCCACAAGATTTACTTTTTCCTTCAACTAAGTTACTATATTGTACATCTCTTTCTGTGCCACAATTTTCACATCGGCAATGCCAAATAGACCCATGCCCAGTTTGCCCTTCAACTCGGTATAATACTTTCCAATACCCAAAAGTTTTATTAACTAAATTAGCAGATTTTGTCTCTGATAGAACTTTTTTGCGTAAACAACCACAGGACTTGGTTCTACCAGAGCTAACATCTGAATTACGTATGAGTTTTTGTTTGCCGCAAGAGCACTGATATAATCCTTTCCAACCACCATTAACTTTTTCTGCAAACTTATCTATTAAGGTAAGTTGACTTTCATTCTATTGACTCATTATGTGCCGCCTCCCACATTTCAATTAGCTTGCACCAATCTCTTAGTTCAAGATTATTTTTTCTCTTATCAAAAGCATTAAAGTAAAATCTCTTTTCCCAGTTAGGGATAGAATTATCTAATGCAATTTCCTTCTTTGAAGAATAATTCTTAACTAAGAGATTTATTTCTTCAATTCTTGATAAGATTTTTTTTCTTACATTTCTAATGTAAGAAAACTTAGGGCGGTATTCAATAAAATAAGACAAAAATTCTTCATCATCATTCTTCAAGATTAAGTCTACAATACGCTCCAATGTGATGACACCATTGTTCTTTGCCTTGTGCATCTGGAAGTAAAGAAGGGTTTTAATCTTTACACGTTGTCCCACCGCGTCCCTAACAACAATGCCTTCATGACCCTCTGGCATGGAAGCTACAAGTTCACGATAATCCTTTTCATTATTAAGATTATACATTTGAGGTTTAGGAATGCCTATTTCAGTATCTATTTCTTGTAAAGTAGACATATCTCTTGTCATTAAATGGAATAAACATGGTGTATTATATTCTATAACTATTCTATTAAAATTAGAACATCCTTCTAAACAATAAACATAGTTTTTGTTTAATTTCTCATAAGAGAAATTTGGATAAAAAGATATTAAATAGTCAAATAATTCTTTAAAATTAGCAAATTTAACATTATCCATAGGTGCTTCTTCTGCATCAAAGGTTGAACGAGTTTTTACGTGCCATTTATTATTATACCAATAAAGGAAGAACAAAGTTCCATCTTCTTTGGATGTAGCCACAGCAGTATCCCAATCAATTTTTGCGGCATAAGACTCATCTATATTATAGAAACGCTTAAAACCTACGCATATTGGTTTAAAAGTCTCAGCTTCAATAATTGTGCCGCGAGCCTCTTTTACTATATCGTTTGAAGGGTCAGATTCTATTTGAGAATAATTAAATAAGATTAAGTTGTCTTTTCTTTTTATTTTTAATGAGTAAGGAGGATTAGATAATAGCTCCTCCCAATTAGGATTTCCCTTCATAAAATTAGTTATTAACAAGTAAATCCTCCTTTACAACTTCATTTTTATCTATTTTTCTATTTTTAGAAAAATTAATAATAATCAATGGTATTGAATGTTCTTTACAATATTTAATTTTTATCTCATCATATCTTTGCTATTTTAATAGCCCTTCTTCTCCTCCCCACATATCAACAGGATAATAATGCTATCTTCCCTAACATTCGATAAGGTATTTTAATTGATTATCCTTAAAAATAGCAAAATCAAAACGCAACTATTTACTATCTCCGTATAAGTCATTAAAAGAAAATTCTTTAAGATAGTTAATATTATTATCTTTTAATAAAGATTCAATTTGTTCTTCTCCATAGCTTTTACGTCTACAGCCGCATGATGAGGTATTTCCATTATTAAGCATTGAAGTTTGAACATAAACAATATTTCCACATTCACACTAACATTTCCAAAATGTTTTATTATCCACTTGTTTACTATCATCTCGTTCAATTGCTATAAGACTTCCAAACTTTTTTCCTGTCAAATCTTGTAATAATTTTTCTCTTACCAGTTGTCCTTGTTTACAACCGCAAGATTTACTGGCTCCATTTTTTAAATATTCTCCTAAAACATTTCGCTCTTTTCCGCATGAACATTTACAATTCCAATAAATTTTATTATTTTCATTAGTATAAGCATATGATAATACTTCCCATTCACCAAATTTTTGTCCTATCATATTCTCAACATTAAGTCGACGACGGCATCCACAACTTTTTGTATTCCCCTTTTTTAAGGCATTTAAAGATACAGAAATTATAGTGCCACAATTACACTAAGCCAAAACCCAAGCTCTCTATTTTTCCTTTGATTTTTCCATATCAAGAGAAATAATTTCTAAATCGCCATATTTTTTTCCTATTACGTCTTCATTAGATATTTTCATATTGGTGCGAGTCATAGTATAGCCTATTTTCTTTTCAATTTCCTTAATAATATTCGTTCGAGAAGTTGCACTATACCCTAAAGCAAGCAATGCTTCTTGATAAGTTTTTGATGTTTTTAAAATATTATATAATTCTTCGTCTGAAAAATGTTCCCATTTTTTCATTTTCATCACCTCATATAATATGTGAGATAATTAACTCAAAAATCTAACATTTTAAGACTTAATAGCCTATAATATCTCTGTCAACTATCTCAATAGTTTCCTGTGGAATATCTTTTACTGCTATTGTCCAAGTAAAACCAAGACGTGGATTAACTATACCAAGATATTCTATTTTTTCAAATTCTTCTTTATGAATACTGTGAAGCCCCATTCTCCAATAAATAAGAATTTGTAATGAATGGTCTTTAGTTGGCTCTTTTACGGAAACTTTCATATCCCATAAAGTATTATTAGTAATAAAATCTCCGTCTCCTGATGTAATTTTATCCGTATATCCATCTTCAAAAGTGAAACCGTCTATTGTAATAGGATTAGCTTTGAAAAAATTTAGAGTCCTATGAACCATTTTTCTAATTAAACTTATTGTACTTTCACTTGGCGTAGGAATTTCAAAGTTACCAAAAATTGCTGCCATAGGGTTCCTATACCACACATCAAAACAAGCCATTTTGCAAGCACAAATAATTACAATATCTTTGTCTATATCTCCTGCATCGACAATGCTTTTTATCCAACCTCTATATTGCTTTGCAGAAATATTTCCAGTCTTTCCTTTATTATAAATACTGAATCCATATATTGCGATTTCAAACGCTTCTATTACTTTTTTAGTAGTAATTTTCCCCTCATGCGCAAATAAACGACTAAGATAATCAACTACGGTGCCAGTTAAAGATGGAGAGATATTTTCACATAAAGAGCTATATTGAAATAAATCTCGTTCATCCATATGAGACTTCTTCATCATCGTTTTAGGACGAATATATCCACCCCAAGGTTGTTTAGTATTTTTTATAGCTGAAGTTACACTGCTCATATTTTTACTTCCTTTCCTTAACTTTCTATAATAATTATAACAAAAATTATAAAAAATGTAAAGCACTTTTGGTCTTAAAAATTATTGAATTTGTGCCACTTTGCAGTTTTGGCATCGTCGTGTCGTACCTCTGGATATCTGCGACTTGGCTCTGGATACATGTCATCTACTGTTTCTATCCACTCATGCCAACCTGTAAAATTATCATAGTGATGTGTTAGTGGACTGTACTCCTTCATATATTTAAGAGCCTCTTCCGGCGGAGCGATTCTGCATATAACTCCATTGACTGTATCGGCAAAACTCCAATCCATTTATATCACTCCGTATATACAAGTCCTGGATGAAGCATCCCATAGACGATGATGTGAGGACTACTCATTTCTGAGAGATGAGTATAGAGATGATGGTCGAAAGTCTCTTCCAAAACCTTTACCATATGAAGTCCTCTTTGTGTCAGTATGCCGTTAACAACAGTTCCGCTCATATGGACAACGACAAGTGCTACGTGACTCTGAGCAATGAGGTAGATTAAAGAGCGTATGGAGTCAGGTGTATCCTCTGCGTCAAGCCATACGTCAACCTCAACGTTCTTATTGGAGAGATTAGATAAAGGGAATGCTTCTTTATATCCTTCAACGCTTGCGCGGATGCAAGTTTCTGAATCGAATCTGATTACGTCTATTTTCATTATCAACCCTCCTTACTGATACACAGAAATCCATTTGATTTACGATTTTACGAGATTGAGTTATGCTCTCAAGAGTAAGCGGCTCAGGCGGCTCAACATGAACCCTATCCTCAATGAGCTGGCTTCCGAACTTATCAAGAAAGTCAAGAAGTAAATTGGTGATGTGTGTACCGTCTTCTCCATAGACGATAATTGGAAATTTATCCTGCATTAGTAATTCCTCCTACGACTTCTTTCCATTTGTTATTGAGTAAGTTGCAGACCTTCTGGCAAGCCGCCTTGTCCTTGAAGTATCCATAGCAATATCCTGCCTTACCTTTCAAAGTTGCACCCCGAGACTGGAGGAAACGCAGATAGTCAGGATAAGATAAGCCGAGTAATCTGGCTCCGAAGGTCTGAAATGAGCCATGATAGATTACCTCATTATCTCTGATGAAGTCAATGTCATCCATTGCAGGCATCCACTTGCCCTCTTCACTCATCTCTCTTGGTATATATTTCATTTGTATCCTCCCTAAGATACCATTGTTTACAGTCAGTTATTTCTTGTGAATTGGTTATAACCCATGTATATGGGTCAAAACCATAACATCTGCCATCATACTTATAAACATTGCCATCTTCGTCATATAATTCACAATTAGCATAACGAAAGTGTATGCAATTTTTACATTTATGTGCCAAAATAAACCTCCTTTTAATCTTCAAAGGGCGGAAGTGGCTCGACAGATTCCCAAGGAATTGGTGGTAGAGAGTCGCTATTCTTATCATAGACGGGCGGCAAAGAATCAAACAAATCCTCCTCTGTCCATAAGTCTTGTGACCTCAGTTCTCCACAGAAAATAGTTTCCCCTGGCATTGCAAGTCGAGCAAAATCACCGAGATTATATTGACATCCACAAGGACATTTTATTGAATAAGACACTCTGCCGCCTTGCTCTTGTATTATGTATGTAGATTTAGCCTGACCAAGTGTAACAAGATGCATTAATGGACAAACTTTTCCGTGCATCTCTGCCCATTCATTTAGTTCACGAAGGTCTGAATTACTAAATCTTGCGTCCTCTTTACATATAAGCATCTCATCCCTCCTTATTATAAACAGCGATATTAATAATAAGAAATAATATATCAAGTATACACCATACTCCAACGAGAGATATGTCAAGGAGAAATCCTATTACAGACAATACAATTGCCGCAACACCGAGCCCCTTCTTTTCTGGCATACACCAGAATAAAATTGATAAAATTATAGTAAGCATTATATCATAACTCCCTTCTGAATCTCCCTCATCTCTGCCCACTCTTCATCAGTAAGCATACAAGCATCTGCGAACTCCTGCCATGAATTTATCCTTTCAAGCAAGGCGGCAGGACCAATTATCTTTGACTCATCGAACTCAGGAACAGGCTCTCTATCCTTCTGAGACACATATCCCTCAATGATGTATTTAGAAACGGTTGAAGGAGAGCAGCCAATTATCTCAGCTACTCTCTTCTTAACGCCGAGTTCGAGATATAATTCGTTTATTTCGATTTTGATTTCGTCTGTTATCTTCATAAAGTTTATTCTCCTTTATTAATTGGTCGCCATAGTGAAAAAGAAATTGGAGTATTAATTCATCGGTATGACTTGGCATTTCCAAAGTAACATATCTAAATTTAGGAATAGATAAGGGCTCTTTTGGAACGATGTTATCCCATGATTTCATTGGTTTACCATGAAGTTTGAATATATCTGGATTGATAGGATGTCTCTCATCCTTGCTTTCTCCTTCTATAATAAGTGATTCGTTCTCATTCATATAAACATTCCTCCAATCATTGACTGTTTATATTCGCTTGCTTTGTGACGAAGTTCATCATTCTCTCTCTGCAAGTCAAAATACTTCTGCTCAAGTTCCATATAGGATTTTACTACTTTCATGTAACTATCAAGTATAGCATAGAAATCCTCTTCATTCACAGTCATAGTCTGCATAGTCTCCTCTCTCAAAGAAAAAATCCTCGTTAAATGGCGGGAAATACCTATCCTTTAAACCGAGAATATGAGCCTTACCAACAGGATTCATAGAATGGCACTGAATATGGTATGCTCCTGTGTTTCTACCACTCATAATAAGCCAGTTGACAAGCTCATAACCATCACCGCCGTCAAATGCGAAGTCACCGAGGTCATGGTCAAGGTCAAGGATGAAACGGTTACAACCGTTCTTTTCTGCTTTCATTATCATATTCTTAGCCTGATTTACGGACCTTGCCGTACCACAGCTATAGTCATGAAGTGCTCCGATTCCGCCGCCAAAAGGACGAAGGTCATCAAGCCAAAGAAAAAATATGTTATCACGCATCACTATTTTCCTCCTCCTCATCTTCGTCAAGAAGTGCAAGAAGTGCAAGATAGCAATCGCTACCAGTATCGTTCCATAATGAACATAAATCAGAATAGAGGCAACCCCAACAATTCATTAAAACTCCTCCTCTTCAACGCAGGGCTCTTCCCACTCTTTAAACTTCTTATCCATTGCTTCAACGCACTTCTGACTACAAAAGCGACTTTCATAGCAAATTCCTATAAGGTTTGTAGGTCTACCGCAAACACAGCAAGGCTTACAATCACTTACAACAATACATTCTTCTGTTGGGAAGAGAACGTAAGTAGTAGGGGCAGGTGCAGAAGGGTCTCCTATAAGACTTTCCCATGTTACACGAACTGCCTTTGCATTATCTTCAATAGAAGGAATTGCACCTGTTTCTTGTAGACTTATTTCCTTACGGATTTTTCTTTCAGTATATCTCCCTATCATTTTCTCATTCCTTTCTTGATTTTCTATATATATTATACCAAAAATTTTAGAAAAAGTAAAGGAAAAGGGGAGCAAAAATTTTTACTCCCTTTTGTTTTATCTCTTATCTTTTAAGGTATAACCATTCGCAGAGAAGCGAACTTTTGTGCCGTCCTTGAGAATAATTTCATATGCGTCTTCTTCATATATTCCAACATGAGAAGTGACTGAAGTAACCTCATCTGTGTTATAATCCTCGCCATTAATTGAAATGGTTTCATACGACGAGATTTCAGTCATGAAATCTTTCTCATTACTGTTACCTTTCCATTTAATGGCGCCGATAAGTAAACCAACGGCAATCCAAAAAATGATAAAAACAGCAATAAATTCCTTTGCATCTTCACTCATTAATCATCGCTCCTTAACTCAACTCTACCATATTTTGATTTCTCAACTTTTACATAGGCAGGATACGGCACATCTCCATTGGAATGTCTTATGTACCACATTTTATCGGTGTCTACTTCAATGACAGTCGCCGTTCCGGCAAAGCCGATTTTGAATCGACCTGACGGCGCACCTCGCATTGCATATTCCGCCTTATCCCATGCGTGCCAGTCGTTATGGTCTTTGACGTACTGGACAATACGAGGGTCGAAAGACATATCCTCGTTTGTCTTTACGTCATTATCTGAGTAGCCGATTGACTCATAGAAGTCCTTAAACTCCTGCGGCGGAACGAAGTGACTGGCAAAAATTACACACTCTTTTACGTTTATTTAGTCCTCCACCTGTACAAATTCGCCGTGATTGAATCTCTCTGCAACTTCGCCGCGGCAATCGCTCTGAAGTCCCCAAGCGAAGCTGAACTCGTAAGACTCAAGGTCCTTATAGGTTGCGCCAAGCTCGTACTCAATGCAGTCTCCAACCCACTTGATGAACTTCTCTCCCTCGTCTGTCTGAGTAATGTTTGAGAAGTCAATGCGAAGTACAGATACTCCTGCAACCTTACACATTCTGAGAAAACCAATAACAGTCTCCTCGGTATCACCGTCAAATAATACCATGCCAGCGAAGTATTCTCCTGCTTTTACGAGCGGGACATTACTGTTCTCACTATGCTGATCATGAATATATCCTACATAGTCCTGAATACAGAAAGTATCCATGCCCCATCCTTTAAGTGTATCAAAAGTAAAATTAGCCATTAGTAAACCTCCCAATATTTTTTTATTGTATTTTTCATATTCTGAACACCAACAGGGTTCATAGAATGGAAGTGGAACTTGAAAACGACATTCTTATCATGAAATTCCTCAACGAGCCAATCAACCAACTTAATAGCGTCGCCGCCCTGAGATGCATAATCTCCAAGGTCATGGTCAAGGTCAAACCAAATCTCGTTGATGCCAGCTTCGATAGCCTCAGTCACATAGTGCTTTGCGCCGTTAACGTGCTTAGTAACGCAGTAGTACTTGAACTGGTTATTGAGATTTGGAATGTTTGCTTCACGAACATCGTCGAGGAAAAGGTAAAGTGCGTGACGCTTCTCCATTTTCATTTCTCCTTTTATTTCATTTTCTATAATAATTATAGCAAAAATTATAAAAAAAGTCAAGCTTTTAACTCTTGATTTTCTTCATTTTAAGATTCGTTCCAAGCTCCATTCAAGCCGCCATAGCATTTACCACAAGCGCACTCAACGCCCTTATAAAGTCCTGCTCTCGGAATGACGCCAGACTTGTACATAAGATAGTGTTTAGGCATCTTGTAGCGACCGCTATTGCCGTCATCTGATGCAGAGTGTTCTTTAAACCACTCGTCAATCATTGCCTTTTCATCTTCAGTGAAAATGAAAGAATCCTTTTCGTAAGCATTGAGCTTCTCAAGGTCTTCTGCTACTCCTCTGAAGAATTCAGCCTTATCCTTAATGGTCATTGGTCCTCACCTCTGTATTAAAATTAATCGCCTGCGGCGATTTTTTCCTATTCATTGGGCTGCTCGATATCCATCCACTGGTCAGTGAGGAAGTGACCCACAGACTCGAGTTTAAGAACCTTGTTATCTTCGGTCTCATTCGCGCGAAGTTTAACAGGCTTACCAACGACCTGTTCCCAGCATTGCGCACCTGCAACAGTAAGTAAATGAGCAAGATTCTCATTCGTCATCGGAAAAGCGAAAGAAGCCTTTGCCGCATTGCCTTCGTATACGAGTTCACACTCAACAGCAAACGCCTGCGGGGTCAGAATACTGTTTGTAATAACGCCGTTAATTTCCATTAGTCTTACCTCCATTGGTATATGTATTGCTGATTTCGCCCTGGTCAGTAGCCTGATGGACATTAACTGTGCCCCAGTTCATTATTCTGGGATTGCCTACGACCTTTGCTTTCAGTTTTTCAAGAGCGAGGATTGTTTCTGCAAGGTCCTTCTGAGCATCGAAAGACATTTCCTCATTCATAGTTTTAAATTGGGTTAAGAGAGTGTCGATGATGCCATCAACTCTCTTTTCATTATCTTTGGTCATTTATGATTTCCCCCATTAGTCTCTTTAGTTTAATATCTTCAGTTATATTGAATACGCCGCCGATATCGATTCATGCGTCCTCATAGTCAGCCGCAATCATCATAACATCGTCATAAAGAACACGAGTCTTGTCGATAAGCTTATCAACATGGTAGTGACCACAGAAATGCTCGTCGTACTCTGCTGTGTTCAAAACAAGGTCAAGCATAAAGTCTGAACTTGTAGGTGCGAAACCAAGCATCTTACAAACCTCTGTGCCGCCAGTATGAGTGAAGACAAAGTCAACCTTATCATTGTGCTGAGCAAGAGTAATAAGAGCCTTGTTTGCATCGTCCTGTGTAATCTTCTCCTGTGCCCACCAAGACTTACCCTCCTTACGGAAGGCTTTGTCATGAGAATCTGCTCCATTTACAACAAGACACTTTTTGCCGCAAAGATTGTAGACCTCTCCACTAATTGCGTAGTAGATTGAATCATTAACTTTGCGAGCAGGTGTACCGTGGAAGTCCACGATTGGGAGCTTCTCGATAAGAGGATAAGCTTCATGATTGCCAAGCACACAAAAAGTTGTCCAAGGTTTCTTGTCTAAGAAATCTTGCCAATATTTATCAGTTTCACTTCCATCCCACACAAAACCGGCATCACCCATAATAACAACTATATCTTCTTTAGTCATATTATCGGGTTTAAAATGGCGACTATTTAATTTAGCAATATCTATTCCTTGGTGCGTATCGCCTGTAACGAATAGTCTTTTCATTACTATCCCTTCCTTTCTTTATTTAACTTTGTTCGTCTATTCTTAATAGATGCCAGTGTTCGTCCAAGTTTATCCACACATTCCTAATTAGAATGTGTAAAAACAAAATCATCTTCTTCAAGAGTCCAACGACGATGACTTTCTCCTTGTCGACCCTTAGGCTACCATTCTAAAATAGAATTCATTTTTTCTTTTTTCCTTTGAATGTAAAAAGTATCAGCTTTTAATAACCATTGTATAAATATTTTAGCATTTACAGAAGTTAAACCAAGATTATATACTTCATCTCTTTTATTTCTTGACGCAATCAATTCCTGCCCTACAATTTTTTTTATTACTGCACAAAAAGCTTCTTTTAATTTTTCGCTTTTTGTAACGAAACCGACGAAAGGGGTATTGTTACGATATCCATAACTTCCATCACCGTCTAATATTCCTCTCCATAAAGCAGGAGAAAATAAAAACTATTCTGGTATATAGGCATTGATAGTTTTATTTTCTTGTGGAATAAAGTTATTAAGAAAAGAATTGAGTGCGGTATCTTTAATAACAAGTTTAGTACAAGAATAATTTTTCATAAAATTAGTATCTCTTGTTCTATGATATAAAATACTTTCAAAGTTTTCAGATATCTACTCAAGAACATTTTTATCTTCATTTTTTAATTCTATGCAATAATTACTTTGATTTTTAAACCCATCTGTTATCACCAAACCGAGAATATATAATTCTTTTTCCATTTTCCTCACCTCATTTATCATGTAAATTATGATGAGTTAAACTTCAATAAAATCATAATTCTCATGTATTTTCTATAATAATTATAACAAAAATTTCAAAAAAAGTAAAGGAGTTAATTACCAAGAAATTTCCTTTAAGCCGCCGTCCCTATCATAGAATGAAGTTTCCGTTGCTTCTGCAGGAGATTCTTTTGTCTCTCTCGCATACATTCCCATAGATGGATATAAATCCTCGCCCTGAAATGTAATCCAGTGTTCATTCGCATGGAACTCAACATCATAACTTCTACAACCAAAACTATTGAATTTCTGATTTATAACCATACAGTTGTTAATATTCTTGAAATTAAATAGGACCTCGTTTCCTTCTTCGTCATGTCCTATCATGATAACTTGCTCAATATTTTTAACTTCAGTCATCACAACCCTCACAAGTAAAGACTTCCATAGACTGACCATTCTTAAACCTCAAAAGAGGCTGGATTGTTTCCTTTCTTGCCTTAAGAGCAAGTAGTACATCAGTAATAATAAAGTTATAAAACCTCTCACTACCAAGTCCAAGAGTATAAGGAATATCATGGTCTTCAAGGAAGAACTGAATTCTATCTCCGATTTCATCTGACTCTGCTTCTGTTTGGTTTCTGCCGATAGGATTATAAGGCTTATCCCTTACAAGAGCATAGTTCATATTCTCGTAAGTGTTAAATACATCGAGAACAAGATTCTCATAATGCTCTCCAAGAACAGGATTGGTATTATAAAAGATACCAAGAGGAAGAGGGCTATCAGTTATAATTACATCAACCTTATCGCGGCAACGCTTCATCCTGAAAGACTGCTTGCCAAAGATGTATTCCTGACAACTCAAAGCTTCCATGTTCTTTTCCCAAGTCTTGTCCTTTGCATACTCAGTAATCAACTCACAGTTTATTCCCCTCATCTTAAGCTGTGAAAAAATGAAAGCTGCTCCTGTAGAATTATGAACAACAGTACAATCATCAAGAACAAAACGATGATTACCATCTGTTGTAAATCCATAAAATTCATCTTCTCCAAGTGGGATAACTTCAAACCCTTCCCTTAAAACTCTTGTAGTATCTTGAACCGTTTGCTTACAAATTTTACGAGGGATTTTTACGGGAATAATACTTAAATCTCCTGTTATATTTACTCGATAATATACTCCAGTAAAATCTCCACAACTTTTTTGACATTTTTTCATTGTCGCTCTTAATCCACAACTGTTAACTAAACAATAGAAATCATAGGCTAAAGTTTTATTTTTATTTATCCAGTCATAACTTGTTCCATTAAGAGAGCCATCTGAATCAATTAAACCAGCAATAAGAGCAAGTCTATTTTCTAAAGTCGCTGTTTTATACTCTTTAGGTATATGTTTATTTCTAATAAGATTATATATATTACCACTAAGTGGATGATGAATTCCTCCAACATTTCCATTTGTTAAACTATAAGTCTGACACTTCCCTTCTTGATAGGAATGTTGTTTTAATTCAAGTTTTACTTCTTTAGCGTATTTTTTACAATATTCAACAATTTCCTTATCTGCTGTACAAAAACGATTTATAGATTCGCTCAGTCCATCTCCAAGCCAATAACCTAAATAATAAGGGTCAATTTTCAAATTTTGCGTTTCTGATTGAGTAGAAAATTTTACTCCTACTTTATATAATCTCGCATAATGTTTGTATTGAACACCCTTATTTAAATAGTCTTCAATAGAAATGTCTTCATAAGACCAGTTTTTATTTTTATGATAGCACATTAAAGATAGAATATGATTTGCGCTTACTATGATATCTTTTGAGAAACTTCTTTTAAGCAGATACATTGGTGCCCTACCTTGATGTAATTCAAGAACTTCTCTTGGCGTTGAGTCATCTCCCATAACCCAATCTCCAACTATTATATCTTCGACATTTTTCGTTTCACCATTCCACATAAGAACTTTAGTTCCTTTTGCAAAGCATTTGCCGCTACCCGGCGCTCCAAATAAGTTAATTACAATTGGTGTTTTCATTTTTGCCCTCCTTTATGATTTGATTATAGATGTATAGATAAAAGAAATTATCAACAATATTGCCGATTAAGGCAAAAATAAATAAGATTTGTAAATCTAATGGACAAATGATAGCAAATCCAGCACCAAGTAAAGTGGCTGTCGCAGAAACTATTTGATTATTATTATCATAATGCTCTCTTAGCTTCTCTGTTGGATTTACTTTTGCTCGCATTTTCGTGCCGCCGCAACAAAGATTACGGGTTATTAGTGAGTAGATTATAATGTTGAATAGAAAATAGAAACTCAAATCTCCTCGTATCATTACGTCAGAAAAAAGAATGGTGTCTGCGATTATCTCCGCCCATAAGATTAAGCGGTAATGGTTAAAGAATCTGTCACTGTATTTATTCCATAACTTACAAAAAATTATGGTAGAAACACAACACAAGATTTGTTCTAAGCCAAGAAACTGTCGTGGAATAACCTGGACTGTCTCAGCATAGATGTATGGATATGATGTTGCATAGAATAGTCCACTAATAAAATTAGCCAGCAACATCAGGTTCGATAGTCTTTTCTGTTTTATCATTATCTTCCCTTTTCCTGATTCTATAATAATTATATCATAAAACAGATTTAATGTCAAGATTTATCCTTCCATTTAATATAACCAGCAACGTTAATAATAAAATAAACCACGTACATTATAACCATAGGTAAATTAAATGGACCAACAATATTAACGGCAATCCATGCAATATTACCAAAAATCCACATGAGCCAACCCACTCTTTTTTTCAGCATAATTAAGATGTTTCCACCTAAACTAAATGCCGCCCCAAGAATTGACAATATCATAACCATAATACCACCTCATAAAATAAAATAAGGGAGCCATTTCTGACTCCCTTTTGCTCAATCTTCATCGTCGTCATCATAATAGTTGTCACGCTTACGCTTTGAACGACGGCGCTCCGAGTCCTTCTTTCTGTGGTCTTTTTCTCTTTTGTTGCCGTCTTCGTCCTCGAAGTTATAATTCCTTTTTCTCTTATCGTAGCCCCAATCCTTCTAAGTAGGGTAATCCTTGTGAGCCAAGTATTTCCCTCCCATTAGAAATTAAGTTCCTTACGAATAAGGTCTCTTAACTCATTTGTAAATGGGGCGAATGGGTCGGTTGACTTATCAGTCTCCTTGCAAGGCGGATACCAAGGCTGTCTGCCGCCGGTTGCATTAAAAATGCAATTAATATCATAGCGAATCAAAGGCTGTCTGTACTTACGAGAGTACTCCTGTGCCTCGCAGTTGAAACTGTGAACTTCCTTACGAAGCTTATTATACTCTTCAGTAATGCGGTCTTTACGCTTCATGAGGTTAGTATAATCGCTCTGTCGGCAAGCCTCAATTCTGCGTTCTTCGCTCTTCTTTTTCGTCTCTTCTGCCGCGTCCTTGGTTGCACAAGCGGCAACATCATTAGGTGTATACCAAATCTTGCCACAGATGGGACAAACATACTTTTTATTAGCCATTTTATAACACTCCTATTCTATTAGTTATTAGCCATATAATCATGGCGATATAATCAAGAAGCATAGGCATCATTGCTGATGCCTACACCCACTTTGTCACAAATTTATAAAATACTTCATGCATTTTTCATTCTCTCCTATAAATATTCCTTACTTAATTTAGAATAATCAGTGTAAGGAATAGTTATAAGTTTTAAATTGTTATTAAAACAAAATTCTTTTTTCATTAAATCATTTTGTTTTTGTTTTAAGAGCTATTCTTCTCCGCCGAAAAAATTTACTGGATTATAATGCTACTTACCCTAATATTCTATTAAAATATTTAAACTTGGAATAAAAATATCAAAACGTAAAGGTTTATCTCTTTTAAGAGAAGAAAAAGAATATTCAGAAAGAAAATCAATTTCCATTTCTCTTAATAGTAATTTTATTTTTTCTTCTCCTTTTGATTTAATACAACCACAACTTAATTGATTTTTAATATGATTAGAAGTAACATTAATTATATTTCCACATTCGCATTTACATTCCCATAAAGTATGCTAATCTTTTATTCCTACTAATTTTAAGACAGTTAATTTTCCAAAAGTCAATCCTGTTAAATCTATTCTTGAAGCTTTTGCAGTTTGCTCTTTCTAAAAACAACCACAAGACTTTGTTGTACCATTTCTTAAATAAGAGCCTCTTACACTTACAACATTACCACAATCACACTTACAGGTCCAAAAAGCTTCATTTCGTTTAATAGATTTATCTCTGGACAAGACTTTAAGACGCCCAAAATCTTGTCCAGTTAAATCAATAAATTTACCCATTAATGCCAACTAAACTGTGGACGAGAAAGAATCTCCTTCATTGCAGTCATAGCGTCCTGAGAGATAAGAGTTGTAAGCTCCTTGAAAGTTGCAGCAGAGCTACCACTTACGTAAGCTACTCCTCTGTTCTCCTTAGAAGCAATGTAACGGTCACCACGGGAAGCAACGTTCCACATGATAAGCTTAGGAGCCTTAAGACCGATACTTGCGTACTTAGCCTGCCACTTCTCAGCAATTCCCTCGAAAGAAGAACCCTGAGACTCCAGACGACGTCTGTAGTTATCGATTTCTCCATCGGAGATTACGATAAGGGCAGAAGGTGCATCATGCTCTCTCTTAGCAATATCATAGATACGCTCGAAAGCAAGGTCAAGGTTGGTGTTAAGTCCCTCGTGAGAAGCCACCTGCTGAACTCTTGAAAGCAAGCTGTCGCTTGGGTTCAAAGTGTAAAGAGAAGGCTTGTTTGTAAAGGACATAACCAAGTTCTTGTACGCACCTGTGTTACGCTCTGCAAAGTAGATACCAAGGCTGATTGAGGTTGCCATAGGCAAGCCAGTCATAGAACCTGATACGTCTGCAAGAACGATTGCGTTGTGCTCACCCTTAACATAGTTAGGAAGAGCCTTCCACTGAGCCTCAAGCACAGGGTCGAGATTTGCTCTTGAACGGCTGTACCATCCAGTAACAGCATCGACATATGGCTTTGCAAGCTCATAAGGGTAAGTAACTGAAGCGTTAATCTTTGTCTCGCCGCTTGTTACAGCATTGATGTAAGCATTGAAACGCTCAAAGTCGTGCTTACCGAAAGCAGAACGGTAACGAGTCATAGCGACAGAAGGTACTGCCTTGTAGTCGATAGTTGTGAAATCCTGTGCGGACATCTTCTTCTCAACTACATCAAGGTACTTTCTGAGTGCAGAAAGAGTCTTTCTGTAAGTACGCTCGCTCAAACCGAAGTATGTGTAAACCTTTCTCGCAAGACGACGAGTCTCCTTGGAGCTTGTGTTTGCGGAAGGAAGCCACTTAGCAAGCAATGAGATAGTCTCGCCCTTGCCCATATCAAGAACGTCCTTACGGAACTGCTCCTTCATGAACTCAAGTGCGTCATTCTCAACGCTTGTACCCTCGAAGACGAACAAGTCGTCCCAACGACCAGCAGACACGATAGTGTCAAGGTTACGACGAACCTTTGCAGGGTCCTTAAGGGCAATAGTCTTCAAAAGAATTCTTGCAATTCTACGCTCACCAATACCGCCCTCACGGATGTTACGGGTGTAAAGAATGAGGTTATCTGCAAGTTCCTTGTCCTCGTTACGAGCATCGAGATAAAGACGGTTAATCTCTGACTCAGATGCCTGACGAAGACCACCTACACGTGCGAAAAGGTTAAGCAAAGCGCTACCAGTAGTAGACTTTACTGTTGCACCGTTTTCAGTGCGAGTAAGGTTGCTGTTTCCACGAAATCCATCAGTAAAACTCATAATTAAGTTCCTCCTTTAATCAAACAAGATTCATTTTTATTGTTGCTGTAAGAATCTACAACACGTCACGGTTGCGTATCAATAGCATAAATGGCGATTGTTCATAGGTTGCTGTGCGTGACGTAGTGGTGCCCTAAGTGGGATTCGAACCCACACTGTACCGGGTTTGAGCCGGTTATCTCTGCCAGTTGGATTATTAGGGCATTAAGGAGCTTTTTGTGTACGGAGTATGCTCAAACTCCGCCGCCATACCGCAATTATAATTCATACTCTTACAGGCGCCTGAATTCTTCATGCCATAGGGCTGGACTGTCTTCTTTATAGACCTACCGTGGTCCGCTTGCCTGACTACTCGGACAGGTTGTCGACTACCTTCACTTTCGTTCCGGTAGAGGCGTGGTAGGTACATAAAATATTCACAAGACGCAGATAATTTAAAAATCCTTAATAACCAATTTATTAAATGCTTTTAAATATTTATGATTAGCTGTGTGCGTCTTCTGCTTTTTCGACGGCTTACATTCGCCGTCAATTGGTGTGGGATAGGAGAATCGAACTCCCATCTCCTGCTTGGTGGTGCTTCATATAAGAATTGCACTTATATCTATGCCCACATCTCATCTGAATAATTCTTTATTTCAGATTTTTTTGAAGGCAAATTTTCTGCAATACACCATTTTTTAATAGCATTTCCAGAAACATTATATTGCCTACCAATAGCTTCAAAGGACATTGTTCTTATCATATCTTTTAAAATATCTCGGGAAGGACGCTCACAAACTCGTTGAGCTTTGTTTGCACAAATAATACATCTTAATGCTTCACGTCCGATTTCTTTACCGCAATCGACACAGTAGTGATGCTATTTTTTTACATTTTTTACTTCTCTTAAGGGATAAGTAAAATCTTGTAAAGTATGATAATCTCCTCTATTAAGGTAATAAATCATACTAACATCAAGTTGATATTTGTCGGCAATATCTTTAAAAGATAAGTCAGTGTCCTTTATATCTTTGATTATCTGATATAAAGTTTCTTTATCATAAGAGGCATAAATACGTCGCTATCCATCAATATAATCCGTAATATTATATCCATTTGGAACTAAACTATTATATTGTTTTATGTAGAAAAGTTCTTTTTCATCGAGTTCTTGTTCAGAACATTCTTCGATGATTTGAAAAGAAAAATTCTTTTTTCCATATTTTTGGATAGCTTTTGCTATTACACTATCTCCAGACTATTGACAATGCTATTGCCAACGCTTTTCAATATGTATTGACTAACCTATATATGCCTTATGATTGATAAGATTCTCAATCTTATAAATTCCAATACTCATTATCCTCACCTCTATTATAAAAGTAGAATTTTGAACACCGAACTCTATAAAATTGAACTGGCATCGCTTTCCTATTAAGCTAATGAAACAAGACAGGCATCATGACCATTAGACCAATCCCACATAAAGACTATTTTGAGGTTATTACGTTAAGAATAGTCAAACTCAACGCTTCAGTTCTACTTCGCAGTCTAAGAGATTGAAGGGAGCAAGCCTACTGAAGCCAATCTCTTTCTTCCTGCACGGCATCGCCGCGGCGCTTCGTTTTTACTTTGGCGAACCAAAGCCTGCGCCATACTCCTTTTGAGAGCATATTGTATTTATCACTGACTGATAAACTTTAAGGAATAATGCTATAACATTATCACGATGGACGGTGTTTTCTGATTGCCTTTCATAGCTGAAATATTCTCGGGCTTCAGCCACACGAGCGGTCTTGGATTCTCGCCGCCACAAAGTATAGGTAACGTAACCGTACACGCCACACTCTTTCTTAGCTATGTGATGCCGTCTTGCCTTTCGGTCTCCAAAGAGACCGCCACTTCTCAAAAGAAGTGACGAAAGGAAAGTCTCCTGTTATTTGTTTTATGGATTGCTGTCTTTCCATCGTTTCTATAATAATTATAGTAAAAATTTTGAAAAAAGTCAAGAATTCAAGTTATAAAAATTTGTTAAATCAATCCGCAAAGTCGGCAGACCCATGCGAGAATCAATATGATATTAAGACCGCATATCATGCCATCCCAATATGTGGTTTTACCTTTGCTTTCATGGTCGTATTTATTTAATACAGATGTAATAATATTGATTACACCTATAACAATCCACATAATCGCCGTTCCCATTTAATTCTCCTTTCTGTATGGACGGAGAACTTCGTCCCAGTCTTCTTCTGGGACTTCTTCTGTCGCCGCGGTCCGATACCATGATAATTCGTACTCGCCGCAATGCTTGCAACGAAGTACTTCTACTGTGCAATTAGTAAGAACTTGTTCAGTTTCAAACAGACCCGGCGCGAGTTCATGAACGCCATCAGGCTTAATTACAAGCCCCTTCGGAAGGGTACACTTGCACATAATACTCCTCCTTAGTGAGCGTTAAGGTCAGCTTCATGGACAAGCTCGTACACCTTGCACATATCTTCTCCATAAGTTGCCTTGAACTTCTCAAGATAATGCTCAGAATCCGCAAAGGACCCCATATGCCACTGTACAAGTACAATCATATTTGCGAGCAAAGCGTGCTGCTTCTCGCCCTCAAACTGATTTGCACAGCAAGCCATCATATATGCGCCGATTTCTGCGTGGTTGTAGTAGTGAGAATGGTCATCGAGTTCACCGTTCATCTTCTTGCGAGACTTAACCACAGGCTTACCAATGTCATGGAACAATGCGGCAGTACGAGCAAGATGAATCTGAGCCTTATCCAGACCCTTCTCTTCACCATGCTTAGATGCGTATGCACCTGCCTGAATCATGTGGTCAAAAATGTTCGCAGAGTGATGAGGGTTATCATGGTCCATACCGTATGCTGCGTACAGATACTCTCCAAGAGTCTTGGAGTTCTTAGGATGCGCAATCATACGAATTCCGTCCCAACCCTCGTCCTTACGAGGAAGAGTCATCTGCTTATACATTCTTATAATAACATCTTCAGGAACGTGACGCTCACGAGAAGTATTCTGCTCAAGGATAATGTCAAGTTCAGTTGCAGCTACTACAGCAATTTTCTTTACACCTGCTGGGAGGTCTTTTAAAAATGATTTTCTACGCTTACGAGATAAATTCGTTGCGTCATAAACACAAGACTGTCCATTCGCAAGGTAGTTCTTTATACGCTTATGAAGCTCGTTGAATACCTCGCCGTTATGAGACTGGTCGTCCTCAGAACCGAATAACTCTGCTCGGATAGCATCTGAGGAGACAATAGGACAGCCAAGGTCACGAGCAATGTAAGATTTGCCAGAGCCTGGTTAAGGAATGCCAATCATCATATATAAAATTGGCATCATATGGCATCACTCCTTCCATAAATAAGTCGTTTTTGATAAAATCAAGTCATCAATTATTAAATTACTTAAATGAGTATAGGGAATTCTTATTAAAGGAATAGAATTCTTTATACAATACATATTTTTATTTCTATCTCTTTCTTGAATTTTAAGAAAACTTTCGGAATTATCTCCAAATTGCTGGTTTTCTTTATAATGCTAAATGCCATCAAATTCTATTAAGTATTCAATCCCATTCTCATTGCGATTGTGCCGAGGTCGATTATTTCTTCCTCCTCTTAATAAGATGTGAAATATACTCTTTGTTAATTTTATTATAATCCCAATACGGAATTTCAATTAAAGTTAAATTATTATTTTTACAATAATCTCTTTTTCTCTAATCATACTCTTGCCTTTTTTCAAAAGACTAATGCATTTCAAAAAATTCTCTGTTTTGATAATGCTGTTCTCCCTAATATTCTATTAAAGCTAAAATAGTATCATTATCAAATATAGCAAAATCAAATCGTAATGGAAGATAATCTCCTAACAGCTCAGGGAAACTATACTAAGATTTATAATCATAGCCAAGTTCTTTTAAACAATTAGAAATCAGCCATTCGCCACGAGATTGTAAACATCCACAAGACAAGCTCTTTCCGTTTTTAAGGTTTGTTTCTCTTACTGATTTCGCTGTCCCACAAGAACATTGACAAAGCCAATAAGCTCCTTGTCCTAAATGATTTTCCTCATCTCTTTTTATAACCTACCAGCGTCCAAAAGTCTCGCCACTTAAATCTTCTTTATAATGTTTTTGACTTACAAAAAGCGCAGACTTGCATCCACAACTCTTAGTCGCGCCTTGACGGAGAGATGAACCACTTATAGTTTTTATTGTGCCGCAAGAGCACTTACAAATCCAAAATGCCCCTTTTTGAGTGTTAGTTTCATCTTTCTATAAAACCGTTAGTTCGCCAAAAGTCTAACCAGTTAAATCTTTTGTCATTTTTTCGCCAGCTTTCTTACCAGACATACATCCACAGGAAGTGGCTTTTCCGCCTCTAAGGGTGCTCCCTCTTGTCGAAATTATATTTCCGCAACTACAGCGACATTTCCAATATGCTTCTCTTGCGGCAACAGTTGCGTCTCTTTCAATGACGGTTAAATCGCCAAATATCTATCCAGTTAAATCAATAAATTTTCCCATTCTTATCACCTCAATAAAGATGTAGAAATTATTGTTTTATCCTCAAATAATTTCTGAACTTTTATCAAGAAGAATGTTGCGGATATGAGCCATAGTTAATTTAGCACAAATCTTTCCAAAGTTTTCAATAGCATCTACAGTCTCAGGCTCCTCTTTCTTACAATCTTCATATACCAATTTAGGTGCGGTTTTAGCAAGATAGCCTAAATCATGCTCGTCCCAGTCAGGTTTTAAAAGAGTATCGTCAATAAGTTTTTCCAAGGTTTTTTGCACCCTTCTCTCAGTTACGATAGTTGCGGCAAGAGTCTCGTCTGCTTTCTTTGCAGCGATCTTTGCAGGGTCAATCTCCTTCTGAGGCTTTGACTGATGTACCTCAGAAAACTCCTTTGCAACAATCTTTACATACTCAGGTGTGCCACTGAACTTGTTGTCAAGACGGTCCTGAGACTTGATTACAATGCCCTCGCCTGTAGGCTCTCCACCCATCTCTGTCTTGCCGACGAAAGAGTAGATATGCTCCCAAGAGATGAAAGGACCATCGTAGAACAGAGGAACAGTCTTAAGACCGATGAACTCTGCAATCTGCTTTGTGAAATCCCAAGGCATATACTGCTCTGTCTCTGTGTCGTAAACATCGAAAACGTAGAACTGCTTCATTTTGTCCTCGGGGTAACGAATTGTATGCTTTACAAGCCACTCACCGAAAAGTATGTAGCGGCTTGTAAGTGCTGCTGAAACGATAGAAGCGTCAAGTGTCTGAACAAAGTCGTAGAAGCCCTGAAGAGTGTTATTCTGGTTAAGCTCATTACGACGAGAGCAAGCGGTAAGTGTACCGTCCTCGTTTACAACAATTGACGCATTTGCACCATCAATCTTCTCAGTGATAGTGATATGCTCGCCTGCTTTGAAAGCGGGAGCATACTTATCTTTAAGACGCTCAATGTCCTTGTACTTTTTCATTTCTCATTCTTCCTTTCTGTTTCATTTTCTATAATAATTATACTAAAAATTATAGAAAAAGTCAACTATTTTTCATTTCAGAATTTTTTCATTCTGAGATATATTCATAGCTCATCTTGGGAACTCTCTTGACGCGGGTTATTTCGCTGTCGTCAATATCTTCCATGATAGAGGTGTACGGAGAATCAGTGTATCTGATTGCATAGTAGATATCGTCAGTTCCCGGAGCCTTGAAGTAAGCGATTTTAACTGCATAACTTTTTTCAAAGTCGTATTCGACCATTTCTGTATCACTTAATTTTCGCCACAGCCATTTTTGTAATTCGATGAATTTGAAAATAGCTTTTTTCAGCTCAAACAGTTCCTCAGTATACTTGTTTCCCTCTTTTTCTTTTTCGACATAGAACTCAAGAACCTTGTAAAGATACTCGTCAACCGCATCGCCGAATCTATCTAGCTCAGCGTTACAAGCTTCATCTTTCCAGTCGAACTGATAGCAGACATTGATAAGAGCATCTTCATGCTCCTTAATCTGCTCGAAGTTGGTAAATTCGATTTCGTCATATACGAAAACTGGGATATCCATTATGCATATTCTCCTTCCTCAATCGCCTTTACTTCATAATAAATTTCCTTCCAACTATCACAATGAATAATAGAATGGTCAGTTACATTTCTGTTCCACGGATAGTCGAGACAGATGGAAGTATACTTCCTGCCGCCATTCAGATTGTCAATACAATCATCAATAAGAATGTCGAGGTCAAGAAGTTGTTTTTTGTGAATGTTGATTGTGTGTCTCCAGACATAACCAGGCTCGAAAAAATCCAGTTCTCTTTCAAGATACTTGATTTTCTTACGGAGATTTTCTGGAAGTGAACTGGTTACGAAATAAATCTCGTGTCCATCTTCTCTTAGCTTGTTGATATATTTCTTTGCCCCTTTAATTACCTTAACCTTCTTCCACATATGCTTGGATTCAAATGCTTCTTGTACAAGAAGCTCGTAGCCGTGAGGAAGATTTCTTTCAAGCCAATATTGTTTACAATCTTCTAACGTAAGATTAAGATTAGGAACTCGTTCTTTAAGATATTCGATTACTGATTCTGTAGTATTAACAACTACATTGTCAAGGTCAATTCCTATTTTCATTTTTTTTCACTCCTTTCAAATTTTCTATAATTATTATATCAAAATTTTTGAAAAAGATCAAGTATTTAGATTTAGAAAAATTTTAAAGGAAAATTATTATATTATAAATGAACGCGTGATTTTAACATATTTTTGGAGAAAAGTAAAGTTTTTATTCATTTAAAATTTCTTGTTTAATTTTCTCTACTAATTCCTCATTAATTGGTGCGGTTACATCAAGTTCAAAATCATTTACATCTGAAATATTATTTATTTCTGTAACTCTATAATACTTATGTTGACCAGAATTACTACTACGAATTTCAGTTTTAAAACCAACAAGATTCCAATAAGATAGAAAATCTATATAGAGCTCAACCTAAGAATAATAACTTGTATCATTTACATTATGATCTAATATTGCAATTATTGTCGATTTAGTAAACCATTGCTCAAGCTCTTGATGCTAATATATACGACTTAATATAACGTAAGTTCTTATTAGCTCAACGCCAAGATGCTTTTGAAATTGTAAAAGGAAAGTAAGCGTTTTTTGGTCTACTGCCGCATAAACACTTGGGATTTGAACAATATACCATTTGTCTTCTTCATACACAATTCCCATAGTCTTTAAATTGTCAAGAGCCTTATAAAATGTTGGTCGACTTATGTCAAGAAGTTTTGATGCCGCGCTTATGGTAAATGAATTCTTGTAAATAAAATAGTGACGCTCATTATCTTTTCCATTCCATTTACAAATTGACATTAAATAATAATAAACAAGCCATTGTTTAGCAGTTAATTTATCGAGTTTATGCAACTGATCGGAAGACATTACTCTTATATTCTTTATTGATGATTCCATTTTCATCACCTCCATATAAAAAGTGTAAAATCGTTTACATACCTATAATCTTTTAATACTCAATTGTAAAAAAAAGTATAATAGATGTAAAAAAAAATATAATGAGATGTAAAAATTAGTATAACGAAATGTAAAAATTAGTATAATGAGATGTAAAAAATAGTATAATATTTATTTACTCTTTTTAGAAAAGAGTAAACAGAAAACGTTCTCTTTGACTGCGCAAAGAGAACCAGAAACGCTGTTCGGAGCTTCGCTCCGAACTTCTTAGAGAGAAAGAGAAAATTTTTCTCTTCGCCGCCATACTTCGAGGTATCGCGGCGAAGTAACGTAGGCTATAAAAATTGCCACTCATGAGAGCGGCAAATTATAAATATGTGAAAGAATATTCATCCTATATCAACTGAGAAATAAAATTTTAATTATATTCAAGCCTCCTCGCCCCAAAGCCATACAACGTCACGAGTTGCAAGCATATAAATCTGATTAAGCTTAAAACGCTCTGGCTTCTTTGTTACGACTTCGATATGTGCCGATGTGCCGGAGAGTGATTCGCGAAATTTTTTACCATTGCCGGAAATAATTTCCGAACTAACAACTGCAAAACGCTCCTTGCCATCTTCATCCTCAACCTTTCTTAACTTTGTTAAATGAAATCTAAATTTGCTCTTGGGGTATAAAAGTCTGTCTTTTCCCATAATAAACCTCCTCAATCCCAAAGGCATGAATAAAACTCAGCAAAGAGCTTCATTCCTTTGGTAATAATTTTTTGTTCTTTTGGTGTAGGAAAATCTTTTACTAAGTAAAGGTAGAATCCTCTTATCATTTTATTGAGCACTGAATTCCAATGCTTCGCCGCCTTGCGCTCAGTGATTTGATTATTATACCAACCATAGTTCTGAAGGAAACATCCTGGTACTCCAAAACTCATATCACGATAGTTAACAAGTCTTACTAAAATGAAGTAACAAATTTCCGCATCTAAGTTCCACATTTCCTCAAAGTGAAATCCATTGAAGTCATAAAATTCCTACGATGCAAGATAGCGTTTTCCATCATCTGGCTTTAGGCGGCAAGGCTTGTAGCAATTCTTTGCTCGCTTAAGTGTAATCTTCCCATCTTTCATGCGGCATCACTCGTGAATAAAGTTGCCGTCCTCATCCTCAGAATTAATCCACTTCTCAAAAGTAAAATAAATTTCAGCATCAGACTCAACCCAAACATCATTACCCCATTCAGAAGACGCAAGCATACAGCTCATAATAGACTTTGCGTTTACACGATACTTGCCGCCCTGGCTGATGAGGGATACTTCGCCGACAATATTTTGTGCCCTCTGACAAAAATCAAGACAATCCTTCTGTCCAAGTAATTCAATCTTATATCTCATTTTTTAAATTCCTCCTTAATAATTCTCTTTACTTCGTCTTCTTCAAATACTACAAGCGCTGAGCTTGTAATAAGCCAAATCAGTCCGCCTAAAAAATAACAAAAACTATGTCTAATAATTGAAACAATCATTAGTCCAATAGGGCAAAGAAAAGAAATAACTATAATAATTAAAATGAAAATAGTAATAAGCCACAACTTTGCTAAAGTTTTCACATTCTCACTCCTTTATAAAAGGTCCTGAATTGTATATGATGCGCCGCAAGAACATTTTACTTCCTTGATTATTCCTAAGCCGGTTGGTATAATAGTATAAGAAAAGTTTCCACCTGCCGCGCCACCATGATGCTTTGTTTCTTTATAATGTTTCTCAACCCATTTATCAGCATCTGCCATTTCTTCTTCACTGAAACCAAATTCAGAAATAAGAAATTCCTTACTCTGATATTCACGAAGCTGTTTACGAAGTTCAGCAATTTGCTCGTCTTTCTTCTTAATAATTTCATCATGACGAGTTCCTTCACGGTATGCGTCAAGTTCGCGCTTATTTTCATCATATTGTTTGATAAGCCAGTCGATATGCTGGACCGCATCTTCATATTTCTGTTTATCATTTCTTAAATTAAAAATCACATTTTCCATTTTTTCCTCCGGATTTCAAAAAAGCTACGAATGAGCTGCGTTTTAACTCAATGAGCTGCGTTTTAACTCAAATGAGTTGCATTTTGGTCAATCGACCCAGCTCACTCCGCCGCCCTCTTCTATCTTTATCCACACGGTTTTTCCATCACGCTTAACATAAAACACATTGAGCTTCATATCAGCTGGTGGATAGCTATCTATTAAAGTAACCGAACAGCCATCGAGATTTAACTCTTTAAGGAATTGCTTGCGAGACTTTTTATAAATAGTCTCTTTCTCCTCGTTGTATCAGTTAACGACACAGAGCACCAGATGAAAAGTTCGCTGTAGCGTATTTTCGATTATAACTCTGTTCGGATTCATCATTTCTTTTCATCTCCTTTTATATAATTATTATATCAAAAATTTTTTAAAAAGTCAAGTATAAAAGAAAAGAGAGGGGAACTGGCCCCTCTCAAAATCAAAAAAAATAAGGTTAAGTGAAGTTAAAAATTTCGTCTGTACCAGGAACAACAGGATTTACATTCACTGGAGGTTCAGGAATAATTTCCTCATTGATTGCTGCTGTAACCAATGTAATTTCCTTGCGAACTCTTGCGAGCTCAGACTGAAGTAAATCAACTGGGTTCTTAAGAGCTACTCTTGTATTAGTATCGTCAACGACATATGTACCTTCTTCAAGTTCCTCAATTGGTTCTCCACAAACAAGGTTTGCGTACATACCCTTTGCAGACTCGCCGTCAAAGTCAGTAATGTTCTCAGTACCAAACTGGTAACTGTTAGGACCAATTGTGACAATAACAGGACGATTCTTCTGCTCGAAATCCTTAATCATCTGGACAAGTGTCTTTGTCTTCTGAGTAAGTTTAGCCAATCTCTTAGAACATTCATCTACCTTCTCAGGTCTTGGACATGGGTAAGGAGGAATGAATGGTGGAGGTGGTGGAGGACATGGACGAGGGTGCTTACCAGGAATTGGAGGCATTGGCACGGGCTCAATCCACTCGTAAGGATATGGTGGGTAGTATGGATATACACCCCAATCAATTGGAGGTGGTGGAGGAACTGGGCATGGAGGTACAGGACCTGGCTTAGGTGGTGGAGGAGGTGGGAATGGTACAGGGTCTGGATGCCAGCCCGGAAGTGAAGGTACCGCATAATCTACTCCATTGAAACCTGTCTTCTTATATGTGCTCATTTAATTCACCCCTTTATATAAAGAAATAAATTGGACCTTAAGCCGCCCAATCGAGAAATATTTTTCTCGCATATAAAGTAGTTTTGTCAAAGCTTTCGTCTAAGAAAAGTATTGCCAAGTTTTCTGAGAGAATAGTAAAATAATAGACTATATATAAAAATAACCCGCCCCCCCATTAAAAGGGTAGGTTATTAAGTTTAAGAAGGTAAATTATGTAATCATGTATTACCTCCAGTTATAATCCAATTTTTAAATTTCCCAGTTAAAATCGGTCGCTATTCTTTCAATGCTTTTCCTGCCGTATGTCGTTCAATACCAATTTGTCTTTGCATTTCAGTTAAAGAATTAAAATAATATATTTCTCCCTAAGGAGAGATTACTTTAACTTTAATACTTACTTCTTCGTGTCGTTTTCTTAATCCCTATAAATTATCTTTTTTAGTATAATTTGTAGGAACAATATTGTTATTATCATCTATAAAATTAAAAAAGAAATCTTTATAATAAGAATAGACTTCTCCATGGCAGATTTTTGAAATGTATTCCTAAGTAAAAGTTAAAGGAGAAAATTCTTTACTTAACTCTCTCGCTGCTTCACTCATTGAATAATATTCTTTTATTATATTTTTTGACTAAATAAAAACTCTTACTTTTTTATTGGTAGTTGTTTTTGCACAGGGGTCTCCAGTAGTCATATTATATCCTTTATTTAATTTAAAATAAGATTGTTTTACTTCTATCCAATAATGCTCCCACTTGTCTAATTCTTCATTTGGATACTCGCCTAAAACATCCCAATGAAAATTATCTACACCATATTTCAATAATGCATTATGAAAATAAGTTCCATCATTGATTGCCTTGTGCAAATGTTCTGCTTTTCTTTCTTTAAGAGAACGTGTTGTTTGACCAATATAAATTTTATTATTAATTAAATTAGTACACTAATAAATAAAACCCATTATGTACCAACTCCATTATTACTATTATATCCCCATGTATCAGCGTGATATAGAGCTATGTATTCTCGTTCTTTCTAATTAAGCTCGTCAACTGAACAAGTAGCAAGAACCTCGAAGGTAAAATTTTCTGCACCATCTTCCCACATTGCCGCATAGAGTTTGTTCTATGTACCCGGCTCTGCTTTTACTCCTCGTTTTAAATGAGTACGCCAGCGTTCTTTAAAAGCCTATCTCGTCTGTCCGATATAACTTCTTCCATTTTCAAGATTCGTTATCTTATAAATACCACAAGCTGCCGCGTCATTTGATACTACTCGTCCGACCATCTCTGTGAAAGGTTTTTCGTAATAGGTTTTATAAATGAGTTTATAAATAATGGTGGGGTCATGTAATTCTCCTGCAATTTTCCTAAGTTTTTTAACATCTTCCTGAACATCTTCGGAGAGGACTATTCGATAGAAATTTTTGTCTTGCTTAATTTGTTCTGCTCGTTTATATTGTTCAATTATTTCTTGCTGTTTTGCTTCTTCTCTTTTAAGAACCTTTTCAAGTTCTTCTCGTCTTGCTTTTACTTTCTCTTGATATGCTTCAAAATCTGTATAAATTTCCTGCCTACGACTCTCATAGAAGTCAACAACTCCCTAAAGCTGTAATGCTTCATTCTTTGATTTCTCATTTACTGATTGAACAATTTGTTCTTCCAGTTCCTTCATTCGTATTTTATAGTGTTCTTCACTTGCGTGTAAATTATCCTACGCCTTTTGCAGGGCGGCAAGACTATTCTATCTTTGTATCTCACAATTATTTATATACTCTTTAAGACTCTATTTAACCTTCTTTCTCTCTTCATCAATACGTATCTAATTTTCTTTATTAAACTACTTGCCTAAGTTTTCAACTTCTTTTTTAAAGGTTTCAGAATATTTGGAAGGACTCTCCTTCTTACCGACGAAGAGTCCTAAACCAATTGCACACAGTGAACCTACTATAATAAATAGTAGCCACCACTGCATATTATCCCTCCTGTGTCATTTCTGCACCGCAGTTGGGGCAGAATTCGCTCTTACTCTCATGGGGTTCTTCACACGCAGAACACCAGAAATATGTTCCAATACCACTTGGCTTACTGTCGTGCATTTGAGCCCACTCATTAATACCTATCCAACGTCCTTTTGCTCGCCATACAAACTCCTTAAGGGGCTTGAACTTTCCGCATCCATCTCTCTCAGGACATGCATGGATAGGTCCAGCCATACACTTTGGTACAAGAATTTCGCTGAGAATTGTTTTTTCTTCAATCGAAATATTCTCTGCCCACATTACTTGTTCTTTCATTAGAGAAGCAACTTCGTGAATTTCTTTTGAAGCCCTATTACACATACGTTCATTACAGAAGTGCATTAAAGCTCTTAAATTCATTGTAACATAAATAGTTGTTGGAGTTGCATTTGGAAGAACGCATCTTGCCGCATCAATTGTAGACTTCTGGAAGCTTGGGTCAGACTCATCTGTCATTTCCTTATAAGCATTGAGCATAATATCACAAGCATGACGAGCAAAATCACCGTCAATTCCATAGTCAGGGATTACCCAGTCAAGGTCATCATACTTAACATAACGCTGACTTTGCTGTGAATAAGATGCGATACGGTGACGCACAATCTGATGACTACAATTTCCACACCAACAAGCAATTCCATTTCTTCTTACAAAAAGAGTATGATTAGGAACCTCTATACAATAGACATAATCGTTAAAAGGAATCTCTGAAAAGTGAGAATCTTTTTTGACCACAATTTCATGATTTCTTTTTCCAGTCATAGAAATATTAATTATATAACAAGGATAATTATGTTTTATTTCTCGACCATTCCATGTATGACTTTGTCCTGCTCTATTATCAATATGATTAGTAGCAGTATATCCAGCAATAAAACATAAATTATAAATTTGTTCAGATAATTCTTTTGAAATAGTAAAAATTTTTCCACTTTTATCTTTTTGAATTGTCCCATCTCCTAATATATATTCATCTATAAAAATCTTTGATAGTTTTTTATTAAAATTAGTAAAAATATCAAAAGGAATTTTTTTGTTTAAAGATAGTCCTAAAGAAGAAAAATATTTTCCTAAAACCATATTTTTAAAACGTATAGATTTTCCATCATAATAAGGTCGTAATCCACAATTAGATACTATTTCCATAATATGGTCGATATTTTGAGTTTTTAATTGACTAATAGAAATAGTATAAGAATTTTCTTTTTGATTATAATATGTACTTCCCTCTGCCAAATACCAAGCTAATAATTTATAAAAATTATCTCTTGGGAGTCTTAAATCGGAAAGCGTTTTTTCATATAACTCTCCATTTTTATTTTTTCTATAATAACTATATCCTGGAATAGTAAAATAATCATCAACTTCTATATCATAGTTAACAGTCTTTTTCATATAAAAACGTTTCACTTTTATGTCCTCAGATGGACATAGATGATATTTATCTGGAACTCTTACATCATATTTTTTCATATATAAGTTATGATTTGGTGTTACCAGCAAATCGATATTTTGAGATTTATAATAATGCATCAATCCATTATATTTATATTTAATCTGATTTAAGATAGGCTGAAATTCTGCTTTTTGAGTATCCTGATTTATTGTAAAAATCAAGTCTGTATTTTCAACATCACAAAAATGTTTCCATCCATTATTTGTTAATACTTCTGTCTCTCTATCAAAGCAACTACGAGAAATTCCTTCAACTTTAAAAGTAAAAGAACAATGCTCAAGTACAGATTGGTGTCCTGAACGAATGCAGCCCTTTATGATATTAAGACTTGGCTCACTATCATAACAAACTGCTGCCGCTTCGGCACAAACATAAAGTGGTCTTGGTGTATATCCTACAAGTGTTACTTTCATTCGTCTTTACCCTCCCGTGAATGCTGAAGATAAGCATAAAATTTTCTGAGTTCATTGAACTCTTCATCTGTTAAGCCAAAGATCTCAAAGTAAGACCAGTAGTAACAAACGTCGATGGTAAGCCCATCTTCGTCATAAATCGTACTCATTGCGTCTCCAGCCATATTGCGGGTATTAAATAATCCGCAGTCATATAATGAGAAGTTTTCCTTTATAATTTCCTTTGCTTTCTCAAGTTTATTCATTATTCTTCTCCTTCTTCCTTAATTTCTGAACGTGTCTCTGTTTCTTCCATTGAGTCAAAAGCCTTCATGTTCTCATAGAGAGTCAATAATTTCTCAGTATCAAGAGGAGAGTATCCCCACTTCGCCGCGTCAGCAGTGAGTTTAATTCCATCAATCATTCCTTCGATAGGGTTCTCACTATCAACAATAAGCAGAGCATAGTCCTGCTCATAGACACTGATATTTACAATCGGCTTAATGATATAAAGAACCTCTTTACCATCGGGTAAAGTATTAAACATACTAACGCCCCAAAAATGTTTGAAGCCGATTTCTCTCCATTCAGCTTTTGAAAACTTTTCATTTAAGTGTTTAGATGTTGCAGTCTTTTCTCCATTTAATTGAGAAATTACTTCCTTCATCTGTTCAAGAGTCCCGTCGCCATTATCTCCCATGATAATAACACTATCTTCTGGTTTGACAGTTTTATTCCATGACCTGATTATGGCGGCGTTCATTTGTTCAAACGATGAATAGCCGAGGCGTTTTCTCTATTCATCGTTGAACAGTTTTAAATCTGCGATTATATAGGTTGCCATTTAATTCACCTCAGTCTTTACTTTTAGAAGAACCTGAAGAATGAGG